>BNJU01002287.1_pt1 | contig 28795 bp, 45 predicted proteins | sample 8539281 | NCBI WGS metagenome assembly BNJU01 (sample SAMD00202456, study PRJDB9452) | human saliva metagenome | isolation source: human saliva | place: Japan
CATTTTGCCCATTGTTCACGGATATGGCTGGCATATTCTTCCTTCCATTCCCATGTTTGTTCAAGGAACTTCTCACGTCCAAGGTCATAACGAGATAAGCCTTCTCCGCGTAATTTTTCTTCTACTTTTGCTTGTGTTGCGATACCCGCGTGGTCCATCCCTGGTAACCATAAAGTGTCGAACCCTTGCATGCGTTTTTGACGGATAATCATGTCTTGTAACGTTACGTCCCAAGCATGTCCTAAGTGTAATTTCCCTGTTACGTTTGGTGGCGGTATAACGATTGAATAAGGTTCAGCATTTGGATCTTCGTTTGGATGGAAGACGCCTGAATCAACCCACCATTGATATTTACCAGCTTCAACTTCTTGTGGTTGAAACTTAGATGACATTTCTTTAGCCATTGATTTTCCTCCTTGTATCTTGTTTGTGTCCAATAAAAAAATCCTATGAAGACACTCTCCATAGGACGATTGATTTCGTGGTACCACCTAATATTCGCGTAATCATTTATTACGCCTCGATGTTGGTAACGAAGTGTCGTCTCCGTACTCTATTACTTCTTTTCATAGAGTAAGCTCACAAGCTACCTTCAAATGAATCTGCTAGGAAGTTGCACCAAGTCTTCCCTCTCTCGTAAACAAAGTCATTTTACTCCTCTTGTTCATCGCTCTAATATACAAAATATTCTACCATTATGGCGATGTGCTTGCAACAATATCGCGTTCGTCTTACGATTTCACGTTCCCGCTAGACACGCCTTGGTCTGCATCTTCTGGAATCCACCAGTCTAGGAACTGCTTCATCGCCCAGTCCCAGAAATCCCATTCGTGTCCGCCGACATGCTCTTTATACGTTAGTGACACTCCTTGTTCCTTCAAAAAGCTGCTGTAGCTACGATTGTCTTCCAAAAGCCAATCATCCGTGCCACATGCCATAAAGACCGAGAGCGCGTCCTTACGCTCCATTGTTTGGACGGCATGATACAACTGATTGCCTTCCGCCACAAAGGTCTTCTCATCTTTTGAAGACCGCCTCCAAAAAGCTTTTTCTTAAAAAGAACGGTGCTTCTGGAATCTCCTCTGCTGGAAGTGCCTGTTTCTTAATCGCTCCAGAGAACGCCCCAATGACGCTAAGGTGTCAGGATATTTGATGCCGTTTCGAAGTGCCCCGTAGCCACCCATCGAAAGCCCAGCAATGCCTAAGTCTTCACGTTTTCGAGAAATAGGAAACATTCGGCGTGAGATTTCTGGAAGCTCCACCCCGATGAATTCTCCATAGTTCGTATAGTTCCACGGTTGGTCTACGTAAAATGATTTTCCCCAGAAGGCATAATGAGGGCAAGGTTCTTCTCTTTAGCGTATCGAAGAATTCGCGTCTGATTGACCCAGTCCTGTTCACTGCCTAACACTCCGTGCAGTAACACCAACGCTTTGTACGGACCTTCCGAGAGATACTGATTATCAAAAAGTCCACCGCATCACTAGGTAAGTAGACTGACAGGGGGATGGTTCTCATTAGTGTTTTTGAAAAAAATGAAACATGTAAAAGTGCCATATAACGCCTCCGTTAAACAATTATTTTTTAAAGTATCGATTCACTACCGTCACTAAGCCAAAGATAAACGTGAATTTAACGACGGATTTTTGCCAAGACTCCCATTGCTCAAACCCATAGAAATGATTCATGATGAGCATAAAAAGCGATATAGCTGACTATCCAAATCAAAAATGACAGCTCCTCCACGATTCATCTTCTTGAGCTGTATCTGGATTATCCCGATTCACCCAAGTATAAAAGGCAATACCAGCAACTATTGCATTCACAATAAACAGCGCGATATCTTGACGAAATAGTAGTTGATAGATGGCATTCACGCCACTGATGAACCCAAATACTATAATACCAATTTCTCTAACTTTATGACTCATTTCCAACAACCCCTCTCCCTAAAAACGGATTCCTGAACTTATCTATATTATACTGCTCCCCAGCGTTTTTACTATACGCGAGAGCAACAAAAGAACCCAGCATGACTGCTAGGGTTCACTTGCACCATCGACCTCTATAGCCGAGTTTTCTATTTTATTCTTCTACCCCTAGTAATAGGTTCACTAGGATGTCCACTGTTACATTACCGAAGTAACGGCGGATGTCGATGGCTTCGAAGGCTTTTGTTAAGTCTTCGCGGTTGTAGCCTACGCCCACAAGCGCTTTTTCTACATCGCTGATTTCCCCAAGACCGAAGAAGTCCCCGTTAATCTTAATGTCTTTGATGGCATTCTTTTCAACATTCAAGCTGAACTCGATTTGTCCGGCTGGTGTACGTTTGGATTGTTTGAATTCGAATTTTGGATTCTTTCCGTAGTTCCAATCTGGGTTATTGAAGTACTTGCTGCGTAATTCTTCTACACGCACCCAGTCTTCATCCGTTAGAACATACTCTTTAATCGTAGATGTATCTTCCACATTGAAGATGTTTTTCAAGAACACTTCGCGGAATTGTAAGATGTCTAAGTCTTGATATTCAGGCGCTAAGTACGGTTTGATATTTGTCACGCGTGAACGAACTGACTTGATTCCTTTTGACGCGATTTTCTCTTGTTTTGGACGTAAAATTTGTGGCAAAATGCTCACATCTAGATCCAGCATTAATGTTCCGTGCGCTGTTAAACGGCCATTGTTTGAATACATCGCATTTCCAGAGAATTTCTTACCGTCGATGAGAAGGTCGTTACGGCCTTGTAACTCTGCCCCTGTTGCTCCCATTTTATGGAGAGCTTCAATCACGGGTTCTGTGAATTTTCCGAAATCACGGAAGCTATCGCCATCATCTTCTGTAATGAAGCAGAAGCAGATATTTCCCATATCGTGATACACGGCTCCACCACCTGAGAAACGACGAACCACTTGTACGCCAAGTTTGTCTACACCATCTTGATTGATTTCTTCGATGGTATTTTGGTTTTTCCCGATGATAATCGCATTTTCGTTAACATAAAATAACAAAATTGGTTCATCGAGTTTCTTTTCGTTTAATAAGAAATATTCGATGGCTAAGTTTGTCGTTGCATCGTAGATTTCTTGTCCATTACGTTGATTTTTTACATAATACATCTGAAAGTCTCCTCGCTTTTACTGATATCACTAGCGCTATCATACCATAACCCTCCCCTCACACATAAGAAAGAAGCTTGATTTTACACTGTTTTTACTCCACTCCAACACGCAATTACCATATATGGTAATTGCAGCCTTTCAATAAGAAAAAACGCACCCTTTCCAGGATGCGCTTTGCTACAGTTTTAGTATGCCCATGCGATTAATAAGTAGATGAAGGTTGAACCAAACATATCTGCCAATGCGTGCATAAGGAAGAATGGTAATAGGTTTTTGACCACTTTCTTGTACATGAAGTAGTAGAACAATCCGTACACGACTCCGATAACGATTGCCCACAACATTCCTTGATACGTATGGAATGAGAAACGAACCAGTGTTGAGAATGCTAAAGCCTTCCACTGATGTTCTTCCTTCACCGATGTCATTAATCCAAGGAAGAAGAACTCTTCGTAAAATCCATTTAACAGCCCATAAGCGATGGCCATTGGAGATAACGCTAAGAACTTATTGATGATTTCCTGCGGGTTCATGAACGGAACAAGTGCTGGGTCGAAGTAATTGTATTCGCCGCTCAGCGTGGTTACGACGTCGCCGAACAGTCCGACAATCGTGAATAATACCGGTACCCAGATGAGTACGGACCAGTGAAAACGAATCTTCAACTGCTTGAAGTCGTAATGACGGATGACTAAGTACAAGAGTGCAATCGCTAGTAATATCACCTGTAAGGTAAAGTTACTCGAATACGCTGCCCCGTCGCTATAGGACGTTGTCGTCTCCGTATACTGTTGGGCCACTTGGGTTACTGGTTGTAAACTCTGTAGAAATTGTTGTGTGGATCGGATGATAAATTCCCCGAACATGATAATCGTCACGATGAGGATGTCAACCCACTTTAAAGTTTTTAATGGTTCTTTTGGTCTGATTTTTGTTAAAACTGTCATGATTGTATCCCTCTTTTCCTTATTGTATCAAAACACTGTTCTATTGAAAGAAAATCGCTTCTTTCTTTTGGCGTCTTCCTTAATAAGAGAGTACTCCTTAAAACTAAAATGAACCTAAAATCAAAAAGATTTCTACAAAAAAAGTGACTCCTTTAACAGAAGTCACTGACTAATTTTCTAAAAGAAGCGTTTCGGTATTTCGATGAACAAGATTACAAGAAGTCCATTAGTAAAGGCTATGTAATAGGATTGCGTCAAACAAACTTCTTCTTCGTTCATACACAAGAAAAAGAACAATAGAACCAATAAGATAAGCTATAAACTGTATCAATTATGGATATATACGGCATATGAATAACTGTAAATAAAATTGAAACGATGGACATTCTAACAAAAGTATTCACTTTTTCCTCGAAGCAAATTATTCAGAAAACCTCTAAAAGAAATTCTTCAATCAAAGGTGCAATACAAACGAGCTTTAGTGCCTCTAAAGCAAAAAAATATTTGTCTGTTGTATAGTGGTGAGATTTGCCTTAAAGAAAAAAATCAACTAGTTTTGTTCGACTTTGTCCCGTATGCCCATGAACTCCACAAATTATAAATCAAATAGCTTGAAAATCTGAGAGCAATATACGTTACAAACACAAAAATTAAATCCATCAGTTGAAACTTTCTTTTTACTGTTGGCTTAAATAATTTTGTGTGTACACGGTACATACAAAATATCAAAATGCCAACGCAAATAATCGTCACAATTAACTCCCACATATCCGCTTGACGACCTAGATTCCATAAATCCCTTTCGAACACAATTTCAATTCCCCCGCGTATGACAATATACGCTACAAAAAAGAATAGAAACCAAAGCGGTTTTTTCAATCGAGCACCCATTTACTTCTACCTCACATGTTTTTTCCTTATATTACCGTTTTATAGCAGACACTGTCAATATGAGATTCTAAAAAGCAGACTAGCGTTTTACTAGTCTGCTTCATTCAGTATTTCTGACGGATGGTAAATCCTTTGTCAGATTTCTTTTTGTTGTTACGGCGGCGAGAATCTTTCCCTTTATATCCGCGTGTATATTCGTCTTCTAAGCCACGGCCACGACGGTCTTCTTTGCGCTTGAAGCTTCCTTTTCCGTTACGTCCGCGGTTGTCTTTACGGTCGCTACGGTTGTAGTTTCCACGGCTGTTGCCACGTTTGCGGCTTGGCAATGGACGTTCTGGCGTGATTTTAACTGGAATTTCAGTTGGGTCTTTAATCATGCTCTTGAGTAATAGAGCTGCCAATTCTTCTGGTTCGTACTCGTCTAATAAGTAAGATACCGCTTCTTTGAAACGTCTTGGTTCCACAGTTTTCATCATTTCGTCGATAGACTCGATGGCTGTTTTTGTTTGTCCTTCCAAGGCTTCTGTTTGCGTTGGTGGACGAAGGCTTGTCATACGTTTGCGTGTTAATTCTTCAATCACACGTAGGTAATCCATTTCGTTTGGTGTCACGAATGTTACAGACATTCCTTCTTGACCCGCACGGCCTGTACGTCCGATACGGTGTACATAGCTTTCTGGGTCTTGTGGGATATCGTAGTTGTACACGTGTGTGACGCCTGAGATATCTAGTCCACGTGCCGCCACGTCTGTAGCGACTAAGATGTCTAAATGGTTGTTCTTGAAGTCACGAAGAACGCTCATACGTTTTTGTTGGCTTAAGTCCCCGTGGATTCCTTCTGCACGGTAGCCACGCATTTCAAGTCCGCGTGCTAATTCGTCTACACGACGTTTTGTACGTCCGAATACGATGGTTAATTCAGGCGTTTGAACGTCTAATAAACGTGTCATAATGTCGAATTTCTCGTAGTCTTTACATTTTACGAAATATTGATCGATTAATGTCGCCGTCATCTCATTTGATTTGATACGAACATGCTCTGGATCTTTCATAAATTGAACACCGATACGTTTAATATCATCTGGCATTGTCGCAGAGAATAAAAGCGTTTGGCGGTTTTCTGGAACTTGTTTGATAATCGATTCGATATCTTCCAAGAATCCCATGTTTAACATTTCATCCGCTTCGTCTAAGACAAGTGTTTCCACTGTCGCAAGCTTCAATGTACGGCGTGAAATGTGGTCTAATAAACGACCTGGAGTTCCCACAACGATTTGTGGATTTTCTTTTAATTGGCGAATTTGACGGTTAATGTCCGCTCCACCGTAAACAGCTTGTACACGAATTTTTTTGTCGCGTCCGAGACGGAACAATTCTTCTTGTGTTTGAATCGCAAGTTCACGAGTTGGTGCGATAACAAGTCCTTGTACGCCTTTTTTACTTGGGTCGATTTTTTGAAGCATTGGCAAACCAAATGCGGCTGTTTTACCAGTCCCTGTTTGCGCTTGTCCAATCACATCTAAACCTGCTAGCGCTTTTGGAATGGTTTGTGCTTGAATTGGGGTTGCTTCCTCAAACCCCATTTTTTCGATAGATTCTAGTAAGGCAGAATCCAATCCTAATTCATTAAATTTCATATTTTCCTCCTTGGATACTTCGGTGAGAAAGCTTTACAGGATTTCCCTTCATAACAAAAAGCCTGGAGCTTTTCGTAAGAGCACCAGACTTCTACAATCGTTTAAATTTCAAACTATCTATTATAAATGTGTGTACATTTCTCAACTCAGCGAATAGTATAGCACGCATCCAGCGAAATGCAAAAGAATACAGACAGCCAAACTCCTGCTTTTTATTCTTTGAAAAATGCTTATGATAAGACTTTTGACTGAGTGCTTCAAATCCTTGCGGATTTTATATAATAGCTGTAATGGGGCAACGGTTCGAGCCATGCGTCTCTAACTCTTTCAAAGCTCAAACGTAGCTGAAAATAAATTTTCTAGACTCCGCTAATTCACCTAATACGATTCCCCGTACTGCTACTATAGAAATCCGCTAGATTTTCCGATCCGTCAGTCACTGAATAGCAGTTCAAAATAAAAATGCGGGAGGAGATGTTTGTTTCTCGTGGTGCGGTTGAAAATGGGACACTTTATAATAACTAGTTCTCAGGGAGAGACGAAAAAAGCGAGGGACGGCGGTGCGTCTCTCGCTTTACTTTACATTTGTTATTCTGCTTTTAAGGCATCGACAACTGCTAGTAAGCCTGTGCCGTTGCTTGATTTGATAAGGACTTGGTCGCCTTCTTTGAGTTCAGCTTTTCAAAGTCAGCAATCAAAGCTTCTTTATCCATGTAATGGTGAAGCGTTGCTGCATCGAACTGGCCTTTCAACGCATCATAGAGTGCTTCCATTTCTTCTCCGTACAAGTACACAAGTGCGACTTCGCTTGGAAAAATGACTTCTGAGATGCTGGCGTGCAATTCTTTCGAATGTTCACCGAGTTCGCGGATGTCCCCAAGAACGAGACGCGACGACCTGCTGCTTCGACTGAAAACAAATGATTTAATGACTGATTTCATCGCGATTGGGCTGGCATTGTAAGCATCATTCAAGATGGCTACTCCGTTTTGCCCTTTCACCCATTGCGTACGGTTCTTCGTCAATTCGAAAGTTCGCTAAGGCAGACACGATATCTGAAAGTGGAACATCAATGTACGTGCAATTTCAATCGCAAGTAGTGCATTTGAAACATTATACGCGCCAAGGACTGGTAAAGTGACCGCCACGGTTTCAGTTGGAGTCACTAATTCAAATGCTGTGTGGTCTGAATACAGTTCGATATTTTTGGCTGAGAGTTCTTTACTTCCTTCGCCAACTGTAATGATTTTGAAGTTTGCTGGTTTTTCAGCTTGCGCAATCCCTGCTGTAATTAACTCTTCATGCGCTGGATAAATAAAGGTTCCATTTTCTTGTGGTCCAGAAAGGATTTCAAGTTTGGCTTTGCAATCCTTCCTTGCTTCCCAATTGTTCCATATGCGATTCCCGATGAGCGTAATCATAACAACTTCTGGGCGTGCTAATTTTGATAAGAACTCGATTTCGTGGAAATCACTCATTCCCATCTCTAAGACAAGTGCTTCAGTTGATTCGGGCATATCTAAAATCGTTTGTGGTAAGCCGATATCGTTATTGAAGTTTCCTTGTGTTTTGTAGACACGGTAGCGTGCGCCAAGAGCAGCTGCTGTCATATCTTTTGTCGTTGTTTTCCAGAACTACCTGTGATTCCAACGATGCGTGGTGATACTTTTTCTAAGTACCATTTCGCTAATTTTTGAAAAGCTTGAAGTGGGTCGTCCACCCAAATGGCACAGATTCCATCTGGTGGCGTTACATCTTGTTTGCCCCATAACACGGCTGTTGCGCCGGCTTGAATCGCTTGTTCAATATAATCATGTCCATCTGTTTGCCCTTGAAGTGGCACGAAAAGGCTGTTTGGACCTAATTTTCGTGTATCGAAGGCTACAGATTCGATCGACTTCAAATCGATGTGCTGATTGATAATCAATCGCTTCGACGGCTTTTGTAATTTCAGCAACTGTTCCAATACTCATCTTTCTACCCCTTATCTCGCGTGACGATCGTTATAGCGTTTCAACGCTAATTGAATGAGTTCTTCGACTAAATCTTTATAGGAAATGCCCATTGCTTCCCAAAGTTTTGGATACATACTAAATTGTGTGAACCCTGGCATTGTATTCACTTCGTTAATAAACACTTCGTTTGTTTCAGTTAGAAGAAATCACAACGTGTTAAGCCACTACCATCAATCGCACGGAATGCTGTTTCAGCATACTCACGAATTTTTGCAGAGACTTCTTCTGGAATCGCTGCTGGAATTTGAAGTGTTGTTGTGTTGTTAATGTATTTCTCGTTGTAATCGTAGAAGCCTGCTTGTTTCACGACTTCCCCAACCACAGATGTGTTCACTTCGTCGTTTCCAAGAACCGCTACTTCGACTTCACGTGCGTCGATTCCTTGTTCTACGACGATACGACGGTCATATTTCAACGCTTCTTCGATGGCTACTGTTAACTCTTCACGGTTTGTCGCTTTAGAAATCCCAACACTAGAACCCATATTCGCTGGTTTCACGAACACTGGATAGCGTAATGTTCCTTCCACACGTGTGAAGATGGCTTCTGGTGATTTTTCGAAATCAGCTTTCACAAATGGGACGAATGGCACTTGTGGAATACCTGCTTGCTGGAATAAATGCTTGCTGGCAATTTTGTCCATTCCGTTCGCGCTGGCTAATACGCCACAACCAACATATGGTAAATCTAGGATTTCGAACAATCCTTGAATCGTTCCATCTTCTCCGTTTGGTCCGTGTAAGATTGGGAATACTACTGTATCTGGTCCAGCAATATCACATGGTTGGATGCGAACGCCTGTTGATGTTTCGCCTTCAGTTGTTGCAAAATGCGCTTCAGACCCTTCTGTTAAACGAAGTGCTTGATTAAAAGCTACAGGTGCTTTTAACGCTTCTCCTTTTAACCATGTTCCTTCTTTTTGTAATGTACACTGGTTGCACATCGTAATATTCGAAATAAATCTCTTTAATAATTGATCCTGCCGTTAAAGATTGAAATATCATGCTCTGCACTTTTCCGCCATAAATGACAACAACTTTTCATATAGAATCCTCCAAACTATTCGCTTCCAGCGAACCGACCAATCTATGTAGGGTCTCATGTCTGTTATTTTGAAAATAACCTTGCACGTTACAGTATAACAAAACGGCCCGAAACGCTTACAAGTTCAGACAAAACAACAGCACCTTCCACAGATCCTCTTTGAAAAAGTGCTTTTTAAATTTGCATCAGTCATTGGCAATTTTGCTGAAATTTTCCAGTTTTGATACGTTTCGTTATATGTTAATTGTCCAATGCGGACGTTTTGTCGTCACTGCTTTATTTGCGTAATGGTAACGATCTTCCGTCAAAAAGATCGGTATTTCATAAATATCTCTCTTGCTTATGTCACTTGATCAAATGCCAAGACTGATTCCTTCACGATAAATGGGCATCATTTCTTTTAAAGCTTCGATCGAAATCGCTACAAACTTCTTTTTCAGAGCCAAGAAAGAAAAAAACTTCGGCGATCTCGATTTAAAGATATCCGTCATCTCAATTTGTACTTGCTCTTGATAAGAGCGGTAAAAACTGCTCGATTTTTCGATAGTACACTTTCGAGTAGCCATTTTTCCAAGTGACAAAGGTAAATAAGTTGTTTGTAATTTATAGAAAAACGGCGAGTGTAAATGCGTCTTCGCATGAGAAATATAGAGCAGATCTGCAATCTCTTGCGGTGTGAGTTGATGAACGAAATCAATCGAGTCAAAATCCACCCAGTTTGATGGAACTTCTTTTCCTTCTGCTACACCCTTGAAGATATTCAACACATTTTTGCGTCCTTTAATCCACATAAGCCCAGTATAAGATGCGTGAGTGGCAGAGCTGGATTTCCCATTCAAGAGAGGATATTTTGAGGGAATTTCAGACTGTGGTAAGGCAGACAAATGGAACGCGATTGACTTTCGTCAACACATGGTTCGATACGCTATCATAATGGATATACAATTGTTTACTACAGATCTCACCTCCCTAAGTTTTATCATCTCCATTATAAATGATTTCTCAAATCTACTAAAACATATAAATTAGATTACATTTTTACATTGAACCGTTTTCTTTTTGTAACAATTTAGCAACATTCTAAAGTAGAATTTCCACCTTTACACACAAAAAGAGTTAGTGATTTCTTCAACTCTTTTTTCTCTCATTCTATAAGGGCGCCTATTCTTCGAATTTTTACTTTCTGAGTGACTCTTTTCACAGCAGAATCCATTCTGTCAATCACTTCCCAGTAATCTGTTGGAAAACTTTTTAATTCAACAATATCCATAGGGTCAAAATGATACACTAAAAGACGAATCACTTGGTGGTGAAGAAAAACAAGATTTTTAAAGTCCTCTAATGAAATAGATTCCAACCCTCAATATAAGCATAACCCCTTATAAGATTCTTCGTGAAAGAGGCTCTCTCATGTAGATAATAGAAAAAAACGTTCCCTCTTCCAGTTGTACATTTTTCCCCAATGAATGACATCCACCTAATCTCTTTCTTATAGCTAAAAAGTTCTAGCTTCTGTTTCATCTCTTCAAAGAAAACAAAAAGACTGAGATTCCCCCAGTCTAATTTTTTACATTTTTCTAAACAGTTAATACGGTTTTTCGTTGATGGGTGCAGTTGCAAAAAGCGAATCACCACTTTCTCCAAACGGGTTCGAAATGCATAATGTTGCACTTTGTTTATTCGCTTCCGTCATTGGCGGCGCTTCAGAAATCTTTCTTAGGGCAGAAATAAGTCCATAAGGATTTCTTGTAAATTCGACTGCTGTTGCATCCGCTAAATATTCACGGTTTCTGGATAATGCGAGTTGTAAAATCGTCGACATAAATGGTCCAGAATCATTGCAACCAGACCAATCACCATAAAATTGCATTGGCTCCGCCTTCATCATCATTATCCTACGTCTTCTTTCGCCACCCCAGAACATCATTCGACTACCAAATTGAACCAGTAATGCTGCGACTCGCCCAAGCGCAATAGCGATGGTTTGTAAAACGAACATCATAGTTGCGAATATGCCCAAATTCATGAGCAATAACGCCTTCCAACTCCTCACGATTTAATCGTTCAAGTAACCCTGTTGTCACTGCTACTGCAGCGGTTTGAGGCGAACTTCCTGTTGCAAAAGCATTCGGAGATTCATCTTGAATAATAAACACTCGAGGCATTGGAACTTGAGCAACCATCGACATATCTGTCACAATATTCCATAACATTGGCGCTTGATTTTTATCCGTGATTTCTCGGGCATGATTTAACTGCATCACTACATTTGTCGCATTCGAAATCATCATCAATGAATAAATTCCACCAATTACTACAGCAAAGAAATTACTCCAGCTGTTGCATTATTTAATGTGGAATATCCAACTCCGATTCCTACCGCGATGAAAGAGCACCATATATAAAGCAATCACAACAATTGTTCTTCTTTTTATTAGAAAGCAATTTGCTGATGTAACATATCAGTACTCCTTCCTTCAGATTGAATGTTGATTAAATTTAACTTCAGGAACTTTGCGAAACTTCTACTGGAGTTTTCTAATAAATCTTCTTTTGTAAATCCACCAAAACCAGCAATAATATTTGTTGGAATTGATTGAATTGAGATATTATATTTGGCCACACTAGAATTGTATAATTGACGAGAATACGAAATTTTATTTTCAGTGTTTGTTAGTTCTTCTTGAAGATTCAAGAAGCTAGTATTGCTTTTAACTCAGGATAGCTTTCTGCTAGAGCAAAAATTGTTTTTAAGGCTCCCTGTTAATTGATTTGAAGCATCCATTTTTCTTGCGGCAAACATTACTACCATATTAGCAATTTGATTTCTCATTGCAATCACTTGAGTTAATGTATCTTGTTCATGTTTTGCGTATCCTTTGACTGTTTCAACAAGATTAGGGATTAAATCATTACGACGTTGCATTGTACATCAATTTGCTGACCATGCTTCTTTTACCCAGTTTTTTGTTGCACAAGACCATTATAAGAAGCAATGTGCCCAAATTATAAGTACCGCTACAATTCCAAGAATAATATATAATATTGTCATTTTTAAACACTCCTTTATTTTTGTTGCCTTCATTGTACTCATATTTTTATATTGAGTGTACAATGAATTAAGTGAGATGATAGCAGATACTATTGCTAAACAAATCCTACTTTAGTTGGATTTTTCGTAGAAAAGAGTACTATGATTCAACATCCTTTTTCTCCCATTCATCAAACACTTCAATCCTTCCATCGTTTTCACTTCCAAAAGAATATCTTTCTTTTCTTAAAGAAAACAGTGCCAGCTATTTAAAGAAAACCAAGATTAGAACAAAACGAACCTACTCGTTTTGGATTAGAGTATGCTCTTTGTAATGGAATTTTGCGGATTTACTTCTGGTCCCTATTTCCCAAGTATTTTTATGTCAGAGTGGGAATATACAGAAACCGGTCTTTCCTGAATATCTTGTTATATTTTTCCAAGATGGCCCCATTTATTATTGCTTCGATTATCAACAGGTTCTCAAACGGAACCCAGTATTCGATTTGTTGACACGAAAATGGATCAATGGATGACGATTGCTGACAACTTTTCAGATTTTTCTTAATCGATTAGAAATGACTATGGAAGAAGTAAACTATGATTCAAAAACTGGATGACTCTTCACACATTGAATCAACAAATCGGCCAGAAAAATCTCCAGCTAAAATCGATACTTTCTGAAATTGCGCAAGAGGTCTATCTCAGTATACCTACAATGGACCTTATCTATTTTTAGAGACATCCCAAAATGCAGCACTAATTGACATTTGTCAGGAAAGATTCCTATTTGTCCCAGACCCTATTTGGCCATGGAGTTTAATTCTTATCCTGAGTTTGAACAATGTTGTCATCTACGTTAGAAAAGAAATTAGAAAATGTATACAAAAAGGAGGACATAATCCTCCCTTTTTGTTGTCTTATTTTAGTATTACCATTATCAACGTAGTAAACGAATAAGGTACAAGTTCTTCTAATTTTAATTCGAGAATTTCACCTTTTTCCATTCAATAGAAATACTGAGTTTCTGGTCCACAGAATTCAACCATGACTTGACGGCAAATGTTACAAGGAGGTAGGCCTTCTGTCTTTTCCCTGCAACTGCAATAGCTGCAATATCTCCCTTGGCGGTAGCCTTGAAAGCTCCATATAGCACTACATTCGGCACGGTTGTCACCAAACGATACATTTTCCACATTCGCACCTGTAATCACACGGCCATCTTTATATAAAACCGCAGCTCCTACAGGAAATTTGGAATAAGGACAGTGAGCATTTAACACTTCTTTTGCTTGCTCCATAAGAGCCACTTTTATCAATTGTTGTCATGGGTTGTACTCCTTTTTGTGTTGTATTCTATTATACAGATTTTATAAGGAGTTTCAGCATTTCTTCTTACCAACTTTTTACTAAAATTCCGACTCCAGTCCTATGTGCACACTCCGCAACTGTGGTACACTAGGGACATTGATGAAAGGAGCTTGGTGATGCTACAACCACAACATATTTCAAAAGTTTATCATACAGCTAATCAAGAGTTTCAAGCGTTGAAGGATATCTCGATTCGCTTCCGTGAAAATGAGTTTGTCTCCATTCTCAGGCAATCGGGTTCTGGGAAAACCACCCTATTAAATATCATCGGTGGACTCGACCAATCACATCTGGTGATTTACTCATCCAAGGGAAAAATCAACAAAGCAATTTAAAAGACCGCGATTGGGACAGCTACAGAAACCATACGATTGGGTTTGTCTTCCAATCGTATAATCTCATCGGCCACCAAACGGCACTCTCAAACGTCGAGATTGCGATGACGCTCTCTGGTGTTTCCAAAGCGGAACGCAAAAAAACGTGCCATCGAAAGCACTCGAACGCGTTGGCTTAAAAGACCATTTATATAAGAAACCAAGTCAGATGTCCGGGGGACAAATGCAACGAATTGCGATTGCGCGTGCTCTTGTGAATAATCCAAAAGTCGTTTTAGCCGACGAACCAACAGGAGCGCTCGATTCTGAGACTTCTGTTCAAATCATGGAGTTATTAAAAGACATCGCCAAGGAACGATCTGGTTATCATGGTGACGCATAACCCACAACTTGCTGAAAAATATTCTACTCGAATTGTACAAGTGTTGGATGGCAGTATCTTGAACGACTCAAATCCGTACAACCCAACAGAGGAGATAACACAAGGCGATATTCAGTTCGCCAAGACGAAGGATGAGCTTTATAACCGCTCTTTCATTATCCTTTAATAACCTATTAACGAAAAGGCCGTACCTTTCCTAACAGCCTTTTGCGGGGTCAATCAGGGATTATCAGAATTGCTCTCATCTTAGCTCTTTTCAAATGGTGTCAGTGACTATGTAAAAGAAAGTGCAAGAAGATACTCTTGTTTCCTTACCTCTATCGATTAACGAGCAAAAATCAAAAGTAATCTGTTGCTACTCCTCCAGATTTAGGTGAAACCTTTTTAAAGAGAATAATGAACTCGGCGTCAATACGGTGCTAACGAATTTATTGAAAAACAAATCGGGAAAAATGATTTAGCTTCTTTTAAAAATATTTGGAAGAGATATGCTTCTCAAGTCGAAGCTCTTACAAAAGATGTTCGTTATCAATACAATTTACAACCTTACATTATGAAAGCGATACTTCCAATGGTCCAAAAAGTGTCCTTCCTTCCACTCTTGCAGATGAAGTCGAAACTTCTAATCAAACAATGAAAGGCTACTTGAATAATATTGACTATTGGGTGAACTTTCGAATGATACTTCAATGTTAGAGAGTCAATATGACGTTTTGGAAGGACACCTCCACAGAATAAATCAGAAATCGTTCTTATCGTGGATGAAGACAATCAAATTAGCGACTTGCTACTCTATAATTTGCGTATCAAAGACCCTAACGAATTAAATGATGCCAAGAAACTGGATGAACTAAAATCTCAAACGTATCAATATGGTGATTTTATCGGAAAAACATTCAAAGCCGTTGTCAACACAAACCGATTCGTTAAGGAAAACAACCAATGGATTAATAAAATTGACAAACCAATCGTATGATGAAGACACAAATCGAGAAAGGCCTTGAGCTTAAAATTGTCGGTGTTCTTCGTCAAAGAAGGCACAAGATCTAGTGTGAACTCTCCTTCTGGCGGCGTAGCCCTATACAACGCCCTTATCGATTACACTTCTGAGCAAATTCAAAATAGTGACATCGTGAAGGAGCAAGAAGCCAATCCAACCATCAATGTATTTACTGGAAAAGAATTTGCTAAAGACCCAAAACCATTCAATTCGGCTGATTTAACCGAAGAAGAAAAAATTCAATTGGCAAAAATGACGCCTGAACAACAAGCGCAATACGTCCAACAATACAACGACAACTGGCTACCACACGCAGAAAACCTGGCAAATTGGGGGTTATCGACAAATCCAAACCGGCTGCCATCGAGTTCTACACCTCTTCGTTCCAACAAAAACAAGAATTGAAGGACTTCATCAACGCCTATAACACGGCGAAAAAAGACGCCGGTGAAGACGACAAAGTGCTCGCCTACTCTGACGATATTCAAACCATCATGTCATCCATTACAACAATGGTGGGTGTGATTACAACAGTGCTCGTTGGTTTCGTGGCTATCTCCCTTATCGTTTCATCGATTATGATTGCGATTATCACGTACATCTCGGTTCTCGAACGTACAAAAGAAAGTGAATCTTACGTGCAATGGGAGCTTCGAAGAAAGATATCCGTCGCATCTTTACTGCAGAAACTGCTATCGAAGGATTTATTTCCGGGGTACTCGGTATAGCGATTACGCTCCTTGCAACTTTCCCTATTAATGCGATTGTTGCACAAACAACCAAGGTCGACAGAGTTGCACAATTACCATGGGATGCCGCTCTTATCCTAATTGTCATTTCTATCGTTCTTACGAGTCTTAGCTGGTCTCATCCCTTCACGCATTGCAGCGAAAAAAGACCCAGTCGAATCGCTCCGTAGCGAATAACCATTAAAATTTGAAAAGGTGAATAAAGGCGCAGCCTTTACCCACCTTTTTTATTGCCTACATTTCAAGAAATTAACATATATGTTAATTTTTGAAAAGCCTATTCAACACCCTGGGTCTCAAAAGCAAAGACAACTCCGATTCACACTAACCAATTGAGTTAGCTCTAGGGATGCACTCCTTACTCTAGCCTAATCAAAAACAAAAAAATCCTCTGGGCTCTTCACTCCTAGCCATAAAAACAAAAAGACAACTTCGCTTCACAAAACCAATTGTATTAGCACCAAGTATAGCATAAGGACAGAATTTAATTCCAAAACTGGTTCAGTGGAACGAAAAACATCTTCAGATTATATAGTGGTATTTGTAAGGACAAATACCCAATGTGAATACAGCTGCTAAGAAATTTATTTCCTAGCAGCTGTTTGAAGCTTGGGAACCTGGAGACTACAGGCTCCAGGTGGTATCCTTACATTTACCACTATTAATACATCTGAAGATGTTTAAAGTGACACTGTTTTAGTTTATTTTATATAAATTCTGTCCTTACGCCAGAGACCCCATTGGATCCCATGGTGCTAACACAATTGGTTCGCTGTTGAAAGCGTCGAGTTGCTCTTTTGTAAGCAAGTCTTTTCTGATAACAATCTGATACGTATACTCATCCATCCACGCATCACTCATCATCCAGAACCCTTCAACTCCAGATTCTTCGCCCCAACTGTTTTCCACTTTCCAGCGGTTTGGTTTGCCATCGACAAGGTTCACTCCTGTTAATACCATCGCGTGCGTCATTAAGCTATCGCCGTATTCAAGACGTTCGCCTTTTTTGTGAGTGAATAGTCGATTCCAGTTAATCCTTTAAGGTCGAAGTTATTGAGCGCAAGACGACCATTTCCACGGTTTGAAGATTGACCAACATCGCAGCCGAACCAAACTGACTCGCCTTGTTCTAATTGGCGAATCGCTAACTCTTTGAAGGTTGCCATATCTAAGTTCAAGTAACGAACTTGGTTCCCAACGACATTTCCAAGCATGTCAACAGTGTATGAACGGTTGAATGGTTTGTCCGCGGTTGGTGAGTTAATGATAGACACGTAATCGTCCAAGTTCAAGCCCACAAATTGTTCGAAGAAGCTTTGTGGTGTCAAATTCAAGTGACGGTGGAATTCTTGTCTTTATCACGATATTCGAAATCGAATGTTTCTGGCGGAGTTCCAAGAGTCACGCTAAGTAAGTCGTACACTTCTTGCATTAATTGCTTACGCGTTTCGTTAATTTCTTCTTCGCTAGCGCCACGTGCCACTAAGTCACGGAGCACTTTTGCGTCTTGGCGAAGTTTTTTATTTAAATATTTGTTCAAATCGCTGAAGTCGAGCTTGAAAAAACTTTCCGGCATCACGCTCTTTGGCACAACTCATATTTTTTTGAAGATGAGACACAATCATATCCATTGACCACCGTCTTGTTGAGGCGTTTGTAAAAGAAAGGCTACATTGCGGCTTGTCACAGGTTCGCCAGCAGTTTTTAAAAATATTTTCATGGAAATAATTGGCCTTTTCGTATTTATCCCAAAAGAAAGTATAACTTTGTGAGGTTCAAATTCTTCGAGCTTGAAGTTATTAAAGAGTCTGTGGGGAATGTATTCAGCGCCGCAAACATCCAGCAACGACCAGAAGCCTTTTTGGTTGGCTACTTTTTCCGTGTTCCAAATCAATCGAATACACCGGCTGATTTTTCCACAACAGACGCAACCGTCTCACTAGATCCTTTCAAAGCCATTCTTTACCGCAGCATTTTGCGCCACGATACGCTCTGGCTTACTTTGAAAACTTTCTTTATATTGTTTTCGTCAATTCCTTCGTTAACGTAAACATCACTTCATCTCCTTTAACCTAATATTATTATCGTACTCCTCTTAAGAAACGGATGCAATACGATTTAATAAAAAGCAACAATATCCTTTATATTTTGTTTCCATCAAAAAAAGACGGTATCTCTACCGCCTTTTTCTAATACCCTCTTATTTAGTAAAAATCAGCCATATTGATTGGAATGGACCTTCCAGTCTGCAAGCGCAATTCCGCTGTGCCATCCATATTAAAAGACTAAACTATCTAATCCAACTCCATAATTAGCAACAAACTTAGCAAGTTTTTTTCTTGGACAGGGTCCACTGCAGGCTCGTCATTCTCTCCTGAATCTAAACTAGGCTCTGTACCTTCATTTTCATGAGGCTTTGGAGTCGATGGAGTTTCAGGTTGAGATTGCGAAAGTGCTTAACTTAGACGTTGAGTCTGAAGGTTTCTCTTCTTTCGTTGTTTCCTTTTGTTCTTCTGAAGTACTTTTGCAGCGCCTCTTCTGGTTGTTTTTCTTTTTCTCCTTGTCCCTTTTTCCCCTGTGTTGCTGTGGATGGTTCTGTTTTTCTGCATCTTTTTGCACATGCTCTTGGAATTGTTTGAGCACTCCTGGTTCTTCCGTCTTTTGTTTTGGATCTAAGACAGGAACTTCAACCACATAATACGATTCATTTTTCTTCGTAAGGGTTCGCCATAAAAGGTCACTCGAATGACATTTCCCGGCGTAGAAGTCACTCCTTTATAGGCTTCAGGAATCAGCAACTGAATTTCCCCTACTTTATAATTATTTTTCCAAGTATGGTGTTCCGTGGAATTCATCAAACACACGTACCAATGCTTCTGTTCCTCCCGGAATCTTATACTGTGGTTTCAATCTGAGATGAGTGTCCCCGGCATAAAACGGATAGAAAATAGTATGACTAGCCATTTCATAAGCAAGAGATGCAGTCACTGTGAACGTTCCTTCATAATGAACTTCTGGATAATCTTTTGAGTGATACTATATTTAAATGTTTCTCCTGGAAGATATGATTTAAGAAGTTCAAAATTAGCAATATTTTCCAACTCCATCTCCAAACACTCGCCCTGAATAGTTTCTCTAATTGATGACCGTCTGGAGTTGTGAGTTTTACAATCATATTCGTTCCTAATTTCTCATCGATTCCCGGAGCAAATGTGAATGAAACACGCTTCTGCCCATTGGCTAAAGTAAATGCCTGATTATTAAAAAGTGCTTGCTTTCAACAGCGCAATTGCTTCTTCTAATTCCGCACCAGTATACACTTTATTATTCCGTTTTTGGCTACTCCATCTTCTGGTTTAGAGGTTTCATAATTGTGATGAGAATGCCCTCCGCTAAACGGTTTACTCTCATCAATAGGTTCTGCATGATGATGATCTCCATGAGGATAAATAATGGAATTTTTCCTTATCAACTACAATTTGGTCTCGTTTAACCCCTATATTCTTTCATAATTCGAGCAATCCTCGATTTTTCTCTCTAACTCTTTATCCTCTTTATTTTTCCTGAGTCGTATTTTTCTGAAGAGTCACTTCCTGCGTGGTATTTGGTTCGTTAGTTTCAGGGTGCTTCCTCGACCTTTCGACCATAATACCGCGCTCTGGCTTCTTCTAAGTTTTCTTTAGGAATCAAATATTCCCATCGACTATTTACGAGTTGTTCATATGGAATTACATGAACATCTTTTAAACTACCATTATGAGCTACTAATAAATACTTGCTTGTTTTTCCAATAATATGATTTCCATCAAATAAAAATCCATCGCTCGTAGGATAATGAATTCCTGGAAATTGTTTTTCACTTGAAGAGGAATCCGGTACAGGATTCTCTTCTCTAGAGATGAAGGAGGTGTTGAAAGGAATGCTCCTGTTGTTCCTCCAAAATTGGATTGAACTAGACCTGGTGAAGATAACGAATGAGCAGTCTGATTCAATTGGCTTTTATAAATAAAGTGGTAATGATCCCCGTGTCTCACCACATATCCGAGCTCATTCTCCTCAACAACATCTTTGAAATCAAAAAGTATAATGGTCCTCGTTAGAATTCAATGGATAAGGTGTCTTTCCGTCTTTATGCTCGAAAATAGCATCTTTTGGAACTTCTCCATAGACGAAATGATAATGATCTCCATGTTTTTAAGATATCCATTTGTAAAAACTTCACCTACGATCGTTTTTAGGTTTATTCTTTTTATTTCTTCAACCGCTTTCTCGTATTTGGCCATTTTTCCTTATCGATTTCTTCTTTTTGCTGTATCCTCTGCAAATGGTTCTTCTTGTTTCACAGCGCCTTGTTGATTCACCCAAACAAATCCGCCTAAAAAGTGCGATACTGGCACTTCAATAAAGAGTGATTTCTTTAGTAATTTCATTAAATTTCCCCAAAAATATTCTAAATCGTATTTATTACGTTTTACAATATACTACCCCTACCTCGCTTCTGTCAACCACTTTGTGAGAAAATCTTCAATCTTAACCTTTTAACTCCAACTATAACTGTTTAAAAATCCTAAAAGAATCGAGTTTTTATCGATAAATAGAAAATTGAATTATACTAATAGCGAACCAATCAGAATCGCTAAACTTACTCCGATAATGAAGCACACACCCTTGCGTTTCCCTTCCTAAGCATTGCCGATAACATCGCAGCAGTTTATCAAAAAAGCATAAAAATATCTTGCGAATCTACTAAAAACTCGCTGGAATAAAACTAAAAGCTTAATGGTACTCCTCTTTTCCCCTATATGCAATATAATAAATCGGTTAAATGCAATAAAAAGAGCCTCCTTCACTAAAAAGGAGACCCCATCGTTTGTTTACATCAAAGCATCACCTACAGCCAAAAGAATATTAAAAATAGAGCAGCTGATGAAATCTCTATCCATCTAGGGACAACGACAACTTCCTTTTTCCGTAAATAGATTCAGAAACAAAGCAAAAGAATCCAAATTAGATAAAATAGGTATCTCATTACTCTCACCTTTCCTTTATTAAAATCATCCAACTAACTACTCTCGCACTACTTTTTATTCTTATTATAAAAATAGTCGCTACCCCATCACATACCAAAATACAACTGACCAATATAGGAAAAATTTTTGCTAAATCAGCGAAAGCTAAAACGCCTAATACTAAACTGTTAGCAATATAACCAAACAGCATCAAAACATATAAAAGTCTTTTTCTTAGGCATTTCTATATTCACATCCTTCGTATCAAATGCAAAACAATAAATTAACCGCTTTCATTCATCTTTTATTATACTACTCCTTTTTAAAAATAAAAGACTCAATTTCTATTTTTAATAAAAATACCACCACTATACTCCCTTTTTCTTCATGGAGGGCGCTTCTCCCTCTCCTAGCACCCACCATCAATGCGATTTCCTTATTTTTAATCATTATATGAATTTTTACACATTTATTGTTTATCTCCCTTGAAAATAGTAAAATAAAAGTTGAAGATATTATCTTGAAAACAAGTGATTATCAATATATTAAAGGAGAATCTAACAATGAAAAATATTTTTAGCAGTAGTAATTCTATTCAGCTTTTTCTTGCTTCCTTTCTTCAATGTTTATGGAGTTCATATGCTCACTCATGACATACAAAGGCTCTCTCTAACGCCTTATGGGGAATTGGATTTTTATTCTTCTCAAATATCATATGGACAACATTAGTAATCACGATTGTATCCAAATCTAAAATCCTTAGAAGCGGTATTGTGACTGCTACAGCATATTGCATCCCCATTATTCTTTTGACACTTCTCTACTTTGGTTACGCAAAACCAATACAAATTTTATTTCTATCACACCTCGAAACAAGCATCTTTTCCTTTGCTTTTGTCATCGGAATACTAATTTCAATAAAAATCCTCTCAAAATAAAAGTACAATTTATTACTAAAAACCACAATCATCAAACTAAAATGCCTTACAGCAGTAGGGTCATTTTTATTACTGTTTGAAATGATAATTGCTCCATCCCTTTTTCCACTTACATAATGTTCAGCACCACACTCCTGCCGTTCCTTCCTAAAGCATTGCCGATAACATCGCAGCAGTTTATCAAAAAAGGGAAATAAAACAGAATATCTGGCTGCTCCAATCGTAGAGCGCAATGGACAAACAAAACGAGCATCAGTTGATTGAAAGAAATAGTGGGAAATCGTATTGAAACGAATAAGAGGGAGTTAGGAATTGATTCCTTACTCCTCTTTGAGAGCTTCAAAGGTGAGTGACTACAGGCACGAGCCGGTAACCCCACTATGATTCTTTCAATCATCAAACTGATGCTCGAAGGTTATCCATCCCATCGAAAGATGGATGAATCTGTCAGATATTCTGTTTTATTTTACCGGAGTTAAAGCAATGAACTGCTCGATGTTGTCGGCAACTTGCGCCAATGCTTTCTTCCAAAAGGCGCTATCCTCCACATCCACGCCTAACACTTTCGCAGTATCTTCTGCAGAAGTCACTGTTGTCGCACGCAATAACTCTTGATATTTCTCAACGAATCCTTCAGGTTGCTCTTGATAGATGGCATATAAGCCTTTAGAGAACAATCCTCCGAATGCGTACGGGAAGTTGTAGAAGCTTAAGCCGCTGCTGTAGTAGTGCGGTTTGCAAGCCCACATATATGGATGCATTGCCTCTGGATCTAATCCATCTCCGTATGCTTCTTTTTGGGCATCCAACATTAATTGTTCTAAATCTTTCGAGAACATGAAGCTCTTTTCACGGTTTTTCAAATACTGCTGATTCGAATAAGTAACGTGGTAGATGTCCACGATGATTTGTGTTGTATCTTGTAATTGTGATTCCAATAAGGCTACTTTTTCAGCATCGCTCGCCTCACTAATCACTGTGTTCATCACGATGTTTTCATTGAAGGTTGACGCCGTTTCAGCAACAGGCATTGAGTACTCTTGGTTTAATACACGGTGATTTTCGATATGTAAACCGTGGTACGCATGTCCTAATTCGTGCGCAATCGTTACAACGTCGCTTAATGAGCCAGAGAAAGTTTGTTAAGATACGTGATTGTTTGATGAATGGTGAGGTTGCTACAGAACGCGCCCCCACTTTTCCTTTACGTGGTAAGAAGTCGATGTAGTTATTTTCGTATGCTTCTTTTGTCATCTGTGCTAAATCTTCTGAGAACCCTTTGAAATTTTCTAATAAGAATTCTTTCGACTCTTCGATTGTGAAACGACGTGAGCTTTCTCCGATTGGTGCAAATAAGTCGTAGAATGGTAATCCATTTTCGTGACCTAAAGAGCTGCCTTTATGTTTTAAAGTAAGCGCGGAATTGTGGTAAATATTCGCGAATCGCTTCAAGAAAGCGCATCTAATGTTTTACGAGACATACGAGAGCTTCTAATGTTTGTGCTAGTGGAGATTCGAAAACCGCGTAAGCTTGTTTCTGTAAGTACTTGTTGTTTAATATTGTTTAAGGCAAATGCAATTGGTTCTTTGATCGTATCGTACATTTTTAACTCTGTTTCGTATGCTTCTTTACGAACTGCTGCATTTGCATCATACGCCATATTACGAATTTCGCTAAGCGTTACTTTTTTCGCCTTTAAATTCGCCTTCAACGCCTGAAGTCATCGCTTCGAAGAGTTGTTCCCAACCGTCGCCACCGCTGATAGAAATTTCGCAATCACATCTTCTAATTCATCGGATAATAGATGTTTGTATTGTTGTTTTTGCTTCTGCAAAGTAGAATTCGTAGTCTTTTAAATCTTCATCCGCTGTGATATCCGTTTCCACGCTTCCGATAAATTTGTAAACTTTGGTATACGCACTGTTTAAAGCAGCATATGCATTACCGAATAAAAGTACGGTATTTATTCGCTGTTTCGTCTGTTGTGTTGGCTGTTAATGTTAAATTAATATAGTTTCCAAGACGGTTGCTTAGACGCTGAACTCTTCTAGCGCTGTGATTGCCGCTTTGATAGATTCTAAGTTATCTTCGAGCGTTAAGCCGTTGAATACCTCTCTAAAGTTTGAAAAAAACGTTCAAAGTCACGTTGAAACTCTTCACTTTCAAATGAAGGGTAAATTTCTTTTAATGACCATTCTGTTGACATTTCGGATCCCCTTATTTCACTATATGTTTTATTCTACCCAATTTTTCTGAAAAATTCATAGTGTAAGATACCTTTATTCTCCCCCAAACAACGTGTATACTTAAAGGGCAAACACTGTTCAAAAAGGAGTTCTTATGAAAAAGACTTGGAAAGAATTGTTCCCAGATGCCCTTCTTGGAAAATCGACTCAAGATGCTGTTCCTGTACAGTTGAACGGCGAGACGATTTTTCTCTTAGAAAGAAAGTTTATCTGAACGTGAACGATTCCTCATTCAAACATTAACTACACAACCGACAAACACAACAGCTCCAACGCATCCTTGGCTTGCCTACTTGGAAGGAAAAGGAGCTCTCCCAAGCGAGACCGCATATATTCAAAGTGTGCATTTAGCCGTTTTTCCAAAACAGGAAGGCGTCTTTCACGAAAAAGACTGGTTAGAATTCGTCGAAAACTTAACCATTGGTGCCCTCGCCATCTTCAAAAACTTCCGACATCATTACACTCTAGTGGTGAATCCGGAAGTCTCAACCGCTCTTGCTAGCACTCTTTTCGAAGTAAAATCCGCTATTGAAGACGACTTTGCTGTAGAGCTACAAATCTTTATTGGGAACCGATGGGCAACGAATACGAATACACCCCTACTGTACCAAGCCGAAAAAGCTCTGATTTGTTGAATATTTATTACATTCTCACAAACGTTCTTGCCTGGAGTTTTCTCCTGTTCTACTATGGGGAATCGCCAATGGACTGGTGGATATTGCTCCGATAGCGGAAGAACTACTTCTTCTTTTAAACGTAGAGGAAGTAAAAGAGTTCGTTGAAGCACTTTGGGATGCCCATGGAAACGTCTCAAAAAGCTAGCAAAAATTATTCTTACACCGGAACACTTTACAATACCGCATCGACCGTTTTGCAGAACAAACCGGACTCAACGTCAAAGACATGAACGACCTTACGCTCTGCCACTTACTCTTACAAAAACAAAGTTACTAAAATAAATAGCCACTTCATATAGTATAGAGTGGCTATTTCGATATAATATTATGCTTTTACGGCTTCTTTTTTTAGGAGTGACTTTTTGTTTCTTTGATTGTCACTTTTCCTTTTTGAGAACCGATTGTTACTTTTTGTCCGAGCAATTTCTCCCTGAGGAGTGCTTCACTAAGTGGGTCTTTCGATTTTTCTTTTTGAATTGCACGACGAATTGGGCGTGCACCGTATTCTGGATCAAATCCTTCTTCTGCGATAAGATCGATGACACAGAGTGAATTTCAATTCGATATTGAGTTCCGCAAGACGCGTCTTAATATCTTTTTGTCATCAATTGAACGATTTGACGTAATTCTGGTTTTCGTTAATTTATGGAAGACGATAATTTCGTCGATACGGTTCAACAACTCCGGACGGAACGCATTCTTCAACTCTTCACGGATACGTTTTTCCATTGCAGCATGGTCATGTTGGACGGTTTTCGCACCAAAACCAACTGATTTCTCATCTCTTAAAGCCGTCGCTCCAAGGTTTGAAGTCATGATGAGAATCGTATTTCTGAAGTCAACTTTACGTCCTTTTGAATCTGTCAAATGTCCATCGTCCAAGACTTGCAACAGAATGTTAAATACATCTGGGTGGGCTTTTTCAATTTCATCTAACAGAATCACAGAGTAAGGTTTGTTGCGTATTTTTTCTGTTAATTGTCCCCTTCATCGAATCCAACGTATCCTGGAGGTGAACCGACTAAACGACTAACCGCGTGTTTCTCCATGTATTCAGACATATCAATACGAACGAGTGCGTCTTGGTCGCCAAACATCGCTTCTGCTAACGTTTTAGCTAACTCTGTCTTACCAACCCCTGTAGGTCCAAGGAATAAGAATGAACCAATTGGACGTTTTGGATCCTTCAATCCGCTACGAGCACGACGAATCGAACGAGCCACTGCTGATACAGCTTCTTCTTGTCCAATCACGCGTTGATGCAATTCTTTTTCAAGGTGAACGAGACGTTCGCTTTCTTTTTCTCCATTTGTTTTAATGGAATACCAGTCCATTGAGATACCACTTCTGCGATATCTTCATCCGTAATCGCTGCAACATATTCTTGTTTGGCTTCGACTTCTACTTTTTGGCGTAGTTTTTCAAAGCTTGTCACGTTTGGTTTGTTCTTTCTTGCGTAAACGAGCTGCTTCTTCGAATTTTTGTTCACGAATCGCATCGTCTTTCTTCTGAGCAAGTTCTGCGACTTCTGTTTCTAGTTTTTAAGCGGTGAGTGTTTACCGCTACGATCTAGTCGAGCTTTAGCTGCTGTTTCATCCGTCAAGTCGATGGCTTTATCTGGTAATTTACGAGACGTAATATAACGGACCGATAATTGAACAGCTGCTTCAATCGCTGCGTCAGTGATTTCTACGCGGTGATGCTCTTCATAACGTTTGCGAAGACCTTTTAAGATTTCGACTGTATCGTCTGCGCTAGGTTCATTCACTTGAATAGATGCAAATCGACGCTCTAATGCAGCATCTTTCTCAATATATTTTTGATACTCGTCTAAAGTTGTCGCTCCAATAACTTGGATTTCTCCACGGGCAAGCGCCGGTTTTAAGATATTAAAGCATCAATCGAACCTTCCGCTCCACCTGCGCCAATCAACGTATGCAACTCATCAATAAAGAGAATCACATCTTGTTCACGGTACACTTCATCCAAGATTTTCTTCATGCGTTCTTCGAATTCACCACGATATTTCGTTCCAGCAACGACTGCACCCATATCTAACATCATTAAACGCTTCTCAGCGATTTCTTCAGGAACTTCACCAGAAACCATTCGTTGAGCCAACCCTTCAACAATAGCTGTTTTACCAACACCTGGTTCCCCACAAGAACTGGATTATTTTTCGTACGACGACTAATAATTTGTATAATACGACGTACTTCTTCTTCACGACCAACTACCGGATCAATCTTACCTTGGCGCGCTAATTCCGTTAAATCACGTGCTAATCCATTTAATGTTGGTGTTCCTTCTTGGCTAGTTTCTTGGCGAGCTTTTCTTTTAGCAGCTCCTGAATTAGCAGGTTGAATTCCTATTTTTCCCGTAGATTTCTTTTCATTAACTCTTGAGGATCGACTTGATTATCACGAAGAATCTTCGTTGCTAATACTTCTTCACGTAATAGGGCTAATAATAAGTGTTCTGTCCCTACTTGCGGCACTTCGAGGCGTTTTTGCTTCATCTGTAGCAGATAAAATCACCTTTTTGGCTCTAGAGAATAAGGCATTAAATAAGGATCCATCTGTTTACGGTTTGAGCCATATCCAGTCAGTGATTCGATTTCCGTACGAACAATTTCTGCTGTGAGGCCTCGCACGCAGTACACTGACCAGCAATCCCTTCTTGTTCTAAAATCAATCCCTAATAATAAATGCTCCGTCCCAACTGCTTGGTGCTTAAATAAAATTGCTTCTCTAGCGGCTAAGACCATTGCACTTTTTGCTTTTGGTGTAAAATTTCACTCATGGACTTTATCCTTTTCTGTTTCTAACGATACTTCAAGTTATCGATTAATTTTTCATCATATTACTACGAAATTTCATCTCCATTTTTTAACAGAAACTGGAAATGTGTCCTTTTCCATCATCAAAGCCATCATTTTGGGCTTCACGTTTTTGATATTAATTCGTTCTCATATAAATTTGTAATAAATGATTTGCTTCTCGTATTCTGATAGTTGAGGCGGGATTAAATCTCCTAAAGTGTTTAGAATATCCATTTCATCCACTAAATTTACTTTCATTATGCGGATATATCCACCGCCACCTCGCTTTCACTTTCTACGACATACACCCTTGTTGAATGGTAAAACGAGTATAATCACATAATTAATTTGAGAAGGAACGCAATTGAATTGATCTGCAATCTCACTGCGTCTGATTTCTACTGTTTCATTAGAAAGTAGTACATAAATAACTTTCTATCAAATCGGACATATTTTGATTTTGCATTCAACTTCCTCCTTTAACCTTGACTATATTTTGACTTTAATTATACAAAAGTTTTCCTCCTTGCCATTAAATTGTCTTAAAACAGCAGCATGCTGTCTTTCTATATAATCAATAT
>BNJU01004159.1_pt1 | contig 28768 bp, 48 predicted proteins | sample 8539281 | NCBI WGS metagenome assembly BNJU01 (sample SAMD00202456, study PRJDB9452) | human saliva metagenome | isolation source: human saliva | place: Japan
GCGCGAATAGACATCCAGGAACGCTTATTGGCTCTGAGTATGTGAATGACTCGTTGCCAAATCGGTCGGTACCAGATGATGTGCGCTCCTTGACAAAGACGTCATTGTTGGCTTCATTAGTCCTCCTTTGGCAGAGGGTTCGCGTATACTGCGTACCCTTCATCGACTCCAAGTGACTTCTCAAATGATGTGAAGTAGATGTCTCCTGTTGGGTTTGAGTAGGATACAGAGCCGCCAAAGGGTGACGCAGTCAGGACTGTGATTGAACACCGATTGGTGTTTCTGAACCAGCTTGAAGGACTCGGATTGCCACCTGGCAAACAACAAGCTTCAGAACAGCTGGGTCCTTAGACTCAACATCACAGAGAGAGCCAACCGCGGCAGAAATAAGGGAGAGCAGGTTCTCCGCTCTCCCTTCATCTGTTGCTTCAAGAGTTGGAAACATTGCTTTTAAGTCGCTTAGAGTTGCGAAGGGCTTATTCTGCCCCGCCATAATTAAGCGCTCTTAAGAACTGCAAAGCCCTTAGGGTCAATAACAGCGTAGGAGTAGACAACCTCTGCGCGGTAAGCAATCTGGCCAAGTCGCTTGAGGTCGCCCAGTCCGTCTGGGTCACCAGTCTCGATGGTCTCGATGTTGATGTCACGGACAATGCCCCACTTAATGAGGTTGAAGTCACCCATAACAGCAAGAACCTTGGTTGCAGTCTTAGCAAGGGTGCCAGAGACGGTGTTGGAAGTTGCAGCTGCAAGGCCGTCAACTACACCAGTGTTGAGGTTGATTGGAATCTCAGGGAACATGCGCAGACCAGTGTTCTTGACACGAACCTTGCGCAGGCTGGAAGCGTATGCCTTGGAAAGACCGATACCAGAGATGGAGTAGCCTGGGTCAACTGCATCAGCGAGTGCGTCGAGGTCAGCGGCTGGGTCAGTGGTTGCAGTGACAGCGGTAGCACCAGCAGTCAGAGCGGTAAGACCAGTTGCAGCCATACCAGTTGCAGGGTTGAGACCATGGAATACGAGATAGTCAAGACCACGGCCAAGAGCAGCAGCGGACTTGTCAACGATTGCGTCAACAATCTGAAGCTGGCTGTCCTCGTCTGCCCACTGGACCTCATTGGAGAATCGGACAGTGACAGAGAGCTTCTTGATGGTGTGATCTACTGGCTTCAGACCGACAGTCTGAGAAGAGTGCTGTGTGGACTCGCCGACAATCTCAGCTTCTGGGTCCTGAGTGAATAGGATGGAAGCGCGATTTGCAAAGATTGCTGGAGAAGAAGCAGACAGGGTCTGAATGACGGAAGTGTCTGCAACCTTGGAGACAAGGTCCTTTGCAATCTCAACAGGAAGCTTAATGTTAGTAGTGTTTGTTGCTGGCATTGTTAAATCCTTTCTTAGTTACCAAATAATCGACGTGCAAGTTCAACCTTTGCGGAGTTCTCTCCTGCTTCTGTAGTGAACTTGCCAGGGTGTGGAGCTTTTACTCCTGCTTTGGGCTTTAGATGTTTGACGAGTACTTCTGCAAACTGACGCATATCCTCTTCTGTGGAACCCACAACAAGCTCTTCCGGCACATTGAACTCAGACGCAATCTTTCTCTTCATTGAGGCTTGTTCCTCACGGGTCTTATAACCCTTTACTGCGTCTTCTGCTTCCTGTGCACGTTTCTGTGCTTCTGCAAGCTCCTCTGTGGCTTTGGAGTTCTCCTTGGAACGCTTCTCCCATTTGCGTGCCTGAGCTTTCCAGTAGTCAACGGTGTCAGTCTCATCAAGCTGTGCAGCTTCTTCTTTGACTTCCTCTGTTGTCTCTTGTACTTGCTCCTGCTTCTCAGTAGTGTCTGGCATCTTGTGCCCCCTTCTGTCCGTGCGGACTAATAAAAAACCAGCCGTGCGGCTAGTTGATTACTGCGATTGATTAGAGTCAGTGTCTTGTCGCTTTTGCTTCTGTTGCTCTTGGTATTCGAGCCACTTTGCGTAGTATTCCTTTGGATTGTAACCGCCAACCTGTGTTCCAGGCTTACCCGCTACAACCTTGCAACGACAGTGATTGTGGTAGTGTCTTGTTGCGCCTTCTTTGGTGAAGTAGAAGCCATTTGCGGCCAGACGAGCGCAGAACGCACACTCATTACCTTGAGGAACGCGTGCAAACTTCAGTCCATGACGTGTGCCTGCGTTTGTTGTGGTCCTGTTCGCTTGCTGCAATACCTCGCTCTCAAGCAGGTTGCCGCACATCTCCAAGAACTCTGAAGCCTTGATATCGTTGTGCGCGGCAAACTCTGCAATCTGCTCGCGGTACTTCTCATTGACAAACATCGGAACATTTGCGAGGTCGGTATTACTCGCATGCTCACCGCTCGTCTTGTCAAAGAAGTCGAGCGCAATCGAGCCGGCTGCATCACCATACGTAAGCGTGACGCTTATCATCGACTTGTTAACAAGCTCAATAAACTCAATGTCATCCATGTCTGGCTTAATCTTCAAACCAGCTTGGATAAGACGCTCAAGACTGGAACGTGCTCTGCCTTGCAAGCGTGTCAGCGTTGCGTGGTAAGCGTCCATTTCTCTCTTGCTAATGTTCATGACTACTCACCCTGTGAAGCCGCTTTGACAAGCTCCTGTGAAGCAAACCTGCGTCTGTCAGCCTGGAGTTCTGTAAGAACGTCATCCTTATATCCAAGAGCTCGCAGAGGAACATCAGAGCTTGCAAGCCATGGGAAGGTAGATACCTGCTTAGTGATGGCATCAGACATTGAGACTGGTGATGGTGTCTCCGGGTTAGCAAAGACAGCCGTTGTCTCGTTGTCTCGCATGGCGCTGTAGAAGTCCAAATCATGCTTTACTGCAAGAGCCATTGCAGAGACATTGACAAGAGATCTCTTGCAAGAAGCAATGTAGCTTGTGATGTCAATAATTGCGTCTTCCTGGTTAGCAATGATTGCATCTGCTGAAGTTGGGTTAGCAGATGTGAAGCTAAGCGAGGAAAGAGGAACGTTCGTTGCATCTGAGAACATAGAGGCAAGCAGCTTCATATAGTCACTGTGCGGCTGCATGGTGAGCTGTGGAAGCTGTCCATAGTTCGGAATCTGCTTGTTCTTGTTTGATGTTGCAATAAACGTTGAGCCAATGAATGCGCCAAATGGTGAGTCAGCAATCTTCTGTGCAACACTTGCATCAGCGCCAAGCAAATACTTCTGAGGAGCAGAAGCAAATGCAGCGGTTGCGCTCATATTGAGAATCTCACGTTGAGCATCATCAACAAGGCTCATAACCGTGCGGCTAATGCGAGACGTGCCAAAAGGACGCTCAAGCGTTGAATGATACGCCACGGGCTCAACGGGAACTCTGCCCATTGAGTGCGATTCTTCAGTCGCAAACCATCTGCCATCGAGCAAGCTAAGTGTAATGAACGTGTCATCTGTGAAGACGTAAACAAGCGTTGGAGTCTTGATGGACTGTGTTCTGTTCCACTCAGCGTCAACAACTACAAGAGCAGCTTCAATGCGCTTCTTAGCGTCTGACCAAATAGCAGACGCAGCGGTTGCAGGATAGCCGGAGATAACAACATCAGGCTCATTAAGCTCTGGGTTGCCCTGAGTAACGCTAATGAACGCGACTGAGTGCCTAAGAGAACTCATGACTACTTTGCGAACTAGATTCTCTAAGTCATTCTCACGAGCAATAGTGCGAAGTTCCTCTTTGACAGCTGTATCAGTTGCATTGAAGTTCTGGAACTGTACACGATCAGCCCACCAGTTGACGCATTTGGCCGCTCAGTCAATCTTGGCATCAATCTTGGAAGCCAACTGAGGAAGAACAGAAACGCCAAGGTCTTTAACCTTGACATTGCCGTTGTAATAACGGTCCCTGAGAACGTTCCTGGTATAGTGCTTGCGCCATACCGCAACAAGCTGAGAGACAACCTCTCTGTTCTCATCAGACAGACCAATGGCAGCAGCCATTGAAGCGTCAAGTCCTCTATCCACTAGAAGAACACCTCGCCTTCATCATCTTCATCTTCATATTGCCTTGCTGCCCAAGCAGCTAATGTGGCAGCTTCAACAACCGCTGCTCTCTCACCATCAAATCCCCAGCCGCCTGTGCGACCGATGGGGCGCTTATAAGACTCAGTGACTGCCTTTGTCAGTTCGTCTTCTTCTGAGTCATCTAAGGAATCAGGCTTAAACCATGTAATCGAGCCTTCATTGACAGCGTCGACAAAGTCAACGTTGGCTGTGATTAAGTCAGCGGCGGCAGGAATTACCACGTTGTCTTCTGGGACAGAGTCGATAACACGTCTATAGAGCGACTCAGCGCCTGCCTTGCCGTCAATAATTACCGGCACTGTTTGTGCCCTCTTTGTAACAAACTCTGCAAGTGCTTGCTTGCCGCCGATAGTGGCCCTCTTGTCTACGAGCTCAACGTGTGTTGTGTCACCGTCTTTGATTGCAACGCATACAGCGAAGTAGACTCCATCAACTGAGAACTTCACTGCATAGGCAGAAGGCGTGCCTTGAGGTGGCGTAGATGTTGCACATCTCTGCCAAGTCTCCTTATCAATGAGTGGCGCTCCCGCACCTCCTGCAAGTTCCTGTGGAGTGAGCCATACGCCAGACACTCCTGCGCAAACTGCAAACTATCCATCTGAGTTCTAAGAGCTCGCAAAGCCGTAATGTTCGTAATGCCTTCTGCAAGTGAGGGCGCTGCTTGGTACCAACGCTCCTCATCTGTGACATCGCCAACTTCCTCAAGTCCATACTCAATCCAGGACGTCTCAATCTCACCTTTGTTGTTGATGGTATCTGAACGCATCTTGTCGAACTTGTCAGCAGGAGAGCCAGCTCGCCTTGGGGTGCCCATGTAAATAAATTGCGGGTTTTTATTAGGACCACTCGAGGTAGTTGGCAACAAGGCTTGGACGTGTTCCGGCAATAACTCCTGTGCCTCATCGACCACAATGATGTCGAAGGTGTTACCAAGGTTTGCCGTCTTAGTACGGCAACTGAAGGCAATAAAGCCTTCTCCTTTGCCTTCTGCTTGTGGCTTAAAGGTGAAGCTTTCTTGTGCGGTCTTTGACGATACTCTCAAGAGCGCATCATTGAAGTACTTGATACCTCGCACTTCATCGTTTGGCTTTGTGCCTAAGATGTTGCGGAAGTCCTCGAGCGTCTTAACCGTCGTATTGTAATTGTGAGCAGTCCACAGAATGCGGTACCCAAACATCATAGCAAGCGTGATGATATACCACTCGACAATGGTTGTCTTGCCATTCTGTCTTGGTACCGACAAACCAAAGATGCGCTGAATAAATTGAAGGTTAGTATCAACTGCTGCAAGGATGTCGAGTGCTTTGATTTGCCACTGTGCAAAATCAAAACCGCCTTCTTTAGCAAGCGCAATGACAAGCGGCGCTAGCGATTTGGTGTATAGCTTGTTGATACAAAAATCTGAGCTCCAACGACGAACTTGAGGGCTTGTGCGACTGCGTCGTCGTGCTTTTGTCTCAACGACATCTGTTGCATCAGCTCCCTCCAGCTCAGCAATCTGCGTGACCGCTGCTCGATACTCTTTTGAAATTGCGGAAATGTTGCGTGGATCAGCAACGAGCATTTGCTCTCTGAGCAAATTGCGAAGCTCCTTTAAGCGCTCGATTGTGTTCTGTTGTTTGCGTTCTCTGAATGGCAGCGTGTGAGTCAGTGTCTCTTTGTCTGGAAGCTTCTCCATTGCCGTCTTTGCTGCGTTGTTCTTCTGTTGATACATGCTGTAGTACTTCTGAACTACACGCACAGAACGACTAATGGTATCTGCAATAACCTTGTTTGGAACGCCCTGGTCCTTAGCTTTTAGGATGTAGTTAATCTCAGTCTGCGAGAGTGTCGCTCCATGCTTACTATTCGCCATGCACGCTCCTTCCGTTCACGTGTGCATTCTCATTCGTAGCCATCTATATTGTTCCGTCTGAAAAAATGGCTCTGTGCCGCCGAGATAGCCGCTGCTTATAGGGGGTGAGGGTCACCCCGCCTCTCATTGCTACCACTGTCTGCTTCTGAATATCTTTCCTGCACTCACATCACAAGGAATCTTGTTGCTCTTCTCACGATTGCAGTGGCGGTGAGTAGCTTGTACGTTGTCCTGGCTAAGTGCCGCTGCTTGTCCAGACTCAAAAGGACCAGCCCAGCAATGACGTTGCGCGTTGTAAAGTCTGAGCCAGTACCTTGATACTGGAACAACCTCATCAACCTCAAACGCATCCGGATGTCCAGCAGGTAGCGCATAGTTAATTGGTTTGCCACAAATGGCGCACGGTAGTCCTTGAGCCATGAGCCAGGCTCTCAGCTTCCGTCTTGCGTTGCCATTTCCCTGGCGAACATTCTTTGCCACTAGATCACCTTGCTAAATAAAAAAGCGCCCTGGTTTGTTACCAGAACGCTTTGTTTTGCGCGAAGCTCTACCATACATAATATTGGGTAATCGAACGACAAGAAGCGACATCATGCGTCTATTTTTATCTGCGGTTATTCTACATATTCTCACCAAACATATTAGATATGAGGTGTAATTCATCGATTGCCTTAAATGCTTCTTGTTCTATTCTCTGAAGCGTCTTAATTGAAGCTAATAGCTTTGATGATACCTCCTGCCATGGAAGACACTGCAAATATCTCCAATTAAGAGTGTCAGCATAGATGGTTCCTTTAGCTTCACAGAGACCACCATCACCGAGTTGGCTCACACCGTAGAGCAGTGTATAAGCGTCATTGATATAGTCATAATTGTCATTCATTCTTTTAGACAGTAGAGCTTCTAGATCTATGCGCTTATCCACTCTTGCCATCGTGTCTTGATTTGAGCCCTTGCTCCCACCAGCTGAATATGACTGAGCTTTTGCCCCCTCTGTCTCTTGAAGGCTCATGATTTGCTGTAATGCTCTAGTGTTTTCTCTTGATGCTTCAGCTACACCATGAAAAAACTCTGACGCGGTCAAACCACTGTAATCCATAATTCTCCAAACGTATCTACGTTTTAGTTAGAGTAGTTATTTAAATTATATGATTTAGCTGGCTTGATAGAGAGTTTTTCAACATTATGTATACAAGTTTTCTACAACTTATAAACATTATTGTATTGTTGAGCGGAATAACCTCTAATTTTTTATAGGAGGGTGCGCAACCGGTACGCTTGCGAGCCTTTCTCCGCCGCTTTGCGAAATTGCTTTGCGTGCAATTCGCAAGCTGCTTTCTGCTATACCGTTACGCTTTTTAGATAGAAAAGCGAAGCAAGTATAGCACATCAAAAAAATCTCATAATGAGCGTATCGAGCGTAACGGAATTTAATGAGCGCTACCAACAAAATCTACATAATTTTTAGCCTAATTTTTTCAATTTAGGGGTCCTAGAACACTCTAAGACCCCTTTGCGAAGGCTCTACCTAACTAATAAATAATTTAATTATTCTTTAGAACGGAATGTCAGAATCGTAAAGCTCTACTTCCGGTGCCTGTGGTGCTGTGAATGAAGGTTGGCCCTGCGCTGTAGCAGCTGTTGTTTGAGGCTTTGAAAGAAACTCAATCTCCTCTACAACAACTTCAAGCTTGCTGCGACGCTGGCCGTCCTTTGTTTCCCATGAGCTGTAATGTAGCTTTCCGTCAATGGAAACCTTTGCACCCTTAGAGATAAAGCGTGAAAGAGCTTCAGCACGCTGACCGAAAACAATGCAGTCAATGAAGTTGGGAACGTCTTGCCATTTGCCTGTTTGCGGATTCTTGCGGCGGTCATTAACGGCTACACCAAACGAAAGGATATTTGTTCCTCCTGCGGTGGCGCGGAGCTCCGGATCTCTTGTGAGGTTTCCAGAGATATTAACGTGGTTAATTGACATGTTGCACTCCTAAAAATACTTATCGATTATCTTCTCGACATCCATTACACGAGGTGAATACGAGTAATTGGACATTTCCCAAACAAGAAACTTATGCGGAAAGCCTCTAATATCATCACCATATAGAACTGAAACCCAGTTACCACGAGACTTGAAATAAATGTGCTCAACACAAGCGTTGCTGCGGTCAGTCCACGTCTTCCCATAAAGCTCTAGAGCGTCACACAACTCTTGACAGTACTTACTTCGCTCCATGTCTACCAAGCACCTCCAGAATCTCTTCTGGCGTCTTAGGCATTCCTGCTTCAGACGAATAATCATCTATCGAATGAATAATAGAAACCTCAAGCTTTAACGGAAATCCTCTTGTGACACCATACTCAATGCCACTCGGCGTTATATAGTACGAGCACAGGCAACAAAGTACTGACCCATCATCTAAAGGAATCCAAGTCCGTTCAGTACTAAATCCAGAGTGGTCTTCCCAAGGAATATTTTGAACGTCAAGAAGCCTACGCAGATCCTTTGTAACTTTACTAATAGCCATCTAATATCTGCCTTTCTCTAATTGTCTGATAATTACTTCTTATCTAGCACTCACTAAGGGATAAATAGAATTTCCAAGTTGAATGAGCGTTTTTGATAGATTTCAACTTGATTTAAAATTGCTAATTGCAACAAATTGCAACAAGCATTTAGGGCAAGGAGCGATTAGAGTTCTCTTTGTTCAATGGTTCTCAGAGCGTCTCCAAACGCTTCTGCCGCTCCCCTGTCACGTCCAGGAAGCAAATGAGAATAAATCCTCAATGTCGTTGCTGGGTCGGCGTGGCCAAGACGCTCTGAAAGAGTCTTCAAGTCAACACCGCTAGCCAAACACCAAGACGCATGAGTATGTCTGAGTGAGTGGAATGTGATGCCTTGAGGTAGCTGGAGAGTGCGTCTCATACGTGTAAATGACCTCGAGACGCTCGTAGGTCGCATGTAGGAGCCATCAAGACTAATTAACGGTGTAGAAGACTCTACAAAGGCAATATGAGCTTTCTGGAGCTTCATGTAGTCACTAATGAAGCTAATATCCGAATCGGTAATGGCTATGTTTCTTGATCTCTTGCCCTTTGTTGATTCTCGCCTGTATGGCTTCCTGTACGACTCTTCAATGACGGTACCAGATACGTGAATATGCTTATATAGCATATTTACATCACTGTATCTGACAGCACAAACTTCACCACAGCGCATACCAGTTACTAAAGACAACCAAGCAGCAAAGGCACAAACAACACGGGAATTAAACTCATTCTCTTGAATGGCTGTAGTAATTCTGGAATTAATAAGGATGCTTATTCCAGCAAAGCCCCATTCTTCGATGGAAACAGCTTCATGGACTTCCCTAGACGGTTTAGCTACATTGATAAGTGGGTTATAATCACATATTCCAGCAGAAACAAAGTAATTGTAAGCACCTCTCAAAAACTGATGCAGGTTAATTACACTGTTTCGAGACAAACCCTTCTTCAATAGATCCTGTTCAAAAGAGGTAAGTAAAGAGGACGTAACACTCCTTACGTCCTCTTTGCCAAGTCTTCCATTGATGTGGTTTCTAATAAAGCCTTCATGCTGCCTTGTAGTGTTAGGGCTCGCGCCATTCCTGCGCTTAATCGACACATATTCAAGAAGCAAGTCAGTGAGCTGAGTACTTTTAACTTTGCCATCTGACGTAATATGTGAAGCCCACATAGTGGCTAATTCTTCAGCTTCTTTCTGTGTCTTTGCTGCGGGAAAGCTTGCATATGGCTGAATGATTTTGCCGTTGAGATTTCTTCCCAAGTAAAGTCGACAGCACCAAATACCGTTCGAATTAAGTCGAACTTTTATTGAGCGATTCATTATTTGCCGCCTTGTGATTCTTCGTCTTTTTTGAGACGTTCGATGTCTTTGTCAAGCAAGTCTAGCAATGTTGTTAAGCACTTCTCTGACAAACTAAGTCTGTAAAGAAAGGCAGCTAAATCATTGCATATGAGAGCGCGGCTCATGAAGTTCTGATGGCTACGTACTTCATTAACCATGTCACGAATAAAAACCACGTCAGTAATACGTTGTTGTTTTTTCATTAGTATCGCTCCATGTAGTCGCCCTTAAAGCGTTTCCATTCAATGATTGCGATAACCGCGTCAGCCTTCCTTGAGCAGTAATATCCAAGACAGACGCCTTCATTCTTTGCAACTTCCCTAAGCTGCTTCATCGTCATCTTTTCGAGACGCTCTCTGTCTTCTGCTTCTTTAGGGTTCATTAATCTCTCCTTAGTGGCATGCTCATTACCATCGCGACAATAATTGCGATAACTCCAATACCAGCAACAACTGCAACGTTTTGAGTATCACCAGTTGCAGGTAGTACAGCCTTCTTCTTTGCCTTCTTCGCTGGTTTTACTGGTTCGGGCTTAGGCTCTGGCTCGCTATCTTGTGGAGTTGGCTGTGGTCCTGGATTAGGCTCTGGTGTTGGTGTTGGCTCTGGGGTTGGTGGAGTCTCCGGCTCAGTTGGCTGCGGACGATTGTCACCGTTGCCGTTGCCGCCGCTATCTTGATTGACGTACTGGTAGCGTGAGCTTTGCGTTGTCTCGCGGCTCTTCAGCTGGATTGTGTTCGAGGTCGTCTCTGTACCTTCAGTCTCGTAGTACATGAAGTATTGAACGCCTTGGAAATCAACACTCGACAAGTCCCAAGTAAAGCTGTTTCCGCTAATAGTTGGCTCGGGAACGTTGACACGCACCCAACTTGTGGGGTCAATGTTGCTGTATGCGTCCATGTGAACGCGGTAGAGACGGAATGAGCCAGGGATAATGCGTGTGCCGTCCTGCGCGGTATCCTCTAGCACAACGTTAGTAAGTGACTCCGCTGCATGGTTGAGTCTGACTGACCACTCGACCGTGCCGTGGTCGGTTTTGACACCCCACTTCGCAATGACCTCGTGCTGGATAATGCCATAATGCCGTGTCTCGAAGCTAGTTTCTACGACCTGCCCCGTGGCTTCATCAATGAGCCTTAGCGTGGTTGTTCCAGCCGCTGCGTCACCTTTGACGTGTGCCGCAAGCCAAAGCGTACCTTGCACGTGGTCTTTACCCTCAACCCATGATGTGTAAGTGATCGTGACGCGCCCAGGTGTCACTTGCGCGTTTGCCATGACGGCACCATCTGGCGCGTAAATGTCGAAGCTGGCCGCGTTGGTTGCTGGGAAGTCGAGAATATCGGGAATAGCCAGCGAGAACGTATCGCCCTCGTGGACTTCACCTTGTGCTTGCCAAGAAGCCGTCAAGTAGATGTCTTGGTTTCGTGAATGCAGAGGTTAAGTCCTGCTTGTTTTTGTCGGTGACTTTGAAAACTGGTAATTGTGGTCGGTACCGTCTGAGCCTGTGCAAATGCTGGGACAAATACCAGCACTGCAAAGACGCAGATAGCCAGCCATTGAAGAATCTTCTTCATGGTTTAAGCCTTTCTATTTGGTTGTTAAAAATGGGGAATTAAAAATAAATAAAAAAATTTAATCGCTAAATGCAAAAGCAATACCAGCGAGAATACAGAAAACTAGAACAGCAATATCTGCAACACCCATATGAACCTCCTTTCTGTCTGTAAGGTTGCTTATAAGAGTTTTTCAAGAGTCTCTTTAAGCGAGTTATAAAGGCCATAAGTAATCTTGTTTTCACTGAGATTAACCACATGTATTCCACAGGCAAGTGCAACATCACTCTCAAGTCTTGCTCCACGAGAGGCATTCCAACCAGGCAGCAGTACTACTGTGTCGTAATTAGTAATTTCTGAAAGGCATCGATGCATTGCCTGTTCCCAGCTAGAGCTTGCAGGAATCTGCGCAGCGGGGTTATAGATCTGCTCAGCATCGTCAAGCGCAGCAAGCTCTTCAACAAACATAAACAAAGCCTTTTGTAATTCTTCACGTTAGTAATTGGTCCAGAAAGGTACACTCGTTTGCCCTTAATAGCAGAGCCGAGACATTCACTATTGCTCAAATATGCCAATAAGGCGTAACGCTCGATGAGGTCAACAGCTTTCTCAACAGAATCCATTACTACTCCTTAATTTTTAGCTTGTATCTGTTTCTGTTTGTTCGCTCTCGCTTCCCTCTCTTTGCAGCTCGCGCGCATCGAATATACCAATAATCACGCAAAAGCGAGTAAGTATACATCGGTCCTCCATAGGCAAAATGGGTTCCTAAGAGCCACTCAGGACCTTCCGGGTCATCGGCATCAAAGCCACCTCCCCAGCCATGTTTAGCTTCGATGTGCCAGAGAAACCACGCAAGAATTCTTTGAGGTATGGTTAAATACGGAATCATATTTTGTCTCCTTTTCTTGGTTATTCATCGTTAATCCTTTAACGATTGGCTCTAGCTGCATTTCGCCGCTTTCGTTGCCGTTCTTTCTCGTCCGCATGTTGCCACTCACACCATATGTCATAGTGCTTTTCAGCCATAAAATCCCAAAATGTCTGCTGGTCTATGCCGTCTCCGGAGTCGTAATCGCCCCACACATCGTCATCAAACATCTCGTCTACGTAAGGTTTGCACCTACTGCACTCGCGCCACTCGTAAACATAATCAATTTTGAGCGTAGAGGTTGTATATTTCTCTCCTACATGTATCTCCTTGTCGCACCACGAGCAATAGTGTGGTTTACGTGCTTTAACCTCATGCGGCGGCATAATTTCAATCATGGTTACCACGCACCACCCTTGAGCCACAATGAGGACAATGCAAGTCATCGTCATACAGGTCAGCTCCGCACTCGGAACAGACGATGTTATTGTCCGCTTCAACTGGCCTGCATGTAGGGTCTATGAGGTCTGCTAGACGGTTGAACAAGTTAGCGTAATCGTATGTAATGCCCATACAATTAAGAAGAACAACATATGCCTCGTCGGTGGTGTGCACAGTGCTGTTTTCACGCAGTTTCTTCGCTACCTCTTCACGGTTAGTCATCGCTATCACCTAGGCTCTCAAGCTGTTCGGCGATGTCAAAGAGTTTAGCCATTGACCAAGAAGTCATTTCTCCTTTATCGAGAACGTGTTTTAGTTGTTTTCTAACCGATGCGATTGTTACTGGTCTTTTGTGAGTGAGTTCGTCAGTTTCAAAGAGAATGCGAGTATTATTGATTAGGTCAACCACAGAGACAATTTTTGCGTTAGCCCTACTAAACGCATATCCATCGACTATATGTTCGGTGCCATCAGATTCGTATACTGTGTCACCTCTCTTAAATGGTATGCCGTCTTTATCGACTGGCAACTCAATCATGTTAGACGTGTCGCATAGGTTAATAACGGCGTTGAACATCGCCTTTAAATCTTCCTCATACGATGTCGTGTCAGGTCTCTGCTCACCTGTTATTGCTTCGTAAAATGCCCTGTCGCCTAACTCGGTAACACTACTTAACCTCTCTGCGATCTCTTTACGCTCTTCTTTAGTTAGCATTGTTGCTCCTTCTCAACTAGTTCTTTGTAATGCGAAATTGCTCCATCAAAATCTTCACGGCACTTGTTAGACATATCTATGATTGACAAAAACGTCCTTCGATTTAATTAAAGCCAAGCATTTGTACTTTGCTTCTAAGGCTCGCAAGTACAGTTCATCGACAGTTAGCTCACGAGAAGACTCAGCTTTAATTGCTACATTACAAAGCTCCACGATGCGGTCTAAGAGTTCCTCGTCACTTCTCCAGCTCTGAATGCCTAGAAGGACGTATGAAAATTGGTCCCAGCTAAGCTCTTCTCCTCCTTTCTTGTATGCTTTGGCTCTATCTGCAATCTCTTGACACTCCTGTTTAGTTAGCATCACAAACCTCTTTCTCTTTTGTCTTTGAGCCATGATGCAAACGCTCCAACAAGGCCATATGCGATTAGGGCATATCTGAAAGCCATCAGATATGCCACATTGTGCGGCTCAAAAATGCCCAGGCAGTCAGCTGTGAAGTAGACCAGCAAGGGCAGCAAAGCAACAAAAATTATTCTTTTTTTCATGAGTTATTCCTTAGAATGCAAGCCATAAAGGCTCAGAAGAATCCGTTTGTTAATGAGCCATCGTTTACCAGCTTTCTTGGCATACACCTCCCCTCTTGCGCACATTTTGCGCATCGTGGAAACGGGTATGCCTAATAGTTGAGAAGCCTGTTCAACGGTTATAAGCTCAGTGTTTCGCAAGCTCTCCATAAGAGCTAATCAATGAGTGGAGCTGTGCAGTAAGCGGTAACGCACCAGTCAAAGCCTTTCTGCGTCATCCTGGCATAAGGCTCATTAGACTTACCGTCTCGACGGGTACTCATGATCTGCACGAATCTGCCTGTCTCAATTCCTCGCCTGGTTGGAGCATTGCTCCCCTGGCAAATCATTCCATCAGCACGGAGAAGTGCAAAGAGACGTTTGCGATTCATGAGAGGGTCGTATTGTGCTAGATAGCGTGCAGCGTCCGTGATTGTCATTGTGCCTTTGACACTAATAACCGTGTCGTAAATGCCAGCTTTTGGCGCGAGCTCATCAATTCTGGTACCCTGCTCGATGATGGTCGTATCCTTCTCATAGAGCTGACGTTGTTGTTCTTTAAGCTGCGCGTCTTTGCGTTGAATAGCTTCATTAGCAACTAGGACCGCACGAGCGAGAAGGTCTTCATTACTCTCTGAGCCATCTGTAGCAATGTAGCCGCCGGAACGTCTAATGGATGGCAAAACCTCGTGCGTAACCCAACGCCGAAACGGCTTTGCTTCTGGCTTACGGCTTCTGAGCACAAGGTTATATAAACCAGCTTCAGACACAATGAGAGGTGACCGCCCTGGCTTTTTATAAACCTCGATAGTATCGAGGTTTGAAACTTCATCACATTCAAGAACTGACCGGACATCTTTAACGTCAGTCCCAAGGGCTCTACACACATCTTGAGCAATAAACCATGGCTCACCATCAACGTCTTTCAGAGCTCTTAGCTCTCCAAACTGTTGAGAGCTAAAAACTTGTATACTTGTATCGTCCATTTCAACTCCTTAAAGTTTTGGACACGCTCTCCCACGTTGCCGCGTGAGGAGGCTCTTCTTTTAATGGCATTTTTGACCACGTTTCAAAAGGCTTCATTTGCTTCTTGAAGTGTTTCAAAACTACCAAGAAACCAAAGGTTCCCGCCATCTTCTTTGACGTAAAAAGCATCGTTAAAACAACTCTTTATTAGTGATGCTCCCTCAATGTGAGATATTGTGGTATGTGGTGCCTTGGCTTTTTCTGGTTCGAGCTTATGCTCGATTTTAGGCTCCCAGTGATACGACCATGCCGAGCCTGTATTTTGAGGTATTGGCATTTTTTCTCAGATCTCCATAGAGAATAGAGCTCTTTGTTTTAATAACGAAAGAGCAAACTTCTGCAGGACTTTACATAGAATCAAAGCGTCTATGCCGCCCTGTACGTCTAAAGTCCTTGACGTAGCGAGTCACAAGACCTACATGGTTAACGCGATGACCATGCAACGTTTTTGCCGCTACAATTCACGGCCAAGCTATATTTCTCCAGGTACTCGTAAAACTCAAAGAACAAGCAAGCTTTTGTAAGTTTCCCTGGGACGATTTGCGTCTATTCTATTTACAAGGTACGTGGTGCATGGAAAGTGGTCAGTTAGTAATAAAAATGTTTGTTTAACTAACCTTCTGAGCTAAAAAAATATCGCTAATATCACAGTTCAAAAATGGCACACAGCTTTTTGCTTGTGCGAGACTCATTTCTCTTGGTTTTCCTCATAACGTGCATATGTTTGACGAGTTACACCCAGTGCTTTAGCGATTGCGTTCTGTTTAACGCCTTTTTTGATGCGATATTCTTTTAGGGTTTTCATTTGACCTCCTCTCTGTTTGTTTGCAAAACATATGTTAAATAGACAAACCTTGTTTGTCAACAAAAAACTACTAAAATATTTAGAAAATCAAACATAGTGAAAGGCAGAATGACATGTCTTTAGCACAAAATATTAAAAAGCTACGCCTAAATATGGGCTTAACGCAGGGAGAACTTGCTGAGAAAATTAATGTAACTAGGTCAACTGTTACTCAATGGGAAACGGGATGGACACAGCCTAGAATGGGTGCTATTGAGAGGATGGCATCTGTATTTAATGTTTCTGTAAGTGACATTGTTAGTGAAGACGTACCAGTTCTTTCTGGAGCAATGAAAGCAATCTCTAATGGCGAATCATATTTGCCTCTTGTATCTCTAGGTAGAGTACATGCTGGAGTACTTGTAGATGAAGAAGCATGTGAGAAGACTGTAAATGTACCTTCTAACATTGCTAAAAATCACCCTAGTGCAATGGTGTTAGAAGTTGAAGGCAACTGCATGAATCGCGTTATCCCAGAAGGTTCCCATGTTCTCTTTAGACCCAACAATCACGCCTTCTAATGGATCTATTGTTGTGGTAGAAACCGAAGATTATCAGGCAATCATGAGACGTTGGTATAAAGGAAATAGCTCTCTTATGCTCACTGCTGATAGCTATGAAGAGTTTGAAGACCTTATTTTTACTAGCGACGAGCAGTCTGTTAAGGTGCATTGGTACTGTCGTATGGTTCCAATCAGCCAAAGAATTGAATTAGTTGTGTGGTACTTTAGTGCCATTTGGATTTGAAATTTAGCCTTATTTATCTGCTGTAACAATTATTGTCCACCGTGCATGAGATAATAAATGCGGGGTGATAAATATGTTTAGGAGAATCATGGAAGGTGAAGCAATATCCTTTCAAATTTGAAGGACAAGTCGAAGAAGTCGACATCAATACATTCACGCACGTCATGATGAATTACGCAAAGGTCGTTGAAGCTGCTGCAAAAGAAGTAGACGAAAACTCTCCAATGCGCATAAATGTTAGAGCTGTAAAACCAGGCTGCTTAGATGTTGTTTTAGGTATTGCCCAAAATTATATTGGTGGTCTATTTGCAGATCCTGTGACTACTCTTAATACTGTGGCACAAGTTGTTACGATTGCCGGAGGTCTTTATGAACTCAAGAAACATTTAGGCAAAAACGGCAAAATCGCTAAAGCACAACCAACAAATAATGCTCAGCAAATAGAAATTACTACTGATAATGGGTCAACCACTATCATTGATAACCATGTCTACAACATTTATATCAATAATCCTGAAGTAGACAAGGCTATCAACGCTTCTTTTGACACTCTTGAAAATGATGAAAGGATTGAATCTCTTTCAATGTCAAAAGTCAGTTCAGGAGAAAAATTGTTCACAGCTAATCGCGATGAATTTGCTGAGATTGCTAATTCTCCATCGTTCGAGGGAAGTAATATCCGCCATGTAATTTCTAATGAGCGTCTAATTGTTATTAAGCCTGTTCTTGAAAAAACCTCAAGGAAAAAGTGGGAATTTCTTTGGAATAATATTTCTATCAAAGCTGCTATTCTTGACAGTTCATTTATCAACAATACGCTTGCTAAACAAGCATTTGGTATTGGTACGGTGATGGATGTTGAGCTTGATATTACTCAGGAATTCTCAGAGGATCTACAAGCATTTACAAATAAAAAATACGAAATCAAAGAAGTGATAGATGTAACAAAGAAGCCAGAGAATCAAAGGCTCTTTAACTAACAAAAAAGCTCCCTGCGTCCGCCAAGACAATACAGGGAGCAACCTCCATCTCGTTAGGAAGGTATATACATTATGCCACGTAAACGCTCTTCATGGGGTTCAAATCAGCCAATGGGTCCTGGGAAACGTAGAATCCGCTATATGGCTGACACGGGAGACGGTAGAGGGTTCACAAGACACTCTGAGACCGTCTACGGCACACGCAAACAAGCTGATGAAGTATTAGCGCAAAGACGCATAGAACACAGTTCAGATAAGCCTGTGCCAACGCTCAGACAGGCTTTTGAAGCGTGGTATCTTCCAGAATTGCAAGAACAACTGAAGACAGGTGAACTCTCTCAGAACACATACAAGAACTATGTCAGTAGATGGACAAGGCACATAGATCCTGTTTGGGGAAGTTTGCCAATCACGGCAATTAAACCTCTTGGAATCCAGGAATGGTTGCTCACTATGACACAGGGAATCGCTGAGACATCGCTTATGTTGCTGCGTAAAATCCTCGATAAGTGCGTCATGCTTGAATTGCTACCAGCAAACCCTGCAAGCGTCACGTACAGGATGCCTAAGCAATCGAAACAAGCGTGATACGGACTGTTTACTCGCTTAGTGAACTTTGCGAGGTTTTAGACGCTCTGCGTGGCTCTGTTGCTTATATCCCAGCTATTCTCTGTGGCATTGGTTCATGCCGTGTTGGTGAGTCATTAGGCGTAAGAAAAGAAAACACCATGTCTTATGAATATGATGGCATGACGCTTGCCATTATTGACATTGATACACAAGTAGATAATAACGGAGAAGTACTAAACAAGTTAAAGACGTCACAAAGCAAAAGACCTATAGTCATTCCAGAGCCATGGTCAAAAGACATTCTCTCTATTGATACAGACTGGCTTACGGATAAAGGCTATGGAAAGCCAGTAAGTCAGCAGGTAGTGCGTTATGTATGGAATAGGTTTCTCAAAGAAAAGAATCTTAAATACATTCCATTTAGAAATCTGCGTAATTCTTGGCGCACTATCATGCGCTGGGAGTTGGGTATAGATTCTGACTATGTAGAGAAGATGATGGGTCACGCTGGAAAGGGCGTTGGTGAAATACACTATGATCGTCCGCAATGGAGACAGTTTGCGGATGTTGTAGGAGAAGCGTGGATTCGATACCGCGCAAAGAGTAATTAACGGTTAGGACATTTTAGGACATAAACAGGTATTACATAGCATTTTACCTGGTCTTTTATTCTATCCACAATACAGGTATATTGTTGTCTAGTAATGTTTGTGTGTTTCATACTATAGTTTACCTGCGATTATGTAAAACATTAGTTCGCTAAATCGGTGTGTTTTATAGAATTAGGACACGCTAAGGACACAAAGTTTCTCACTTGTTTTGTGCTTCATAGTAGCTAGTTTATAGCTGCATTTCCCCAGTTAAACGGCTTATTGTAAGCCATTTTAAGGCACGCAAATTGCAGAGTGGAGTATTTACCCATAAAAAATACCCCTCCCACCGAAGTGAGAGGGGCTTATAAGTCTAGTCTTGCACTCTTCCGAGCAGCTCTAGACGTGTTGATTAGTGCAATGAAGTCAATCGACCAACTTCATCAGTGTCGACTTGCACTGTGCTGTCAGTCTGGACAGAGCCGTCAGCGTTGACTGCATAAGCGTGGTCATTGTGAACGTGAACGCCAGCAGGGAGCAGGTTGCCATTCTCAGAAGCAAGATACTTCTTGCCTTCAGCATCAAAGATGCCTGTAGCCATGCGTCCGTCACTCGCAAAGTAGTAGTCATAGCTACCGATGTGCTGCATACCTGTCAGCATGGCACATTCCTGTGGTCCTTCATCTGGGCAGAGATAGAACCAGTCAGAGCCATCAAAGAACCAGCCTGTGACTGCATATCCTCGTGCGTCAAAGTAGTACCAGGAACCATTGATGAACGCCCACTGGCTGTAGTAATAGGCACTTGGACTGGTCGCATACCACCAGCCTGTGGAGTTCTTAACCCAGTATGGCTCGAACTTGGACTCACCCTGTGCAAGCTGCTCCCATTCTGCATAAGTCAGCTTTGCTACATCGAGGTCAACAGTACCGCCCGCGCTGGAATACTGCCAGATGGTCCAATCACTCCATACGCCAGTATTGTAGATCATAGGCGGCAAGTCCCAAGAAAATCTATCGTCGTAGTACCCAGCAATCCACAGACGCGACACATCAGCACAAGACGCTACCTGCGAGCGTCCAGCTGGGTAGGTGTACACAACTGGGTAAATGCCAGTCTTAGCATAGACACGGTCAACGAACTGCCTTGCCCAAACTGTTGAGCCCCACGCGTCATTGTCACCGTTTTCCCAGTCAAGGCAGAGAAGTGCCTTGCCAATGTAGTCAGAGACACACGCCACAAACGCGTCAGCTTCTGCCACAGGTGAACCACCCTCGGCGTAGTGATAGACACCAATGAGCTTGTCATCTGCCAAAGCACGCTGAAGCTGTGCGGTCATGTAGCGGTTCATTGGCTGGGTGCCTTGAGTTGCCTTGGCAATGACAAAGTCAGAACCACTGTATGCAGTCTCGACATTTGGGTGCGAGTATGTCGCACCCAATGCCTGATAACCTGATACGTCAATGCCCCTAAGCATTGTTTACCTCTTCTTTTGTTGGCTCTTCTTTTGGCTGTGTATTAGTTGGTTCAGCGTTGCCTGTCATATAGCTTGCAGGGCGCTCAGAAGGCTGTACATACGTCATTGCACGTGCAGAATCGCTTAGCCCCTTTGTGGTTGGGTCAACCGTAACACCAATGGCACCCAAGACGGCAACAACTACAGTGCCGATAAGGTATGGATTGCTAATGAACTTAACGAACACATCAGCAAGGCTGCCCCATGTTGTGAGGTCAGAGTAAGCCAGTCCAAGGTATGCCAGGACGGGACTCATAACGATTCCAGCCATTCCCAGCCACCATGCGGGATTGTGTAGACGTACTTTCCAGTTAATCATGTTTGTTCTCCTTAAATCAGCAATTAGCTGTGGTATGCGCCTGTTCGAGGGCGCTCTAACCGTCCCGCCTGATGTGCGGGTCACATCCTCAACCACAGCCAAGCGGGTATCGTGATGGGCAAGGTTCTCTTTGAGCGTGGAGATAACTTCATCGGTGCGTGCCATATACGCGGCAAACGCTTTCTGGCTATCTTCTGCGTCACCCTTGAGTTGCTTCACGCCTTCTTCAATGCGCACCAGCCGCATGGCGTCTTCATTGCTTGCTCTGGTCATCGCGCGTGCGCCATTGATGAGGGATACCATCATGCCCAAGAATGAGACAGTCGCAATAATCTGCTCGAAGGTTAGTGGGTTCATGACCTCACCTCTATTCCATACTCTTCGGAAGTATTGGAATAATTCCCGTAGCGTAACCGCTACTGTTGTTATAGAGGTAAATACGCTTATTACCACCACCAGCTGCGCCAATCCAAATCTTTGCGGTGTGGTCACCTGTCTCCGTGCCCATTGGGTAATATCCCTGCAATGGCTGGCAGAAGATTGTCTGGCATTTCCGCCGTGGTCGTGCGAGCTGAATAACCCGCTGCAAGATAACAGTCGAGATACATCATGCCACCACGTACACAATAACGGACGCGACACGCTCCGTCATCTTGCAGGGTAGTCCAGGGCTGCAGAACTTCATCATCTTAGCGAAGTCGTCTAGCTAGGGGTACGTGTTGATAATGAGCTTTTGCGTCGGATATTTGTAGACCATTCATTATTAATGAGAATGTTATTACCACGCAATCGTTGTAGAATCTGCTTACCAGCTAAAGCATCACTGTATCTTTTTGCATTAAATCCAACATTGTCGGAACTAAAGAAAGGGTCACCTTTTTTATCGCTCGTCTGGAAGTCCGCCATTAGAACAGTTTGGTCTGCGTCAATAACTAGCTTGCCCCCTGCAAGACTTGCTCTTTTACTTGTAAAAAGATGCATTGAGAGTCTTGCCGTCCATGAGCCAAACGCCATCTTTGTTGACCCACACAAACTGCTTTAGTCTTATCACCAACATAAGCGCTCGCCAGTCGTGTGATAAGGCATTTGACAGGTTATCAACCGTTGCCTTTCACCTCTTCTGCCTTGTTGCTTTGCTTCCCGTTGCCATGGTCTTCGCCTCCTTTGCTGTGTTGTTGGCATTTGCTGCGTCTGTGGCCACGTGACTCACTTCCTCCGCTGCCTTCTCAGCCTTTAGCCGCGACAGTCTCAACCTTTCTGCGCCGCCACCGTTGCTGTGGTTACTACGTCAGCAATCTTTCTCTGTGGCTGCATCGGCTTTCTTCTCAACCGCCACCGCTTTCTCCTCAACGGCCGCAACTTTGATAGTCGTTGTCGCTGCGTCTTTAGCGATATTTCTTGTTGCGTTAGAGAGAGAAGTAACACGCTTTGCAATACTTTCCTGCGCGGACTCTTGTGAGCTCGTGGCTCCCTTTGTCAGTGTTGCGGTGATTGCACCAAGCTTGAATTGGGTTGCGGTTGGGTTAGTGAGGTTAATGGTGCGGCCTGAGCAGATCATGTAACGTTCAATGCCATGCGGCCCACTCTTAACGAACACACGGTCTAAGAAGTCAATTGGTAGCGTTTGCTCATTGAGATTGTGTAAGTCGAATGCTGATACCTCAATAGAATCATCTAACTTGCCAGCAGCAAGGTCAGCCACTGCCTTATCAGCAAGTGCCTGTGGCTTATCCAAGTCATAGGACACTGTCTTCTCGATGATTCCATACTTCTCAGCCGCAGCCATATCAACAACTGCATCGTCCTGGATGGCAAAGCCAAAAGGAACGTAAGCCGTCTCAGTTGACACGTTGACTTTGTGCTCATCCTGGCCCTTGCCAGTCTTACCGACTGGAACAATAGCGGTGTAGATGTCCTTACCGTCTACCTGTGTATCGAGGTCAAGAAGGTTGCTGCCTAACTCTACTCTCTGAGTAGCTTCTGCTGCGCCTGTGTCTGGCAGCCAGTCGATAATAGATCCTGTTGCGTCATACCTCACGCGCAACCAACCGCCGCAAGCTTTCTCAAGCTTGTCACGCATCTCTTTGAGTGTTGCAGGACCTGTGCCTGTACCACGTTGCAGCTTGCCATAATTCGCGCCAGCATTAACGCCAATTATGAACTTCTCGCACGCATTCATAACGTGCGTTATGCTGCTCGATGAACCACTCAAATAACTTGTTAGCTTCAGCAGGTGCGTTGATGTCACACTCAATCTCATCAGTGTCATAGGTCTTGTAAGGTCTGACAGTGGTGTCATTGAGGTATGCCATCGCACCCTCACACGTCAGCTTCTTACTGCCATCAAACTCCATGGAGACTGCTCTGACACGACCACGGAAAAGAACAATATCAGTCTCAAACTCTAGCAACTCAACCTCTCTGCTTGGGAGCATTACCGTGTCACGGGTGAAGCTATCCCAGAGCGGGTGCGTTGTCTGGATAGTAAGAGAAAGAGTCGGGGACTGTCCCGACTCTTCCTTTAGGGATACCAGCTGAGATTTGAGTGTCAGTTCGTGGGTCATGAAGCACACTACCTGCATACTTCAAGATGTACATTTACGCCACCCTCTCCCACATATAGACTGCTCGATATGGTGGCATATTGTTGTGTGGCTGGCCGCCACCTACTGCGTCAACCTGGAATCGGTAATTGGTGTACGTATCTGCGGAGCGTGCAGTCCATTGGCTGCCACCGCCATTGTCCGTGCCATAGTGCATGGAGGTGTCATGGCTGTGGCTCGGCATCTCGTTGATGGTCAGCGTGTGAGTATCCTCGCCGCCTGTTGAGCCGGCTGGGAACTTCTGAGACTGTGCTAACGAGAATACACCATTGAGCGCTTGCCATGTACCACCCAAAAACGTTGACGGGTCTGTTGGCTTAGTGCTCTGATAAATCGCACCTACTGGAAACATTGCGTCCAGCAGGTCAAAGTTCTTGGCCAAGTCCTTAATAGTCTGCGTGACATCATCTGTCACATCTGGCTTAGTAAGTCCCAGCCTTGCTGTCTTAGTACTCATTAAATGTCCTTCCACTCGAACTTGAGTGATACATCATTGCCTGGATGATTCTCGTTGTCTCCAACGTACATGTTGTTTTGCCATGCGCCGCGAACGCTCTCCCACGTCTTACCTGTGTAAGCTTGCCATTTAAGGCTCTTGAGCCTGTTCTGTCCTGCTCTAGCAAGGTAGCTGAGTGTGAGTCCGTCAAAGCGATTCCACTTATCGCCGGTATAATCACGCCATAGGGCTGTGCCGTAGTCAGGCGTTGTGTTTACCGTGATTGTGCTCTTGCCATTGTGGAGACGAGCGGCATCGCTCGACCATACGCCAGGACTCAAGAAGAAGCTCGTACCATTGATGTTTACGATTGCGCTCGCCTGCGTGGTAATAACTGCTCAAGCGTCATGCGCAGGACCATCAACAACGTATGACTTGCCAAGCTCACCGTTGAGCAAATACTCGACAATACCTTTGCTCTTGTAAGGCTCACAAACAACCTTTACTTTGACAGCCGCGCCTTGCATGAAACATCTTCTGGGTATCAACCTCAAAGCGTCCGTGGTATGTATAACCCTCATCCCAGGACAGCTTGAAGTCGTACGCTCTGCCATGTAAGAAGTTACGCAGCTTAGTAAGAGACTGTTCAATCTCAGTCCAGTCAAGAGCCGTGTTTGGATAGCAAGTAAACTCGATTGTGCGCTTACCAAAAAGAGGACGGTGAGCGAACCACTCGGAGAGGTCTAGAACGCCATCAGCTCCCGGGGAATTGTGACTTGCATAGTCTTTGGCGCAGGTGGTGTATCAACGTAGTCTGTCATGATCATGTTGAATGTCTCACAGAGCGGCGTGCCATCTACATACATCTCTAAGTTCATCGACTAGCCACCACCTTGTAAGCACCCAGGTTGGCATCCACGTAAGGAGACACGACACCGCCAACAAGTCTTGCATCCATATAGAGCTTCATGTTCTTAAGGTCCTCACGCATATTTCTAATCTCAGCAACAACAGCGCTCTCATGGTTAGACTCATTCATTGCGTCAACCATGTAGCCCTTAATATTGTCGATTGGAAGAATCGCTTCTGGACCAGCTTCACCGCCAACCATTGGGCGTGAGCCATTCATACCAAACATCGTTGGCTTTGTCAGAATGCCGCCCTCTGCGTACCAGTCAATACTCAGATGTGGAACGGAAGGTGGAGCAATCGAAAAGAGCCAGAGATGTTAGATAAGTGAGCAGTTTGATGTGTGGCAACTGAATAACAAGACCAGCAAAGAAGCTCTTAATCCTGCCAGGAATGCCAGAAATAAAGCTAACCATGTTGTTGAAGTTGCTCTTGATACCATCACCAATCGAGTAACAGAAGTCCTTCCATGCAAGGAATGCGGCTGTTCCAAGTGATAACGCAGCTGCAATACCCGCCATGCCATTGTGAACAACTGTTGCGAGCCCCTCGATAACAGGTCTTAGAGCGCCGCAAATCTCTCGAACAGTAACGCCAAAAGTTAGCTGCGTCACTACCAGCATTGGACATATCGTCACCCATGTCTTTGAACAGAGGGGTAGCAGACTGAATGCAAGCTGTGAGGTCCTTTGCAATCTGGTCGATTAGCGGCTGCAAGGCATAAAAGACACCGTTGACAGTATCAATCAAGAAGCTCAGAACGCCATTCAAGCCATCCATTGCGCCACGAACAAGCGGTAGCACACTAACGCCAAGCTCCATGAGTGGCTCGATAAATGGAGTAAGCTACATTCAAAATGTTTGAGAGCAAGTCCATGAAGAACTCAAGAGCAAGCGATACCTGCTCCATGTTTGGCCTTTAAAGATGCTGTTAACTTCATCAAGAGCACTAGTATTCTCAATAATGTTATTGAACGAATCGCCAATGCCCTTAGCAAAGTCTTCAATGGAGCCTATAAGTCCCTCAAGAGAATCGGCAACGTCATAGACATCAAAGCCTGTTGTGTCGATAAAGTCACCGATTGCAACTTGGTTGTCAGACAAGAAGGACTCAATAGATCCCTGTCAACTTCTCTGCAACACTAGCTCCAAGGTCTTTGAGGTCTGTTGCCTTTGGCTGCGCTCGTAAACGATGAGAACATACCAGACGTGATTGACTTAAAGTCTAAGCTCTCAACGACAGCAGCAAGCATGTTGCCAAGCTCCTCGCCGATACCCTTTGCAACATCTGGCAGAGCCTTAAAGAGTCCTTTAGTAATGCGGGCAATTGTTGGAATGAGGTTCTTTGCGACTGTTCCAATAGACTTCAGAAGCTTCTCGGACATGCCCTCAATGTCGCCATTAGGGTCAGCAATGGCCGTGAGCCAGTTCTCCCAGGAAGCCTGCATCATCTGAATAGAGCCTTGGATAGTCTCCGCTGCTTCTTCAGCAGAGTTACTCATAATGCCTTGCTGCTCCTGGATGTCATGGATTGCCTGGACGATGTCACCATACTTCTCGATCGTCAAGTCACCAGCGCGTCCCTTGTGCCTTCTCAAAAGCGTTAGCGTCTGCAATTAGACGCTCCATCTCTTGCTTTGTACCGCCATATCCAAGCTTCAAAGTTGTCGAGCATGGTGTAGTTCTGCTTCGCGAAGCCTTGATATGCGTTCTGAATGTCTTGGAGATTAGAGCCAAAAGATGGACGCATTGTCAGCCATGTCGGTAATTGCCATATTGCCCGCACGGGCAGCTGCAACTACATCGCCACCAAAAGACTGCTTGAGAGCTGCACCCATGCTGTTGAGCTGATCCATGTACTGGTTCATCGAGACACCAGCAACAGCATAGGCAGCTTGAGCGTTAGCATTACTTGCTGACGCTTCGCCGAAAAATCTTCTCAACGCCACCAGATAGCTGCTCAAAGTTTGCGTATAAGCGTCAAGCGATTGCTTGCCGATAGCAATCATCGTTGCACCGATAGCAGCAACTGCCGCTGTAACTCCCAAGGCAGCTGTCTTCATGCCGTCAAACGCTGCTGTTGCTACGCCTTCATTAAAGCCTTTAGTCGAGGGAATGACAGATACATAAGCAGAACCTACTTCTGCGTTAGCCATATTCACCTCCTAATTAATGTGAGTCCCACCAGTCGTTAAATTGGCTGATTGGGATTGGGTCCTTGCCGTAGACCTCCTCTTTGGCGCTCTCAACGCCAGGGCGCGTGAGTGGCTTAGGCTTAGGCTGCTTCTTGGTTGTGTGAGCAGAGGAATACATCCACGTCAGCTGGCTTAGCTGGTCTGAGAGCCTTGCAAGAAGTTGCGGGACAATCTCTTGCGATTCCCAGAGTGCATAGTCAATGTCATCCGGATGTGTTGCCTTCCAAAGTGCTGAAGTTTCTTTGGCAAGTTATTGAATAAAGAAAAGAGCGCCCTATAAGTAAAGGCGCTCTCCAAGGTCATCTAATGTGAAGCTTGTAAGTGTCATGAGGTCATATTCAAGCTCTCCAGTATGCTTAAGAATCACCTGCGAGAGCCAAACTATTCCCCCGCTTCAACCTCACCAGCTTCAACACGCATTTTGTTCCACTCAGACATGATGGAAGATAGATCATCAATACTAAGCTTCTCAACCTCAACAACATAAGGCTTCAAGAAGCTCACAAACCACTTCACTGCTTCCATGCTAGAAGCTTCAGCATTCTCAAGAATGCCAACGCGCTCAATGTCTGCGAGAGTCAGCTGGAGAGGAATATGACACTCTGCACCGTCAACGGTAATATCAAGCGTCTTGTGGGAGGTTGAGAAGTTAAGCATTATCGAGTCACTACTCCATCATCAGTAAGGATATAGATACTGTTACCCTGTGCGTCTGGCTGGCACTTCAGCTCGACTGGAAGTGTTACAGCTTCAGCGGACTGGAAGTTCATCTCCGAAGGTAGGGATAGCCTGGCCGCGAGGGACGATAATCATCATCTTCGCAGCGCCGTCCTTTAGCTTAAAGACCCACTCGCGGACCTCTGGGAGCCTTGCACCGATTGCAATCTTCATCTGAGTACCACGGGTAGAAGTCGCAGCAGTAACGGTTACCGCATCCTTACCAAATGCGCGTGTCGCTGCGCGTTCAGACATCTCAAGCTCAGTGAACTTGACCGTACCATCGAACTTCTCCAGAAGCTGGCGGACATTAGCACCGTTTGCTTCAGTGATGTCCTTAGTAGAGTAGTCGGTAGAGAGTGCGATACCATCGCTGGAGATATAGCCAGAGTCCTTGAATGCAGCATTAAGAGCAGCGTTCAAGTCTGTTGGGAGTGCAGTGACGACTGGAGCGTCCAGGACAGCGCCAGTAGTGGCCTGGTCGAGTGCGCCAACAAGTACTTTGGAAGCGTCAACTGCCATAGTTAATTCCTTTCATCTTTAATATTGACTGACATAGAGAATGTGACCTGCCACACGACAAAGTCGCCTTCCTGCTTGCCATAACTAAATACGTTTGGCGTGAAGACTGCGTTAATGTTTCTGTCAGTTGGCGGGGTCACTTTAAGAGCAATGGCAAGCTCATGAGCGACCTGCTCAGAGCGTGCACTGCTCCTCGTCCATATTGATATGGTGTACTCAGGGGAATCGTGAGGATAGTCCATCTCGCCGCCTGTGCGGTCGACTAATAGGAACTCGTCTGGAGTGTTCTTCTGTACTTCGGTTGAGCATGGCAAACCGATTGTGGTATGTGCCCACTTAATGACGTGCTCCATTGAGCTGAATATCATGATTACCCCCTTGCTGCCTTCTGCAGCGTGTTATGCAGAGCGTTAGAGTTAATTGCGTGTACGCTTGCTGTGTGAACTACCGCATGAGCACGATTCTTGCCGACTGTGACTTTTACGCCATAATCCTTTGCCCCATACATTGAAGCGGCACGAGCTCGTATCTTCTCTGCACTCTTACGTAAGACTTCCTGCGTCTTAGAGCCAGTCAAGATTGATGTCAGCTTGTTTGCTTTATAGATCATCTTGACTGTGCCGCCTGCATTAGAAGCCGTGAACTGCCTAGCCATCTACAACTCCAAGCGGTACTAAGCAGCTCCATTTCCAACCCTTCGGAATCATCTGCTCTGGGAAGTCAACCGGAGCGCCAATGACGTTAAACCAACGCTTGCCGTCTGGACTAACCTGCGCGCGTCTGAGACGCTCTGCCCAACCACGAGGGAAGTAGGCAGTGGCCGTGACTTCAACGCCTTCAGGTCTGCTTACTTCCAAGTCCTTCGGCTGGAAGG
>BNJU01000559.1_pt1 | contig 28747 bp, 40 predicted proteins | sample 8539281 | NCBI WGS metagenome assembly BNJU01 (sample SAMD00202456, study PRJDB9452) | human saliva metagenome | isolation source: human saliva | place: Japan
AAAAATTTTTTGAGGCTGAAATTATGATTTTCAGGGAAATTGACAGTTTTTGAAAATCCATTTTGGTAGGAATTTTTGAAAATATTGAAAAATAATAATTTGTCAGTTTGTAAAGTAACTTTTTGGTTCAGAGCCTAAAGAATATGAAATTTATGATTTTATATTGGAAAAGGTTTGATACTTTAAAATTTAGTAATGAGATGAAGTCAAATTTTGATGAAAAATAAAAATCCAAAAACGGAGACAACGAGAAATAAAAAGAACTTCAAAGTAAAAATTTTTGAAAAAAATCGGAAGAAATTTTAAAATTACAGTATGAAGAGAATAAAAAGGAACGAAAAGTAAAGACAAAACAAGAAAAAGAACTTGAAAAACAGAGAAAATTTTTATTGAAACAGGAGAAAAAGAAACAGAAACATAAAAGGAAAATAAAAAAAGTTTTTTTATTTAACAGTAAAAAGTAAGGTATATTTTAGAAAAGAGGACTTAATCAGTCCTCAAATTTATTTGAAAAGAAAGCATACAAAATGGAAGTGCTTAGTGAAAAAAATATAATAATCCAAAAAGGTCCGAAAAATAAATATTAATGGGAAAGATATAAGAGCTATAAAAATGAAGCAAAAGCTACTAAAATTTTTTTAAACCAATATTAGTTTCTTTTTGAAGAGTTGCTATATTTTTCTAAAAAGTTCTTTTTTCATTGCTTTTTCACCAATATTTTTAAAATAACTTTTTATTATATCTTCATATGGTTTGATCTCGTCTTTTGTCAAATATTTAAAAATTTTATAATATAAATTTTCGATTTGTTAAATAACTTTTTTTCATAAAAAAACACCTCTAATATTTTTTTATTTTCTTTGATTTAATTATATCATTGTTTCTGTTTTTTTCAATAAGTATTTTAGTTATTTAATTTTTAATTTTGAAAAGAAATGATATAGATGAACTTAATTATAATGAAGATATAATTTCTGAAAAATAAAAAAATCAAAGTTCCAATTAGGAAAAATTCTGAAATTATTAAGTTTAATGGAAAAAGAAATTTATATAGAACAAAAATTAAATATAAAAAAATAATGATAAAAAAGGAGATAATTTATGATGAAAAAAATACATAATATTGTTAATTATTTTTATTTCAAAGTATTGTATATTGTAACTCAAATAAATTAATTAATTTGGGATTACATAGTATGAAAAGATGAATCAGCAATTGGTGCTGAAATAATGGGTGGATTTGATTATGTTTTTAAACAATGATAATTTTTAATACATATGTTATGTATTTTAAGGTATATGAAAAATCCAGAAAATTCGTATGGTGTTGAATATAAAAAAATTATGATAATAAAGACGAAGTACTCAAATTTTTATCTAAAAATAGAGGAATATTATTCTAGAGTATATTCCATTAAAAAAATGGAGAGAAGTTTTTATATGGAAAATTAGTTTGGGATGATTTAAAATTTAAAAATTCAACAAAATTAGAATTATATTATATTAATAAAGATAATATTGAAATAAAAAAAGTTTATTTTTTTGATAAAATAATTCTTCAAGTCTATATGATAAATTTGATTATTTTTGAAGAAGAAGGGTACTATCCTATATCAATTATTAATGAAGAATTTACAATATTTACTGAAAATAAGATAATTCATAAAAAAAGTCCTTATTTACTGAGTTATGAAAAGAATTTTGTAGAAAAAAATATTTGAGTTATTTAAAGATAAAATTCCAAAAGAATATTTTGAATATAGAGAAAAAGGGAAATTTGTAACACAATTTGAAAAAGAACAGGATAAAAAAATAATGAAAAAGAAAAATTAGAAATAAAAATAAATGATTTATAGAATATATTAGAATATTGAAAAGAGTGTCCAGTATTTTATGCAAAATCAAAATATAATGCCAGAGTGCATAAAAATTTTGTACAAATTCAGAATCAAAGTTGAGACAGTCTCTTTTAGATTTTTCATCAATGTTCTCCAGTCCGTATCTCAAAACCAATTCTCAAAATATTTCAAATCCTCAAATTTAAAAAGAAAGCATCACAGAGTGTTCAAATGACTTTATTTTAAATATCAAGTTGTGGTATAATTAATATATTGAAAAGAATATATTGAAAGTTATAAAAATAAAAGAGGAAGTGATTTTATGAGAAAAAGCTGTTCCTGTGGGGATTGAGGATTTTAAAAAGAATAATAAAGGAAGATTACTACTATGTAGATAAAACAATGCTAATAGAGAAATTGCTAATAAACAGAGCTCCTGTAACACTTTTTACAAGACCACGTAGATTTGGAAAAACATTGAATATGTCGATGTTGAAATATTTTTTTGATATAAAAGATAAAGAAGAAAATAAAAACTTTTGAAAATTTGAAAGTATCTGATAGTGAATATATGAGTGAACAAGGAAATATCCTGTAATTTTTCATTTCACTGAAAGATTTAAAAGGAAATACTTGGGAAGAAAAATTTTATGTTGATAAAAACATATAAAAAAATTTATACATGGAATTTTTATGATTTAAAAAGATAAATTGAATCCTATTTTTAAAAATGACTTTGAAAAGATAGTTATGGAAAGAGAAGAGGCTGACTGGATTTATTCTCTTAAAAACTTATCAAATTATTTGTATGAATATTATGGAAAAAGTGTAATAATTTTTAATAGATGAATATGATGCTCCAATAATAAATGCTTTTTGATAAAGGATATTACGATGAAGCAATCAATTTTTTTCAAACATTTTTACAGTTCAGCGTTAAAGACTAATAATTCCTTGAAATATGGTGTTTTGACAGGAATAACTAGAATCATAAAAGAAGGGATATTCTCTGGTTTAAATAATCTTTATGTAAATACGATTTTTAAGCAAGGATTATTCAGAATATTTTTGGACTTCTTGAAAATGAAGTAATTGAAATGCTTGAGTATTTTTGACATGAAATACAAAATTGAAGAAGTTAGAGAATGGTATAACGGGTATATTTTTTTGGAGAAAGTAAAGTGTACAATCCTTGGTCTATTGTAAATTATGTGAGAGAAAAAGAAATTAAGGCATATTGGGCAAATGTTTCAGGAAATACACTTTTGGAGAATATGCTTAATCATGCTGGAGAAAGTGTTTATGATGATTTAAAACGGTTTACTGATGGAGAAAAGTATTGAAAAATATATTTCAGATGGAACAACAATAAAAAGTCTTTTAAATAACGATGATGAAATATGGCAAAGTACTTTTATATAGTGGGTACTTAACAAAAGATGAAAAACAAAAAGAAATAGATGTAACTTCAGAATATACAGATGTTTATAACTTGAGAATTCCAAATAAAGAAATACGGAAATATTTTGGTAATATGTTTTTAAACAGATTTTTTGGAACAGAAGTAAAAACAAATATTTTGATAAAAGCGCTTGAAAATGGAGATATTAAAAAATTTGAAAAGACATTGGGAGAAATAATGATAAATATGCTGAGTCATTTTGACTTGGATAAAGAAATGGAGAAGATTTATCAGGTGTTTATGATAGGGCTTGTTGGATTTTTGATGGGGAAATATGAGATTATTTCAAATGATGAGAGTGGATATGAAAGATACGATCTTGCGATGATTCCAATAAAAAGCAATGAGAAGGCGTATCTTATGGAATTTAAAATATCGAAGACGAAAAAGGGTATGGAAGAGAGGGCACAGAAGGCGTTGAAGCAGATTGATGAAAAGAAGTATGATACTAAACTAAAGGCAAGAGGAATAAAGAATATTTTGAAGATTGGGGTTGCGTTTTATGGGAAAGAAGTGAAGGTTGTTTTTAAATAGAGGTTTAAAGTAAGATAACAGAGAGGTCAATGTGGAACTTGAAATCAAAAGTAAAAAAATAGACTATCATTATAGTGAATTTAGAATGCTACTAATTGCATATATTTGTGTATACTTTATGAGTCCTATATTTATTTTTATAAAAGTGATATAAAAACATTATTATATTTTATTAATTAATGCTGTTTTTGTCATGATATTTTATATGTTTATAGTTATATTACAAATTTTTTTAAAATTATTAATAAAATTAAAAAGAAAGAAAAATAATATTTTCAGAAAATTATTTAGAAATTTTTGGAACAGAAAGTAAAAATAGAATATGATAAAATAGAAATGATTTTTTTCTGAGAAAAATTTATTGAATTCAGCAGATATAATAATAAATTTTTCCAACCAATAATACAAGTTTATTTAATAGACAAGAAGAGTTATTTAAAAAGCGATAAAAATAGTATAATAATAAGTAATGTTATTAATTATGAAGAAATATTTAAAGAATTAAAACAAAGATTATTTTTTTCTTTGAAAGTAAAAATGAAAAAAATTTTTAGAATATAAAAGTTTTATCGAAAATAAAATAGTAATAATATTTTTAATATTATTATTTTTATTTTTTTCTATAAAATAAAAATATCAATATGTTTAATTATTATGTTATTCATTAAAATAAAAAGGTATAATTATAAAATCAATTATTTAAATAATGACCAAATAAAAATTTTTAATGCGAATAAAGAAATTTATATATAAAAATAACTATTTTTTTGACAAAGATGACTTAAAATTAAAAAAATTAAAAATGTTGATAGAATTTTATTGTCGAGTAATTCAGTGTTTTTACCTATGCATTATAAAAATAAAGGGATAAAAATGAAAAATATAAAAGAAATTTATAACAAAAATGAGAAAAAAATGTTTACAAAAATATGAAAAAAATATTTACTAAAGATATGTTAAAAATATGATGAAAATATGTTAAATGTATTGAAAAGAAGTTGGGGTAGATATATTAAATGTAAATTATGAAGAAGCAAATAAAAATAGTGAATATTAATAAACAAGAAATATATGAAATAATATGGAATATGGCTAATATTACAGAAAGTTTCACTTTTTATGGATTTTCACAGTATATGTATAAAAAAACAAAAAAATATAATTTGGTTAAATTTGTCAGCAAGTTTGCTATCATTTACATTTTGTTGTGTAGAAGGAGCTTATGCTGTTGGTATTTTTTTCATGCTAGAGAAGCAGTAGGAATTGAAAAAAATCTTGAAAATTTAGTGACTTTATTAAGTTTTTATGGTCTTCCAGAATATTTAATGGATGATGAAGAAGCAGAGAGCGTAGCAAAAGAGATTTTTAGAGTTAGATAAGAATAATGAAAGAGCGATTTATGTATTGAATGAAATTTTAAATTCTAAAAAGAATAACTAGAGAAAGAAATTTTATGTATATTGAACTTAATTATATCAAATTCGCTCATATAACTCCTACAATCCAAAAATTTTTATTTATGGTATTTATACCAAAAATTGATTTTTTTGAACTGCATGAATGTTATGTGGGCTTTTTAGAGAATATTTTTCAGTTATATGATGATATTTTCTAAACCAGTTTTCAAAATTTTTGAAACTGTCAAAAGTAAAGTCTTGAACATAGCTATAAAGAGAAAAACAAAAAAATCATAGAAAAACTGATCCAGACAGAGTTGAAAGTGCACAAGAAAGATATGAAGAAGCACAAAAAGAATACAATGATTTAGATAGAAAAAAATAAATAAAAACTCCAGAGGATAAAATAAACAAAAAAATCAGCTAGAAGAGCAATGGATAAAAGCATTAAAAGACATGGAAAAATCTCCTAATGATTCTAATAGAGTAAAAAGGACAACCTAGTAAAGGAGGAGGGAATAAAAAGAAGATGATGACAGAAACTTTTATAAATGAAACTTATGGAATAAATGGAATAACGAGAATATCATTAAAAATAATAGAAGTATTTTCATTTCCAAATGAAATAAATATAAAAGTTTTCTAACAAAAATCAATAAATATAAAGTTTATTTATGATGGATTAGAAGTCAATTATATGTTGTATTTTTTCAGAAAATATTGAAAAGCCTGAATATCAAACATTATATTTTGATGTAAAATATGTACACTTAAATGATGATAGCATAAAAAAATAGGTGATGAAATAAAAACTGTAATTCCAAAAATAAAAAAATTTTTAAAAAAATACCAAAAATCAGATTTTTAAATATTCTGAAGATAAATATACAGGAGATATTTATTTGATAATGAAAATATTGATATATTTTTTTCAAAAATATAGGAATAAAAAAATTGTTGATGGTATAATGATAAGTTTACCTTATGAAGATATTTTTACCAGAAAATAAAAAGAAGTTTTAAAAAGAAATAAAAAGATATTATAGAAATAAAAAAATAAAATTGATAATTTCTTTTTGGAAATAAAGAAATACCTTTACAAGAAAAATACGATTTGTTAAATTTATTTCTTTTTAGAAGAATACTATACTATGAATAATCAATATACTAATTTTTAAAAAGTTTTTATCTCAAATAAAACAAAGGGTGTGTAAAAATTTTGGTGTAAACCCTCTAAATAATATATGGTAAAAATAACTGTATAATATTTGAAGGTTTTTTTGTTATAGCTAAAAAATCTTTCTGTTAAAAATATAGTTAGAAATATTTAATAATCTGAACAGGAAAAAGTGAAAGTTGCTTATAAATTGAGGTTTAAAGTAAAGGTGTGGAAATGATGTTAGGAAAAATACAATCAAGATGGAATTTCTTATATAGAGGCTGCTGGTAATAAAACATACATATTTTGATTTAGGAGATAAAGGATGGAATGAAGCATTAAATAAAGTTGAGGGAATCGAATATGTGGGAAATAAATAAGAAATTTTTAGAACGACAATTACAGCAAGGAAAAAGTTTTTTTATCTCTCGCATGATCCTATGAAAGCAAGTGGATATTTTTCAAAAAAAGAAGTAAATTTTTTTAAAAAGATAATGGTTTTAAATTTATAAAAGATGGAGAATTCTGGAAAGCGGTGAAACAATAATGATTATAAAAGACTATAGTGAAGCAAAAATATTTTTTACATTATAATGGAAGTTATTTTTCATATGCAAAGAGAGGAGTATCTTGATCAATATATGAAATTTAATATTTCAAAAAGAAGAAAGAAAAATGGTTAAAAGAAAAAGTAGAGAAAATACTATCAACAATAAGTGAAGTGAAGAATATAAACTTAAAATATGATAAATACTGGAATATTCTATATATATTAACTGAAACTTTAGAAGATAATCATCTTTTAGATAAAAACAATAAGTGCGTTTGAAAAAGATTTAAAATATCTAGATATATTTTTCAATTAACATGATATTGGAAATGATTCATGATAATAAAAAATATGGAAAAATTTTAAAAAGAAATTATAATACAAAAATAATACAAAATAATGATATAAGTAAAAATGAAATTATATCGAAAGAACATAATAAATTAAAGGGAACTCAGTTTTTGACAGAAGATAAAGTAATAAAAATATAGAGAAATTTTATCTAAATTACAAAGTTAAATATTAAAAATTTTTTAACACATAATAAAAAATAACATAATCGTCGCTACAAGAAAAGGAGCGACAGTTCTTGAAGAGGGATCTGATGGAGTATTCCGAGTTTCTAAAAATGTGACAAAACCTTCAAAAAGTGTGGAGGTACCCAAAACCTTGGACAAATAAATTGAAAAACTAGTTTTTCTATTTGTTAAAATATAGTTATAGAAATATTTAATAGTCTGAACAGAAAAAGTGAAAGTTGCTTATAAATAGGGGTTTAAAAATAAGGTGTAGAAATAATTTTAAAATAGAACAAACAAGAAAAAGGTATTGAATGGAAAAGGGACTTCTCCAAGTGGAGTAGAAATAGAAGGTTTTTTAAATAATCACGGAACAAGGGCTTATCCTAAATATAAAGAAGGAGGTAAATAATGAAAGTAAAATTTTTTTATGAAATAGCTAAAAATGGAGAATTATGGGCTCCAGACTGTGATGTTATAGATGATGAAAAATATGATGTTAATTACTCACGTTATTTAGCTGGAGCTGTATGGGAGATGAGATATGTCTCAGATGTAGATTATGAACTGGATGAAATAAAAAGAGTGGAGAGTGGGGAAATAGAGTGCTTTAAAACAGGAACAGAGATATTTTTCACTTCCGTATATAAAGACAGGGTAGAGTTTGAATCGGACTTTTATGATTGGCCAGACTGAGCTGTACTTTAGAAGAATATAAAAAGAGTTCTGTTGGGGAAAAAGCATTTTTAATGTTGCCAAAAGAATTAGAAAGTTATTTAGAAATAAAAATAAATGATTTGTAAAAGTGTCCATAATTTTGTGTAAGCTCAAAAATATAATAGTTTATCATGTGTGTAAAAATTTTTGTGTAAACCTCTAAATAATATATGGTAAAAATAACTATATAATATTTGGAGGTTTTTGTTATAGCTAAAAAGAAATTTTTTTCTGTTAAAATATAGTTATAGAAATATTTAATAATCTGAACAAAAAAAGTGAAAGTTGCTTATAAATATACGATGAGGAAGGTCAATAATGAATAAAAAGTTATATAGGAACATGTGGAGTATTAAAAAAATAACTCTCCTTCTCCAGACAAGACTATACATTCTGATGATATTTTTAAATATGAAAAATTTTTAATAAAAATTTTGGTTATCCACTGTCAATTTTATGGGGAACGATATTAGAATGTAAAACTGAAGAAATAGATTATGTAGGTATAAAAAAATGCTTGGAAGTAAAAAAATCAAGAAGTAATTAGAATAAGAAAGGAATTTTATGAAATAATAAAATGTCCACGATTTAATATAGGTGACAAAGTTAAATTAATTAAATATCCTGATAAAAAAAGCAACTATTAAAAAATTTGTTGGCATGATAAGGATAAAAAGAATTTATTATCTTCTTAATGTCAAAAATGATAAGAGAAAAAAAGTACAAGCAGATATTACGAGGATGAAAATAAGTTTGAAAAAAATATAAGTAAAATAAGGGATAGTCCAAAAATTTTGTGTAAACTAATATAAATTGCCAATAAATGAAGAAAAAGTGAGGATAAAATAATGAATAAAAAAATTTTTAATTTTATTATCTATGTTATTAAATTTTTTTAACTTTTTGGGGAAGTAAAGAAAAAAATTATGATTGTAATTTTTTTGACTGATTTTTACATTTAATGAAGAAAACAATAAATACATTGATCTGTATACTGGAAAAACAAATATGAAAAATAAAAAGAAGGAATAACAGAATGCAAAGTTGTAACAGGAGGTCCATTTAGAATAATTAATAGATCCTTTTTTTGGAAACAGAATGATCATCATTATTTTGACAATGCTGTAATATCATTAGAAATTAAGAATGGAAGAATGGTAGAGCTTGAAGTAAAATCTGCATTCAATAATGAACTTCTTTTTTTCTGGGAAAATATAATTATTTAGGGTTAAATGGAGAAGTTTATATGGATGGTTCAGTTCAGGAATCTGGTTATTCAATGAGATTAAATTATAAAAATGCTAAACCAACGGGAGAACTTGTAGAGTATTACAATAATGGTAAAATATATAGAAAGTCAATGTTAAGAAATGTACAGATAGATTTATCACATTTTTTTCTGATGAGTTTGAAAAATATGTAAATAGTTATGAAATTTACGATTATAATACAGGAGAAAAAAATTTTCTCAGAAAGTTTAAAAAAACGGAAATGGAAGAATTATTTCATATACATCTAGTGGGAAACAGTATAAAGATTATGAAATTAAAAATCGTAAAATTATAGGAGGAAAGGAAGTTGCTCGTAGTCCAGATGGAAAATCTGATTCTGAATATTATTATCATAAAAATGGAAAAGTAAAAAATATATTCAACATGGCAGTAGTGGTGCAAGAACGGAATACGATTATGATATTAACGGAAGAATGCTAAGAGATACACATTATAACAAAGATGGAGAAATAGACAATATAATAGATTACACTAAAAAAAGAAACGCTAAATAAAAAAAGTAACAAGAGTGTCCAAAAATTTTGTGAAACCTTTAAATAATATACGGTAAAAATAATTATATAGTATTTGGAGGTTTTTTTGTTATAGCTAAAAAGAAATCTGTCTGTTAAAAATATAGTTAGAAATATTTTTAATAATCTGAACAGAAAAAAATGGAATCTTCTTATAAATAGAGGTTTAAGTAAAGGTGGGAAATAAAGTGGGCTTAAAAATAAAAAGAAAATTTTTGAAAAATTTAAAAAAATGAGTAAATATGAACTTTTTGTTAAAGTTATAGATTATATAGGAATTTTCCTAATATTTTAGATGGATTTTATATTAATGGTTCGGGACAAGGATTTGGTGATTATGATTCTGTTTTTAATAAATAGCGGTTTTTAATGAAATAGATGGAGAAACTTCTGTTTATATAGGAATTTTTATGGAGATTACGAGGAAAGGGTTTATTATACATATGAGGAAATGTTTCATTATTTTTAACATATTATTTAGAAAATATCCATTGCTATAGTAATTTAATAAGTTTTATTGAGCAAGAATTTGTAAATTATACTAAATTTATTGATGAGGCTAAAAAAATTATAAAATAAATTTAGATATTAAAAAATATATTTACTAGAGATAATCTAAGAAATTTTTGTTGAATTATAATTTTTGAAGAAAAATAGATATAACTTAGGAACTATAAACTTTTTGAAAAAGAAATTACCTATTGGGATATAAATATTAAAAAGAAATTTTTTTCATATTTACTCGGAAAAAAATATTAAAAAAATTTTTTTATCTAAAAAAAGTATTTGAATTTAAAGAAAAAAAGAAAAGATTTTTGGAGAATCAGTTGCTTATGATATGGAGTTTGAAATTTCAAAAATAAAGAAAAAAATAGAAATAAAATACTATAATTGGGATTTAATGATAGCATTAAAAATAGAGCAGGTATTAGTTTCTTAAATGGATTATTAGAAAAAAATATAAATGATTTCATAACAAAGGAAGAAGTAGAAATATTAATTTCAGAAAAAAATATAAAAATGAAAGAGAAAAAGAAAAAAATAGAAATAATTTCTAAAAAGATTTTTAAAAGAACTTGAAATTATTGTTAATGCTTATGAAGATATTTATAATGATAATGAAGTTCAGGAAATGTTTGAAAACTTTAAAAAAAATTTTTAGAAGAGAGTGTGTTCAGAATTTTGTGCAAATTCAAAATCTAAAATATAAATTAAGATGGCACCCCATTATCTTGATTTTTATAAATTTTACGAGAGGAAATAAAGAAATGAAGGAAGTAGAAAAGAACAATTCACTTATACAGAAAAGTAGATGTAAATGAATTAATGGAAGAAAAGACATAAGAAAGTTATGGAAGGACTGTCAAAACTGGAAGCACCTTTAGGATTGAAAGATAGTGAAATTCCAGAAATACCTGACTTTGGGACAGAACTGGTATGTTTTTATGATGCTAAGAATATTAAAACTAAAGGTGTTTCAATAGAAGGTGTATATAGGTGGAGAGGACTTAAATATGTAGTCTGGGATGAGTTACGTTATGAATTTAAGATAACATATAAGCTGATAGACTATAAGCAAATGATATATGAAGACCTTCCAAAAGTGATAAATATTTTTTTGATCCTTATATTGCTGATGTTTTTGTTTCCCAAGTTATTCGATTGCTTATAAAGAAATCTATAAATCAGAAATTTTTAAAATTAGAGGAAAAAGGGTTAAAAGAACTTCAAGATGTATTATTTACACTATCTCCAGTGATGTATTTCAATGAAGAAAGTTATAATAAGCTGATAAAAAGTACCAAAGGAAGAGCTTTTTGAAAGACTCAAAGGGAAAGCGAATGAAGTTCTGTTGCTTTGAAAAAGGGTATATACATTATCTTTAATGACAAGGCAGATATTACTTATGAAGAATTTGTGGAAATGAATAATATATTTAAGCCGTTACTGAGATTAATTTAAAATAGAGTTATAAAAAAATATTTAATAGTCTGAACAGAAGAAGTGGAATCTGTTTATAAATAGAAGTTTAAAGCAAGGTGTAGAAATATAATGATAAAATTCCCTGTACAATCATTTTAACTTTACAGTTAGGATAGTAAAAAGGGGCATTCAAAAAGTTTTGTATAAAAGGAATATTTCTGCAACATTTCTCTTAAAAAGGTTCAATTGTGAGTTTATCGGAAATACATCTTGAGTAAAAATCCATATCGATTTACTATCTTAAAATTTTTTTCATATCTTGACAAACAGAATAATATTGGTACAATTGTAATATAAATATTACAATTGGAGGGATAAAAATGCCTACATTATCATTGAGAATGGAAAAGAAGATTTAGAACTTTTAAAAGAATATTCAAATATAAATAATCTTAATATGTCATCTTTTGTCCGTAATTTAATTTTAGACAAAAATATATGATGAAATAACTGAAGAAGATGAAAAAAAGAATATTAAGAAGATGGGAAAATTCAAAATCTGAAAAATGCTTCTGCTGAAGAAGTTTTTAAAAAGGCTAGGATTATAATGGAAAAAAATTTTATGAAGTAAAATTTACTGAATCTGCAGAAAAAGATCTAAAAAATTAATTAAATCAAATAAAGCAATTGCTAAACTTCTTAAAAATGGATTTCAGAAAATTTAATCGGTACACAAAAATCCAAAGCAAAAGAGGAAAAGCACTTACAGGAAATTTAAAAAGGATTATGGAGATATCGAGTAGGCTCTTATAGAATCGTAGCTAAAATAAAAAAATGATATTTTATTAATATTAATTATAGAAATTTCAGATAGAAAAGAAACTTATAAAGATAAAAAAAGAGAAAAACATACAAAAATGGAAAAAAATAAAATAAATGAGAGTGTCCAGAATTTTTGTTTAAACCTCTAAATAATATATGATAAAAATAACTATATAATATTTGGAGGTTTTTGTTATGGCTAAAAAAAGAAATCTGTCTGTTAAAATATAGTTATAGAAATATTTAATAATATGAATAGAAAAAGTGGAATCTGTTTATAAATAGAGGTTTAAAATAAGGTGTGGAAATAATTTAAAATAGAACAAACAAGAAAAGGTATTGAATGGAAAGGGACTTCACCAAGTGGAGTAAAAATAGAAGGATTTTTTAAATAAGAAGGAACAAGAGCCTTTTCCAATGTATGAAGGAGGAAACTAATGAAAGTGAAAATTTTTTTATAGGATAGCTAAAAATGGAGAATTATGGGCTCCAGACTGTGATGTTATAGATGATGAAAAAAATATGATGTTAATTACTCACGTTATTTAGCTGGAGCTGTATGGGAGATGGAGATATGTTTCAGATGTAGATTATGAACTGGAAGAAATAGAAAAGAGTGGAGAGTGGGGAAATAGAGTGCTTTTGAAACAGGAACAGAGATATTTTTTTCACTTCCGTATATAAAGACAGGGTAGAGTTTGAATCGGACTTTTATGATTGGCCAGACTGGAGCTGTACTTTAGAAGAATATAAAAAGAGTTCTGTTGGGGAAAAAAAGCATTTTTTTAATGTTGCCAAAAAGAATTAGAAAGTTATTTAGAAATAAAAAAATAAATGATTTGTAAAAAGTGTCCATAATTTTGTGTAAGCTCAAAATATAATAGTTTATCATGTGTGTAAAAATTTTTTTGTGTAAAACCTCTAAATAATATATGGTAAAATAACTATATACTATTTGGAGGTTTTTTTGTTATGGCTAAAAAAGAAATCTGTTTGTTAAAATATAGTTATAGAAATATTTAATAATCTGAACAGAAAAAAAGTGAAAGTTGTTTATAAATAGAGGTTTAAAGCAAGATGTGGAAAAAGAATACAAAACAGTACCATTATTAGAAATATAACCCAGATTATATAAATAATATACAAAATATAATTCAAAAAAACAACAAATGAAAATACCTACAAAATAATAGGAAGGGGATATCAAAAATGTCAGAATATACAACAATTTGGGAAAGCAGTAAGATTTGGAACATTAAAGGATGTTATAGAAAATATTCAAAAAAAGGAGATGAAAAAAACTTGGAGAAGCATCAGAGATAGCATCTTATTTGATGCATTAGCAAATACTAATAGCATTGCACGTTATGAAAATTACTAAATTTTTTTAATAAATAAAGGAGCAGATGTTAAAATAATAAGAGAAGATGGAATGAGCATGTTTTTTTCCTTTATTTTCTTATGGACGACGAGATATAATAAAAAAATGACAATATTGTGTAAAAACATTATTGGAAAAAAAGGTGCAGATATAACAACAATATATAAGAAAGAGAAAAACGGTTTCATTCAAAGGAATTATTTAATATCGGCACTCCCTGAAATAGAAATGTTAACTATATCAACTGATATTTTTCTCAACCAGGACTTCTCTTCTAGCAAAAAGGATAAATGGGGACTAACAGTAATTGAATTTGCGAGAAGATCTAATAGGCCAATAGCAGTGAAAATGATGGAAGATTATGTAAAAAAAATATAATCTGAAAAGAAGAAAAGTTAGAATTTTTTAGATAACCGTTGTTGTAAAATTGAATTTACACAATAGTTGTTGCACAATAATTCATTTTATTATATAATATAAAAAAAGAATAACAAATAGATAGGAGAAAAAGAGAAAAAAATGTCAAATAATGATAACAAAAAGAGTAAGAGTTAGAATAGCACCGTCTCCAACTGGAGATCCACATGTGGAACTGCCTACATTGGTCTTTTTTAATTATGTGTTTGCAAAAACATAATGGTGGAGACTTTTTTTATTGAGAATTGAAGATACGGATAGAACTAGATTTTTCTGAAGATTCGGAACAACAAATTTTTGATGCGATGAAATGGCTTGGACTTAATTATGATGAAGGTCCAGATGTTGGTGGGGATAGAGGCCCTTACAGACAGTCTGAAAGATTTGAAATATATAAAGAATATGCTGAAAAATTGGTAGAAAAAGGTGAGGCATATTACTGTTTTTGTACACCTGAAAGATTGCAAAAATTGAGAGAAAGACAAACTGCGATGAAACAAGCACCTGGATATGATGGTCATTGTAGAAATCTTTCTAAAGAGGAAGTTGAAGCTAAATTGGCTGCAGGAGAACCTTATACAATTAGATTGAAAATGCCTTATGAAGGGGAAACGATTGTAAATGATGGTTTAAGAGGAGAAATTAGATTTGAGAATAGTAAAATTGATGATCAAGTATTGTTAAAATCTGATGGATTCCCTACTTATCATTTGGCAAATATCGTGGATGATCATTTGATGGGAATTACACATGTTATTAGAGCTGAAGAATGGATTTCATCTACGCCTAAAACATATTCAATTGTACAAAGCGTTTGGTTGGGATGAGCCAAAATGGTATCACATGCCACTTTTTGAGAAATGCGGATAAAAACTAAAATTTCTAAGAGAAAAAAATCCAGTTTCATTGAACTATTACCAAGAAGAAGGATATTTGAAGGAAGGACTTTTAAATTTCTTGGCTTTTAATGGGATGGAGCTTTTGGAGAAAATAAAGAAATTTTTTTACAATTGAAGAAATGATTGAAAAACTTTTTCGTTTGATAAAAATCTCGCTTGGAGGACCCTGTATTTGACTTGGTTAAATTAGGTTGGGTAAATAATCATCATATGAGATTGAAAGATTTAGACGAATTGACTAAACTAGCGATTCCGTATTTTGTGAAAGCTGGATATTACGCTGACGAAAAACTTATCTGATGAAGAATTTTGCAAAATTGAGAAGAATTGTAGAAATTTCAAGAGAGGGAGCTCATACTTTGAAAAGAATTGCCTGAAATTTCATCAATTTACTTTTGAAGATGAGTTTGAATTGCCAGTTGTTGAAGAAGGAATGAACAAAAAAAGCGAGAAAAATCTGTTGAAAGATTGAGAAATTCATTGGAAACAGAAGTTGGTAAAAAAATCTATCGAATTATTTGTAGAAAAAAAATTAATGCTTTAAATGAAGAAATCTCTGAAGAAGAAGCAAAAGAAATTTTACACGGATTACAAGATGAACTAGGTGAAGGACCAGCAGCAGTATTAATGCCACTTAGAGCAGTAGTTACTGGAAAAGCTAGAGGAGCTGACTTGTATACTGTAATTGCGATTATTGGAAAAGAGAGAACTTTGAAAGAGAGTTCAAAATACTTTAGAAAAAAATTAAATAGTTTTTTGGAAAAATTATTAAAATTAGAAAAAAATTTAGAATATTAAAAAAAGGAATTTGAGATATTGGTCTTGGATTTCTTTTTTTATTTCAGAACAATTGAAAAAAATCATGTTTTATTTGAATTTTTTTACTTTTTATGCGGTATACTTATGTTGAATCAGATTTTAAAAAAATTATTTATGAGGAGTGATAAAATGAAAAAAATTCTTATTATTTATGATGATGTTATTTTTCAGTGACTGTTTTTGCAGGAACTGTCAATGCAAAAAGTTACAAATAAAATCAATTTTGGGATTTCTCCAAAAGAATTGCAAAATATTATAAAAAGTGAGCCACTATCAAATTCGCATGATAATGGAAATTATGCTGTTTATTATTTTTGTAAATGTGGAAGATCCATTGGGTGTAAAAAGAGAGTTAAATAGTTTTGCTTTTTTTCTGATAATCAGTTGTTCTCGGCAGTTTTTTTGATTCGGCTACGACGGATGAAGAACATGCAAAAAAATAATTGAGGATTACAAGAAAAATGCGAGTAAAGTTTTGAAGGAAAAAAATTGAATGTGAAAGAGCGAAAAGGAGGATTATTGTTGTATAATTCAAAAAAATTGATAGAAATATATAGAATTATGGATCATACTTTTTATTACATCTCTCTTTATGATTCTGAAAAATTGGATGAAATTTTGAGTGATTATGAATAAGTTTTTGTTTTTTGAGTTTTATAAAAGAAAAAAAGCTGTATTTGAATTAATTTTCATTTGCAGTTTTTTTAAAATTTTAGAATTAAAATGGTTTTTTTCAAATTTTTGTATGGTATAATAAATGTAAGATGGTAAAATTTGAAATATAAAAAAATAGATTAATGGGTGTGGGAGGAAATATGGATGAAAAAAATTAATTAATCTACAAATAGGTGCTTTATTGCACGATATTGGAAAAAAATTGTTAGAAGAGCTGGTAAAGGTGGAAAAAACAGACATTCTAAAGCAGGATCGGACTATTTAGAAAATAGAGAATTATTAGATAAAGAAAAATATAGAGAAGTTTATGATATGATAAAAATATCATCATAATGAAGAAATAAATGAAAAAAATTAAAAACAAAATGATAAATTGGATGACAGTTCTTTGGCATATCTTGTTTATGAGGCTGATAATATTGCTTCTGGGAGTAGATAGAGTTAAAATATGAAGATGAAATAAATGAAAAAGGGAGAAAAAGTAAAAAAATTACTGAAATAGAAGGGTTACCATTAAATTCAATATTTAATAAACTTAATCTTCAAAAAGAATAAGATAGAAAAAAATTTTTGGTTCCTTTAAGAAATGACAGGCGTAATTTTAATATTCCAAAAGAAATAAAAAGAGAAAAATAAAATAGAAAATACTGAATATTTGAATGTGCTAGAGCAGTTAAGAGATGATTTGGAAGAAATGAAGAAAAAGAATATTTTGACACCTGAAAAAAATTAAATTCAGTATTGGAAGAAAGTTGTATATTTTTCCTTCGAGTTCATATGTAGATTATCCAGATGTCCCTTATTATGATCATGTTAAATTGACAGCTGCAGTAGCTGTTTGCATGTATATTTATGATATGGAAAAAGGAAAATAATAGAGATTATAAAAATAAATATTTTTAAAAAGAGCCAAAAAGAAGGAAAGAGAAAAACAAAAATTTTCTATTTGTATCAGGGGAGTTTACTGGAATACAAAAATTTTATTTATACAATAACATCTAAAATGGCTATGAAATCACTAAGAGGACGATCATTTTATCTGGAACTTTTTATTGAACATATAATAGATGAAATCTTGGAAGCGTTGAATTTATCAAGAGTAAATTTAATTTATTCGGCAGGAAGCCAATTTTTACATGTTGTTGCCAAATGTTCCAAAAAAACGATAGAAATCTTTAGAGAATTACAAAAAAAATAGTAAATGACTTTTCTTTTGAAGGAATTGGGAACATCGGTTTATTATGAAATATCGCATACTGAAACTTCAGCAGAAGAATTGGGAAATAAGTTAAGTGAGAATATAAAAAAAGAAAAACCAAATTAAAGAAATTTTTAAAAGAAATTCTATTGAAACTTCCAGAAAAAAACTGAATAGATATTCTGAAAAACAATTGGAAGAAATATTTGATGAAGATAGTGATTTGAATAAAATTTATAATGATACAAAGGAATGTGTGATTTGTAAAAAAATCTGAAAAAGGAAGAAATTTTTGATAAAAAAACTCTCAAAATGAAAGTAATGGAAATATTGAAATATGTGATTCTTGTAAAAAAATTATATTAAATTAGGAAGAGATATTTCAAAATCATTTCATCAAAAAAAGAACATTTTTTTATGGAAAAAAATTGTGAAGAAAATAGTAGTAAATTAAAAATTTCCAAAATATCCGAAAGGATCTGTAGAAATAGTTTTTTTAGAAAATTTTTGAGACAGTTGAGGAAGTAGAAAAAGAAAGTGACAAAATTTTTATAGATTTTATTCGATAAATGATGATTACTTTGGAAAAGGAAATTCAAGAAATATTAAAATTGAAATTATAATATAAAAATCAACAAATGAAGAAAAAAAGAAAATAGTCTTGTTGAATTTACGGAATTAGTTAAAAAGAGTAAAGGAATTGAAAGACTTGCTGTGCTAAGAGCGGATATTGATAATTTGGGAACTTTATTTCAAACAGGTTTTTGAAGATAGAGGATTTGTTAATATAGATGGAGAAAAAGAACCATATAAATTTGTAAGATTTTCAAAAACAGTAGTTTTGTCAAGATATTTGTCTGATTTCTTTAAAAAGAGTGATAAATTTGATATTAGAAAGAAAAAAATTTAACTGATGAAAAGAATGAATTGTTTAAAGAATACTGTAATATAATAACGGAAAGAACAAAAAGAAAAAAACAGACGGAAGAAATATTGTGCTAGTATATTCTGGTGGAGATGATGTTTTTGCAATTGGGACTTGGAATGATATTATTGAATTTTTCTGTTGATTTAAGAACGGCATTTAAAGAATTTTCAAGTGATAGAGTTACATTGTCGGCAGGAATAGGATTTTTTGATGAAAAATTATCCAATATTTCAAATGGCACAAAAAAACAGGAGAATTAGAAAAAAACTTGCAAAATCATATAATGAAAATGAAATTGGCAAAAACTGCAAAAGATGCTATTGCATTATTTGGAGTGGAAAAAAATGACAAATTAAATCATGTTTATAAATGGGATGATTTTTATAGAAAAGGTTTTAAATGAAAAAAATATAAATATTTAAAATCTAGGATTAGTTTGAAGGAAAATGAAGAAACAGAAAAAGTGTTTGTAGGAAAAGTCAAAATGGTATAGTCTTATGAATCTTATAAGAAGTCAGTTTGAAGAAAAAGAAGATGAAAAACATAGAATTGATATTGCTCGATTTGCTTACATAATTGCAAGAATAAAATACGATAAACAAAAATGAAAGACAGCAAAAATTATTTAGATTTGAAAAACAGCTGTTTGAATGGATAAAAAAATGAAGAAGATGCAAAAACAATTATTGACGGCAATAAATATATTGATTTATGAATATAGAGAAAGTAAATAATTTTAGAAATAAGAATTAAAAATTAAATATTATAAAATGGAAATTTATTACAAATTTAGAAAGGAATTTGTTATGGAAAAACAAAACAGTGGAAAAATTAGTAGAAGAAAATAAAAGATAATATGGTTACAACAACGCAGTTAAGACAACTTTTGTCAAATTCAGTAATAGTAAAAAAAATAAAAATATCTTCAAATGTACTAAAGAAAGAAGACAAATTATCAGATAAATTTATTAAACGATGTAAAAATATCTTTTAATAAAAGCATACATATCAATGTGGTAGAGAATCTAAAGTAAAAGGAATTTGATAAAAAAATTTGAAATTTCGGAAAAGATTGAAAAAAATAAAAAAACCAAAAAGAAGATTTTTGATAGATTTTTATCGTTATTTAGAAGAAATAGTAGCATACGTGAAATATTATATTGGATAAACTAAAAAAATAAAAAAATAGGAGTGAAAAAAATAGTTATGAATACATTAAAAGGAAAAATTTATTATAACAGGGAAAATAAAAGTTTTAACAGGACTTCATATAGGAACATCTGGAGATTTTTTTCAGCGATAGGAGCGGTAGATAACATTGTAATTAGAGATACAGTTACAAATAAGCCAATTATACCAGGGATCTTCATTAAAAAGGAAAAATGAGATATTTGCTTTCAGAACTAAATATAATGATAATTCTACATTAACAATGCCAAATATAAAAAGAAGAGCATAATGAAATTAGAAGATTATTTGGAAGTTCAGGAAATAAAGAACGAAATGATAGTTTTGTCAAGATTGCAATTTTTGTGATATGCTGCTTAGAGAAAAAGATTATGGTAGAGATGTTGAGTTTGATTTGCCATATACAGAAATAAAATATGAAAATACAATAGACAGGGGAACTGGTATTGCAAATCCAAGACAGCAGGAAAGAGTTCCAGCAGGTTCGGAATTTGATTTTTAGATTGATTTATAATATTGAAAAACACAGAAAATATGGAAGAAGAAGTAAAATGCGATTTTGAAAAATATACTTTTGATGTTTGAATTACTTGAAGATGATTATTTAGGGAGGACATGGAACTAGGGGATATGGTCGTGTTAAATTTGAGGATTTAAAATTGATAGAAAAAGTTTACATAAAAGGAAAAATGAAGATGATATAGAATATTTGAAAATCAGAAATTGAAAAATATTGAAAAATTATAGTGAAATATTTGGAAAGTAGGAGAGAATAATGACTTATTTACTGTATAAATTAAAAATTTCCAAATGGAATTCATGTTGGTGCAAACAGTTCTTTAGAATTGACAAAGCACAACTGTAAGTTCAGATGTTTTTTTATTCTGCTTTTTTTATGCTGAATATATTAGAATATTTGGCGAAAAATGATAGAGAATTATTTCAATTAACAGAAAATGATGAATTTAAAGTATCAGATTTGTTGCCTTTTAAAGAAAATGAAAGACAGAAACATTTTTTTATGTTCCAAAGCCATTTGTGAATGATATTGAAAGAAAACAAAAGTAATGATGAAAATGAGCAAGTTGTAGATAGAAAAAAAGGTGAAAAAAATTAAGTTATATTCCTGCAAGTAGATTGAATGAATATTTTGAATTTTTTTGGAAAACAGGAAAAGAATTTTCCTGAAATAGATGATGATTTTTGGAGAAAAAGGAACTGCATACTAAAAAAATAAAGTTTCAAGAATAGGTGAAGATACAGAACTTTATAATGTTGAAGTTTTTAGATTTAATAAAGATTCAGGACTTTATTTTTATTGTGCAATTACCAGAGAAATGGCAGGAAAAAAATTTGAAAATGTATTGGAAAGTTTGTCGCTGACAGGAATAGGTGGGAAAAAAAGTGCTGGATATGGACAATTTAGTATCACAGACGATGCTATGGTATTTGATGGAGAATATTTTGATATAATTGAGTCGGAGGATGATAGATTTATAAATGAATCTTTATAAAGGAAAGTGAGAAATATTTACTGTTGTCGTCATATTTGCCACAAAAAGATGAAATTGAAAAAAATAAAAAAAATAAAGAAAAATGGCTATCAATTAATAAAAAGAAGTGGATTTGTAAATAGTCCTAAAGTATAGTGAAAAATCCACAAAAAAAGAAAACAAGTTTATATGATTTCTTCAGGAGCAGTATTGAAATTTTTAAACCAGCAGGAAGATTAGCAGATTTGAAATTGCATGGAAATCATAGCATTTACAGAATGGGAAAACCGATAGTTATAGGAGTGACTTATGGGAAAGATAGTTAAATATAAAATGGAGATGGAAGTTTTGACGCCTGTGCATATTGCAGGGGCTGATTATAAAGTCGAAAATTGAATAAGACAGAATATATTTATGATAAAGATAGAAAAAAATATTAATACTGATAGATAGTAATAAAATTTATTAAATTTTTTTTAACTGAAAAAAATAGAGCTATTTTTGAAAAAAATATTTGTCTTATATTGAAAAACTCAAGCTAATGTAAAAAGAAAAACAAACAAGACGATTTGAGTAAAATTTTTTTAAAGGAAAATGGAATATATAGAAATATAAATGAATTTAAGAAAAAAAGAATATAAGCAAAAGTTTAAAATACAAAAATAAATGGGATTACTTTGGTAAATAGAGATGTAAAAGATGAACTTCATATATTCAGGGAAGCTCGATAAAAGGGAGCTTTGGTAAATCTTTTTATTAGTTAGTTATATTATAAAATAAATCGAAATGAATTTAGATGAGATAAGTTACATATATAGCATAATAAAACAAATAAATAATAAAAACTAGAAAAAGAATATGGATGAGATAAAAAAAGTAAAAATTAGTAACGATGGTTAATAATATAGAGGACTCAAATATTTCCATAGAAAAAAAGTAAAAAAATATATTAAAATAAAAAATACGTTCTGACAAAACGTATATTAGAAAAATGATGAAAAAACTAAGAAGTTTGGAATATCAGTATCAGATAGCTATGAAAATACAAAAAGATGATAGATTTTTAGTTTTTTAAAGATTATTGATGAAAAAGATAGAAAAAGATAATCAAGTAAAGCTAATGCCTGTAATTAGAGAATATATGAATTCAAAAAAACTAGATTTGATATTTGATATTACTTTAGATTTTTGAATTGCTTTCAGAGAACCAGACTAGAAAATAAATGATTTTTGATGATTTGATAAATGCTTCTGAAAAAGCTATGAATTATCTGATAAAGAATACTTTAGAAACTACCTAGATGATTTGGGTAGTCAAAATTTAATATTAGGGAGCAAATACAGGATTTTCATCAAAAACAATTATTCATGCATTGTTGGAAATGAGAAAAAGTAGATTGATGTTGTTAAAAAAAGACTTTGATGCATCAGAGTAATAGTGATAAGAAATTAAATCATTTGAATAGATGATAGATTTCTCCCAAGAGTGTAAATAGAATAAAGATTAGAAAAAAAATGGTAAAAAAAACTCGAATTAGCAGGGATTAGTTGAAATTAGGAAAAATATCTGAAAAGGAAGTGGGGAAAATAAGATGCTTTGCAAAAAAATAGAAATGGAAATTGAGGGAATGGGTTAGATGTGAATATGAGTTCGCTTTTTTTCATGGATATTTGATGAATAGTATCGATTCTGCTTATGCAGATTATTTGCATTATAATGAAACACATCCTTATACTTCGTGTATTTATAAAGATATGGAAAGTGGAAAAAAATATTTTGGAAGATAACGACCTTTAACAAAAATGCTTATGAGATGTTAATAAAATACTTTTTAGAGAATGATGTAAAAAAATATTTATTTGGAAAAAAAGGAATTGAAGTATTTGTAAAATCGGTTTCTATGAAAAAGACATCTTTTTGATGAGCTGTTTTTTTAATGATGAGAAAAAAAAGTAAAATATTTTTTTAACTCCGACAACTCATAAATCAAATGGAGTATTACAAATATTTCCGAATATCTCGACATTACTTCTGGGAGTAATAAATAAAATAAATCAACATTCGGATACAATTAAGTTGGAAGATGAAAATGTGATAAATGAACTTTTGGAAAAAAAGTGTATATTGATGAATATTATTTACGAACGAGATATTTCTTTTTTGGAAAATGTAAGGATTAAAGGGTTTATTGGAAATATAAAAATTAGAATAAAAAGTAAAGATGAAATACTTTTGGCAACTTTTTGAATTTTTTATTGAAAGTAGCTGAATATACAGGGATTTGGAGTAAAAACAGCATTGGGAATGGGAGGAATAGAAAATTGGATAAGAATATTGATCAAAAATAAAGAAAGAGTACTTTTAACATTTGCAGGAATACTGATCCGACAAGAGGTAATTATGATGGGCCTATGTTACATATTTGCCGTTATTATAGACCTAAAAAAATATATTTAGTTTTAACTTGAAATGCAAAAAAAGAAATGAGAATAAAATTTATGAAAAAGCTATAAAAGAAAGTTTTGGAAGATTATAATCCAATATTTGAATATATTAATACAGATATTGATAATGCACATTTATTTGATATATATTTTAATAAAATAAATGAAACATTTAATAAAAATAAAACTAGAACATCCAAATGCGGAAGTTTTTGGTAAATGTAACGTCGGGAACTGCTCAAATGATAAGTAATTTGGTAATGTATATTGTTGATGCTGTAAATATAAACATTGTTCCTATACAAGTGGCAACTCCTGAAGGAAAGAGGAAATACTTCAAAAGTTGTAAAACAATAGCTATGAAGTAAACGATGAGAAAGAAAAATAATTTTTGATAATATAGAAGAATTTAGAACTAATCGAATATTATTTCCTGATTTGAGACAATATTCAAGACTTTTTGGTAAAAAAATCAAATAAAAGAATTGTTAAAAAAATATGAATATTCAACATGTTTAGAACTGTTAAAAAGGGATATTTTTTTCAAGAAAATAGTAAATTAAATGGACTTTTTAATTTTGCAAATGATAGACGACATTTAAAAGGGATTTGAAATCGAAATGGGAAAATTAAAAAGTTTGAATGATAAAAACATTTGATAAATTTTATTATTATAATAAAAATGAAACAGTTGAAAAATAAAGTAAAAAGAATGGTACAAAATTGTGGATTATTTTTGCACTTGCTAATATTAAAGCAAAAATCTGGTGATATAGCAGGGATATACGATAATGCTTGAACCTTTGATTGTAAATATTTATTTGTCTATTTTTAAGAGATGTTTTTTTGGGAAAAAATTATCGGATTTATTTTTCAGAAAAAAAGAAAAAGATGGGAGAATTTAGTTATAAAACAGATATTTTTAAAAATTAAAAATTATGCTGGACTAAAAAGAAAAAAATTGAAGATGAATTAGGACATTTTAGAATTGAAAAGATTCAACATTTGTATCAGATAAAGTATTAATTGCTACGATTAAATACTTTTATTGAAAAAAATGAGTACTGGAATACACTGAAAAAGATGGACTTAGAATATTTCTCAAAATTTTAGTAAATACTTTGCACAAAATAAAAAGAAGTTAGAAATATGATTGCTCATTCATTAAAAAAACTATTAATAGAGATGATTTTTAATAGTGAAGCAAAAGTTGGAATAGATACTATGAAATAGTAAAAATAACTAATTTTTCAAAAATGTTATACAAATCTTTGGATATAAAGAAAATATGATATATGTTTATGATGAAATAAATGAAGCTAGTAAATGAAATTTTTGGAAACAGAAAAAGTAAATTATATTTTACAGAAAAATGAAAGATTTGTAAAAATTTAATTATGAAATTTTTTATGGGATTAAAGCTATTTTATTATCAAAGAATATGAGGTAAATTAAAGATGAGTAATGTGTATGTTTACGAACAAGGAGCAATGTTAAAATATAAAGAAAAATCAGTTGATTATTAATTATTCAGAAAATGATTTTTAAAGTCGATACCAATTGAAAATATAGATAATATTGTGATTTTTGGTGCAATTCAAGTCAGTACAAAATGTGTTCAGCAAATGCTGACAAGGGAGTAAATTTAACAATTTTATCTAAAAACGGATCTTATTTTGGAAGATTGGAATCTACAGGACATGTAAATATAAATAGGCAGAGATTACAATTTAGAAAAAGTGATGATAAAAATTTTTTTCTTTGAATATAAGTAAGCGATTTATAAAAGGAAAAAGCAGCAAATCAAAGAACAATACTTATGAGAGCGAATAAATTATTAAAAATCCAGAATTAACGAATATAGTTCTAAAAATGTCTGTTTATTCAAAAAAATATAGATAATGCTAAAGTCTATTGAAGAATTAATGGGAATAGAAGGACATTTGGCAAAAATGTATTATAAAGGTATTAGCAATGTAATTGACAAGGAATATTCATTTTCCCAAAGAACTAAAAAGACCGCCAAAAGATCCATTTAACTCTGTTTTTGAGTTTTGGATATACACTTCTTCATTATGAAATATTTACAATTGCTGAATCTAAAGGATTAAATCCCTATGCAGGATTTTTTTACATTTCTGATAGACATAAACATCCTGCATTATGTTCTGATTTGATGGAAGAATGGAGACCAATGCTGGTAGATTCTTTGGCAATTGCTCTTTTAAATAATAATAAAATAAAAAGAAAAATTTTTGAATATAATAAAGAAAAATGGTGGAGTGTATTTAGATAAAGAAGGATGTAAAAAAATTTATTGCTGAATTTGAAAAAAGATTAAGACAGGAAGTTGGATATGTCAAAGAAGTATCATATAAAATGAGTTTTAGACGAATAATAGAATATCAAATAATGCAATTAATAAAAGCAATAGAAGAAGATAATCCAAATTTATATAGTTCGATATTAATAAGGTGATGGTAAAATGGATGAATGGGATTTTTTTAGATGAAGATTTTTTTGTCATGAATTTTTTTGAAGATACCTTTACAGTTGTCGTAATTTATGATATTATAGACAACAAGAGAAGAGCTTTTTCTTAAAAATCTTCTAAATTCTTATGGAAATAGAATCCAAAGATCTGCTTTTTGAGTGTCTATTGACTAGAGAAAAATGTGAAACACTTTTTAAAAGAAATAGAAAAAAATTTGCAGAAGAAGGAGATTTAATAAGAATTTATAGGCTCAATCAGAATGTAAAAAAAGTAATTTATGGCGAATTAAATGAAATTGAAAAACGAAGATTATTATTTTTTTAGTAATCGCCACGATACTTTAAAAAAATGGGGGATTAGAGTATATTTTTTTATTGTTAAGAAAGAGAAATATAAAAGATTTTTAGAATTCTCACGAAAATGATAAAAATAATATATGATAAAATAGGGGTCTATTGAGGGAGATTTAAGAAGAAATGATACCTGAGAGGAGACGAACAATCAAATAAAATATTTTTAATACTTTTATTATCTACTTTTTAAGAAAAATGATACTCTGAGAGGAGACGAACCTATGATATAATATATTTGAAGTTACGGGAAGAAATTTAAGAAGAAATGATACTCTGAGAGGAGACGGAACCATCTGTAAAATTACCTAACCTACAACTAATAAAAACTTAAGAAGAAAATGATACCTGAGAGGAGACGGAACTTTCTACATTTTTAACCTTTTTACATTTTCCATCATTTTCGTTTAAGAAGAAATGATACTCTGAGAGGAGACGGAACTATTCGAAGCTGATTTTCATATTAACCAATTTCTTTCTTTCAAGTTTTAAGAAGAAATGATACTCTGAGAGGAGACGGAACTGTAATATTTACTATATACTCAATACAATTATCTCTAAATTTAAGAAGAAATGATACTCTGAGAGGAGACGGAACAAGGAGGAAAGATGAAAAAAAGAATTTTAAAGCAAGGAGTTTAAGAAGAAATGATACTCTGAGAGGAGACGGAACTGCAACTTCTGTTTTTGTAACATTTATAATCTTTAAATTTTAAGAAGAAATGATACTCTGAGAGGAGACGGAACTTTTAAATCTTTTGTTTCGATATCAAAAAGTAATAACTTTAAGAAGAAATGATACTCTGAGAGGAGACGGAACGAAAAACAATAAAATTAAAAACAAAGATTTAGAAAAACTTAAGAAGAAATGATACTCTGAGAGGAGACGGGACGGTCTCATCAATTGTTCATTTGTTTTTAGGATTTCTAACTTAAGAAGAAATGATACTCTGGAGGAGACGGAACTTTATTCTACATTTTTATTATCTCAAGCTAGAATAATTTAAGAAGAAATGATACTCTGAGAGGAGACGGAACATTATGCAAGTTCAATGAAAAATTCAACTAACCATTTAAGAAGAAATGATCCTGAGAGAGACTAGCAAAATTTTTCAAAGTTTAGATAATCTTTAAATTTTTAAGAAGAAATGATACTCTGAGAGGAGACGAAGCAATTTTATAATCATTTATTCGTATTTCTGTTTATTTTAAGAAGAAATGATACTCTGAGAGGAGACGAAGCTCTAAATACTTCAATTTGTTTCTCTCACTAATAAGAAGAAATGATACTGAGAGGAGACGGTAAGTAACATAAAGCTAGTTGTTTGAAAAGCTAAACATTTAAGAAGAAATGATACTCTGAGAGGAGACGAAACATTTTTTCATATACATAGTATTTCTTTATATTTTTATAAGAAGAAATGATACTCTGAGAGGAGACGGAAACTTTCAAAATTTTAGTATTTCATTTTACACCTCCCATTATAAGAAGAAATGATACTGAGAGGAGACGGAAACAATAAAAAGCATATTCGTATTCTCTTCAGTTTCAACATAAAAGGAAATGATACTTGAAAGGAGACGGAACTACTATATTTTATATCAAAAGTCAACACCTTTTATAAATAAGAAGAAAAGATACTCTTGAAAAGAGATAACAACTTCCATATTTTAAAATAGAATAAAATTTTTACTTTCTTCTGCAATACTAAAAATAATTAAATTAAAAACTGTAT
>BNJU01002595.1_pt1 | contig 28714 bp, 46 predicted proteins | sample 8539281 | NCBI WGS metagenome assembly BNJU01 (sample SAMD00202456, study PRJDB9452) | human saliva metagenome | isolation source: human saliva | place: Japan
AATATTACATCATTATTTTTACATTATTATTTACTTTTCATTTAAAATTATTCAAATCTTTTTTTAATTAACTATTGACTTTTATTTTTAAATATGATATACTATTATTGTAATTAAATTCAATAATAGTCAAAGCCCCTTTGTTATTGGGGCTTATTTTTTTATCTTTTTTTCATTTTTTTCCAGTTGATGTATTTTTAATGTCCAAGTTATAATTGCTAATATTATAATTATTATAGACAATACTAACATTATTTTTTTCAAACATATTTTTTTACTCCTCTTTTAAATTAATAAATGTAGTGAAAAGGCCAGAGGGTTTGTTGAACCATAGCCCTTTTTGTTATTGGTCCTTATTTTTTTCTTGTGCTTTTTGGTATTCTCTATACACTTCTAAAAGCGAATTGCAAGATACTACAAATTGCAGCAAGTAAAAATATTTTTTTCAATAATAGTCATTTTTATCTCCTTTCCATTTCACTACAAATTTATAATATCATAAAAATTATACCCAAATCAATAAAAAAACATTAAATTTTATAAAAATTTTTCTTGCTCCCTAACTTCAAATATGTTATCCTAAAATCAAAAAAACACTAAAAAAAGGAAAAAAATATGATAAAATTCTTTATACGATAAACTATGACAAAATTGTAAATTTTAAGGAAAGAGTAACTCGTTTTACTGTTAGATTTGAATTTAAAGATTCTGAAAATGAAGAATATTCAGGAGAAGACTTTTGCTCATTTGCACGATACTGGAAGATTGACAGAATTATTGATTGATGGTGCAGAATTGTTGATAAAAAGGCAAATAATGAAAAATCGTAAAACTAAATGGGATATTATCGCAGTAAAAGTTCATGAGAGATTATTCTTATAAATACGGCTTTTCATCGATATATTACAGAAGCCATATTTTCACGATAATGAAATTTCTCCATTTGGAGAACCCTCGTATATAAAAACCTGAAATTAAGCATAATAATAGTAAACTAGATTTCTATTTAGAAACTGAAAAAGAAAAATTTTTTTATTGAAGTAAAAGGTTGTACTTTAGTAAACGGAAAAATTGCTCAATTTCCTGGCTCTCCTTCAATTCGTGCCTTAAAACATTTGAGAGAACTTATGGAACTTAAAAAGAAGGCTTTTCGGACAGCAGTTTTTATTTTTGATATTCAGAAAATCTGAAATTTTCGCACCTGAACATATTATCGACAGAGAATTTTTCTGAAACTTTTTATGAAGTGATAGAAAATGGTGTTGAAATTTATCCGATGCTTTTTGGAATATAGGAAGATGAGAATGTTTATTTTTGTTAAGAAAATTGGGATAATGGAGAAGAGATTTTAGTAATTTTCTAGAATCTCCAAATTTTTATCTTAACTTCCATCTATCACCAAATGTTAAAATAAAAAGGCTACAATAAAATCCCGTAACCTTTTTCTATCTTCAAATTATCTACTTCCCATTCTTCCTATCATTTATAACTTTATCCACATCTTTAACATACTCATAATCATCTTCTCCCAATTTCACATCTTTTCCAGTTGGCACATACCACAAAAGAAATTTTTGAAAAATAGTCTTTCAATTTTTTTGTCTGAAAAATCATAACCCTGCCATCGCATAAGGATAGTTTCTCATTATTTTTCAATTCTTCATCTGAAATATCTTTTTATTTCATCTTTTATCTAAATATTTTTATCGCATAGGCATCGTCTGTCAAATCATCCTTAAATTTAAAACCTTTTTTTCCGTTTTATCAGGAAATATATAATTAACTCTCAAACCTTTTTATTTCTGTCAATTCAAATTCTTCTTTAGGCTTGAAATTATTTGTTTTAAAAATATAAATAACCTTTTTTTAATTTTTGCATAAAGAATTTTGTATGGCTCATTTGTTTTCATAATTTTCTTTTGTAAGCATAATCAACATTTCCTTCTCCAGCCAATTGCCATTTTATTTCTTTTCCCATCTTCTGTTTTTTACCACAGGCATTGCAATAAGAGCATCTCCTGGCTCAACAATCACTTCAAAATCATCCACCTTCTGATTTTTCCATTTTGAAATAGTCGACCAAACATAATTAAAATCAACAGTTCCAACACCACTGCTTCCATCATAACGATAACTGTGCTCAACTATATTTTTCTCCCTTTTTAAAATTAGCCTTAAAATAGTAAACATAACTCTTTTTGTAATATTCATATTCTTTTCAGTATTTTTCTTCATCATATTCCTTAAAAATATTTTTAACTTCTTCCAGTTGTTTTTACATCTTTCGGTGCAAAATCAGTCAATCTATACGCTTTTTGTACTCACACTTTGTCCATTGACAGAAGTTTTAAAATCCTTGAAATGATCTCTTTCATCCCATGCTTCATTCCCACCTTCAGGCGTAATAAATCCAATATATCTCTCCCCAGCTTCAGGACTATCGAACACAAATCTGACAGTTACTCCATTTTCATTGTCTATCGTCCCATACTCCGACGTGAACTACTCCCGCTTTTTAGAAGTGGGAGCTTCTTTGGGAAGTATTTGCTTTTGTTAGCCAAATATATTTACTAAGCTCTTCGGGTAGTTCCTACCCTGTCTTCTTTTATTTTCTTAATATTTCAACATTTCTTTTTCCAATGTTTTTATATTCAGTGCTGCATTATAATCCCTATCAATCTCAATTCCACAGCACTCACATTTTATAACTTCTTTCTGATAATTTCAGTTCCTCTTTAATATTTCCACATTTACTACAAGTTTTCGATGACGGAAACCACTTATCTATCTTCAAAAATTGTTTTCCTAAAAACATCAACTTATACTCAAGCATTTTCAAAAACATTCCCCATCCATTATCTCCTACACTTTTCCCAAAAATTTAATGCCTGGCTCATTCCCTTTTCATATTCAAATTCTCAACAACCACAGCATTATATTCTTCAGATAATTTTTTTCGATAATTTATGTAAAAAATCTTCGACAATTCTTGATATACTCATGTAATTTTGATATTTTTCATTTTTTTGTTTATACCAATTTTTTAGAAAATTTCACTTTTTCTTGATAATGATTTTTGTAATTTCTTCAATTTTTTTCTCCAACATCCTAAAAATATCTTGGATAATCAGCCCTTTGGTTTTCAGAGCTAACAAATAATTCAGGCATTGAAAAATCAAGTCCAATCACTTTATCATTACTTGGGATTTTTTTGAATTTCTTTTTCAAATTCTGTCAAAACAGAAACATAGTAATTTCCATTACTGTTTGTTAGTGTTACCGACTTTATTCTGTAATCCTTTGGTATTTTCTATGATATTTCAATTTAATTTTTTTAATTTTGGCAAAACCAAATATTTATTTTTCCTCAATTCGTATCGAATTATTCACACAATTTGTCGTGTAACTTTTAACATTATTCTTTTTAGATTTGAATCTTGGAAACTTTGCTCTTTTTGAAAGAAATTCGTAAATGATCGTTTTACATTCAATTGAGCATTTGAAAGTGCTAAACTGTCCACTTCTTTTCAAAAAAATTGATTTTCGCTTTTCAAACTGGCAGGTGTAATTATTTTTATTTTTCCCAGTTTCTTCATAAAACTTTATTTGCAGTATACAAAATAGTATTGTAAACAAAACGAACACATCCAAAAGTCTTATTTATCAATAATTCTTGATCTTTATTTGGATAAATCCTGTATTTGAATGCTAAATTATATTTCACAAAATTACACCTCCTTTTGATTTTGAATATTATTTCTTTAGAAATTTTTATCATGGATATATCCTTTTTTTCAATTTTTTACAAAAAAAGCAATTTTATCTCCCACTTATAGAAAGCCCTACGACTTCTTGCTATCTTTTTGTTAAAATTATACCTTATTTTTTTAATTTTTTATCCAATATATTTTAATTCTATTTTTTATTATTTCAAAACCTTACAATACTCATATTTATGATTTTTTTATCCTCAGCCCGTGAACTATGTTCGTCCACCACCTTAAATGTATTCGGATCCGCATCATTCAATACATCTTCATTACAATATACATAATCATTACCCTTGATATAGAAATCATTTAGAAATTTACCCTTATCAGTAACTTTTATTGAAATAATTACTGAAATCATTTATTTTTAGAAAAATAAATTCCATTTTTATCTTCTAAATAATAACCATTCCTATTTTGACTATTTAAATTCAAAAATTTTTAAAAACTTTTTAGAATCTAAATCTTCTTTTCTATCAGTTTCAAAATATACATTATCCTTATCTTTTGAAAAATCATTATTCAATACTTCAAATGTTTTTATATCAGCTCCTTTTTATCAAAGGATCTTTTTCAACAATCCAGCTTTATATAAAAATATTTTTTATCATCTTTACTGTAATAATCATTTATTACTTCAAATGTATTAGGATTTGCACCTTTTCAAAAACTTTAACAACATTTTTTTAAAGTATTATTTGTATCTAAAATATGTGATGGATCTAATTGAATATAATACATTTTTTTACTATCTTTTGCATAATATGAATTATCTTTTTAAATTATTTTTTTCTTATAATTTTAAAACTATTTTGGATCAATTTCTTTTATTTTTTTCACCCAAATAATACACACCATCTTTTATTTTTATAAGTTTTTTCTTCAATTATTTTAAAAATTTCCATCAGTATTTTTTATTCTTTTTATATCCGAATTTGAATTTAAATTATAATATATATTATTTTTATCAATATCGTAATATTCATTTAACTTTCTAAAAAGTTTGGATATCTGCTCCTCTAACTTTTTTTCCCATTAGAATAAATGCTATTTTTATCTTTCACAATATCCTCTTTTTACCTCAAATGTGTTAATATCTGCCCCTGACAATTTTTATCCTCATAATAAACATTATTTCTATCTTTCGCATAACCCCATCCTATTATTTCAAAAACTATTTTTATCAGCTCCTTTAATTATCTTATCAAGATAATAAATCCCATTTTTATCAGATATGTAGCTATCTGACAATTTTTTAAAACTTGCTTTATCAACAAACTTTAAAGGCTTTTTCAAAATAATAAATATAATTCTTATCTCTTGCAAAAAACTTCCTAAATCTTCAAAAAGTTTCCTTATCATAGTGCCAATTTGTTTCTACATCAGGACTTCCAATCCAATATATACCGTTTTTATCCTTCACATAATTAATAAAATCATATTTAGATTTTACAATTTTTACTGTATTTACATCCACATTGGGATAATCAATTCCATCAATATAAACCGTATTTTTTTATCTCTTGCCACATTCTTTTTCCAAAATTTCAAATGTTTTTTTATATCTACTTCATTATCTCCATTTTGTTTTTTTCACCGTTTCTCCATCATAATAAATAGTTCCTTTATCTCTTGCATACCCATCTTTTTAATATTTTTAAAACTTTCCACATCAGGTAAAAATTTATTGTACTGACTAACTACCCCATTTACATATTTCACTACAAGTTCATCATCCCAATAAACTTTTGCCATCTTTAATCGTATATTCTGCAAATCCAATATTTCCAATCAAAATAATTAATCCTAACATCCTAAAAAAATTTTTTTCATAAACACCATTCTCCTTCATCAAAAATCATTTAATAAACAGAAAAAGACTAAAATAATCAGTCTTAACCAATAAATTAATCTAAAAATGTTGTATTTTTTTACTTTCCACTGTTCCAGTTTTATATGCACCCAAAAACCGTATATTCCAAATGTCACTACTATTAACAATAACCATTTTATCCAGTTTCCAAACAATCCTACTGCAGTTCCGTTGAATTTTAGCCTTCTTCCTTCTATAACAGTATGGTTTATTTTCCAGCCATAAATCATGCACAAAGCCCAAGGATAACAAATTCCAAATGTACATGAAGTTAAAAGACTTCCTAAAATGATCCAGCCAACATAACTTAACAGTCCTCCATCAAAAATAACTTCTATTTTCCATAATCTCCTTATAATAGATCTGTTCGACAACTTAATTTTTTACAAAATTATCTATTTTCTCTCAGATAACTGATAAGTTCTTGTTTATTATATTCATCTTTTTCTTTCAATATCTTTAATGAAATCGAAAAAGTTTAAATGCTTCAGCAATCCATTTTGTTTTTATCAGAAATATAAATCATCGCTTTTTTCAAACATATTTTTCTGCAGTTTCTATCAATTCTAATTGTTCTTCATTTACCATATTTTAAAAATATTTCCATTATTATCCATAAATTCATATTTTTTCTTAAAATCATATTTGATTATTTTTATTTCCATTCATCATCGCAATGATATTGCCTTCGATTACAACTTCGTTTTTCCTCTTGAAAATAAACTTAAAAAAATCACTTTCTTTGTACATCTAATAATTTCTCTAGTCTTGGCAGATTTTCCACTGTCGAATTTTTATCAAAAAGATTTCATCAACAAATCCTTCCTTCCAAATCTTTAATTTTACTTCAGTTTCATCATTTTTTTAAAATCATATTAATCCTTCTTTTTCTACCTGTAAAAAAATTTTTAATTTGAGAATATTCTAAATTTAATCTCATCAATGTAATTTATATCACATTATTAATATATTGTCAATTATGATAAAAAGAGTTTAAAAACTCTTGTAAAACATAACTTTTATAATGGTGGGACCGGTGGGGATCGAACCCACAACCCTACCGATTAAGAGTCAGTTGCTCTGACCAGTTGAGCTACGGTCCCAGATTGTTTATAACTTTTTAACAACATAATTATAATATCATAATATCATATATTTGTCAAGACTTTAATTTTATAAATTTTAAAGAAAATAAATATTGATTAGTTAAATACACAAATAAATCTATTTTGGAATCATAGCTGTGTCGTATCTTTATTTAAATATTTTTAAAATTATTCAAAAAAACTATATATGTTATTTATTTACTAACGTTTTTACTAAAAATTCAACAATTCAAATGAAAAATATTAAAAGCATAAGCAGGACCAAAATTAATCCTGCTCTTCATAATTTTTTCTTAAAACTAATGTTTAAAATGTCTAATTCCAGTAAATACCATTGTAATACCATGTTCGTTACAAGCATCGATAGATTCTTGGTCTCTCATTGATCCACCAGGTTGTACTAATCGCTTTTAATTCCTGTTTTTTGCAGCTGTATCTACGCAATCTCTGAATGGGAAGAAAGCATCTGAAGCTAATACTGCTCCTGTCAAGTCTTTTTCCAACTTTTTTCTTGAGCATGTTGCAATGCATGTTCTGTTGACCAGATTCTGTTAGTTTGACCAGTTCCACACCGATTGCCATTCCGTCTTTAACTGACTACAATCGCATTTGATTTTACATATTTTACAACTTTCATTCCTAATTCCATATCAGCTTTTTTCTTTTTTCAGTAGGTTGTTTTTCAGTAACAACATTCATTTCATCAATCATTTTATTATTTGTTCCTTGAACCAAAAATTCCACCGTCAACTTTTACATAATCGAATTTATCTTGAGGGTTTTTGGAGTTTTTAGATTCGATAACTCTCAAGTTTTTTTCTTAGTTTTCAAAATTTCCAACGCTTCATCTGTAAATGAAGGTGCAATTACGATTTCAAGAAGATTTTTTCAATCCTTCGGCAGTTTCTTTATTAACTTCTCTGTTAAGTGCCACAATTCCCACCAAAAATCGATACTGGGTCACAATCGTGAGCTTTTTTTGTACGCTCTGAAAATGTCATCTGCAACAGCCACACCACAAGGAGTTGAGTGTTTTTATCGCACAAGCTGCTGGACCGTCAGATTCTCCAACCACTTTCCAAGCAATATCCATATCTCTAATATTGTTAAATGATAATTCTTTTTCCGTTCAATTGCTTAATATCTTTTCATGCTTCCATTTTTCAGTAGTTGAAACATAATAAGCTGAAGATTGATGAGGATTTTTCCCCGTATCTCAAGTCAAATTTTTTTCTCATAAGAAACATTCAAATATTTAGGATAATCTTCTTCTAACAAGAACGCAGAAATTGCCTGCATCATAAGCTGATGTCAAGTTAAATACTTTCCCAGCCAATCTTTTTTTAGTTTCATAGAAACTTTTTCCATCTTTTTCCATTTCTTCCATAATTACTGAATAATCTTCAGTTTCACAAATAACTGTTACATCTTTTAAATGATTTTTGCAGCTGAACGAAGCATTGTAGGCCCACCTATATCGATAAATTCGATTTTTTTCATCAAAAAGTTTTGTCAGTTTGAACTTCTCTAAAGAACGGATAAAGATTAACAACAACATAATCAATTGTTTCAATTCCTTCTTTTTGCAATCGTATCCATGTGCTCTTTATTATCTCTAATCGCCAAAATTCCACCATGAATATTTGGATGCAAAAGTTTTACTCTCCCATCCAGCATTTCTTTAAAATTTGTAACTTCTGAAACATCAATCACAGAAAGACCATTTTCCTTCAAATATCTGTAAGTCCCTCCTGTCGAAATAATTTCCACCCTTTTTATCCAAAAACTGTGCAAATTCCAATATCCCAGTTTTATCAAAAACACTAATCAAAGCTCTCTTTTCATTTTACTTCTTCCTTTCAATTTTTTTATATTTTTATGATTAAAATGGTACTATTGCATTAAAAAAATTCTTCATTCTCTTCTTCGATAAAATCCAATTACTTCCAATTTTTTTCTAAATACAACATTCAAATTTTTCTCTATATTTTAAATTTTTCTTTTGATAATTCACTGACCAAAATATTTTTAACTTTTTTTAGAAATGCTTTTTGTATCCGTTAACATCATTTCCTTCTATTTCTTCTTTTTCAAAAAAAGGCATTCATTTCATTATCTAATTTAGAAAATACTTTTTCAAAATCAGGTATTCTCATAGTTATATTAATAACTGTTTTATCATTATTTTTCATTCACATTATTAATCTTATAATCTAAAGTTTGTATTGCTTTTTGTATACTTTCACAAAGCATCTTTTCCTGCTATTTCTTTTTAACTCAGGTTCACATTGATTTCCAATTTTATTTTTAAATTTACTTATATTTTTTTCTAAAAACTTTTTACTGCTGGATAGCTATTAAACTTTTTATTTTCAGATTCATAGATACTTTTTTTCTTTTTAGAACATAATCCAATCAAAACTAAAGCCAATAATATATAAAAATATAATCTTTTTCATCTTTTTTTATTCCTTTCGTTAATAAAATATGTTTTTACAATATTCCCAGTTATATCAAAAATACTAATCAAAATTTTTTTCATTCGATATCATTCCTCCAATACATTTTGTTAATTTATTTTATCATAAAAGCATTATATTTATCAAGGTTGCCAAAAAATATTAACTTTTAAAAATTATGAACTTAAAAATTATTATATAATAATTTATAAAATTAACTCAATTTAATTTCTTTATAATCAAAAAGAAGCCAAATTAAACGTAGAAACTTAAAAACAAATTGATAATAAAATCAAACAAATCTTATCAATAGTTTCAAATGATGATAAACCTTTTTGGACAAGAATTTAAGTTAATGACAAATTATCTTTCAGATAATTATTCATCCGACAATATCTTAGAAGCATTCTTTAAATAATATTAATAAATCATAATATTCTATTGAAAAATTAAAGAATATAAAATGTAACTTAGTTTGTAATAATTTAAACGAAATCAAAGCTATATTTATCAAACTCTAAATATACTCAAAGAACTTATAAAATTTGCTGCTGCTAGTTATGGCATTAAACATATTACAAATATTCCAAAAAGAAAAAGATAGTATCTAGAAGGAGAGGATGTCCTTTTATCATATAAATATTCAAAAATACTCAAGTACCAATATGATTTATTGTCTAAGTACTTTTTATTCAAATCATTTTATAAAATTTAATCAAAAATTTATTTTTCATTCTTTTTATTTTTCTTAAAATACTCCTTCGCCGCCATCTCAAATTTATTCTCCCCAAACTCATAAAACTTAATTTTTTTCATTCATATAAACCTGCTCCACATAGTGATTTTTCATAGTTATGAGGATATTTATAGTCTTTTTCCCTACTTTTGTAAGATGAGTTGGCACATCTTGAATTTTTTCTTTCTCAATGTGACTGAGTGCTGAATTTATCGCATTGTAAGCCGAATTGCTCTTTGGAGAAATTGCCAAATAAATTGCAACTTCTGAGAGAATTATTCTTGCTTCTGGCATTCCAATTTCCTTTACTGCATTAAGCCCTGCCACAGTAATTGGTAACGCCTGTGGATTTGCAAGTCCAATATCTTCAGAAGCCAAAATTACAAAGTCTTCTAGCAATATATAAAAATATCTTCACCACCAGAAAGCATTTTTGCCATCCAATAAACCGCCGCATCAGGGTCACTCCCACGAATACTTTTTATCATCGCAGAAACCGTATTATACTTGTCTTCCGTCTTGTGATAAGATTTTTTCGTATTCAGTACTTCCTTCACTTCATCAAGCGTAAAATCCACCCCAACATTCGCAATCAATTCCAAAATATTTATAGCCTGTCTTGCATCTCCTTCAATAATTTCCGAAATATATTCTAAAATCTCATTTGAAATTCCAATTTTCTCTTTCTCATTAATATTTTTTCAAAATTTTAAGCAAATCTTTTTCACTCAATTTTTAAATTCAAATGCCATACATCGTGATAACAACGCATTATTCAAGTTATAATAAGGATTTTCAGTAGTCGCTCCAATCAAAATAATATTCCCATTTTCTAAATCCTGCAAAAAGCAGAATCCTGCTGCAACTTATTAAATCTATGAATCTCATCTAAAAACAAAAGTGTCTGCTGTCCGTTCGTATGAAATCTGTTGTGTGCTTTATCAGAAATCTCCTTTATATCAGTCACAGATGCCTTTATCGCATTCAAATATTCATAATGATAATTCATTTTTCAGCAACAATTTCCGCAAGAGTCGTCTTCCCGTTCCCGGTGCTCCCCAGAAAAATTGCATTCATAAAATTTCCACGCTCAATAATCTTCCTCAAAAATTCCATTTTTCCAACCAGCTTTTCCCTGCCCATAAAAAAATCATCCAAACTTTTTGGTCGGTATCTAAAGGCAAGTGGTTTCTTATTTTCATATACTTTATCAAATAAATTCATTTTTCTACTCCCTTTTACTTTTTCAAATTACAATAATAAATACAAAATTTTTTTCTTATAAATTTATTGCATTTTACTATACAGTCTATTTTATAAATTTAAAACTATTTTTATAACAATCAAACAATTTACTTTTTTACAATTCATATTATAATATATTCACTTACTTAAAACAATAAAATTATTTATAAATAAAAAAATGAAAAAGGAGGTGTACTAAAGATGAAAAGTCGCAGAAAAGATTACCTATCAGAATATCTGATTTTTAAAGAGATTATCGAAAATAACTACTACTATTTCGATAAAACAAAATTTATAGAAAATATTTTAGAAGATGGCTCAAAAGTTAAATTATTTACTCGTCCGAGAAGATTTGGCAAAAACACTGAATATGTCGATGTTAAAATATTTTTGATATTAAAAATAAAGGCGAAAAATAGAAAATTATTTGAAAATTTAGAAATTTCTAAAAGTGAATATTTTTGAAAAACAAGGAAATTTCTTTTGTAATCTCTATTTCTTTCAAAAATTATGATGCAGAAAAACTGGGAAAGCGGATTTAACACGATTAAAAATGAGATAAAATTACTATATAACGAATTTTTATTTGATAAGAGATAATTTGAATCAAAGTGATTTAGCAGATTTTGACGCTATTTGGCTGATAATGCTGACTGGATTAATTCTTTATTTTAATTTGACCAGATATTTATACGAACTTTCTGGAAAAAGTAGTTGTTTTAATAGATGAGTATGACCAGCCAATAATTGATTCCCTATAAAAAGGAATTATGAGAAATGTATCGCGTTTTTTAAAGCATTTTTATGGAAAAAGTTTTGAAAGATAATAATTACTTGGAAATGGGGATTTTGACAGGTATTTTTGCGAGTTGCAAAGGAAAATGTCTTTTCAGGTTTGAATAATTTTGAAGTTCACACAATTTTTAGATGATGAATTTACAGAATACTTTGGAATTATGGAAAATGAAGTTGAAAAATCTCTTGAAGATTTTTGACTTAAAATATGAATTAAATGATGTTCAAAAATGGTACAATGGGTATTTATTTGGCGAAAAAAAGTTTATAATCCTTGGTCGATTATTAATTTTTTAAAAATGAAAAATTGAAGCCTTATTGGGTAAATACAAGTGAGAATGGATTTATAAAACTATATTTACAAAAATGAAAAAAAGAAATTTTTGATGATTTTTCAAAACTTTTGAATAAAGAAGAAATTTTTTGAAATAATTAACGATAGCATGACTTTTGGAAATTTAGAAGCTAATTTTGAGAAAAATATTTGGAATCTCTTTTCCATAGCGGTTATTTAACATTAGCTAGAAAATATAATGAAAATAGTGAAGAAACATATTTAAAAATTCCAAATGAAGAAATTTTTAAAAATGTTCTCAAATATGTTTATTGAAGTATATTTTTGGAAATTCTAATAATTTTTCAAAATTAACCAATGCGTTAAAAATGGAAATATCGAAAATTTTAAAATTGAATTGAATAAAATTTTTGTTAGAAAAATACAAGTATTTTTTGATGTATCTGGAATCTATAAAGAGCAATTTTATCATGGATTAATACTCGGATTAATTTTAAAAATTAAAAAAATGAATATGAACTTTCATCAAATAATTTTCGCTGGAAAAGGTCGATATGATTTACTTTTTGAAACCCTAAAAAAATATTTTTGAAAGAAAAGAAGGAATTATCATTGAATTAAAAGCAATAAATATAGATAATTTGAAATTAAATTCAGAAAAAGATTCACGAAAAAAATTGTTAAGTGAATGTGAAGTTGCACTAAATCAAATTGAAGAAAAAAAGAGTATACTTCAATTTTTGAAAAATGCTGGAATTGACAATATTTTAAAAATTGGAATTGCGTTTTTGGAAAAGAGTTTGAAGTAAAATTTGAGAGAGAATAATTCATGAAAAATTTTTTTGTAATTTGAAGTTAATTTTTTTAATTGTATATTCGAACCTATTTAAAACAAAACTACTAAAATTGTATAAATTTGGATTTTAAGTAAGTAGCCATAATTTTTGAGTTTAGTTTTAAAGTAGTTTTACTGTAAATGAAAAATTAAGGAGTAAAAACAATGAAAAACATCTATTTTTATGAAACAAACACTCCGATTGGAAAAAAATTGGGATTGCTACAACAGAAGATGACTCTCACATTACAGATTTGACTTGGGAATCTGATTTTGAAAATTTAAAAAGAAAAATGATTTTCAAATTTGTGAAACTGAACTGATTAAACAAGCGAAAAACAACTTTTTGAATATTTTTGAAAAACGAAAAAAATTTTTGATTTGCCACTTTTGAAAGAAGGAACGCCATTTCAGATTTCTGTTTGGAATGCTCTTGAAAAAAATCCCTTATGGTGAAACTCGTTCTTACAAAGATATTGCAATCGCAATTAACAATCAAAAAGCTGTCCGTGCAGTTGGAATGGCGAATAATCGAAATAAAATTGCTATTTTTATTCCTTGTCATCGCGTGATTGGTGCAGATGGAAAATTGGTTGGTTATGGTGGGGACTTCATATTAAGCGATTTTTGTTGGAATTGGAAGGGATTAAAATAAAATAATTTAATTAAATATTTATATTTTCGTTGCTTTTTATTATCTTTTTATGTTAAAATTTTATTAACTAAAACAACAAGAAAGGTGTGAAATCAATGATAACCGTTTCTATAAATGCTAATCCTGACATAGAAAATAAAATAAATAACTATGTTAAGGAAAAACAATATCAATTTAAACCAAGTAATGTTAGATTTAATTCTTGAAAAAAATTGAAGATGAAGAGGACTACAAATTGGCTGTTGAGGCTTATGAGAAGAAGAAAAAGACAACAGAGAAAACTGGATTAGCCACAAAGATTTAATAAAAAAATTAGGATTGGAAAATGAAATATAGTCTAATGTACTCTGAAAAAGCACAGAAACAACTAAATAAACTAGATAACTTGATGAAGTTAAAAATTATACTATAATTCAAATAAAATAGCAAAGTAAGATACTTTAGGAGATAAAGTAAAAAAATGTAGAGCATCCATCAAATAACATAATAAAATATTTTTGGCTTTTTGAGTGTGTACAAATTTTTGTGTAAATAGAATAGCAAAAGTATTGATTTTACTAGATTTATTTACTACTTTACACAAAAATTATAAACACACTCTAGTTTCTATCATAATTTGTCTTTTTGCTTTGTATAATCAAAAATTAATCATCAATTTTTTTCTTAATAATCTAATCTTGTATATATTGTTCTATTATCATAATTAATATCAATATTATATCCATCCAGATTTATATTTTTTTAAATAATTTATAGCGTCATTAAGTTCCTTTTTATTATTAAACTCTCATTAGTAACATACGAAAATTTTATATTTCTATATCTTAAACCATCTATTCTACATAATGGATATATCATTCTTATATAAAAACGCTTACTACCTGCAATCGTTGGTTTATAACTTGTTAATTTACCATTTTCACAATAACCTGTAACATTTTCAAATGTTTTAGTCCCCACTTCTCCAGATCTTGCATAAGCTACCATAGAAGTAAAAAGTCATTAATAGTAAAAATTTTTCATTTTTATTTCTCCTTAAAATTTTTAATTTAATAATTATTTGTAATTAACTAGTATAAAAAAACTAAATCTATTATATTATACCCCCATTTGATTTAAATTATATTTTTAATTAACTTATTTTTTTACAACTAAATTTATAATGGTAACAACTTCCTTTTAAGATGTAAAAACTACACCTTCTAAATTACAAATAATTTTTTTAGGTGTAGTCTATATTTTTATAAAATCTCAACTAACAAACTTTGAAACCCTTCAAAAAAACAACTTTCTTTCCATTATTTTTCAAAACCATCAAAATTATTAATCAAAAATCTCTCAATTTTAATTTCCTTTTTCTCCAAGAGTTTTTGCAATTTCACTTAATTTAACTTCTTGTTTCAACTCAGAAAAATTACTAATACAAAAGAACTTTTTGATTCCATATTTTTCTCACATAAGCAATAATTTTTCATTCTCCAACGGAATAGAAATAAAATCACCAAAAAGTCAAGCAATCTGAATATTTCCCATTTTGTCTCAAATCAATCATTTTTTTGTAGTGTAAAAATTGAATCTTTGTCATTTATTTGGTCTGCTACATTTGTTGTGGCTTGGCTTCCTGTTAATTTTATCCATGATTTTGAGTTTTCATCTTTTGAAAAACCAGCATTTTTGCTGTTATCCCATTGCATAGGCGTTCTTGAATTGTCACGGCTTTGTTTTATTTACAAAAATATAATGCTTCTTCAGATGAAAATCCTTCTCCTAATGCCCGTTGATATTGGTCTTTACTTGCAATATCATCAAATTCAGAAATATCATTTCTCACAAAATTATCCATCCAAATTTCTTGACCTTGATAAATGAAAGGTGTTCCACGCAAGAAAAAGAACACATTCCCAAGCAGTTTAGCATTTGTTTCATTTGCCTTTTCTCCAAAAAAATTTATTCAAGCTTCTTGGCAAATCGTGATTTTTCTAAAAATGGTGCTCCCCACCCATATTTCTGCTGTGTCAGCTGACTTTCAAAAATAGCATCCCTAAGCTCTATCATTGGAATATCCCTTAATGAATAATAAAATCCACCTTTTGTCGTATCCAAATATGCATAGCTGAAGTCAAAAATCATTGAAAAAAATCCGTCTTCTCCAATAAAATCATTGTATCTTTCATACTCAAGCATTGGAGTTTCCGCAACAGTCATCGCATTATATTTTTTGAAAGTTTCTTTTGCCAATTCGCTTAAAAACTCTTCAATTCCAGGCTGATTCAAAGTATATTCCACATTGTGTGCCATTCCATCCGCTCCATCAACTGGCAAATCCAAATATCTTGCATCTTTTTTTATCGAATTAATCGCATCAACTCTAAATCCAGCAATTCCCTTTTCAAGCCAATAATTTACCATTTTGTAAAGCTCTTTCCTAACTTCAGGATTTTCCCAATTTAAGTCAGGCTGTTTTTTTGTAAATAAATGCAAATAGTACATTTCATTTCCATTTTCATCAGCTTCTCCTTCAACTTTTTCCCAAGCAGAACCTCCAAAATGTGATCTCCAGTTTGTTGGTGGCAATCCATTTTCTCCTCTTTTGAAAAAAATATAGTAATTTCTATACTTGCTTTCAGGATTTTTCAATGCTTCCAAAAACCACTCGTGCTCATCAGAAGTATGATTAATTACCAAATCTAAAAATTACTTTTATCCCTCTTTTTCCGCCTCTTTAATCAATTTTTTCCAAATCTTCCTTTTGTCCCAAATTCAGGATTCATATCGTAATAATCTGAAATATCATATCCATTATCATCCATTGGCGACTTAAAAATTGGACAAACCCAAATAAGTGTTATTCCTAAATTCTTCAAATAATCTAATTTCTCTGTAATTCCATTCAAATCTCCAATTCCATCGTTATTACTGTCATAAAAACTTCTTGGATAAATTTGATATCCAACTTCTTTTTCCACCATTTTTTTATCTAATTTTTTTATATCCATATTTTCTCCTTCATTTTCAATAAAGTCATTTTTTTAATAAAGTCATTTTTAAACCCTGCCAATCTAAATATGTAGATTGACAAGTATTAAGTGATGCCGATGATGAATTTTAATTCTTTTTACTAATAATCAAAAATAAAACGATTATAGCTATCAAAAATAGTAAAATCCCAATTCATTTTTACCACCTCCCAACTGTCCCATTTGTTTGTTAGTTTTGCAGAACTAACATTAGAATTATAATATAAAAAGACTCCATTCAATAAAGAATAGAGCCTTTTCTTCTGCAAATTTCTTATTTCCAAATGAAACAGTTAGTTTTCTTTTCTTAAAATTATTGTACCATAAATCAAATAATATTTCAAGCACTAAAAATTTATTTTCATTTTAAAATTATTCAAATGTAATCTATTTTAATACTGGCCAGAAATCTTTATTAGCTTCAATCAAGTCATCCAAAATAGCTTTTGCAACTTTTGCACTTGGCACAGTTCTTGACAATGTAATTGCTTGCCATAATTTTTGGTATGAACCTTCAATCCATGCTTCTACTGTTAATTTTTCAACAGAAACTTGTTGTTCCATTAAACCTTTTTGGAATTGAGGGATTTTACCTTGAACAATTTTTTCAGGCCCATTTGAACCTACTAAACAAGGCACTTCTACCATTGCAGTTGGATCAAAGTTTGATAATGCTCCATCGTTTTCTACGATTAATAGCATTCTTTCTTTTGTATCATAAGCAATTGCTCTTGCCAAGTCAACTATGTATGAAGCATGATCGTCTACATGAAGTTTACTATCTTTTGCAGTTCCTTTTTCAGCGATTGCTCTACATTCACCAAATACGAATTTTTCTCTTCCTTCCATTACTTCATTCGCTCTTGTATGATTAGGATCTGAGTGTTCTACTACATAGTCTGGGAAGAAATAGTATTTTAAGTAAGTGTTAGGCATTGTTGTAGGATCAATTGCAAATACATCTCTTGCTTTTGTAAATGTATCATTCCAGCTTGCTTCAGTGTTTTCTCCTTCAATTTCTACATTATACCCTATTTTTGCAACTTTTTCTTTTAATTCAGGCATTAAGTCTTTTCCATGTTTATCTCTAATATCTGTCCACCAACCAAAGTGATTCAATCCAAAGTATCTAATAACCATATCTTTTCTTGATTTCAATCCAAGCATTTCAGCCATTCTTATTTCAATTCCAATTGGCATATCGCAAATATTCAATATTTTAGAGTTTGGACGCAATCTTCTAGTTGCTTCTGCTACAATTGCTGCAGGATTTGAGTAGTTCAACATCCAAGCATTTGGTGAATATTTTTCCATAAAGTCGACTAATTCGATAACTCCACCAATTGAACGCATTCCATAAGCAATTCCTCCAGGTCCACAAGTTTCTTGTCCTAATACTCCGTGTCTTAAAGGTATTTTTTCATCTTTTTCACGCATTGCATATTTTCCAACTCTTATATGTGCCATAACAAAGTCAACATCTGTAAATGCTGTTTCGGGATCAGTTGTATAAACAAAATTAATATCAGGTGCTTTTTCTTTTATTATAATGTCACACGCTTTTGCAATAACTTCTTGTCTTTCAGCGTCATTATCATAAAATTTAATCTGTCTAATTGGAAAATTTATCCAAGTTTTCTAACAACATCAAAACAATCCCTGGAGTAAATGTACTCCTCCACCAGCTACTACGATTGAAAATTTTTTTCATAAATAATCATCTCCTATAATTTATTAGTTATATATTTTTATTTCCTCATTACAGTAACTATTATATCATAATTTTTTAAAAAGTCAATAGGTTTATATAAATCTTTTTAAAATTTATTATTATTATATAAATCTTTTTGTTTTTTAGTTGTTATTTAAAGAATTTTATTGTATAATATATAAAATGATATGAAAAGGTTTATACAAATGACTAAATATGAAAAAGTATATTATGATATAAAAGACAAAAATTAAAAATGGTATTATTAAACCAGGAGATTTTTTAAAAAGAAGATGACTTGGCAAAAGATTATAATTTTTCTAAACTTACTGTAAGAAAGGCTCTTTCTATGCTGAAACTGAAGGGTTTTATTCAAAAGTGAAGGGAAAATCAATTGTTCTAGAGAAAAATTTGGAAAATATTTCTCTGACTTCAATTCAAACTGTGCAGGAACTCAATAAACTTCAAAAATATTAATCTTGAGACCGACTTAATCAGCTTATATTGTTCAGGAGATAAAAATTAATGAAAAATTTCAAGTTTCTGAAAGTGCCGATTTCTACAAAGTTGTCCGTACAAATTCCTTAAACGGGGAAGTCTTAAATTATTCCACAAGTTTTTGACAGAAAAATTGTACCTTTTGAATGAAGAGATTGCCAAAAAGTCGATATACAGAATATTTGGAAAAGGATTTGAAATTAAAGATTGGATACTCTCGAAGAGATATTAATTTCAGAAAGATCACTCCAGAAGAACAAAAAATATCTCAAAATTAAAAGATATAAATATGGTTGTAGTCATCGAAACTCACGCCCTATTTGTCAAACGGTACATTATTTCAATATGAAACAATAATTCATCATCCTGAGAAATTTACTTTTCACTGCCATTGCAAAAAGGTAATTTTTATACAAAAATAGAGGTTATATCACTTTTGAAACAACCTCTTTTTTTATTTTTCTATTATTTCGAAAATTTTTTCAAATGCTTTTAACAAATCCAATCGTATAAATATCAAAAATAAATTTACATAAAAGAAAGAACTTTCATAAGTTTTATAATTTTATACTTAAAATTTTTAACTTTTGAAAATTCTTTTCTTAAATTTTTATAAAATTTAATTTCAATTATTTATTATTTATCAAATTTTATTTTTACCCTTTTCATCATGTCTTCAATTCTTTCTCTTACTTGAGGTACTGACAATCCGATGATTACTTGAATAGCTGTTCCTTTTTCTAACTACACCATGAGCTCCTGCTGCTTTTCTAAACGCTGCATCTGGTAATAATTTACTCTGCATCTTTTTACACTTACTCTAAGTCTAGTTGCAGCAGTTGTTAAGTTCTTCAATATTTTTCTTCCACCTAATGCTTCAAGAATGATTGCACCTTTTGAGCATATTCATCTCCACCAGCTGCGGCAGCTGCACCTTGTGCTCCACCTTCACCGTGTTTAGCTCTATAGTCAGCTTTTGTATAAAGTTTCATTTCTTCATCTTCATCTTCTCTACCTGGAGTTTTTAAATCCATTTTTAAAATTAAGAATCTGAATAATACGAAGTAAATACATGTAAAGATTAATCCAATTACAATTTGAGTAATTACTGTTCCACTATGGTTTTTAAACATTGGAATCCAGTTTAAGAACATAAAGTCTAAGAATCCTCCACCGAAGTTTCCTACAACTCCGAACATATACATCAATGTTGACATTGTTGCAGCTAATACTGCGTGTAATCCAAATAATACTGGTGCTATAAATAAGAATGTAAATTCAAGTGGTTCTGTAATTCCTGAAACTATTGCAGTTAATAAAACTGGTAATAACAATCCTGCTACTTTTTTCTTGTTTTCAGGTTTAGCAGTTGAATACATTGCAAGTGCGATACCTACTGAACCAAAGATTTTTGAGTTACCGTGTAATGCAAATCCACCTTGTGGGAACATTTCTTTTAAAGGTTTTGTAGATTGAGCAAATTGACTTATATGTTGAACCCAGTAAGTTTGAATTCCACCTGGAACTGCTGCTGGTCCAAATATAAATGGTGTATATACAAAGTGATGTAATCCTGTTGGAATCAATGCTCTTTCAAGGAACGTATAAATCCATACTCCAATTGGTCCTGAAACTTTTAATAATTGTTGCAAGTTGTTAATTCCAATTTGAACTTTTGGCCAACAAAGTGCAGTTATGAAAGCACATGGAAGCATTACTAAGAAACCAATAATATAAACAAATACTGTTCCTTGGAATACTCCTAAAAAGTCTAGTAATTTTTATCAAAAATATTTATTAGTAAATAAACTACTATTGCAGAAATTATAATTGCACCAAAATAAGTTTGTATCAAGTGTTTTTACTCCAGCAATTATTGCAAGTCCACTTGTTCCTCCAGCTTCTTGACTCATGTCAACACTCAAAGAAACTCCATTGATGCAACATTGCTGCTACAAGATAATTATAAGTTGTATAGTAAAGCAAAAGCTTTCAAGACATGCTCTTGCATTTGTTTTATTGCAAAGGCTGATTGGTAATCCGATTGCGAACAACAACGGCATTTGTCTAAATACTGTCCAACCACCTTTCACTTATTACAAACCAGAATTTATACCAGTTTGTCCCTTCTTTTGCAATTGAACCCATTACTTGTGGATTCGTAAATAGTGATGCTATTCCTACGACTATCCCTGTGAATGCGAATAATAGAACTGGCGCCATCATTGCTCCACCAAATCGCTGAATTTTTCATCATGATTGAGTACCTCCTAAAAATTTATATATTTAATTTATCTTTTTCCTTATTTTAAATATACCACACTTTTTGATTTGTCAATACATTTACGTATATCTTTTTCATTTTTCTTTAAAAATAATCGCTACATAAAAAATAGCGATTATTACTGGCTTTTTATAAATTTTTATTTTATTGAATTTTTATATTTTTATCAAATTTATTATTATTTTGTTTTAAATTTTTATAATAATCTAAATTTTTTGTTTTTATTAGATTTTGAATATGTATATTTTTATAAATAAAGTGAACTATCCTGCTTTTTAGAAGCGGGAGCTTCTTGGGAAGTATCTGCTTTTGCTAGCCAAATATATTTACTAGCTCTTCGGACAGTCCCTGCCCTGTATTTTCCTAATATTCCAACATCAATTTTCCAATGTTTTTATATTCAGTGCCGCATTGTAATCTCTATCAATCTCAATTCCATAGCACTCACATTTATAACTTCTTTTCTGATAATTCCAGTTTTCTTTAACATTTCCACATTTACTACAAGTTTTTCGACGATGGAAACCACTTATCCATCTTCAAAAATTGTTTCTAAAAACATCAGTTTATACTCAACATTCTCAAAAACATTCCCCACCCATTATCTCCTACACTTTTTCCAAAATTTAATGCCTGGCTCATCCTTTTCTATATTCAAATCCTCAACAACTACAACATTATACGTTTCAGACAATTTTTGATAATTTATGCAAAAAAATCTTCAGCAATTTTTGATATACTCATGTAATTTTGATATTTTCTTTTTGCTTATACCAATTTTTTAGAAAATTTCACTTTTCTTGATAATGATTTCTGTAATTTTTTTCAATTCTTCTTCCAACATCCTAAAATATTTTTGGATAATCAGCTCTTTGGTTTTCAGAACTGATCAAATAATTCAGACATTGAAAAATCAAGTCCAATTACTTTTATCATTACTTGAATTTTTGAATTTCTTTTCAAATTCTGTCAAAAATAGAAACATAGTAATTTATTACTGTTTGTCAATGTTACTGACTTTATTCTATAATTCTTTTGGTATTTCTCTATGATATTTTAATTTTTATTCTTTTTCAATTTTGGCAAGACCAAAATATTTATTTTTCCTCAATCTGTATTGAATTGTTCACAATTTGTCTGTAACTTTTTAACATTATTCTTTTTAGATTTGAATTTGGAAAATTTCGCCTCTTCTGAAAAAGTTCTGTAAACGATCGTCTTATATTTAATTGAGCATTTGAAAGTGCTAGACTGTCTACTTTTTTAGAAATTGATTTTCATTTTTCAAACTGTAGTGTAATTATTTTATTTTTCCAGTTTCTTCATAAATTTTATTAGTAATATACAAAAATCGTATTGTAAACAAAACGAACACATCCAAAAGTCTTATTTATCAATAATTCCTGCTCTTTATTTAGATAAATTCTGTATTTGAATGCTAAATTATATTTCATAAATTACACCTCCTTTTGATTTTGAATATTATTTTTAATTATTTCTCTTCGATATTTTATACAAAAATTGTATCATAGGCATATCCTTTTTTCAATTTTTTACAAAAAGCAATTCATCTCCCACTTGTAGAAGTCTGAGACTTCTTGCCATCTTTGTTAAAGTTCTATTTCTACTTCTACTCCAAAATGATCTGAAACAATTTTTATTTTCTATTATTAAAAATAACTTTACTTTTCTTTTTACTTTTATTTCCTTATTACTAAATATGTAGTCAATTCTTTTGAGATTTATCATTAGCCCATCCATCAATACTTTTATCAATCGTTATTCCACTCATCTTTTCTCAGCTACAGTATATGTGTCAAACAATCCTTTGAGATATGATATTTTATAATCTTCAGAACTCCAATAGCATCTGTATTAAAATCACCTCATTAATATTTTCAAATTATCATTTTTAGTTCTTGTTAAGATATTTTGAATACTTTTTCCCATATCTTCAGTTTCACAGTTTGGAAGATTCATGTGCAGCTGTAAAATCTAATTTCCTGTCCATTATAGTCAATTGTTATACTACAATTCTTCTTGAAGAAATTGTTCTACTGATTGAGCAAAAGTGCAGTAAAACTCATCTTCTTCTTTTATTTTATGTCTTGTAATTATTGCAACTCCTTCATTGTATTTTCCATATCCAATATGTGAATTACTCCAATGATAATAATAATCTGTATCTGTATATTCTTGTAATTTTTCCAGAAGAACCCATCCATACCTTTTCCTGTCTTATGTCATCAAAAATTACAGGATTATTCATAAGCTGATTCACTTCCTGCATTGCTATCACATCATACTGCTTTTCAGCAATAGCCTTTGCTAAAATGTCGATTTTTCCATTTGGTTTTTCTAACCACGCATGTACATTTATTGTCAATATTTTCATAATTACAACCTTCTTCACAATTTTATTTATTTAATTTATAAAACTGTTTTATTAAATATATTATACCACATTCATCCTTAAATTTCATTAATTTTTTATTTCATTCAAATATTTAAAATGACTAAAAATCCTTTATTTTCAATATTTTTAATAATTTTAAAAATTTACATTTACGTATATGTTGGACAATTCAAATAAAATATAGTATATTTAAAGTGAGAAATAAAAATTTAATTTTATTAATAATTTTAAGGAGGACATAAAAATGTTCGAAAAGAAAGTTCAGGTATTTTATTACATCCTACTTCACTTCCAGGGAAATATGGAATTGGAACTTTAGGAAAAGAAGCTTTTGCATTCGTAGATTTTTTGGAAAAATCTAATCAAAAATTATGGCAAATATTCCCGTTAGGGACCGACAGGATATGGTGACTCCATACCAATCATTCTCTACTTTTGCTGGTAATCCATATCTTATTGATTTTTGATTTGCTAGTTGAAGAAAAATTTATTGTCACAATCTGACTTAGAAGGAATTTCATTTGGAGAAATCCTGAAAAATGTTGATTATGGTAGCTATTTACAATCAAAAATATCCTTTATTGAGAAAAGCATACGAAAATTACAAAAACACTAAAGAAAATAAAGAAAGAGAAGAACTAAAACATTTATTTGAAGAATTTAAAGCTCATAACCAAAGCTGGTTAAATGATTTTGCAATGTACATCTCTTTTTAAAAATCATTTTAACGGATTGCCTTGGAATGAATGGCCAGAAGATATTAAATCTAGACAGTCTGAAGCAATGGAAAAAAATATTATGAAACTGTTAAAGAAGAAGTTGAATATCAAAAATTTATTCAATTTTTATTCTTCAAACAATGGAATGCTGTATATGCTAATGAAAAATGGTGTAAAAATAATTGGAGACATCCCTATTTTCGTAGCTGCTGATAGCTCTGACGCATGGGCAAATCCAGAAATTTTCCTATTTGATGAAGAAAGAAAACCAGTTAAAGTTGCAGGAGTTCCGCCTGATTATTTCAGTGCTACTGGACAACTTTGGGGAAATCCATTATACAACTGGGATAAATTAAAAGAATTAAACTACAAATGGTGGATTGACAGAGTTAAAGCCAACCTTTCCACTTGTGACATCATAAGAATTGACCACTTTAGAGGATTTGATGAATACTGGGCTGTTCCTTATGGAGATAAAACAGCTGAAAATGGTACTTGGTGTCCAGGACCTAGAATGGACTTATTTAACGCCATTAAAAATGAACTTGGAGAATTACCTATAATTGCTGAAGATTTAGGAACAATGACGCAAGGTGTTATTGATTTGAGAGAAGCAACTGATTCCTGGAATGAAAAATTTTAGGGATTTGCATTTGATTCCCAAAGAAGAAAACGACTACTTGCCTTATACTTACACAAAAACTGTGTAGTTTATACAGGAACTCACGATAATGACACATTAATCGGATGGTTCACAAAAAGCCAATGAAGACGATAAGCAATTTGCTAAGGGACTATTTAAACTCAAGATCTGATGATGAAATTCATTGGGATGCAATAAGAGGTGCATGGAGCTCTGTCGAAACATGGCAATCGTTCCAATCCAAGATTTCTTAGATTAGGAAGTGAAGCTAGAATCAATACTCCTGGACTTGCTAGCGGAAATTGGCAATGGAGATTGAAAAGAAGACGTATTAACTGATGAACTAGCAGAATCGCTAAATTAACAAAAAGTTTACTCAAGATAATTTGTGAAATTTTTTTGAGATTATACAATTTAGTGATAAATAAAAATGAGAGAATATATAAAAATTTGTATTGACTCTCTATGCTTTTTATTCTCATATTTGATAATAACAAAACAACCTTATAAAAAGTTGTTTTCACCCTTGTTTTAATGGGATACTCTACTTTAACAAGATTTAGATGGCTGAAAGATTTAAAAATAGATGGCAAAGTTTTCAATCCTTGTTTTAATGGATACTCTACTTTAACCCGTCTTTTTGAGAAAATCCTTTATTTATTAGTGTTACAGCGATTTTTTTCAGACATTAAAATCACATTTTTGCTTAATTTTTATTATTTTTTGCTGTTTTTATCATTTTCCGTAACTCCTAATGCTCATTTTTATTGACTTGAGTGGATTTTTCTTCTTATTTTTCATTTCTTATAGTGGTAGGGAATTTTTTTCCACAGTCTTATTTTACCATATTTTTCTGATTTTTCAAAATTTTTGATTTTTGTATAAATAACTTCTATTGCCGTTCAGTTGATAGTGTATTTGTTATGAATTTTCAGCAAGGGACGAGCCCCTTATTATTAAAAATATTTTAGTTTTTAAATAAAATTTAGTATCACACTCCAATTTCTATCTGTTTTCATTTTTATCTTTAATTTTTCTGAATAAACTTTACCAGCAAAAATCCAGTTAATCCTCCAGTAATCACTGCAATAACTACTAGTATTTTCACCTTTTTCTTTAGTTTCAAAATTATTTTCCTAATAACTTCTTAATTCCTTCAATCAGCAAAACATGTTCCTTCTCAAGCACTCTCTTTTGCAAAACTTCCGGAGTGTCATCACTAAGCACAGGCACTTTTATCTGCAAAATAATTTCCCCTGTGTCAACTCCTGTATCAACAAAATGAATTGTACATCCACTTTCAGTTTCTTTTGCTTCAATAACTGCTCTGTGAACATTCATTCCATACATTCCCTTTCCACCAAATTTTGGAAGCAATGACGGATGGATATTTATAATTTTTCTTGACCATTTTTTTATAAATTCTGGCGATAAAATCGACAAATATCCTGCTAATACGATATAATCTGTTTTTTCGTCATCATTTTCAAGAACATTACTAATTTCATCAGACAATTTCTCTTTTAATACTTTTCTGTCAAGCAAAACATTTTTTATGCCATGTTTTTCTGCTCTTTTAAGTCCATAGCACTCTCTATCTGCAATTACATAAGAAATTTCACAATTTAAGTTTCCTTGCTCAATGTTGTCAATAATTGACTGTAAGTTCGACCCTCCACCAGAAAACTAAAACTGCTATTCTTTTTATTTTTTATTAGACATTTTTCACTCTCTTTAAATTTATTTTTTATCATATTTATTTTTAATACAAATTAATCTTTTTCGTCACCTTTAACAATAGTTCCTAATTCATAGGCTTCTTCTCCATTTTCAGCTAAAATATCAATAACTGTTTGAGCATCATTTTTATTTACGATAACAACAAATCCAACTCCCATATTGAATGTTCCCCCACATTTCTTCTTCTGGAACTCTTGAGAATGCTTCGTGTTTAAATAATGGATGAACTTTTACTGCTCTTTTTCGATGTTTGCACAAAAGTCCACCTGGCATAGTTCTTGGAACATTTTCGATAAGTCCTCCACCAGTTATGTGAGCCATTCCGTTCACTTGCACTTTTTCCATAACTTTTTGAATTGGTTTTTACATAAATTTTTGTTGTGTGTCAATAAATGTTCTCCAATTGTTTTTTCCATTGAATTCTTCGCCAAAAATCAGTAAATAATTTTCTTAACAATGAGAAACCGTTACTGTGAGCTCCACTTGAAGGAATTGCAACAATTACATCTCCTTCTTGAACTTTACTTCCATTAACCATTTTTTCTTCTTCAACTACACCAACTGCAAATCCTGCAATGTCATATTCTCCATCTGCATAAAATCCAGGCATTTCAGCAGTTTCTCCACCTACTAAAGCTGAATCTCCTTGAAGACAACCTTCTACAACACCTTTAATTATTTCAGAAGAAACATTTGAGTCCAATTTTCCACAAGCTAGGTAATCTAAGAAAAATAATGGTTGTGCTCCGTGACACAAAATATCATTTACACACATCGCAACACAGTCAATTCCAACTGTATCATATTTATTTGTTTCAAATGCAACTTTTAATTTTGTTCCAACTCCATCAGTTCCAGACACTAAAATTGGTTTTTTGTATTCTCCTAATTTGTATAAAGCTCCAAAACTTCCCAATTCGTTCATAACATTTTTGTTGTAAGTTGCTTTTACTCTTTCTTTTATTTTCTCAACACTTCTGTATCCTTCTTCTTTATCTACTCCTGAATCTTTATAAGAAATTGACATTCTTTATCCTCCTAATTTTTATTGATTGATATTTCATATTTATTATTTTATCATCAATGTTTTTAATTAATCCCACCAACGATCAAAAATTGATACTTCATTTTCTCTATACTCTGGATATAACAATGGATTTATCCAAGGTATTGTTAATATAGCTTCCTGCATCACTAAATGTATCTGTTAGTTCAAGTGTAGCAAATTCAAATGTTAAGCCTTCATCTGAAAAATAAAATCTTTCTGGAACATTTCCTGTATATCTTGATTTTTCTTCATATTCAAGCCCTTGATCATAATTTTCTTTTCAATAACCTTGAAATTCTGCTAATCATTTTCCTTGCATTTATTATTATATCTTTTAATTTTAGTTTTTCTTTTATTAATATCAATATTTATGTAATTAACATCGCCATAGTCTCTCGCAGCCAGCGCTGGCATTTCGACTTATACCTTTTAAATGAAACAATATTTCCTTTTTGTCCTAAATATACTATAACTGCCAGATGCATAATTATAAGCACCTTTTCATTTTCATAGTTTTCATTATTTAACTCATGTGTAGTTGATTTGATATCATTTCCTTTAATCTTTATCCGAAACATCTCCGTCAAATATGCATTATGAATTCCTTTAACCAAAATGTCATTCCACCCATTTTATCTTTGTTACAGGTAACATATAATTTACATTCATTATATGCTATACACCTTTCCTGATGTCTTAGCATACTTTTATCAAAAATAACTTCGTAATTCATACATCTATATGCGGTACATCACTTTCTATGTGTGTGTATAAGGTAATCAGCTATACCTAATACTATATTACTATTGACATTATTAAAATAAATTTTCATATTCTCATTAATTTTCATATAAATTTTTCCTATTTTC
>BNJU01004716.1_pt1 | contig 28713 bp, 39 predicted proteins | sample 8539281 | NCBI WGS metagenome assembly BNJU01 (sample SAMD00202456, study PRJDB9452) | human saliva metagenome | isolation source: human saliva | place: Japan
ATAAGTCCAGCCTTTGTCGTATTCTTTTCGGATCTTGTGCATTGATTATTATTGTCTTAACTCCAGTGAACCATCTACATATGCTGAAATCCTTGCTTTTTGGATTTCCATTCCCCATCTCAATATCACTGTGAGAATTTTAGGATCGACATGATGTTTGGTGTCACATCCCATCTTTTGGCAGCATCCTCTACAGATACTCCTGCCATTTCAGTATCTCACTGTCTGACCATCAGTCTTTCTCTCACAGTCATACTTTCAAGCACCTCTATTCAGCCTCTACTTCTGATAACCGCTCTGCAAAGACGTCTCTGTTGTCATCTCCTCTATCGTTAATTGACCTTTTATTGCTCCACTTTATGTCATTTATTCTTCTTTTGGCATTTCTCCCACATCCCCTTCTCAGTCACCAGGATTAGTAAGAGATACATTCTATAACCTGCGCTCTACATTGATATATGTGTCTGCTATGAGTGTCCTCGTTTGTCATTTCGTTGGTCCAACTCTGTTTATTGAACTCCCAGAAGATTCTTCTCTCATCTCAACATCTCCTGACTACTGTATTTCTGGTAATACCTCGCTATCTGCATGTCCTGATTGAACTCCAATCGTGGTAATCTTTTGCCTCTCCAAGTAAAACTCCCATTGAGCCAGCCTGTTGTTGTCATTGTATCACATTCTTGAATATCTTTCTCAGCACAAGTGTCAATCAAATGTAGAGTTCCTCCTCTGCCTATTGCTAGTAGCTCCAGTATTCTCAACTGTTCACATGAAGATTGCTTCCTTGATCGCGTGCTTGTATTCCTGCCCTTGAAACAACTTCAACTTTTCCATCGTTTCCTGTCACTTTTCCACCTTCCTGGTTAAAACCTGGAAAGTGTCATTGCACCAGTATTTTAGGAACTCTATTTCACACTTTTGAAAATCATCTACCTGTGATAAATAGCCTCAATTGCATTTTGACTACTTTTACTTGCTGGAACACTCTGCACCACTCCAGTAGTCTGTATTCTGATGCCCACAGCCAATTTGTGGAAGCTCCTGCATTTATTCCTCTACTTGAACTGTTTCTCTGTAGGAGTTACAGTTTTACTATCCTTTGTTAGTATTCTTTTTACGTCAGACACAAACTTCGTATCCTTTGCCTGTGTTCCTCTCTAAGCAACAATAGAGTGGACAATCCCTCCCATTATTACCTTTCTTTTTATTTTCCTAAGTTTCAAACTTCTATGCATTATTTTAATATAACAGTTCTTAGCTTTTTCACCAACCATTGTTTTCAGCAAATGAAGTAAAAACTTTCATTATATGTCAAATGTCCCAGGCTGACTGACACATCTTTTAACTCCTCAAGTCCGGATTATGTCTCCGGTTCACATCTGGGCAACATATTCGCTAGAAATTCATCCCTGTGCCTTTTAAAGTCCTCTCTCTTAGCAATGGTATTGTATAATACACTGTCGCTTCATGATTGTCATAATAAAGAAATACTCAGTATTTCTGAGTCCAATTATAAAAGATCTTATCGCCACTCATACTATCCTTTCTTTCCACAGCAAATTTATCTTTTGTACATATTCCTGAAAATCATGTTACAACACTACTCTTTTCTCTACGCTCCAGCATTGTATCATGACAATTCTTGCTCTCCTATAAATCCTCGACTTTCCTGCTATACTTAAAATTCCACGAAAATCTCCTTCACTTCTGTATCATATGGATTCTTCTCATTCCTCTGGTCCATCATCCCTGTCGGTAGCCTCCTGCAAATTCCTTGCTCTCTTTCAAGATATCTTTCAAGGAAGAATAAAAAGTTCATAGAGTGTCTTTCTCTCTTCTGAAGATATGTATTCTTTATTCTCTTTAATCCTGGTGATTCTCTTTTCAGATAGCAATCCTGAAATGCAAAAGTTCTCCCACAGTGGAAAATCTAGTGGTATTTGATCAGGAGTGTATGCTTTTCTACTAAAACTCAACCATGTATTCATTAAAATCCCATTCCAGTATCCTTTATCTTTCTTCATTCCTCACCAAAACAGTATACCTTTAAATCATCCCATCATCTGCTCAAGGTCCTTATGTAAAATAATAGTTTTCATGCCCATTGGAAAAGAGGAATGGCTCTTCGAGTCTATCATAAATACTTTTCTTCTTCAGATGCTTCATCATCTATAAATCAAAATAGTTCGTCCTCATAGGACTCCATATCCCCAGTTTGCCCTATATAAGGCAATGGGATCATCTCCAAATGCACCCCATCACATCTTCCGAGCATATTTTAAGAACCTCTGAAATCCTTTCGCTTTCTATAATCAGCCACAGCTTTCAATTTGGTAGTTATCTTCTTCACTGTATTCCTATTGCCTTTTCTTTCATCAGATATTCTTTTGAGTATATCCATATATCTTTTATTCATCTTGTCTTCCTTTCCCCATGGATTTGTTCCGTTGTTCACCTCATAAATGGTTATTCTCATATCAAGGATTATCTTTTTGCAAAATCAAACATTGAAAGAATTTCTAGTTTGGACACATACCTGAATTTTTATAGATGCATTTCTGTACTCAATACTCTACTTTACTTCTACCTGAATAATTATCCTGAATATAACTTGCCAGTTTCTTCTCTGCATGGTTCTAGATTCCATACTCATCCCATTTGAAATACCTGACATATGTTTACTGATTCATGTCCTGTGCATAATCCTTGTACTTTAATATTTTCTGTTGTTATAAATTATGTGATGTCTTCTTCTCAATTGTTAACTTTTCTGATATGTACTGGACTTTAAGGATAGCTTAGGATCTCTTTTTTGGCAATCTCTAATCTTCGTTCCAAGATTTTGGATATATTAAAATTTAATTAAAATAATGTGTAGAGTAAAAAGCAAAAGTTTTTATAAATTTAGCAGCTAACATTTCATCAAAGATATTAAATCATCTTCCATATTTATTTTATATTTCTTTTAGCTTTTTCCAATTTAATTTTGAGAAAAATTTTTCTATCTCTTTTTTGTTAAATTAGAAATTTCTTTTTATTATTATTCTGAATAATTAATATAAAATATTGGTTATTTTTCCATTTTCCTATTAAATAATTTCTTTTATCCTGATTTGAAATTTCTTCTACAACAAAAACAATCTAAATTACCTTTTGACTCACATATAAATACTGAATAAAGATAGTCCCTTTCAAGATGATAGTATCATTTATATCCATGAAAAGTTTTTGTATAATTTCTCCTTATAAATAACTTTCTAAAACAAAAATAACTAGCAGTATTACAAATAGTTTAACAAAAATCTCAAATCATTTTAATCTCCCTAACTGTCAGGTTTACTTTTGATAAAATATACACATGCTCTTTTGTTATATTTTTACATCAATACATTTTCAAAATGTTATAGGATTAATATATTTGTATTTAAAAGTTTTCCTCTGTAAATCTTATTCTTTATTTTATAATATACATAATACTATTTAATATATTCAACAGTATATATAAAAAGTATACTACAGTTACCAATTCATAAAATGAAATTATTTCAGATATATTTTCTTCATTAAATGAATTCTCTCCAAATATATTTATAAAATCAATACTTTTTGATATTTAATATCTTTCCAAATTTTTCTTCTACCTCTTTTTGGTTAAATTGAATTTATAATCTTTCTCATCATTTGAATTTATATAAAATATCCTTTACATAATCCTTGTTTACTTAACTCTATATATCCTATAATATATTTAAAATTATTTGTCCATGTTAATTTTTCTATCCTTCACATAATAAATAACCTGTACTATTAGTAGTATATTCATATACGGACAATGTTTCATCTTTTTAATGCCATTCTTTCTAAGCTAAAAGTTGTTATTAATTTTTCATGTGTATTTTGGATATATTTTTCTTTTTATTTTCATTAATACAACTATAAAGAAGAATATATATATACAAAAACAATGGACATAACTATAAAACAAAGCTGTTTCTTCATTTCTATTTTTCCTCCTGTCCTCTCTTTTGCTTTCTTTATCCTCATATTTATAGAATTTGTTATTTCTTTCAGCATTATATCTTTATTCTTGTTCTTGAATCTTCTCTGTATATTTCATGATTTTTTTATAATTTGTAAGTAAGTTATATTTATTTCCAAGTTCTCGTTTATCTGGAAGACCATTTTCAAATCAAAAGATTTTGAAAATTCATCATATAATTTATGACGCTGTTAAAACCATTTAATACAAATATCTTCTAAGAAATAATATTAATGATCAAAAGTCAATCTTCTGATTTTTCCTTGCTTTCTAAAATAGTATATCTATTTCACGTTTTAAATTATATATTTTATTATTAGCCTTATCTTTTATGACAGTTTTCAAATATAAATTCATTTTCCATATATGGTCCAGAAGATATATTATATTTTTCATTCTTTTCTCTAAAATCCAGAGCAAATCATTATTAATAGGATATTCAAAAATATAACTGTTGATATCAATATATTTTATTATTACTTATATTTTCAATATACAAATTTTCATTATATAAATTTCTCCTATTTTCTCTTTATAATAGATTATTACGGTTTCTAAATATAAATTGTTCTGCAAACTTTTTAATTTAATAATTATATTACCATTGTCAAAATTTATATCTTCAATATTAGAAATTTTCTCATCATCCCATAATTTTAAACGACGCATTGAAATTTCATAATGGTTTTTCTTTAATTATTTCATCCCTTATTAAAACAATGATAAATTAGTAATAAAAGTAATATTATTATTAAAATTTTTCATAAATTATCACCTCAAATCCATTATCTGAGAAGCTATTTGTTCAAGATTAAATTTTAATAAATTGTTGTATCAGTCCGTTATTTCATATCAATTGTATATTGAGTTTAACTCTAATCCTCCTATTGAAGTTATACCTTTACTTTTTGCTCATAATTTTTATACTATCACAATTTACTGATACAATTCCTCTAATATTACAATCTATGGTTTTGAAAATAATCTATTCCTTCAAATTTTCTGTTTAAAAACAACCTTCACTTCTGTTCCATCTGTTTAAAACATATTTCCAAAATATTTTCGTATTTTCCTTGTTTGGTATCTTTTAAAATTATAAACATTTGAATCAGATTCTTTTCCTGCTCTCATCTTTTTGTTAAATATCCACTGTATAGTAATTGCCTTATCTCATCATCATTGCTTAAAAGACTTTTTAGTTGTTCCATCGAAAATATGTAATACTTTCTCCGTCAGTACCGTTTTAAATCTTCATAAACACTTTTCTCCGGCATGATTAAGCATATTTTCTAAAAGTGTGTTCCTGAAACATTGTATTTACATAAAGTTATTTAAACCAGAAATATTCCTTCGCTTTATAATCATGATTTACCTGTCAAAATACCATATTCAAAAGACTATTAGTCTTCAATGCTGAACTGTAAAATGTTTTGAAAAAGTTTTACTGCTCTGTAGTATCCTTTATCAAAAGCATATTGATATCATATTCATCAGTTAAATATTACTTTTTCTCCATAATGTTATTTAAATAATTTGATAAAATCTAAGTGAGTTTTCAATTTCTCTCATTTCCTGTTATTTCCAAATTTTATCAAATTGTCTTTTTCAACAATATTTAATTTTCTCTTAAAAAGCTGTACTCATTAAAAATTTTGCATAATATCATAATACTTTCAATGCGTTCTTCCCAAGTATCTTCTCAAATCCTTCAGTGAAATAAAATTACAGGATGTTTCCTGTTCCTCATATATTCACTAGTAAATATTTTCAAATTTTTCAAAAAGTATTTTTCCTGCATCAAAAATGTTTATTGACATATTCAGTGTTTTTCCAAATCGTCGAGGTCTTGTAAAAAGGGTTACAGGGAGCCCTGTTTATTAATAATTCCTCTATCAGCTGGGTTTTTATCTACATAATAATAATCTTCCCTTACTATTCTTTTCCAAAGTCTTCAATCCCCACAGGAACAGCTTTCTTTTCTCATAAAATTCACTCCCTCTTTTATTTTTCCTATAAATAATTTCAATATACCTTAATTATACCATAATCTGAATTTAAAATAAAGCCTTTTAAATGCTCTATATATACTTTCTTTCAGTTTTAATTACATTTGATTCTGAAAAGTATTATATATTATTTTTAAATTAGTTTACATTTATAACATAAAAAGACCTTCCCAAAAAGAAAAAGTCGAAAAGTATAAAAACTTATATTTCTATTTTTCTGTTGGGAACAGCCTCAAATTTTTACCATATTTTTATTCTATCTTTTGGTTCTTTATATAACTTATCACCTTTTTAGTCTTAAACAGTTCGTGAAACTATCCATATTTTCAGTACACCATTTACACGGTAATAAGGTGGAGAATGTGGATCAGATTTTACTAAGTTCTTAAAGGCTTTCATCTGTTATCTTTTTCAGCCACGATCTTGCATAACTCATGCAAAGAACAGTTCTTCCTGTGTATATCCTTCAAATTTTACATTTTTCAGGATGGTCCTTCAAATAAAGCTGCAGTGCATCATAAGCTATATTTGTTCCACCTAAATCAGCTATATTTTCAGTCAATGTAAGTACACCGTTCAAATGAACACCATTTGCAACAGTATATTTTGAAAACTGATCAGCAAGCTTTTTCGTTGCAGCATCAAATTTATCCTTATCTTCCTTTTGCCACCATTCTTTTGCATTTCATCTCCGTCATATGAGCTCCGCTTACATCAAATCCATGTTGCTTCATGCCCTATTACTGCCCCTATTCCTCCAAAATTAACTCCAGGCTGGGATTCAAAAGAATAAAATGGTCTCTGTAATATTCCAGCAGGAAATACTATTTCATTTTCAGTAGGGGAATAATATGCGTTTACTTCATGTGCATCCATACCCCATTCATTTTTGTCAACAGGCTTTCCAACTTTTTTCAGGTCATAGCTGTAATACCATTTCTTTATAGTTGAAATTTGTCCATACAGTGTGTCCTCCGGGTTAAGTTTTAAACTTGCAAAATCACGCCATACATTTGGATAACCCTATTTTTGAGTTAATTTTACTCAATTTTTCAAAGTGCAGCCTTTTTAGTCTCTTCACTCATCCAAGTAAGGTTTTTTTATTCTATTCTGAAAAGCTATTTTTATGTATTTTATCATTTCTTCAGTATTTTTTAGCTTCTGCTGAGAAATTCTTCTCTACATAAACTTTTTCCAACTATTTCTCCAAGTTCTTCACTTACAAAGTCCAATGCCCTTTTTTTCAGTAGCATCTCTTTCTTTTCTTCCACTTAAAACTTTTTCCATAAAATTCAAAAACTTCTGTTGGAAGTTTTTCGTCAAAAATTCCCAGCACCTGATATTAACTGGAATTTCATATAATCCTTGATAACTTCTATATTTGACATATTTATAATTTTATCAAGATTTTCGTAATATTTAAGTTCTTCCACATTTACATTGTCTGTATTAACTCCCACATCTTTTTAAAAATTTCTGAATGTCAACATTTTTATTTTTCTTAGCTATTTCACTTACTTTCATGGGATTATGTATTTAGTTATATCATCCTGTTTCTTCATCTGTAAGAAGAAATTTAGCAATTTCCTTTTCAAATGCAACTATTTTTCTTTGCTTTTTCTTCTGTATTTTTTTCACTCAAGATAACCAAGCATATCATTTACATATTTTGTGTATTCATCTAAGATTTTCCTTATCTTCCTCTTCATCATTCTGATAATATGAGTCTCGACAAACCCTAATTTTTGGATTAACTGAATATTCCGTAATTTCTCACTATCATTTAAATCAGTAGCCACTGACCAGTCATAAAAGCAGTTTAGAACCATCCTTTGTCTTTTTCACTGTATACTTCTGGATGTCATCAAGGTTCTTTATGGCATTAATTGCAGCCAGATCCTCTTTATCGGATTAATCCCTTCTTATCCCTTCTGGCAGTATTCAAATATGAATTATATAAAGTAATAAGCTTATATTCCTCTGAATTTTTCAGGCAATTTCTTATTTTTATTTCTCCTATAAGTTCTTTCAGAAAATTCTGATTTTTCAATCAATTCATCAGTTACTCCCCATCCTCCTTTTGTCGATGGTATTTTTGTTGTTTTTATCCCAGTTTCCATTTACATATTTGAAAAAAATCATCCTGTGGTCTGTCAGTCTTACTCAAATCCTGAATAAGTGACTTGTCATCATATTTTTTTCTGACTGGAATTTGTTTTTGCAGTTTCTTTTCCATGCACATCATTCCTGCAGTAAGTACTAAAAATATCAGTTTTTTCATTCTTTCACTGTCCTTTTCTTTTTAATTTATATATATTTTTAATATTAACCTTTTTATCTGTAAAAAAATATTTTTAAAAATATTACCAGATTCTTATTCTATCTTTTGAATCTTGTAAAGTTTATCTCCCTTTTTAGTATTAAATGTATTATGGAAACCGTCTACATTTATCAATGTTCCATTTACCCTGAAATAACTCGGCGAATGGGAATCTGTCTTAACAAAGGTTTTTCAAATATTCCTCTGTTGTCTTCTGATGCCATATTCTTGCAAAACTCAGGAAGAACAACTGATTCTGTTTATATCCGTCTATTATTACATTTCTTTCCGGATGATCATTCAGATACATTCTCAATGCGTCAAAAGCTATATTTACACCACCAAGATCAGCTATATTTTCAGTTAACGTAAATTCCCCATTTACAAATATGTTAGGTGCAACAGAATATTTTGAAAATTCCTGTGAAAGTTTTTTCGTAACTTCATCAAATTTCAGTTTATCGTTCTTACTCCACCAGTCCTTTACATTTCCATCTCCATCAAAGCTTGCTCCTGATACATCAAATCCATGTGTAAGTTCATGACCGATAACAACACCTATTCCTCCAAAATTTACTCCAGGTCCTGAATTTTTCAAGTCAAAGAAAGGAAACTGCAATATTCCTGCCGGGAATACTATTTCGTTTTCCGTAGGGGAATAATAGGCATTTATTTCATGTGCATTCATAAACCATTCTGTCTTATCCACTGGTTTTCCAACCTTTTTCAAGTCTCTCTGATATACCCATTTCCCAATATTTTTCCATTTGTGCATACAGGAATCATTTTCATTTATAACAAGTGTACTGTAATCTTCCCATTTATCCGGATAACCTATTTTCACTGACATTTTACTCAGTTTTTCAAGCGCCTTCACTTTAGTTTCTTCACTCATCCACGATAATCTCTGTACTCTGCTACGGAAAGCCTTCATTATATAGTCAACCATTTCTTTTGCTTCTTTTTTGACTCTTCTGAAAAATGTTTTTACATATTCCTTCCCGATTAATTCTCCAAGATTTCCGTCAACAAAATATAATGCTCTTTTTTCCAGAACTTCTCTTTCCTTCTGACCATTTAAGTATTTTCCATAAAATTCAAATGATCTTTGACCAAGCTGATTAGTCAGTAATGCTGTTCCAGAATTTACAACATGAAACTTCATATAGTCCTTATTGTTTCAATATTGGCATCTGTTATAAGTTTATCCATATTTTTCATAGTATTTCAATTCAGTGATTATAACACTTTCTGTGTTTACTCTACTTCTTTCAGATATCCTGCTAAATCAATATTTTTGGCAATTTTAGATAATTCTGATACTTTTCTGGGATTATTGTAGTTTTTACATCATTTCTTTCTTCATTTTTAAGCAGCGTTTTAGCTATACTTTTTTTCAAATTCTACTATTTTTCCTGCTTTTTCCTAGTATTACTTTCTCCAATATATCCTAAAAGGTCTGAAATATACTTTGTATATTCTTCCAGAATTTCTTTATTTTTCTTCTGTTTCCTTCTGGTAATATTCCTGGAAAAGTCCCAGTCCTGCATTAGATAAATACACTGCATTCTGCTTGGATGAGTTCAAATCTGTTCCTACACCCCATCCATATAGCTGCATTTTTCCATCCTTTGTTAATTCAATATTATAGTTCTGGAAATCCTTTACATTTTTTTATTTCATTTATTCTATCCAGTTCTTTTTCAATGGAGCATATCCTGTTTTTATCCCTTTTTCTTAATATCATAATAGGAATTATAAAGTGTAAGTATTTTTCTTCTCATCTGAACTTAGTTGTGAATACTTTTTCTTTTTCAAATCCTTAATCAGATTTCTAGTAAAATCCTGATTTTTTTCTGCAAGTTCTGAAAAAGCTCCCCACGAAGGTTTTGTTGCAGGAAGTTCAGTTCTTTTTCCCAGTTTTTCATTCACAAATTTATAAAAATCATCCTGAGGTTTTACATTTTTGCTAAATCAGCTACAAGTTCTTATCTCCTTTAACTTTACTCTTCCATATAGTCCAGAAAATTTATCCTTTGGACTTTAGGTTCTTCTTTTTGTTTCCTTCTGCTGAGCAGGCATTTTCTCCTATCTTCTTAGTATTTGCTGTTTCTTCGGCAAAACTTAAGCTGGCTAATAACAGCGAAACTAATAATAACTTTTTCATTATTTTAAATCTGTCCTTTCAAGTTTTATTTTATATTATATCATAAATCATTTAATTTTTCTTATAATTTTTAAAATATGTCTATAATCTATTTTTATTTTAATTGATATTTTCCTTCTTTTGTAGTAAAATGAAGTAAAATAAATCACTTATCTATAATTATAAACAGTGTACAATTTTAGTATACTTTTTAATTAAGGAAGGCGAAAAATATAGATGAACATAGGTATAGATAAATTTGGGCTGGCAATTCCGGAATTTTTTCTGGATATTAGGGATTTAGCTGTTGCCAGAAACGAAAATGCAAATAAATTTTTAAAAGGTCTTCTACAGCTTGAAATGAGTGTTTCTCCTGTTACTCAGGATATTGTAACTTTAGGAGCCACTGCCGCTCACGAATTTTTAACTGAAGAAGATAAAAAGAAAAATAGATATGGTTATTATTGGGACTGAAACTGGTGTAGACCAGAGTAAATCTGCATCTGTCTTTATTCATAATCTTCTTGGAATACAGCCTTTTGCTAGATGTATAGAAATTAAGGAAGCCTGTTACGGAGCTACTGCCGGTCTTGATTTTTGCCAAAAACATATTGAAAACAATCCTGATTCATATGTTCTTCTGATTGCTTCAGATATTGCAAAAATATGGATTGGAACTTCAGGGGAATCTACTCAGGGTTCCGGAAGCTGTGCAATGCTTATAAAAAAGGATCCTAATATTTTAATTCTAAATAATGATAACGTATGTCAGACACGTGATATTATGGATTTCTGGCGTCCTAATTATTCTGCCTTCCCTTATGTTGATGGACATTTTTCCACAAAACAGTATCTTGAATGTCTTGACACAACATGGGCTGAATATTGTAGAAGAACCGGCAAAAAACTTGAAGATTTTACCGCCTTCTGTTTTCACCTTCCATTTCCTAAATTAGGATTAAAGGGATTAAACAGTCTTTTTGATAAAAACCTCGACAGGGAAGTTAAGGACTCTCTTCTTGAGAACTTCCATACTTCCATCACATATAGCCGTAGAATTGGAAATATTTATACAGGTTCTCTTTATCTTGGTCTGCTTTCACTTCTTGAAAACAGCGATACTTTTAAAAGCCTGATGACAATGTGCCTTCTTCAGCTACGGAAGTGGGAGCTGTATGTAAAATATTTACAGGTACTCTAGCTAAAAACTTTAAGGAAAATGTCAACAGTCATCGTCTGAAACTTTCCAAAATAGAAAACTATCTGTTTCCGAGTATGAAAAATGTTCTTTGAAGAAATTATAATTGATGAAGAAGGAAATTGCAGTTTGAACCTGATGAAAGTTTATTTTTCACTGGAAAAATAGAAAATCATAAAAGAATATATAGAAAAACTGTAAATAATAATTCCCGAAAGGACTTACAATGAATAATCCTAAAACTGGAAAACAAAAATATCTGGCTTGGATTTCATAAAAAGACAGGCTGGAACGTATTGCTATTTTAAAGGAAAATAATATAATAAATCCTGAATTTTCTGATATTTTTAGAAAATAATGTAAATTTATCCTGCGATACTGCCGGTCAGATGACAGAAAACAATATTGGAACTTTTGCACTTCCACTTGGAATTGCTCCTTACTTTATAGTGAACGACATCGAATATAGTGTTCCAATGGTTACAGAAGAGCCTTCCGTTATTGCAGCCTGCAGTTATGCCGCAAAAGCTTATTTCAAAATCAGGTGGCTTTACTGAAAGATCGAAAACAGAAAAATGATTGGAGAAGTGGCTCTTTACGATATTCCTGATTTTGACAAGGCAATGGATGATATACTAAAAAAATAAAAATGATATTTTAAGAATTGCAAATGAATCTTATCCTTCAATCGTTGCCAGAGGTGGTGGTGCGAAAATATCGAAGTGAAAATATTGAAGGAAGAAGATACTTCTTTTCTTGTTGTATATCTTACAGCAGATGTCAAGAAGCAATAGGGCAAATATTCTGAATACAATGCTGGAAGGAATAAAACCTCTACTTGAAAGCATTACAGGTGGAAAAGCACTTATGGCTATTTTGTCTAATTACGCTGTAAATTCACTTGTTACTTCCACATGCGAAGTTGATTTCAGCCTTTTTAGCAATGATAAAGCTCAGGCTTTTTAACATAGCCAAAAATTGAAATGGCATCTAAATTTTCAAAAATGGATATTTTTAGAGGCAACTACCCATAATAAAGGAATATTTAATGGTATTGATACTGTATGTAATCGCCACTGGAAACGACTGGCGGGCAATAGAAGCCGGTGGCCATGCCTATGCCACAAAAGATGGAAAATACAGTGGTCTTACAGAATGGACTTTTGATGAAGAAAAATACATACTGAAAGGAAAACTTACATTACCAATGCCTGTTGCCAGTGTTGGAGGTTCTATCGGATTAAATCCTACTGTAAAAGCTTCTTTTTAACATTTTAAAAATCCTGATGCAAAAACTCTTGCAGGAATTATTGTTTCTGTTGGTCTTGCTCAAAATTTTGCCGCCTTGAAGGCACTGGTTTCTACCGGTATTCAAAAAGGACATATGAAATTACAGGCTAGATCTCTTGCCCTTTTTGCAGGAGCAGAAAATGAAGAAGTAGACATTGTTGTTGAAAAACTTCTGAAACAAAACCGCATAAATTCCGAAAAATGCAAAAATATTTTAAAAGAAATGAAATAAATAGATAGAATATTCAAAAATTATATTTATTCATTTACTAAAATTTCACTTATACAAAACAGTCATTCATAAAGAAAGAGTCAAAATTCACCTGAAAAATCAGATTGTTGACTTTTTCTAAATTCATTTCTGTTTTGCATTGTGAAAATTCTAAATAATTATAAATATAATTTTGTATATTCTATTATTTTTCTTGATAATATTACTAATTAGTGATATATAATTTTTATCACTAGTTAGTGATTTATTAGGGAGGGAATTTTTTTATGAATACAAATTGGGAAAGAAATTCATCTGTTCATCTGCAGATAGTGTTACAAAAAGCTGTCAAAATAATAAACAGTAAAATTGGAAAAAGACTTTATGAAAAAGGTATAACTACTTCACAGTTCAGTGTATTTGATGTCCTTTTATACTAAAGGAGAAATGAGGATATGCGAACTAATTGAAAAAGTTCTTTCTACTTCAGGAAACATCACTGTTGTTATTAAAAATATGGAAAATAGAGGGTGGCTGTATAAAACTGTATCTCCAGAAGATAAGCGTGCATTTCTGGTTGGATTGACTGAAGAAGGAAAGAAATTGTTTGAAAATTTACTACCCCAGCAGTAAATCTGAGATAGAAAATGTATATAGTATTTTAACTTCTGAAGAAAAGAAAAAAACTGATTGAAATTCTTAAAAATTTAAAAATCTGGAATAAAATGGAGGAAATAGAAATGGATAAAAATATATATTACTGATTGTAGGTTCATTCAGAAAGAATTCCTTTAATCAGAGTCTTGCAGATTATATTGCAGAAACATTAAAATATGAGGTAAATGTAGAATTTCTAAATTACAGGTTGCCAATATTGGAACAGGATACTAGAATATCCCTGCTCCAGAACAAGTGATTGATATACGTAATCAAGTAAGAAAAGCTGACGCATTGTGGGTAGTTTCACCCTGAGTACAACGGTTCATACCCCTGCACTATTGAAAATGTTCTTGACTGGCTTTCCCGTCCTGAAAAGCCTTTTGACAGAAACTCCTACAGTTATTGCAGGAAAACCCTGTTACAGTAAAGTGCAGCCGCAGATACTACTGAAGGAAAATTTGTCAGAGAAAACTTGTCAGCCCTGTTCAGTTACATACGTCATGAATCCCTATGCCAGGAAATGGAGCAGGTATAATATTACCTATGGAAGCTTGGCAGACAGGAGTACTGACACTTACTGATAAACATAAGGAAATAATAAACAAACAAATTAAAGATTTTTCTTGAATTTATCAGTAAATAATTTTTATATTAAAAATCAGCCTGAAATCCTATAACTTGAAAATCTTTAATGGTTGTTAGATTTAGAGATAGATTTTTCAAGTTTATAAAATAAAAGGCTGATTTTTAAGAGATTGATAAATCATGGAAAAATTACTTTTTCTTAGTTTTTATTTCCATCAATTATATTTTAGCAATTATTTATAACTATAATTACTTAATTACATCATTCCGGCATTCCCATTCCACCAGGCATTTCCTCCCATTGGAGATTCTTCCTTTTCATTTGCAACTGCCACTTCTGTAGTCAGTAACACAGATGATACTGATATTGCATTTTGAATAGCTGATCTTGTTACTTTTGTAGGATCTATTATTCCTGTTTTTACCATATCAACATATTCTTCCTTAGCAGCGTCAAACCCAATTCCTTCTTCAGAACTTTTAACTTTTTCAATTACAACTCCTGCATCCAATCCTGCATTTAATGCTATCTGTCTCATTGGAGCGTAAAGTGCCTTCTTAACAATATCCACACCAAGACCTTCTTCACCTTCCAGTTTAAAGTCTTCTATTGCTTTAGCTATTTGAACAAGTATTGTTCCTCCACCAGGAACTATTCCTTCTTCAACTGCCGCCTTAGTGGCATTTAAAGCATCTTCTATTCTTAATTTTTTTTCTTTCATTTCAGTTTCTGTAGCCGCACCAACTTTTATAACTGCAACTCCTCCTGAAAGTTTAGCCAATCTTTCCTGTAATTTTTCCCTATCATAGTCAGATGTTGTTTCTTCAATTGCATTTTTAATCTGGCTCTCTTGCCTATATCTTCCTTAGCTCCCAGTCCATCTACAATTACTGTGTTATCCTTTTGTAATTCTTACTTTTTTAGCTTGACCAAGGAAATTAATATCTGCTGTTTCCAGCTTAATTCCTTTTTCTTCTGAAATTACTTCTCCACCTGTAAGTATTGCTATATCCTGCAGCATAGCCTTTCTTCTGTCTCCAAATGCAGGTGCCTTAACTGCAGCTATATTCAATGTTCCTCTTAATTTATTTATACCAATGTTGCAGCGCTTCCCCTTCAACATCTTCAGCAATTATAAAGCATAGGTCTTCCCATTTCAACTGTTTTTTCAAGTATAGGTAATAATTCCTTCATGCTTGATATTTTCTTATCTGTAATAAGAACAAATGGACTGTCAAGTTCTACAACCATTCTTTCTGAATCTGAAACCATGTAAGGTGACAAATATCGTTATCAAAGTTGCATTCTTCCACAACTTCCAACGTTGTATCAAGTGATTTTGCTTCTTCTACTGTAATTACACCTGATTCTCCTACTTTTTGCCATAGCCTGTGCTATTAATTCCCTATTTCCCTGTCACTTGCTAGAAATTGCTCCAACTTGTGCTATTTCTTCGTTAGACTCTATTTTTAGCTCTTTTAATTAATTCTTCAATTACTAGAAAGCTTTTCCATTCCTTTTCTTATAAATACTGAGTTTGCCCCTGAGGCTAACCATTTTAAGTCCTTCTTTTTATTAATGCCTGAGCTAGAACTGTCGCTGTAGTTGTTCCGTCTCACTCACATCATTTGACTTTGTTGCAACTTCTTTTACTATCTGGCCTTTAAGATTTTTCAATAGGATCTTTAAGCTCAATTTCCTTTGCTATTGCAACCCCGTCATTTTGTAATGGTAGGGATTCCATATCCTTTATCCAATACAACATTTCTCCCTTTAGGGCCAATGTTATCTTTACTGCATCTGCCAGTGTATCTACTCCCACTTCAGTGCTTTTTCTTGCTTCTTCATTAAATTTAATTACTTTACGCATTTATATACTCCTCCTGTTAGAATTCCATTAATTATATAAACTTTGCCAACTGCTATTCTGTAATGTCAGCACGTTATCTATATCAAGTATAAGAAATGAATCATCTCCATCTTTTACTTCTGTTCCTGTATTTTTTCAAATATTACCTTATCTCCTGCCTTACATCTTCCACATCTTTTTCCTACTGCAATAACCTCTCCTGTAATAGGTTTTTCCTTTTGATGCTGTTCCCGGAAGAACTATTCCGCTTTTTGTAACTTCTTCCTGTTCTACCTGTTTAATCAATACTCTTTTTCCTAAAGGTTTAATTATCATTTTATCCTCCTATATTTACTGTAATTTTATCTCATTTAATTACTTTTTCATTTTTAGCACTCACTTACTTCGACTGCTAACTATATAATAATACATTTTTGATTTTTGCAAGTTTTTATAAATTTTTCTGTATTAAAAAGTGTTTAAAACAAAATCCACTTTCTTACTTCAACTAAGTATTTTTAATCCTGATTATCCATGATTTTACAAAATCCTCCATTGAGAAGTTATTCAGTTATATTGTTATTATTACTGTTGCTGAGAAGCTTTCAATATTACATCCATTGAGTTGTTTCATAAGCAAAAATAATTTTAAGAAGTCATCTATTTTTCTTCCTTTAATTTCAATACTTAATATTTTTATCATCAGGTCTTATTACTCTTACAACACTTAAATCCTGTCTGAGATTTTTGTTTCTCCTATGATTGTATGTTTCCCGTCTAATGTGTAAGAGGAGATATTGTTATGAAAAACTGACTGCTGTTTGTATTTTGTCCACTGTTTGCCATTGCAAGCATTCCCGCATTTTCAAAAACTCAACCAGTCTGAAATCTCATCATTAACTGTGTATCCTGTTCCACCTGTTCCATTTCAAGGGGATCTCCTCCCTGTATAAGAACATTCTGGATAACTCTGTGAAAAGTAAGTCCATTGTAGAAATTATTTTTAGCCAGATATACAAAGTTTGCAACATTTTTGGTGCAGCTTCAGGATACAGATATACTGATATGTCTCCTTTTTGTTGTTTTAATTACTGCTTCCATTTCAAAAAGCTTTTCATAGCTTTTTAAATTTTTCTTTCTTCTTTTGTCATTTTAGCATTTCCGATACTAAAGAATGTAATCATCAAAAAATTCTAATAATAATGTAAACTTTTTCATTGTATCAACCTCTCCTTATTATTTTTATTCTTTTTTTATTATATCTTCAATATCAACGTTATTATTATAGTCAAGTTCAAAAATATGAAAATCAAAAACTTCTATTTCCAGATCCAGCTTCAATCTTTCCTTTTCAGTAACAAAAGTTACTGTAAATTACCAGGACAGAAGCAGGATTTCCTGCACCATCGACTACATCAACTACATTTATAAGTCTTCCGTCTGAAATATTAAGCGTATCCTCATTATTTCATAGGCACGTTTTTTTATTTTTAGTCTCTTTATAAAACTCCGTTACTATTGAAGGTAATTTTTATCCCAAAAAGAATTTTAATTTCTTCTCTTTTCTTAAATTTTATTACCGCCATACTTTTTCCTTCTTAATCCTTTAATTTTTCTAAACTTATCGTGATTATATCATAAAGAATATTATTTTTCAATTTCAATTAAAGTTAAGATTATCTTTCAAGTTTTTAAAAGCATCAGTTACTTGACTGGTATTTTTTAGTCCTGCATACCATACTTTATAGTTAATTACCGTAAAAAAGCTACAAATCCTATATACCATAGCATATTCACCAAATTAATCTGGCTCTTATAATATCCACCCGGCAAATTAATAGCTGTCAGTATTGGAAGAAAGCCACATAAGAAGCCCTCTTACCCATTTTGGATAAATGAGATGCGGTCTTGAAGATATTTCTTCCAATGTTTCAGAATCCATAAAAATCTGATCGGCCTTGTCTACCCAGAAGGTAATCATATTTGAAAAATTACACACTAAAAACTGAAACCATATCCCCATAATTACAAATAGAATATACATTATTATATGAAAAATCCTATATGATACTTAAAATAATCCATCCCTGAACTATAATTCCAAGTATTGCGTTTATAAGGCTTGGAAAATCTGCCATATATAATGCATAGTACCAGAGGAGTTTAATGGACGTAATAGTGTATAGTCGAGTTTCCCTGAATTATATTAATAGATAAATCACTTGTTCCCCATACAAAAAGAAACTATAACTATTCTGAATAATTGCCGCTGTTGTTATAAGGCTAAAAATAATCCCATTTTGTCCAACCCTAGTATATTGTCTGTATAGCTGAAATAAACCATTCCCGAAAAACATCTCTAAAAATAGAAAAATAAACTAAATACCACAATTAGAATAGATGTAGTTCTATAAATCAGAACCCTCTGTATACTGTTTGAAAGCATTGCTTTATATATTTTCAAATTCATAGACTATGCCCTCACCCCTTCATATCTTTTCAGACCTTTTTCTAAACGCCTTCTCGTATCCTATCCTTAAAATTACCATCCACAATACAGTAACAAAATATAGACTGCCATTTCCCTATGAGAATACATTCCCTGAATAGCACGGACTGAAACAAATCCAATCAAGGCAGAAGGGTTGTACTTAAATATATTGTACACTCCTTCAGGAAGCAAATCCAAAGGAAAAATGCTCCTGAAAAAGAGAGTAAACTCTCAGCATTATTACCCTGTATCAGCACACTTCTATCAACCCAGAATCCTACTGTTGAAAGAAAGGATAACAGGTAAAAAACATCATGAAACATAGAATCATAAATCACAACTTCTGCAAAATAAAACTTATCCTTAAAATAGCCCAGAAAAACCCATATGTAAAATTCCTGTCGCATATATAATTATCATAAAAATTTCTTTCCTATAAAAGTTGCAAGACTTTGATTCAGTATACTTACGGGTCTTAACAGTAAAAGTTGTCAATGTTCCTTCCTGAATCTGTTTTCAAGTTCCTCATATGACTAAAATTGAAAAGAAAGTCCACCAGACTTATAAGAATAATATATGTAATCATTTGGCTTTTTGTATAGTTCCCTACTTTACTTCCATCCATTGACTTATATATACTAGTCCAGAAAATAAGACATAAATATTGGTATTGTTCTTGAAATAAGGGTAATTGCCGTATTAAACTTATACTGTAAATTTACTGTAGCCCTGATTTAGTGCAATTATAATATACTTTTTCATTCACTGCCTTCTTCCTGACAAGTTTCTTCCGAGATATCCACTTGACTGTCAGAATCCTTGTTACTGAAAAGCTTAAATATAATTTCTTCCAGTTCAGGTGTATTTTCCTTTATTGAAACAATGTCCTTTAAAATTCAGGTTACCCTATTTCAAATTCTCCATTTTCAGGATAAATTTCAAAAAGTATTTTTCCAGTTTTTACAGTAAAAGTTATCTCCTGAAAAAGGCAATTCATCCCTTTTACTTTCTACAATATATGTCTTTCTTGTTATAAATTCTTCCTTTAATTCTTCAGTGGCAAGTCAAAATGCTTTTCACCCTTTAAAATAATAATTACTCTCTCACATAAATTTTCAATGTCCTTCATATAATGACTTGTTAAGATTATTGTTGTATTTTTCTGTTTCTGTTTACTTCCCTTAAAAAAATCATATACTGCATACTGACTTGTTATATCAAGCCCAATAGTTGGTTCATCCAGAAATAGAATTTGAGGTTTATGGATTAACGAGCATGTCAGCTCAAATTTTATTCTTTCTCTAACGAAAAGCTTTCTGACAGGTGTACTGACTTTTTCCTTCAGATTAAGCAATCTCAGAAGTTTTTTCAAGCCTTTCCTCAAATTCCTTTCTGTCTATTTCATAAATTTCCTTTAACATTCTTAAAGTTTCCATAGCCGGCAAATCCCAAATAAGCTGACTTTTCTGTCCCATTACCACCCCTATATTTTTAAGATAATTCTTTTCTTTTTTATAAGGGTGTTTTATTAAGACAAAAGTATTTCTCCCGACTTGACTTCGAGAATTCCTGTCAGCAATTTTATCAAGGTTGTCTTCCCTGCTCCGTTAGGCCCGAGCAATCCGACTATTTTCCCTTTATTTATTGATATATTTATATCTTTTTATCGCCATTACTCTTTTATGGTTTCTTTTTCCATAAATCCTGTAATGTACCCTTTTATTCCTGATCATAAGTTTCATACCAGTAATTTAAATTTTCGCATTTTATTATTTCATTTCCAGTTTTTTGCAATGTTGCCACTCCTCTCTGTAGGAGGACCTCTAAATACTGTCTATTTTTCTAAAAATTCCTATATTATGCTTCCTGAATAGCTTTTTGTTAAAGGAGGTATAATTTGTTTCTTTCTTGAAACTACTCCTTTTTAATGCTATTAAGTTATTATCAATTTTTCATTGAAGGCTTTTTCTATAACTGCATTTCCGTCTCCTGCAACTATTCCTGTTGAATCATTTGATAATATATTAGTTATTGCAAATATAAAGAATTTCAATCCTTCTTTATTTATAATGTTATTTATTTCTGCCAGAAGTTTTTCCTTTCTTTCAAGAGCTCTGCTTCATTTACAGTATTTACCTGTGCCACTCAATTTTTGAACCATCCACTTCAAATATTTTTCATGTCCATATTTATTAATTCTGATTCTGATTTTCCACCTAAAGCTGTTCCTGCCTTCAGCATTTCAAGTCCATATTCTTCAACATTTACTCCTGCTATTTCAGCAAGTTCCTTTCCTGCCTTCACGTCACATCCTGTACATGTAGGTGATTTAAACAGCAATGTATCTGAAATAATTGCACTTAACATCAGTCCTGCTGTTGTTGGTGCAGGAAGAAGATTATTTTTCCTTAAAAGTTTAAAGTATTATTGTGGCAGTACATCCCTACCGGCTCCATTCTCACATATAGAGGTTCATCTACATTAAAATTTGATATTCTGTGATGATCTACAAGTTCAAGAACTTTTTGCTTCTTCAAATCCGTCAGCAGTCTGAGTTCTTTCATTGTGATCCACAAGCATTATTTCTTTTCCTGAAACGCTTTCTATCAATTCAGGCTTTTTCAACCTAAAATAATCTAACACAAATTTTTGTTTCTTCGTTTACTTCTCCTAATCTTACCGCTTTTACATCTTTCCCCAATTTTCCTTTTAATTCAGCATATGCTATTGCTGAACAGATTGTATCCGTATCGGATTTTTGTGTCCAAAAACTAATATTGACATGTTTGTCCTCCTTAAAATTTGATTGTATTTTTTATTTAATTTTTGTGTTTCTTAAATTTAAAAAGTTATTTCATCTATTGCAATTTCAGAAGTTGCTATAAAAACCCCTGAATTTTTTCCTATTTCCTTTAAAATTATTTTATCTTTATCGTATTTTTCTATTATACCATATTTTTTTCATAATAGGATTTCTCATATTCAAAAATGTACGAGTAACTTTATTTTTCAAAAACATTTTTTAAAATTTCCTTCATATCCATTTTTTTCAATATTAGGAAAAATTTTTCTCTAAAAATATATCTTCTGTTTCTATTAAGGTAACTTTTTCTGTTATTTCCCATATATCTGAAGTTTTTCAATATTAGAAAATTTTTCATCTCCATAAAATAAATCATTTTCATAAATTAGAGTATAATCATCATCTTGAAAAATAACATTTCCATGAGGACTTTCCAGAAGCTTCTATTATTTTATTTTTCTATTTTTCCACCTTCAAAAGAAATATTTTTAATAGCATTCTTTCCAATCTCTATACTTTTTAATCTGGCTGATTTTTAAAAATTTCTTCAGAATTTTCATTATTTTCATCATACCATTTTATATGAAAAAGTTTTTGAGTTTTTTTATTAAATAACCATATGAAATAATATCGCTTTTCAAGATTTATACGCAATTCTATCTTTATTTTTATAAAATATTTAAAAAGTTCCTTAAAGAATCTATCTTTTAAAATAATACTTTTACGATCCTTAGACTTTTCTTTCTTCTATTCTTTTTTTCATAAATTCTAAATAGAGCTTTTTGCCTATATTTTTTAAATCTTCAATTTTTATAAACCTATATCCTTCAAATCTCCCAAAAGGACTTATGGAAGTAAAAATAGCAAAGTCATTATTAATTCCTACAAAATTTCCAACTGCAAATTTTTCCACTGGATGAACGATAATATTCTAATAATTCGTTTTTTTCAATATTTTTCCAAAATTTTTCATTAACATCAGCTCCTTAGCTTATAACGATGTATTCATTCTAATTATACAGTATCCTGAACTGCACAAGTGTAAACATAATTATAAAAGCAATCATAAATCCTAGTATTCCACCTGCAAGGACTTCCTTAAAGCTATGTATCCCAGCCTTGACTCTGCTCTGAGCTACCAGAAATGCCATGAACAATCCCTAATGCCTGTATTCTTATATCACTTGTCATAAACATTATTATACCAAAAGTGGCAAATCCTATAGCACTGTGTCCGCTCGGCATTCCTCCTTCAAGCGGTGTTCCATGTTTATAAAAGGTTTTTAATTACAACTACTATGATTGCAGTCAGAACCAATATAAGCACTGCAACATTTCCTTTTCTTGCAGCCATAATATGCAAATCATTCTTACTGTCAAATATATCAAGAAGTTTGTCATAAAACAGAAGATAACCTACACAAAGTGCATTTATAGCTGATACAAGTACAGCACCTGCAGCACATCCTTGGCAAGTTTTGCCAGAGGGTGTCTATTTGGAGATATAAGATCACAAGTGCTTCAACCCGAAGTATTTATCATTTCAGTTATTATAACAAATGAAACTGATAAAGAAATTATTAATATTTCCACCTTTGTAGCATTTGTAAGTATCGCAAAATTACGACTATTATTGCCAGCAGTATATGAAACTTCATATGTTTTCATTTCTTAATGAGGCTGTCAGCCCTTCTATTGCAAAATTAAAAGCTATCTATAATTCTACGGTCCCTCTCCCTTTCTTCTTTATATCCCAGTCATAATTTTTCAGGTTTTTCCCAAACATAAAAGAAACCTTTTTTGGGCCTTTTTCTCCTGATTCTGTTCACTCATTCACATCTCCCCCATTCATTTAATCTCTTGTATAATTAAACTGTGAAAGTATTTCTTCCTCACGTTTTTCTCATTACAGCCTTTTTTCTTCTTCAATTATATGGTCATATCCAAGCAGATGCAACAGTCCATGGCAAAAACATAGTAAAATTCCCTTTCATCAGAATGGCATATTCCTTTGCCTGTTCCTTTACCCTGTCCAAAGAAATTACAATATCTCCAAGTATATTCATAGGCCCTATATTTTTCTGTTTCATTATAGGCAAATGAAAATTACATCTGTTACAACATCCTTATTCCTGTAATCCCTGTTTATTGTCTGAATAACATCATTTGTAGTTATAAGCAATGAAAGATAATAGTCATTTTTCGTATTCTTCATTATATTCACTTTTTAATATAAAACTTCCCAAATTCCTTTATTTTTTCTTCATCGAGATATTCCTCAATCTCTTCTATTTCATATGTTATGTCACATTCCAGCATTTTTACCTACCTCTTTCTAACTTTTTCATCAAGTTTAGGATATTTTATTCTTTCATGATAAGCACCCTGTAAAGTATTAAGGAATGCCTGAGTAACTTTTTCTATTTCACCCTAAAGTTAAATCTGCATCACTTAACTGGTTATCATCAATTTTATATCTTATAAGATATCTTATAAGATTTTTCCAGTCCTTCCCTACTTTTTATCTTCAGAAGATCTTACTGCAGCTTCTATCGTATCTGCAAGTAATATAATAGCTGATTCCTTTGTTCTCAGCTTCGGACCGCTGTATCTGAAATCTGATTCCAGAACATTTTCACCCATTTTCAAGTGCCTTTATAATAAAAATACTGAACTAATGTAGTTCCATGATGTTCAAGTATTACATCAAGTATTTCCCTAGGAAGCTTATTCTGTTTTCCTAAAATATACCCGTCCTTTGTATGGGAAGTTATTATCAGTGCACTTAATGAAGCCTTTATCTTATCATGAGGATTTTCTCCACCTTTCTGGTTTTCCACAAAGAATGTAGGTAATTTCATTTTACCTATATCATGATAGTAGGAAGCAATTCTTGCAAAGGTTGCATTTGCTCCCAACCGCCTCCGCTCCACTTTCTGCAAGTGCCCCTACCATTATGCTGTGGTGGAATGTTCCCGGAGCTACAAGCAGCAGCTGTTTTAATAACGTATGTGAAAAGTCACTTAATTCAAGCAGCTTAATATCCGTCAGTATATCAAAGGTGTTTTCCAGATAAGGCAGTAACGCCAGTGACAGCATTCCCGTAAATATTCCTGAAAATACAGAAAATATAATCATGAACATCAATGATATAAATTCCAGCTGATTTACAAGTCCATAACTTAAAGTAAGCAATGCCTGGAATACTCTAAAAATATCCCCAGTTTCACTATATTAGTCCTGTTTGTCAGTTTATCAGCCTTGTAAATGGCAACTACCGATACCGCAAGTGTTACTAGAAACCACGATTCATCCCTTGAAAGAATCATCATATTGAAAAATGTAAAGGTCAGTGCATATATTTTATTTCCCAATACAGTCAGCATAATAGGTATCATTGCAAAAGGTAAAAAGATATACTGTATTCACTGTGGAAAAATATAATGTATAATCCGTTAGTTATAATTATTGTTATTATTGACGGATAAAATGCGTTTGATTCCACTTCCTTTTCAGAATATTTCTTTAATATGAAATAAAAATAAAGCAGCTATCATTATGAATGTACTAGCAAGTCCAACTGTTTTTCTTACTTTGTCATCTTTTCTTATCATATTTAATTTTTCAAGTTTCGTATATGCATCACTGTCAATAGTTTCACCCTTTTTACAATAATATCCCCTTTATATATTTTCACTTCTTATCCTGGAAGCGAACGGAGATTCTCTTCAATTTTTGCTGTTGCATCATCGTTTATTTTTCAAATTTGAGCTTAATAAAATTCTTTTAACAGTTTTGCATCCAGACCATCTATTTTAATATCTTTTTCTAAGTATTTTTGGAAAATCTTCTGCCTTTACTACTCCTATACCATAAAGCTTCTGTAGCCGTAGTTATAAGGTTAACTATGTAGCCAATATCATTTCTCATTGCCAGCTGCTTGTAATCTTCAACAGTAAGATTATACTTATGATCCTTTATATAATTTTTTTATTGTTTCATCATTGAAACATCAATTCCTTTCATATCCTGAAAGAATGAATTAATTGAATCTATCGTTTCCTTTTTCACTTCCGGAATTTCATCATATTCCGGAGTTGTGAGTTTTTATTATTTTATCCTGAATATTGTCATCCAGAATATCCATATAATATGTAACATTCTTATAGGCAATTATGTCAGATTGAGCAACGGAACCGATTTTTATAATCGCTGTAATCTTGAAATTTCTATAATTATACCAAAAATTAGAAATACAAGAATAGCAAGTCCAAAACGGAATAGAAATTTTTTCCGTTTCTTTACATTACTGCTGCTCTGCTTTCTTTTTCCTTTACTTTCCAGAACAATTTCACGCCCTGAATATATTAATTACCATTTTCATCCTCCAATTACTCTATATCTTCCATTTCTAAAATCTCTTTTTACTTTTTACAGTTATGTTTTAGGTAATGCCCTTAAAAATTTCTTTCCATAACTTTTTCTTTATTACTCTGTTATCCAGGATTGTTATAATTCCTTTATCTTCCTTACTCCTTATAAGTCGTCCTATTCCCTGCTTTAAACTTTTATTACTGCCTGAGGTACCTGATAGTCATTAAAAGGATTTTTCCCTTTTTCCCTTTATATTTTCTATAATTGCTTCCGTTACAGGATCATTTGGTACTTTAAACGGAAGTTTCACTATGATTACAGACTGCAGCTGTTCCCCCTGCACATCTACTCCTTCCCAGAAACTGTCTGTTCCAAACAGAACAGGATTTTCTGGAATTTTTAAATATTTCAATCATTTCATGTCTAGGATAGTCATTCTGTTTTTATCAGTGTATAATCATTTTTACTGAAAATACACTTTTATCTTATTATACAGATAATTCATGGAACTGTAGGAAGTAAACAGAAAAACAGTGGCCTTCTGTCTTTTTTTATTATTTTTCCACAAATCCTATTAAATCATCTAAAAATTCTATATTATTTTGGATCGAGTGTATCTTCAGGGAATATACTTCCGTCTGTTTCTCATAATCAAAAGGTGAATCTATTATTTTTTTCTTCAATCTTTTTCCCTTTATTATTTTTCTCAATCCAAGACTTTCCTGAAATAATTAAATTTATTATCTACAGCCAATGTAGCTGAAGTAAACACCATCCTTTCCATTTTTACTGAACAGGCTGTCATTTAAGTCTTCTGATATATCAAAAAGGTGTAGCATGAGTTCTATATTTGCCTTTTGAAGGAATAAAATTCAGCCAGTATACGTAATCCTTATCATTTGATTCTATAATAAATTCAAAAATTTTTATAATATTCCTTCAACCTGTTATAATATTTTGTAAAATCAAAAATTATTCCATCCTCATCTTCAAGGTCAAAATCTTCTATATTATTTAAAAATTTATTTATTTTTCGTATAAGTTCACCATACATTTCCTTCAGTTCAATATTTCGTCAATTATTTCCTTCCAGAATTTAGTATTTTTTTATTTTAGGTCTATCTATTCTTTCCTTTATTTCAGCATTTGAAAGTTCCTGAGCAAAAAGGATACATTATCTTGTCAAAAATTTCATTTCCTTTATTATAAAAACTGTTTAAAATGTTTTATAATTTCTTCCTTCATATCATCTATCCTGATATAATCCCCTGGGAAAGATTTTCGTTCAGATATCCAAGAAGTCTCGTTAATGCCCCCCGCATTATTTTTCCCTGTTGCCCTTGTGTTGTGTATACTTCCCATAAGCCTTCCAAAAGAATATCTTGAAATCTCATAAGTAAAGTAATTTCTTGCAGTATCTTCAAGATTATGTGCTTCATCAAATACTACAATATCATAATTAGGCAGTATGGAATAGTCTGTATTGAAGCTAATTTCATTTCTTATTGACAAATCTGCAAAAACATATGATGATTTAAAATCAGCATATTTGCATCAGAAATATTTTTCTAGCCTTAAAAAAATGACAGTTTGAATAAAATTGACATTTTTACTCCCATACATGTATCAGTTTCACTTTTTATCTGTTCCCATATTTTTGTAAGGAACATCATACTCAGTTCACCCCCTGTCACCTGTGGTAGTAACGTTATCCCATTCAATAAGATTTTTAATTATTCTTTTTCCTGCTTTTTCCTCTTCTGTATCCTTTTCAGTTATGATAGTATTCATATTATGCAGTTTTTCTTTTTACTGAGGATAATTTCCCTTCCTTCACTATTTCATATTGAAATTCTCTTTCAATTATCTTTTTCAATTAAAGGAATATCCTTGCTTATAAGCTGTTCCTGAAGATTTATAGTATTTGTTGAAATAATAAGTTTTAGATTATTTTCAAGTGCATACAGTAAAGTAGGCAGCAGGTATGCTATGGTCTTTTCCCAGTACCTGTCCCAGCTTCAACTATAAGTTTTCTGTTGTTATTCATACATTTTTCAATATTTTTTGACATCTCGTACTGTTCCTTACGAGTTTCAAACTTACCAATTTTCTCATGAATTCTTCCATTCTCTCCAAAATATTCATCTATTTATTTTTCCTGTTTTTAAAGGTACTATGACATAAATATCATCTACACTGTTATTTTACAATGTAGGGATGCCCCTCCACTGTTTCCATACCCACTGGAAACAGATATATCTGCATTTGAAGGAAGTAAAACTCCCTGAAGGATGATTATGTATTATTACTTCATTTTTCTTCATCATATTCAGTAATGCCGCTACGGAATATTCATTACCCCTTGCAATAACCTCAACTTCAGAGACTACTCCCGCTTCATCCGGAACACCCTGAAGAAAACTTCATTTCCCATTCACTCCACTTTATCTCTTCTCATTTTTTTCAATTGTATCGGCATTAATAAAATCAGTAATTTTCATTTCTCCTCTATTTAAAGATTTTTACTATATATGAGGTTTTTCAACTTTTTCTTTTGCTTTTCTCATAAAAATATGTACCTCCAAACTTTTCAATTTTCATTGGCAAGTTTATTGGTACAATTTTCTTTAATAACTTTTATTATAATAACTCTTATTTTTCAAAAATCTTTTGTATGAAATCTTTAGGCATACCCTAATTCTTCTCATTATTTTTCTATTTTACTTCAATCAATAAAGTT
>BNJU01001488.1_pt1 | contig 28706 bp, 28 predicted proteins | sample 8539281 | NCBI WGS metagenome assembly BNJU01 (sample SAMD00202456, study PRJDB9452) | human saliva metagenome | isolation source: human saliva | place: Japan
GCCGCGTCGTTTCTGAGTTTTGGTCGAAGTGTCGACGTGAGGGCGGGCCGAGCCATCCCACTCACGCCCACTCTTACATACTCTAAAAATGTTAGAGCAGATCCCGCAGGGCCACGACGACATCGATGCGCTACTCAACCTCCCCATCAACGAACGCGTGGGTGAGCGACTGCGCCAGACGCAGGAGAACCAGTGGTTCGAACGCAAATCCATCCGTGTTGACCAGAAGAGCTTCGCCAAGGCCATCATCGGGATGGCGAACGCGGAAGGTGGAACCGTCGTCGTCGGCCCGAGCGAGAAGCGAGTCGAGGGACCGACTCCACACCTCTCAAAGCCAACAGGCTTCGCCAGGTACCGATGACCATGGCGGCTCCACCACTGCGCGTCCGCTTCCGGGAGGTCCGGTGATGAACGACGACGGCACGCAGACCATCTTCTCGCTCAGGTACCTCCCCAGCCGACACGCACACCGGCGCAGTGACGGAACGGCCTTCCTGCGCATGGGCGACTCCACCGTGAAACTTGACGGCCCGATGTCCGGGAAGAGCTCGTCTACGACCGGGAGGCCGAGACATATGAGCCCAGCCCGCCGGTATCACGATGGCTGACCTGAGCGGAAAAGGCAATCGATCGACTACGAGCGGAGATCGGCGCACACGGAGACGACAGCCACGTCCTACGCAGCCGCAGCCTCCTGACACAGGACGGCGAGCCCACCATCGCCGCGCTCCTGCTCTTCGGCGCCGCACCCGAGCAGCTTCTGCCCTCAGGCACCGCCGGTGCGCGTCCTACGCTACCGAGGAGGACGAGACAGGCACCGGGGCACGCCAAACCATGGAGGCCGACGGCGATCGACGCCTCGAGGCACCATCCCAGACGTCATCGCCAGAGCGGCTGAGCTCATCGATCGATGGGCCCCTAAGCGCAGGAGCTCGCTGAAGAACGGGGGACCTTCGGCCCGACGGACATCATCCCCCGGGACGCCTGGCTGGAGGCCGTGGTGAACGCCGTCGTCCACCGCTCTTACTCGATGGCCCGGGGACCACATCCGTGTGTCGATCTTTCCCCCACCGTATCGAGGTTTCCAGTCCGGGCCGCTTTCCGGATGAGCGATCGAGTCGCCCACTCGAGATCGCGCGATACCGCAACCGCGCATCGCCGGGTAGTGCGCGGACCTCGAGATCACGCAGGAGCTCGGCGAGGGCATGAGGCGCATGGTTGACGACATGCGCCGGGCCGGTCTCGCGGACCCTCACTATCGTCAGACCTCAACCAGCGTCATCGTGAGGCTGGATGCGACGTCGGCCATCTCGAGCGACGTCGTGGAGAGAGCTGCCTCACGGCTCGCTCGAGGTCGTCACGCTCCTGCGAAGCACCGGACCATTGGGCACAGGGGGAGAGTGCGTCGGGCGTCAACGCATCCCGCCCTACGGTCCTGCAGTGGCTCCAGACGCTGCGCGAAGGGACTGGTGGGCAGAGAGGACGGTCACCTCGAGACCCGCGAGCCACATGGTACGTACCCGGCACCTGATCCCCCGCCACTGCCGCCTCACTGCCCGCAGCAGAGTCCTCCGGCCACCCACTGGCATCTACTCTAAAATATTGAGGAGTAGCGACGTGAACCTGCAGAACGTTGGAGATGACAGGAACAACTCGCCTCGAACGGCGCTACGCCAACCTACTCGAACGCTACTCGAAGCTCTCTCAACAGCCGCCGGACCACACTTCGACAGAATCTTCAGAATCGACCCGGGCCGCGTCGTTTCTGAAGTTTTAGTCGAAAGATGTCGACGATCGAGCAGGGCCCGGCTTCCACCCACCGGCCCCCGCGCCGACGACGTAGCCTGGCCGTATGAGCATTGAAGTCTCCCAGCTCACCCGCTTCTTCAGGCAGGCGCCGGCGGTCGCCAACTGGACATGTCGGTGCCCAGCGGCGCCGTCACCAGCCTGGTCGGCCCCAACGGCGCCGGAAGACCACACTGCTGCTCATGCTGGCGGCCCTCCTGGCCCCGGACCACAGGACGATCGGGTGGCAGGGCCTGGACCCCGGTGACCCAGCCGCGCGAGGTCCACCGCGCCGTGGGCTGGATGCCCGACGCCTTCGGCACCTGGGACTCCCTGACCTGCCGAGATCCTCCTGACCTTCGCCGCCGCCCAGGGCATGGACGCCGACGCCGCCCGCCCCCGAGCCGTCGAGATGCTCCCTGGTCCACCTCGAGGAGATGGCGCACGCCCGCCCAGGTCCTGTCCCGCGGCCAGAAGCAGCGCCTGGGCCTGGCCCGCGCCCTCATCCACGCCCCAGGTCCTGCTCCTGGACAGAGCCGGCCGCCGGCATGGACCCGCGTTCGCGCGCCGACCTGCGCGTCCTGCTGCGCGACCTGGCCTCGGGCGGCACCACGATCCTGCTCTCCAGCCACATCCTCACGGAGATGGAGGAGATGGTCGACAGCGTCGTCTTCATGTCCCACAGGGACCGCCGTCACCTCGCCGCCGGGGTGGGGCCCAGCGCCCGGCCAGAGCGGGCTCGGGAGCGCCGCCCCGCTCCCGATGCAGCGGACCTGGCGGATGCGGGCCCTGGACGCCGGGCAGACTGGGCGAGTGGACACGCTCCGCACAGCTGCCCGTCACGGCGGGAGGACGGCGCCGTGCGCCTCCCAGTCGCCGACGACGCAGCCGCAGCCCGCCTGCTGCGAGGGCCGTTGAGGCCAGGGGTGGAGGTCGTCTCCTTCGCCCCGCTGTCCGGAACCCTGGAGGAGACCTACCTGGCTCTGGAAGGAGAACGCCGATGACCTGGACCGGTGTGCACCATCACTGGTGCTCGAGCTGCGTCAGCGGGTGAGGGCCACGCGCTGGCGCATCATGCTGGGGATCTGGCTGACGGTCCTCATCGTCCTGTGCGGCGGGCTGGTGATCGCCGTCGAGACCACGAGCTGCATGGCGCGTCCAACGACTTTCTGCTGACGCTCTACGACATCGTCGTCTGCTTCGTGCTGGGGATCAGGCTCATCGTCGCCCCCTACGTTGTCGGCGACCTCCATCAACGGTGACCGGGCCGACGCGACCCTGGCGCTGCTGCAGGCCACGGCGCTGCGCAGCCGGGAGATCGTCGTCGGCAAGCTGCTGGCGGCCTGGGTGGCGGCAATCGCCTTCCTGGGGGTGGCAGTGCCCTTCCTCATCGGCTTGACGGTCGCGGGCGGTTCGCACTGGCAGGCCCTCCTGGCCCACCTGGTCATCCTCGTCTTCACCCTGGGGCGGTGTGCGCCATCGGCCTGGGCTTCTCGGCGCTGGCGGCGCGGCCCTCGGCCTCGGCGGTCCTGACCTACCTCGTGGTGGCCGCCCTCGTCGTCGGGACTCCACTGTTCATGGCCATCAGCTCACCCCTGGCGGTCGGCAACCAGACACTGGTGACCTACAGCGTGGACTACGACAAATCCACCGACGGCACGCTCGTGTGCAAGACCGACCCGAGGTCTCAGTCGAGGAGGTCACGCACACCGATCGGATCTGGTGGATGCTGGCTAACCCTTCATCATCCTGGGGGACGCCACCGCCCACGCGCCCCGTCGGCTCGACGGCTGGGGCCACCGCAGCAGCTACTCCCCGCTGGAGGCCACGGGTTCGTGGACCGACGAGCTGCGCGACCCCAAGCCCGATCGGGTCGTCAGCAACTTCTGCCAGAACCGGAAGGACTCCTCCGACGCTCCTTCCAGCAGGCGCGACAGCGGGGCTCCCGTGTCAAGCACCTGGTCTTCTGGCCCGCGAGCCTCGTGGTGCTCATGGCTCCTGGGGGCCGGCGGCGTGGTGAGCGGCCAGCAGACGTCTGCGCGTCCCCGGCCGGCCGACTGCCGCGCGGCGTGCGCCTGGCCTGACCCTCCCGCCGCTGAGCCGGCCGGGCATTCTTCGCGCAGCCCTCCGACACTCTGTTGGCGGCGGCGAAAGATGCCCGGCTCGCGGCGAAAGCGCAGGGGAGGTCAGTCCTCGACGCGGCGTCGGCCCTCGAAAGCCCGCCCGAGGTGACCTCGTCGGCGTACTCCAGGTCGGCGCCCACGGGCAGGCCGGAGGCGAGCCGGGAGACGGGCACGGCCATGGTGCGCAGCATGCAGGTGAGGTAGGCGGCGGTCGCCTCGCCGACGACGTCGGGGTCAGTGGCCAGGATGACCTCCTCGACCTCGCCGTCTCCCAGGCGGCTGAAGAGCTCGCGCACGCTCGGGTCGTCGGGGCCGACGCCGTTGATGGGGTCGATGGCGCCGCCGAGCACGTGGTGAGAGCCCCCGGTACTCGCGGGTGCGCTCGATGGCGACGACGATCCTGGGCTCCTCGACGACGCAGATGACGCGCTGGTCGCGGCGGGGGTCGCGGCAGATGGCGCACTGGGGGCCTCGGCGATGTTGCCGCAGGTCTCGCAGAAGCGGACCTTAGCCTTGACGGCGCGCAGGGCCTCGATGAGGGCGCTCGACGGCGGCCGCGTCGGCGGCGAGCACGTGGAAGGCCATGCGCTGGGCGGACTTGGGGCCGATGCCGGGCAGCTCGCCGAACTCGTCGATGAGGGTCCTGGACGGCGCCTTCGTAGACGGCGGGCATGTCAGCGTCCTTCCTGGGTCACGGTGACCTCTTCGATGACCTGGGCGCCAGGATCCGTTTGACGACCTCGAGGCCCGACGACGCCGGCGTCCTCGGCGTCGAGGGTCGTCCTCGCTGAGGGGTGTCGTCGGCCAGGGAGTCGGTGTCGGCCTCCTGGGCGGCGGCGCGCGGCGGCGGCCATGGCGGCGGCCAGGCGCGAGCCGGCGATGCCCGACAGCGCCCAGGTGGACTCGTCCTCGGGTGGGGCGCTCGAGGCGCTGGGCTCCTCAGGGGCGGGCCCGGGCTGAAGGGCTCGACGCCGTCCCTCCCAGGTGACAGGGGCCAGGCCAGGGGGATCCTGCGGTGGTCTCCGAGGCCGGGGGCGTGTGACGCGCTGCCGGCCCCAGGCGCCTGCGGGGACAGGGAGGAGGGCGTCTGCTGGAAGGACTGGGGGGCCGCCGGGCGGACGCGGCCCCGCCGAGGAATCTCCGGCAGGGCGCGCAGACGGTGGACGGTGGCCAGGGGGCGCCTCGTCGGGCGCCTGCGCGGCGAGGGCGGAGCAGGACTGGGCGGGTGAGGCGGAGGCAGCTGGGGCCGAGGTGGGGCCGGAGCGGACTGGGGTCGGTGGGCGCGGGGGATGCAGGCGATCCTGAGCCTGCGCCTGAGGAGGCCCGGGCGGGGACGAGGGCGCGGAGGCGGATGCCGACTGGGCGGGCACGGTTCCGCCGCCGGGGACGGCGACCGGGCCCTCAGCCGTCGTCAGGTCGGTGCCGCCGGCGGCAGGGCGCGGAGACCGGGGCCGGGCCGAGCCCCCGCCGGGGATCGCGACGGGCCCCCAACCGTCGTCGGGATCGGAGGGGTTCGCGGGAGCGGGGATGCCGGCGGCGCCATGGGGAGCAGCGGTGGGCGCCGGGGACGTGAGGCGGTCGGGGATGCTGGGGAGACCGCCTGGAACTCGGTGGGGGCGGCGGGATCGACGCCGACCTGGGCCGGCTGCGGCTCGGGCGAGGTCGCGGCCTCCTGGGCGACGGCGGCCGGGGCTGGAGCGGCGGGTGCCCAGCAGAGCCGCTGGGCTCATCGACACTGAGAGCCCCACTGACGTAGCCGGAGTCCTCGGCGTGAGGGATCAGCACCCCAGTCGTCCTCGGGCGGGGTTCGGGGATCGAGGAGCCGTCGTCCCAGGTGGTGGAGACAGGGACGGTGCGCGCCGGGGCGGTCGGCGGCTCGACGTCGGTGGGCCGTGCCGGCGCAGCAGCGGGCGACTGCGCAGCCAGGCCCTGGGCGGGGCAGCCGGCGTCGTGGACAGCGCTGGTGGGGTTGTGGGTGGCAAGCGCCTGGGGTCAGGGAGCGGATGCGGCGACCGGCTCACCAGTGGAGCCGCGCAGCACGGCACTGTCGACGCCGGGGCCAAAGTCACCGGCGCTACTCACGACAGCCGGGGCCGCTGCTTCGGCCGGGCCTTGGCCGCCGGAATGCGTCCCGATGCCCGTTGACATCCTGCTCCCCGCCGCTGGCGGCCGAGCCCGCCGAGTCGAAGGCGCCGGCCTGTGGTCCCGGGCCCGCTCGGGCCTGCATCGAGGGCGCCGCCACCGTCGAAGCCCCTGCGGCCCGCCGTGACCGGCGTCGTGGCCGACGCCGGGGCGCGTCGCCGGGCGGTGTGCGCCGTCTCCGCTCCGGAGAGGGCAGCGCCGGGCCGCCCAGTCCTGCGGTCCACGCGGGCCGCCTGAGCCGCCAGGGCCACCGGGGCACCTGAGCCACCCGGGCCGTCGTCGCCGGCGACGATGGCATGCACCTCGAGACGCAGGCCGAGGGCCTGATGGAGGGCCGCGGAGAAGATGGGGCCGTGTCCACCGTTCTCGAAAGGCGCCCACGAGGGCCGGGGGCGGCGACAGGAGCGTGAAGACGCCGCCGGAGACGGTGCCCGGTCGGGAGTTGAGGGCCGACCAGCGCCCAGGTGGCGCGCCGCGAGCGCCTGGCCGCCTCGAGGACCTCCTCCCAGCGGGTGCGGATCATCTCCGCGTCAGCCGCCTCGCCCCGCCCGAGGCTGCCAGCAGCGGCGCCTGCCTGGGCGACGGGTGCTGAGGGCCGCAGCAGGGGCTGCTCCCCAACCGGCACCTGCCCTGGGCAGCAGGGGCCGAGGGCGCAGCAGGGTGCGCTCAGGGCGGCCAGGGGCGCTGGCCGGCTCGGCGCGCGTGGCGCTGCTCGGCCGGTCGTGAGGCCGCCGCGGCCAGGTGCGGAGGGCCCCGGCGAGGCAGGCGCCGTCATTCGGGCCGTCCCAGCTGACGGCGGGGCCGGCCTGCGAGGCCGGTGCGGTCGACGTCGGGCCCGCGGCAGGCGCCGAGGGCGCGGCAGGGGCCGCTCCCAACCGGCGTCGGGTGGGGCGCCTGAGGGGCGGTGGGCGCCGGGCTCCCGACTCCCTCCGGTCCTCCGGCGTTCTCGGGCCGCTGGCCCTCCCGCGCCGGCCGGCGGCCTCTGCGGAGGCCTGGCGGGCGATCTGGGCGGCCATCTCGCGTCCCCGACCCGGCGGGCACGCGCCGGCAGTAGCTGCCGCGCCGCTCCCGCGCCCCGCGCCGAGCGCCCGCACCCGGTGCGGGCAGCCGGCTGCATCGCGCCGCGACGCTGCCAGCGCCGCCGACACGCAGCCGACCCCGCCCTCTGGCGGCGCCACCGCGCAGGGGATGAGCAGGCGGGCCACGAGCAGCTCAGAGCTGGAGGCGCGCGCGGTGGCGCCGACCATGGCAGGTCAGGGCCTGGGCGGTAGTGTCGGCGGCCCGGGAGAGGCAGCGGCCCCCATGGTGCGAGGCCTGCAGGTCCATGCGCTCGAGCTCGTCGACCGGCAGGGGCCGAGCGCCGCGCCGGCCTCAGGCCGGCCAGGGCGATGACGAGCAGGTCGCGCAGCCGGGCCAGCAGGTCCTCGACGAAGCGGCGGGGTCGTGCCCGGAGACGACCCGGTCCACCACTCGGAAGACGCCGGCGCCGTCAGGAGGCCGCGATGGCGTCGACGCACTGGTCGAGCATAGTGGTGTCGGTGTAGCCCAGCAGGGGCGACGGCCCGCTGGTGAGTCGACGCGCCGCCGTCGTGCGCCCGCCGATGAGCTGGTCCATGACGGAAAGGGTGTCGCGCACGAGGCCGCCGCGCGCGCACCACGAGGGGAAGACGCCGGGGGCCGATCGACGCCCTCGGCCTGGCACAGGTGGGCGAGGTAGCCCTCGGGACGTCGGGCGGGACGGACGGAAGGGTAGTGGTGGGTGCGCGAGCAGATGGTGCCGATGACCTTCTCCGGCTCGGTGGTGGCGAAGATGAACTTCACGTGCGCGGCGGCTCCTCGACGAGCGAGCAGCGCGTTGAAGCCCTGCGCGGTCACCATGTGGGCCTCGTCGAGGATGAAGATCTTGTAGCGGTCGCGGGCCGGTGCGAGGCGGCGCGCTCGCGCAGGTCGCGGGCGTCGTCGACGCCGTTGTGGCTTCGCGGCGTCGATCTCGACGACGTCGAGGGCTGCCGGGGCCGCCGGTGCTGAGGTCCCGGCAGGAGGGCAGGTGCCGCAGGGGGTGTCGGTGGGGGCCTGGGCGCAGTTGAGGCAGCGGGCCGGGATGCGCGCCGACGTCGTCTTGCCACAGCCGCGCGGGCCGGAGAAGAGGTAGGCGTGGGTGACGCGGTCGGCCCGCAGCGCCGCCATGAGCGGAGCAGTGACGTGGTCCTGCCCGATGACCTCCTGGGAAGGTGTCGGGGCGGTAGCGGCGAGCAGGCGGTGGTCACGGCCGAGCCTAATCGGCCGGGCCGACACCGTGCGAGGCTCCGGGCGGGTCGGGTGCCGTCTGGCACGATGGGCAGGCCGGCGCGTCGCCGACTGGAGGAACGGAGGAACCGCTGACCGTCACCAGGGCTCTTGTCTCCCGCAACGCCGCCTACTCCGCCGGGTCCTCCCCGCGGCGGCCTGGCGGCCAAAGGGGAAGCAGAAGGTCGCGGTCGTGGCCTCATGGACTCGCGCGTGGACGTCTTCGCGGCCCCTGGGGCTCAGCCCAGGCGAGGCGCACGTCATCCGCAACGCCGGCGGACTGGTCACCGAGGACACGATCCGCTCCCTGTCGATCAGCCAGCACCTGTTGGGCACCGAGATCCTCCTCATCCACCACACCGGCTGCGGCATGCTCTCCTTCACCGACGAGGCTGTGCGCGCCCTGGAGAGCGGACACCGGCGCGAGGCCGACCCTGGGCGCCAGGGGCCTTCACCGACCTGGCCGACAGCGTGCGCCAGTCGATCGCCCGCATCAAGGCCTCAGCCGCCATCCCCCGCACCGACGCCGTGCGCGCTTCGTCCTGGACCATGGCCAGCCGCCTGCCTGGCAGGAGGTCGACGCCGCTGCAGGCGTGAGCCCCTCCGCCGCCCGGGCACGCTGGGAGGGACCCCTCGCGCACCCGCCAGAGCCTGCTTACCCTCGCTGCCTTCCGGTCCTGGGATTCACTGGATGACGCCGCACGAGGGGCCGAGCGAGAGACTACCCGATCCGGCCCCCGGTTGCGAACCGCCACGTGCAGCTCCCACTGCGCCGCTCCGTCCCTGAGCTCGAGGACGCACAGTAAGGGACAAGGGACAGGAGGGTCCGAGGACGGTCCTGGGAGGTACGCCCGAGGCCTCCGGTGCGTCCTGGCGGGGTCGACGCCGCACAGCCGGCTTCGCGTGACAGATCCCACCACTCCAGGCTGGCCCCCGGGATGGGCGTTCGACATATTCCTTTCTCGTTGCACGTGGTTGTCGCCGCGTGGAGCGCCTGGAGGATTCGCCTAGTGGCCTGCTGGCGCACGCTTGGAAAGCGTGTTGGGTGCAAACCCTCGAGGGTTCGAATCCCCATCCTCCGCTACCCACGAGTCCGGATGTGATTCCGGGGTTTTCATCCTCCCTCCGCCGTCCGCAGCGGGCTCCCGATCAGGTCTCCTCCCCATCGACGCCGCCTCCCGCTCCTGCCACGATGATCCCCATGCGCACGAACATCCCATCCCTCATCGCCCTCGATGGCACTCCTCCTCGCCGTGAGGCCTCAGCGCCTCGCGACGAGGAGGCGGTGGGCACCTCCCTCTCTCCTCCTCCTCAGCCACAGTCGACACGGACTCGTCCAGGACAGAGCCCTCTCAAGGCTCCGACGCCACCCCTCGGCCCTCCTCAGGCGACGCCTCCGCCAGTTCCAGCGCTGAAAGCGGAGGCGGGGCCAGAACCGTGAGCATCCAGGACCTCAAGACCGGCACACTGCATCTCCCGAGATGGTCAACGGGGCCGAGGCAGGGCGGAACGGATGCCACGGGCGCGAAAGCTCGTCGACTGCTCCACGCCCCACCAGTACGAGGTGACCGGGACGGGGCGGTCCACAGCCTCCACCTACGCCGAGGGCGAGGCACCTCGGATGAGTCACCGCCGTCTGCAACCCAGTGCTGGAGAAGTACGTCGGCTCCTCATCCAAGGCCAAGAAGTACCGGGCAGCGGCCCTGACCCCCTCCGCAGTCCTCCTGGGACCAGGGGACCACTCGTTGGTCGCTTCGCCCAGAAACCAGGGATAACACACCATTGAATAATTCCATCAAGAACTCCTAGTCTGTCCCCCAACGAGCAGGACGGCCGCACACGGGCGAACCACGAATGGAGGACCACTTCTTCCCTTCCCACGCCTCTGTGAACACTGTCCAGCCTCCCACTCCCGGCCGGGTGGCGACTCTCCGTCTCCGTCTCATATCGCCACCCGGTCCTTGTCCGGATTATTCAGCCGCTTTCCGGCCGCAACTAGGAGCCTGCAGAAAACCGGCACAATGCCGCCACGTTCCGACTGTTACGGTTCGACCCATGCGCACCCGGACCACGCTCCTCACCCTCCCGTCGCCGCCGCCGTCACCCATGGGGCTGGCCTCCTGCAGCCTGTTCTCCTCGCAGACCACCACCGCCACCAGGACCTCGGGTCAGGCAGTGCTACAACACGCGTGAGCAAGGACTCCGGCGGGATCAGGCGATCGGCGAGGTCGTCGTGGTCGACTGCTCCAAGGCTCACACTACAGGGGTCATCGCGCAGACCACCTTCAGCGATGACATCAGGGACTCCCCAGCAACAGGCACGTGACTCCTGGGTCAGGGCTTCTGCCTGGGCAAGGACTTCACCAAGTACGTCGGGATCAGGTCCGGCAAGACCAGCTACCAGGTCGAGTACCTCACGCCAGGCGAAGGCACCTGGGCCCAGGGCGACCGCAAAGATCACCTGTGTCGTCACCCAGGGGACAGAGTCACAGGGTCAAGGGCTCAGCCAAGAACTCGAAGTAGCCCCCTGGAGCCGTCTTTCGAGCGGCTGCGACACCCAGAAACCCTGAGACAATACTGCAGATATCGCGTCGATGGCCTTTCATAAAATGAGGGCCAGCCGTCACCTTTTCCGGGAGCGCCGACCCGATCAAGCGCCGCGTTCTTCCGGAACTTCTCGAGTTGGAGAGGTCGGCATCACGCGCAGCTGCAGCGCTCGTAATCTCCTGGGTGACCAGTGACGCCCTCAGTGCACGCAGCCCGGCGCTCCGCTCGACGACAGAGCCCTCCGAGCGCCGCCCTGGCGCCCGCGCCGTCGAGGCCCAGACGTCGCGGCGAAGGCGGCAGCCGACCGTCCTCCACCCAGGAAGCGATCCTGACCGCCGCACGCAGTCCTTCCTGACCCAGGGCTATGAGGGAACCACCATCCGCGCGGTGGCCCGGGCGGCCGGCGTGGACCCGGCACTCGTGTCCTACTACTTCGGCTCCAAGGGGACCTGTTCGGGGCGGCAGTCAACCTGCGCGTGCGGGCGAGGTCAGGAGATCGCCACCGCCATCAGCGGAGATCTCCTCTCGCGGCCCCCGGCTGGTGCGCCTGTCGCTGACAGCCTGGGACGACGACGCCGACGGCGCGACCTTCCGCAGCCTGCCTGCGGTGGATGGCCACCGACACCCGCAGCCCGGAAGCGATCCAGAACTACGCCACCGAGGCAGGTCGCGGCTCCGATGGCCGAGGCCCTCGAGCAGTCGGGCCTGTCAGTCGCCTCGCCGCGCGAACAGGCCACCCTGGCCGGCTCCCAGCTGGTGGGACTGGCCATGATCCGCTACGTACTGCGCCTGGGGCCCATCGCCGGCGCGAGCATCGACCACCTCGCGGAGGTCGTCGGACCGACGATCAGCGCTACCTCACCGGCCCGCTGCGGTCCCGCGTGACCAGGTTCGCCCCTGGTGACACGTCACCGGGGCGAACACAGAGCGTACCGAGGATGTCTCGGGTTCGGCTCAGAAGGTCTCGTAGCGCCCCGAGCTGAGGAGAGACGCCGTGGCGGTCTCGGTGTTGCGGCAGGTCATGCCGGTCTCCTCGGAGCTGCACCCAGGAGCCGAGGTGACGGACTGGCCATACTCCACCACCTGGGGCGAGAGCCGCCACCGCGGAAGGCCTCATCGAGGAGAAGGCGCCCTCGCTGCGGCCCGGCGAGCTGCGGGTTCCCCCAGGCTGAGGTCAGAACCACCACTTCGGCGAGCCCGCCTCATCGCTTGCCGTAGGTGCCGTTGGAGCGGTAGGACAGCACACCGCAGCCCGCGTGGTGGGCGGACAGGTCGCAGCCGATGTTGCCCGACGGCGACACGATCATGGCGGTCTTCTCCGAGACGAGGGTTGCCCCGGGACGAAGGACGTCGCCTGGCTGGGCTGCTCGTCGGCGGGGGCGGCCGGCTCGGCCGGGTTCTCGGCGGGCTTGTCGGCAGGGTGCCTCGGCCGGCTTGTCGGCCGGTGCCGGCTGCGCGTCACAGCAGTTGCTTGTCGGCAGGCGCCTCAGCCGGCTTCTCGGCGGGCTTGTCAGTCGGCTTCTCGGCCGGCAGCCGGCTGCTCCGCGCGCTTCTGAGTCTCAGGGCCGGGGAACTGCGGTGCCTGAGCTGGATCCGGCGTAGGGCTTACCGGCGTCGTCGGTCTTCCTGAGCCTGAGGGGCCTTGGAGGCGCCGCTGTTCTGCTGCCCCCGGAGCGTCCGTCTTGCCGAGGGCCCAACGCCTAGTGGCGTCGGTCCCGCTGGCGGCCGGACGGGGCTCGTTGGCCCGCAGGCTCGCAGGACGGGACTGAGAGCCGGAGGCTGCGACGCGGAGAGTCGGCGGGGCCCTTACCAGTGGGACTGGGGAATGCGAGGAGGCGTGCCCCGACTTCTGCCGGAGGTCGCCTTGGCACTGGCCGTCGACTGCGCCTTCGCAGATGACGATGAACCCGTGGTGCCCTGCTGATTGGCGTTGGAGGCACCACCGGACTGACCAACCGGCCAGAAGCATGGCGGTCGAGGTGAGAACAACAAGGGACAGGGAATGGTGAAGCGCTTCGGCGGACCGCGATGGTCATGGCTGCGGCATCCTTTCGGTCGAGGTCGGTGCAGCGAACACGGTACTAGAGCCGCGAAGCAGAGGGAACAGTCCGAAGGTCAGGCATGCCGCCGATTTCCGGCATCAGACATCCACACCTCAGTAAACCACCAGATATCGCAGCGATAACGCCAATCACAAAGAGATGACGAAATCGCCGTCCTGTCGACCACATTCCAACTAGTGAGACAGATAACGGAAGCGACTCCCCACCTCGGAGGGCCCGGACAGGCTGAACCCGCGGACCGGCGCCCTGGGACAGAATCGATCCCGTCGATCTGTCGATGCAGTCGACGTCGTCGATGTTGGACGACCCACGGCTCCCCACGCACCTACAGCCGCTTCATTCACTAGGATGTTGCCGTGATCTTCAGCGGTACGCGAGAGGCCCCCTACCCCCGACCATGGGGTCACCACTCAGCGCGATTGGGCCGTCATCGCACCTCGACAGATCCGCCTGGCCGATCTCACCACCACCCGCGCAACCCTCGATCTGCGCAGCCTCCTGGATGACGACTCCACCTTCTACGGCGACCTGTTCGCCCATGTCGTCTCCTTCAAGGGGACCTCTACCTGGAGACCGGGCTGCACCGGGCTACGCGCGCCGCCCTGCAGGGGCGCTGCCGCGATCCACGCCCGCATCCTGGAGGTCACCGAGGAAGGGGTGCCGCAGCTCGCGGCACCGCCAGTGCCTGATCCTCGCCGGCAGCACCCGGCAGCCCGCCCAGCACCCCTGGTCCACGGCTCGGTCCCATGTCACATCAGGCCCACCACCACCCGATGAGCGCCGTCGTCCATTACCCTGGATCGCGTGGTAGTCCCGCAGATCCGCGCGCCGAGTACCGGCGGCATGCAGCACCGTCAGACCACCGTCATCGGCGCCATCCTGGCCGTCATGGTGGTCGCGGTCGCCGTGAGCCTCCCTGGTATCGCTGGGCATCCTGCCCGCCTACAACCCGGGCTTCTCGCAGCCCAAAGAGCACGGCGACCTACGTGCCCCAGACCTGCCGCGCCAGCGGCGCCAGGACCGTCGACGTCACCACGATCAGGAAGATCAACATCTACAACGGCTCGGAGACGGTGGGGTCATGGCAGCCACGGTGCAGCAGGAGCTGGGGAGGCCGGCCTGACCGTCACCTCGGCGAATGACTGGCCGGGAGGCATCTACAACGGCGAGGTCCAGATCGCGGCCTCCAGGGCGGCCTGACCAGCGCCTACTCCCTGGCTCAGATCTTCCCCAAGTCCACGGTGCGGCTCGACAAGAGCCTGTCCGACGACGACACCACGGTCTCGGTGGTCCTGGGCAAGGTACCTGCAGAACGCACTGAAGTCGGACGAGATCAAGCTCCTCAGTGCCGACAAGCCCATCACCGCCCCCAGCGACTGCGTCCCGGCGGACAAGGCCGCCACGAAAAGCCCAGCTGACCCAGGGCCGCCCGGTCCGGGCGGGAGCATCCGACGACGACTCCAGCCTCGACTTCCCGCCTCGATCGAGGACGTACTTCTCCGACGAGGACTGCGCTGTCCTCCAGACGACTGGGGGCTGACCTCGAGTCATCTGGAGGAAGGACGTTCTGGGCGGAAAACGCAGTTCCCGATTCAGAGCGTCATAGCGCCTGAGACGCCCGGCTCACGTGCGGTTCCAGGATGGGGCGGCGCTCGCGCGGGGCGAGGCCGTGATTCGACGCCGGCTCCACCTGGGCCTCACCTCAGGCGGCCTACTCCACGAGGTCGGGATCCACTGGCCCAAGGGTTGTGCGTACTGCATGAGGCCCCACCCACCCGCAGTACACACCCCTCTCCGGTAGCACCCCACCTCGTGCAGTACCGCCCCACACCACCCCGGGCGACGGCGAGCCACCGGGCTCAGGCCCCACCGAGGAAGCGGGCAGTACGTGTCGCGCTCCAGCTCTCCCACCGGCGTCTTGCGCTGTCATGGCAAGAAACCGTCGAGCATCAGGCGACGCCCTCGCTGCTTGGCGGTGGCAGTCGATGCGCTGAGACCGAGCACATCGACTGCTCTCTGCCGCTCGGCGGCACCTACCGGCAGGGCAGGCGCAGCCGCGGCCCTTACCGGCCCCCTCAGCGCTCATCGGTGCTCGACGACATCGAGCCTGCGCCGCCGGCGAGGCCGAGGGCGAGTGGGCGGCACGGCTGGAGTAAGCCGGGCCCTCCAGCTCAGTGCCGGCGGGGCCCGAGGCCGAGAGGCCTGCTCAGGTTGGTGCCGCGCAGCTTCGGATCCAGCGCATGGCGTGATGGACGCCGATGGCCGCAGCCGAGGCCCAGGGCGATGCCCGCGAGGTCATGTCGCCCCAGACCAGGGTGTGAGTCGGCGATGCCACCACCATGGACACGGCCGCCGTGTTGACGTTGACCGGGTCGGAGGGTCCACGCGGTTCTGCACCCAGATGCGCACCCCCAGCATGCCGATCATGCCGTAGAGGACCGTGGCCGCTCCCACCCAGGACACCGGCGGGGATCGAGGCGATGATCTGGCCGAACTTCGGCAGCAGGGACAGGCCCAGGGCGCTGAGCGCCCGCCACCACGTAGGCGGCGGTGGAGTAGACGCGGGTGGCGGCCAGTGACGCCGATGTTCTCCGCGTGAGTGGTGGTGCCCGAGCCGCCGCCGCTGCCGGCGAGCACGGTGGACAGGCCGTCGGCGAACAGGCCCGACCGGTGACGTCGTCGAGGTCCTCCTCGGTCATAGCCGGACAGACTTGACGTGACCGATGTTCTCGGCGACCAGGACGAGCACCACGGGGATGAACAGCCCCAGGTAGCGCACGTCGAAGGCCGGGGCCTGGAAGTCGGGCAGCCCCAGAACAGGGGCCTTAGCGACGGCGTCGAAGTTGACCTCCCCGCGCAGCACCGCGGTGGCGTAACCGATGAGCACGCCGAAAGAGGATCGCCAGGCGCCCGATGAGCCCTTGAACAACACCGTGATGACAAGGATCGAGACGATCGTGACGACCGCCGTGACGGGGCCCTTCGTGACATTGCCCCAGGCCGCGGGGGCCAGGTTGAAGCCGATGAGGGCGACGATCGCTCCGGTGACGATCGGCGGCATGAGACGGTCGATCCAGGCCGACCCGACCAGGTGGACGATGACACCCACCACCAGTAGGCACAGCCCCACCGAGATGATCCCACCCCTGCGCCAGAGCGGCCTTGGAGTCAAGAGGATGTCGAGCGAAACTCGTTCTGTCCGCGGTGCCGGTCACCGCCCCAATGGGGCGAGGAGCGCGAAGGAGGAGCCCAGGTAGCTGGGCAGGCGCCCGGAGGTGATGCCCAGGAACAGCAGGGTGCCCACACCGGTGAAGAACAACGTCGTCGCGGGTCGAAGCCGGTCAGCAGCGGCACCAGGAAGGTGGCGCCGAACATGGCGACGACGTGCTGGACACCAATGCCGATGGTTCGCGGCCAGGTGAAGGGCGCTCGCCGGGGCGACGACCTCGCCCGAGCGATGGACCGGCCATCGCCGTGCAGGCGCCAGCCACGAGAGGAAGAGGACACGAGTGAGCTCCTGCCTAAAGCAACGAGGAATGGCTGTGTCCGTGGGAAATCCTCTCGCAGGGAGACCCGCGGGACGCTTGGCAGGACCCGGCAGGAGCCTGCCGGAACTTCAGCATAGCCCCTGCTCAGCGGGCCCGCGGACCGGGCTCCTCGCGGGCACCTTCCGGCCACTTGGCGACTCCACCCGATTCGTCCGCGGGAAGGATGCCGTCTGCGGGCGCCGACGGTGCATGATGTGCTCATGAGCACCGTCAGGACCTCCACGCCAGGACAGAGCGCGCCACGCTTCTCGCCGAGCTCAGGAGCAGTACGTCGACGGACTCCCCAGGGATTCGTCTTCCCCGGAACCGAGAATCTCGATCCGGCGAAATCTTCTCCGGCCCCAGCTACGCACCCCGCCCCGCAGCGACTCCAGGGGCGACAGCCGCCCTGGTGTGCGGACTGCTCAGCTTCATCCCCCTCGTCGGCGTCGCCGCGATCATCCTGGGCATCAGGTGCGTTGCGGCGCCTGCACCACAGCTACAACTCCGGTGAGGACTGGCTGGCTGGGCCTCATTCTGGGCACCATCTCCCTCATCCTGTGGCTCTGCCTCCTCATCCTCACTGTTCGTGGTCTAGAGGGTCACACGGCCACGCCAGTCAACCGGTCCCCTACGTGGTCCCGTGAAGCCTTTTCATCATGGTGACCACGCGCCCCGAGCACGAGGCGGCGCAGGGACGAGTACGAGTCCTTCCTGGCTCAGAGCGGCCTATCGCGCGATGACCTTCAGCATATCGCCCCTAGGAGGTCGATTTCCTCGACTCCTTCACCGCGGCCGATGTCTCCGGGGTCCTCATCAGGGCCAGCCCTACAACGCGGACACGCCAGCGGCGGAAGACCCGCAGCCAGCTCAGCGTCGAGGAGCAGATCCGCGAGCTGCTCGGGGTGATCCTCAGGAGGGCATTCCCCTTCTGGCCACGGGCGTCGCGCTCCAGGTGCTGGCCGCCTACCTGGGCACCGGGACGCAGGAGGAGTTCGGTGAAGAGCTGGGCGCCGTCGACCTGTTCCTGACGGCCGAGGGCCGCGAGGACCCGGTCCTGAAGGGGCTCCCCAGGCGGTCACGGTCTTCGCCGGCCACCACGAGGGCGTCGAGGAGGTGCCCGCGCACGACCCTGCTGGCGAGCTCGCCGGACTGCCCGGTCCAGATGCTGCGCGTGGGCGGGAACGTCTACGCCCGCCAGTTCAACCCCGAGCTCGACGCCGTCCAGTTCGAGCGGCGTGTCAGCGTATCTCGACGAGGGCCGGTTATGGTGACCCGGACATGAGCGAGGACATCCTCACCCAGGCCCGGTCCTCCGAGGCGCACGACGCCGGACAGATCATCCGTAACTTCGTCTCGCACTTCTCCCGCAGCTGAGCTGCCGCTCCCTGGGGCCGCACGCCCCGAACGACTCAGCGGTCAGGCGCGGTTCTGGAGCTGAGAGCCACGATCATCAGGACGTTGTCGCGACTTACCCGCCCGCCTATCCGCCGCCACAGGGACACGGCGGCCCACCGAGCCCGCAGTACCCGCCGCAGGCAGCCCTATGGCTCCGTCCCGGCGGGCGCCCCGCAGAACAGGGCGACCTACGGGCAGGCGCCGACGCCGGCCGGTCACGGCACGTACATGCCTCCCGCGCAGAGCGCAATTCCGACCCAGTCAGTGCTGCGCCCACCCGGGGCGCCCTCCTTCTCGGGCCAGCCCTATCCGCCTGCGCCCGTGCGAGGCCTCCGCGCCACAGTATCAGCCATATCAGCCGTACCAGCCGCAACAGCAGCGGTACCAGCAGTTTCAGCAAGGCGCGGGCTCGGGCACCGGGTCGGCATACCTGAGCGGAGCAGTCACCGCACCGGGCTACCCCTCCTCTGCCAGACCATCGCAGGTGGTCAGCCCTCAGCCAGGAACGACCTCATCACAGCCCTTGGATGCGCCACACCAGGTGCCATGGCGCGGGTTGAAAGCGGCGGCACTGGTCATGATGATCGTTGGCTGTGCCCTTGAGGTCGTCATCTATATCACCTTCCTTCTCACGCTCGCGCGGGGCGATACATGGTGGTCAGCCATCATTCCGACACTCTTATTCATCGTCGCCACACCCAGCGATCTGGTGGCATTATTTCGGATTGCGTCGCCTCTTCCGCAACCAGCCAGTCACTGAGATACTAGGGCTCTCACTGTGGTTCGGCTGCAGGGTACTCATCATGCCCATCGCCGGCGACCAGTCATGGACCCGTACGCCGGCGTGCAGGGACGTCACCATTGTCCTCCTACTCATCGTCACCGCAGTGGGCGCCATCCTCACCACACGCCTCAATCAGCACTTAAGGACTCCGCAGCCATGGCCCACCACCCTGGCCATAGGCGCCTGCCAGTTCTTACTCATCAACAGCGCCGTGCACATTTCATACCTCACCATATCGGCCTACGTGACCATATCGGCAGGAAAGAGCCTCAGCGACCACACAACCAGCGCCTGGTTCATATGGTCGGAATCAGGGGGCGCAGGCCTTTCCGTCACGACAGGGCTACTCATTGTTACCATCGTCACCTCCCTGGCTGCCGCAGGCCTGTTCCTGGGAATGCGGCGCCCTTCCAGCACATCCTTCCGAATCGTGTCCACGAGCGCCGTCTCCACTATTTACGCTCTATAACATCGTCGTCGTCCTCGCCTACAGGGTTGCCCACCGTTGGCGAGTACGCTTTCAGCCATCCAGCACAGGAATCGTGATGGCGATCATCATCGGCCAGGAGCCCTCCTCATCGGTTCGACGCTGATGGCCGGACGCCGATCCGCGGCCGCTCCTCCCAGTGGCCACAGCCGGTACCACGATGGCGCCGTGAGCACAGCCGGCCCCCACGGCATGCAGAACCGCTTCAGCAGGCAGCACCGCTCCCAGTCACAGGTGGGGGAGCGGGTACTGATCCCGCCCCACCACCGCAGGGTCGGCACACGACATCACCTCGGTCATCGACACCGACCGACAGGTCAAGCACAATGCCGATATGCGGCAGCCACCTCAACCTCAGAGCAGCTACACACCGACACCGTCGGGCACCGAAGGCTGACAGCCCGGCAACGCCATCGGCGTGATGCCACACGGGCCGTACACCCCGCGACGCCACCGCATGCGGCAATCACACCGAGCCACGGTCCCCGGAGCGGGCAGCAGGCCCACTACCCCATCTTTCCAGGCCCAGGCCGCCCCTCCAACACAGCCGGTGGCGCCGCACCCGTCCAGCATCGGCCAGCCCGCCAGCAGTATCGTCACCAACGGGGCTGATATCGATCCCACTCGGCAGGGCCCACTGCCAGCTCCCCAGGTTCGCCCCCACTCCAACCCCTGGGCCCCTCCTCGTGATCCCGCAGCCGCAGCTGTTAGCGCCGCCAGCACTGGTCAGCGCGCCACCGCTCAGTCGTCACCCGCACGACCGCCTTGCCCTCACCCACCCGCTGGAGGCGAGACCGAGTCATCGCCCTCATCACAGCCCTGATCGCTTGCGGAACTCAGGTCGCATGGGTCCTCTACGGCCTCCACAGGCAACCCAGATTCACCGCCCCTCCAGGGTTTTCACACTGAACTTCATCCTGTACTTGATGTTCTATGCGCTCGGCACCCAGGGTGTTTGGATGGTTCTTCCTTCACTTTTCGTCACTGAAAGCCATCTTTGAGAACCGCCCAACCTCGGTCATGGTCGCCGCGACTTTTCAGATACTGCTCATCGACGTCTTGATATTCAACGACAGTATCATTGTCACCCCTATGCCGATCCTGTGCCTCCTGACAACCGAGAGCGCCGCGATCGCCGCAACCATCATGAATCAACACACGCCCGCTGCGCGACCATGGTCTGTCACGATCGGATTAGCAGCCAACCTCTTCATTCTCGTCATCAGCACTCCATCAGCTGGCGAACTCTGTGAGATACATAGTGGGCGGCACCGACATAAGTGAGCACACAATCAACGTCTGGATGGCGATATCACTCCAGCCGAGCCCCTTTAGAGCGCCTCTCGTCGGCGGCATCTTCCCTCGCGATCATGACGGCCTTGATCGCCTCCGCCAGCCTCTACCTAGGTTCTCAGAGCCGTTACACAGTGGCGTTCTCACGCGTCGTCGGCATCGCACCATTAGTCATGGTACTCACGAACGTGTACATCTCTCCTCGCCCTATGGCATTTCCGTCACATCAACCTGTCCCTCGGTTTTCCAGCGGGCCACGGGTTCCCGGTACGCCTCCGTCCGAGCATGGGGCTCATCGATCCTGCTGGGAGCCATCGCCGTCGGAATCATCATAGCTGCCACCGACGCACGTCCGCCATGAAGCACACGACGCATCAGTTCCCACCGGTGGCCTAAGCAGGCAACAACCCCAATACGTGAGCTACCGGCCCCTACATGTGGGGGAAACTCCACCCATCACGACACACAGTGAGCAGAGTCACTCACGAGTCCCCATCCGCTGACCCATCGTCCGGAACTCCTGGTGACGGTGCACTACGTCGGTGCGCCACCACCACCTGGCCACGTCGCCAGCCCATGTCACCAAGGAGTTCTCCCATGCGTACTGCAAGATCGTGTCAGCCGCCCTGCTCGTTGCTGCCCTCGTCGTCGGCACCGCCGCCTGCGGCTCCACGAATGCCGACAAGGACAAGATGGAGCAGACCTCCACCCCGAACGGCACCCATGAGTGACGGCAAGATGTCCGATGGAAAGATGAGCGACGGCAAGACCGGGGACGGGAAGATGTCGGATGACAAGATGTCCGACAGCCCCACCTCCGGCAGCATGTCGGACGGCAAGATGAGCGACGACAAGATGTCGGCCGCCCTCGGCCAGCGCCATGAGCGACGGCAAGTAGACCTCACCACGATTTCGAACGGGCCTCGGTCCACATTCACTCAATGAGTGCGGACCGGAGCCTTTCTGATGCCTCACCCCACGAAGGTGGCGATCATGACAGGTCGGCGTATTCCTGCGTACGTCAGCAACAGCCTGGGCTATGGGGGATGCCGCCGTCGTGAAGGATGACCTTTACCGATACTGGCCGGCTCGGCGAGCACGGCGGTGATAACGCGGGCGACGTTCCCCACGCGACGTCGGCGCCTTTCGAGGTCGGGGTGCCCTTTCAGACGCGCGCCACGGTGATGGCACCGGTGGGTTCATCCAGGGTCAGCAGGCCCAGGGCCCCAAGATCGTCCAGGCCAGGTCGGTGGTCTGCAGGTGTCGGTCTGCCGCGATCTGGCAATGGCGTAGGCGCGCAGCGGGTGGTCGTCGGAACCCGCCGTAGGCGGTGAGGAAGGAGACCATGACGTAGCGCGTGACCCCGGCTGCGGCGGCGGCCTCCATGGAGCGGATGGCGGCGGCACGGTCGACGCGCGTCGGTACGCCCGCCTCCCTGCGCCGCCCCGGCGGACCAGACGATCGCGCTCAGCACCGGCGAAGACCCGGGTGAGCTCAGCGACGTCGGCTTCCTCGACGGACAGGACCAGCGGGGTGGCTCCGGTGGCGGCAACGTCGGCGGAGTGGTCAGGGTTGCGGATGAGGGAGACGACTCTCGTGGCGGCGTCCAGACGAGCAGTGGGCGGCCAGCAGCGCGACCTTTGCCGTGACCTCCGATCGTGACGATGCGTGACAAGCGAGCCCTTTCTGTACGTTCCTGGAGTATCCGGGGCCGATCAGACACATCGCCCCGGGTGATGCCCACTATCCACCCCACTTGCACCGTACGCATCCCCTTCCCGCGCTGCACGAACTGGGGCATGGCGCCGACGACGCGGCGACCGTCAGTCGCGGGCGTGGACGGCCACGAAGTTGGCCAGCAGCCCAGAGTCGGAGACGTCGTCGAGGCGCACGCGGGCCTGGAGGTCGGCGAGCTCGTCGTCGGCGAAGTGAGCCGTGACCGGCGTAGAAGCTGAGCCTGTAGGGCGAGGTGATCGCCGTCGAGCTCGGGGTGGAACTGGGTGGCGGCAGGTTGGACCCGATCCGGAACATCTGACCGGGCAGGCCTCACCGGTTCCCAGGACGACGGCGGGGCGGCAGCGTCGTGACCGTCTCCCAGGGCGACGAAGGCCTGAAGACCTCGGGACGCCCGCGCAGATGGGGTCGGCCAGGCCGGCCCTCGGTGAGAGTGACGTCGGAGCGGTGACGGCCTCGCCGTAGGTGGTGTCGACGACGGCGCCTCGATGGCAGGCGAGCGTGCCCACGCCGTGCAGCAGGCGCCGGAAGAAGGGGAAGTCGGCCTCGACGACGCGGTCGAGCAGGCGGAGAGCCTCGGCCTCGACCCGCTTCTGGGTGGCGGACTTCTTCTCCGCCGGGTGGAGGCGTTGAAGGGGAGCCGCCCACGAGGATGCCGGACCAGTCGTCCAGGTCGACCTGGGGCAGGGACCCAGCTCCAGGCGCAGGCGGCGGAGCTGGACCGTCCAGGCCGGTGCGCTTGAGGAACGCCTCGTACTCTGCGCGTCGGCGGGCTCATCGTCGCTGCGGGTGGCCAGGAAGAGGAAGGTTTCACGAGATGACCTTAACGGGGCCGGCGCCTGGGCAGCACATCCTTTTCCACGCCGTTCTCAGAATCACGTTCCAGGAACCGCCCGCAGACTCTGAGAGATCTCCTCGACGGCGGCCAGGGTGACCCGGAGGCCTGCCCTCGTGAGAAGCCGCTGCCCGCCCGAGGTTCCCGCCGGCGGCCGAGGCGTCGAGGTAGGTCAGGGCGGAGACCGCCACCCCTCGAGGCCAGGACCATGGCTTCGGCCACGGAGTCGGTCATCACGGCGGCGTCGGCGCCTGCAAGGAGCACCAGAGCGCGTGACTCGGCCGGGCTCGCGCAGGGGCCCGGCACGAGGGCGCGACGACGGAGCTGCCGCTCACGCCGCGCAGGCTCCCCAGGCGCTCGGTGAGCGTCGCGTCCCAGCCTGCCGAGACCATGCCGGGGGCCAGGAAGAGGGAACCACCTGAGACATTGAGGTGGTCGGCGACGACGCGACCTGCCCTGGCGCCGAGCCGCCGCCACATCACCGGACGCTGCGGCAGCGGGTGGCGCGCGTGACGAGCAGGGCGGCGCGCAGGCGGCCCCTGCTGGCGATCCGGGCCAGCGCTGTCGCACCGCGCGCGCCCCACCGTGACATGCTGGTGCGCCCACGGGCGACGAGGACGCTGAGTCCACTGCGTCAGTAGGACACGAGCGCGTCTCGTGGCCGCGCTGGGGGCCCAACGCCGGGCAGGAAGGACAGGCGCACTTCGGCCGAGGACGCCCCCAGGCCTGGCCGAGGTCACTGGCTGAAGGCGGGCTCGCGATGACGAGGAGGTCGTGGCGGGCGCGACCTGTGGCCAGGAGTGATGGAGGTTGTCGGGTCCTCGTCCCAGACTCCTGGCGGGGCGGACTGCTGGACCATATGGATTCTTCCTGTGCAGCCGCGGGCGGTGGGACAGGGAACGATGGTTTCGCGCGCGCCGGTCAGGGTGCGGAGCGAAGTCTCACGCGAAGACGCCAGTGGCGCCGCTCCGCACCCATCCCATCGCTTCACTCAACCGTAAACTTCATGGAATCGACGCGCGGCCCGGGTCGATGATTATGAAGATTTTGTCGATCTGTAGTGGTGCCAGGCAGGTCGAGCGGGCGGCAGGCTTTCCGGCGCACTTCCACGATCTACATCGCGGTTAGCGGCAGATGCTCTCTCCGATGAAAACTGGACCAGCGCTGCAGCCACACAGGACGACAACAATACCCAGCTTTGATCGACCCTCGGAAGCACTCACGGTGCCAACGACAACATTGCCGACGAGCCCGACGACGCCAGTGAGTGCCCAGGCCCGCCGCGAGGCGGGCCCTGTCCCGCCTCGTCGCTTCAAGCCTCACGGGACAACGAAGGTCTCGTATCCGCGCCTCTGGCGACGATCAGGGCGATGTACACGAGCATCACGACTGGACGCTTCGTCGGCGCCACCCATAGAGAAAGCCATTGGCTGCTATCGATCGTCAACGCCGCGCCGCGCAGAAGGATGACGACGGCGTGACAACGCAGGCCATGCCCCCGATGGTAGGACCGCCGCCGCTTGGTGGCCTTCTGGCTTTCTGCCCGAGCACTCGACGCCGAGCCCGGGAGGACGGGAAGAGGCTGCCGCAGCGCGGGAGTGAAGGGTAGGCGTGGATCCGACTCAGACATGAAAGATCTCCTCAACAGCGGTCTCGAAGTAGCGGGCTATGGCGATGGGCCAGAGGAAGGGAGCCGTACTGCCTTTTCGATGGAGTTGACGCTCTGTTCCGGAGAGACATTCCAGGGCGGCTCCTGAGCTGGGCCTGCGAGGCTCGAGCCTCGCGCGCAGACTGCGCACGTCATTATCCACATGAGCCTCACCACCCGGGAGCGCGGCGAGACAACCCACCATGCCGCAGCCGCGTTCCGGACGGCACTGCAGTCCGACAGCCACGCGACACCGATGATGGACACACGCTGACCATGGCGGGTGCCTATGCGAGGTGAACGACCAGCAGAAGCGGTCCGGCGGAGAGATGACTGGTCGCCGGAACACGAAGCCCACCATGACTCCGGTGGGAGGAGCAGAGACCGGCTTGCTGCCCGCTGAGCTTCTTGAGGCGTTTCGGATCGCCTCTCCTCGGCACGGGACCCGCAGATGGCGAGCCGAGCACCGGTAGACGAGCAGGTAGAGGACGATCCCGGCGGACGATGCCACCGGACCACCCCGGCAACGAAGGTGACACAGCGGAGGATGTCGATGCGGCGGCCAGGACAGAAGGAGCGGAGACGGCGGAGAGCATATGCGATCATCCCTTGGATTAGCCAATCACCCTGGAGAGAGGGTAAGGCGTTTGCTCGACATGTTCCAGTGTGCTGACAGAGCCGACCATGTCAAGCGCGTGCTTCACTCGAAGAGTCGCCGCCCAGCTCATCAACATTCAGAATCGACGCGGCCGGCCGATTCTGAAGATTTTGTCGATCTGCTTGCGAGCTTCGTGGCGTGGTGCGTTGCGCGCGCGGGCCAGCAGCGCGCCACCTTTCACGCCGCAAACGTTATTGCACACAATGTGCAAGAACAAAGGAGTATCGCCGGGCATCCCACGTTACGGCTGGAGAGCGCATCGTACACCATTAATGCACCAATCGATCAAGCCCGATCAATCGTCATCGAGTTCTTCACTCAGGAGGGCTGGACCGTCGCGCCTTCTCCGCCGATACCTCCAGATCACCCGCGGCAAGAAGGGTATGCCCATCGCCTCGGCGCCCCTGCGGCAGCAATCATCTTCGCAGAACTCTTCAGTTGGACCGCCCGCACGGTGAAAGACCCTGGTGCGCTACCTGTCCCGACGGGGTCGGCTATCATCGGCGGCGCGCCCTGGGCATGCGCAAGCGTCACCAAGACGCACGCCGAGTACGCTGAGAGAAGCTCGCCGACGCCCTGCAGGCGCGAGAGACATTCTCATGAGCGTGGCAGCTGCCGCCAACGCGCGTCTCCTCCTCCCCTATCCCCTCATTATGCTTCCGGTCCTCCACCGGACCGGGGCCACCGCTGCGCAGCCCTCCCCTGATCTGACGTCGGCCCCGTCCGCCCCCGCACCGCGCCACCGGGGCATGACTGCACTGGGCTGCAGGCTGCACCGCAGCCCGCAGGACCGACCCCACCAGGGCGCTGCTCGCCTGCCCTGACCCGCGTGGTCGAGGTGCGCCTGAGCTGCGCGAGCGCCTTCGGCTCCGCCTCCGACGACGCAGGCGCCTGCCTGCTCACCGCCCGCCCGGCACCGGTAAGACGACGCTTCGTCCCGCCGCTCCCCGGCCGACGTTCCATGCTGACGTCGCTGCGACGCACCGCGGGCGCGCTCCAGGAAACGCCGGGCCGGGCCGCGTCGTCGTCACCCAGCCGCGGCGCATTCAGCCCGCGCGGCCGCTCGCCGCTCGCCGACCCTCCTGAGAGTGAGGTCGGCGGCACCGCGTCGGATACGCGTGCGCGGAGCGGCGCGCCGGCCCGGCGACGCGGATCGAGGTCGTCACCTCGCTGGCTTCTCCTGCGCGCGCCGTCTCCAGCGGGACCCGAGCCGAGCGGGCGTCGCCGCCGTCATCCTCGACGAGGGTCCACGAGCGCTCTGGACAGCGACCTCGCTCGCCCTCCTGGCGGACGCGCGCGCGCCGCCCTGCGCGAGGACGTGCTCACCCGTGGCGCATGCGCGTCCGCCACGTTCGACGCCGACCGCCTGCGCCGTATCGTGGGCGGTCATGGGCTGCTTCCACGTCGGACGGAGCCGCGCCGCTGGTGGAGGTGCCCGGGCGCCCACCCCCTTGAGGAGGAGGGCGTCGCCGGGCGCACCGGCGTTCTGGGACCGCGCGGGTGCTGCGGGAATTCCTCACGTCACCGCTACCGTGGAGCGGGCCCCGGCCGAGCGCCCAGTGACGTGCTGGTCTTCCGCCTGGGGGCCCGCGAGGTCGACGACGTCGTCTCCGTCTGCGCGGCGGCTCCTGGAGGCGTGGACGTCCCGTTGCTGCACGGTGGTTGCCTGCCCGCGAGCGCCCAGGATGCGGGCCTGGCCCCTGAGCCCGAGGGGCGGCGTCGTGGTGGCTACGAACGTGGCCGAGTCTCCCGCTGACGGTGCCCGGGGTGCGGGTGGTGGACTATCGCTGGCGCGCGCGAGCCGCGCCTGACGCCTCCGCCCATGAGTGGCCTGGTGACGGTGGGGTCTGCGGGCGGCTGGGGCAGCGGCTGGCGGGCGGGCGCAGTGGCCTGGGCGTTCGTTCATCACCGCTGCTGCTCGCCCACGACCGCGCGCGCGGATCGCCGCTGGCCTGACCTCGGAGGACCCTCCTCGGCCGACCTCACAGGCCCTGGAGCTGGCCGGGGTGCCTGACGGCGCGGGACCGCCCGCCCATGCGCCGCCGCCGCGGCGTGCTGGCGGCACGGAGTGCTGGAGCGCCTGGGTCGGGCCGGGCGCCGATGGCGTGACGTCCGGGCGGTGTCCGCCGCCTGCGGCGTGCGGCGCGGGCCCCTGCAAGTGGCGACGGCACCGGTGCTGGGGCGCGGCAGGCGGCGCGGGCGACGGCGCTGACCGCCGATGGTGCGATGCGCCCGGCGGGGACCTGACAGCCCCTGGCCCGACAGGTAATACGGGGCGGTGGCCGGGTCGGGGGTCTGGGCTATGAGGCACGCCGACTGAGCAGGCCTGCCGCGCGCCGCTGCCGAGCAGGTCGGCGCCCCTGAGAGTCCGGGTTCCGCGAGCGGTAACCACAGGCTCCGCATAACAGGGGCGGTCGGTCAAGGGCACCGGGCGTGGCCGGAGGCTACCGCCCGTGACGTCGGGCGACGCTTCCGGCGCTGGGCGGCCGACCGGAGTCGGCGGCGCTGGTGGCTGACGCAGCCGCAGGATCGCGCGATCGCCGAGGACCGCCTGCAGGCAGGCAGTGAGGCGCACTACGCGAGCGTCGCGCGACTGGCCCAGCCTGCCGGTGGCTCGGCGCTGGCGGAGTCCGAGGGCTGGCAGTGGCCGCGTGGACCTGACCAGTATGGCGACGACTATCTGGGTTGCCGCAATTGCTGAGCAGGCGGCCCTGGAGTGGTGGGGCTGGCTGACCGGGGAGGGCATGTTCTGGGAGTGCTGCGCTGACGGGGTGCCTGCGCCGTCTGGGGCATCTACTACCACGAAGGTCCGCCGCCGGGTCCGACGGCGGTGGCGTGAGGTTGTCGGCGGGTGTGCGCTGGGGGCCGATGCGGCTGGCGTGCTGCTGTGGGATGAGGAGGCGTTTAGCCTGCGGCTCTGGCCTTCTGCATGAGCACCTGTGTGAGCTCTGGCCGGATATGAGCGTGAGGCCCTGGCCGAGCGGGCCGGGGGTGGTGGCACCGGCGGTGGGAGCCTGGCCGGGCAGGCTGGAGGGTCAACAGGTAGGTCCGGGTGGGTCGGCGTCGGGCCTGGGGGTCGGCGTTTCAGCTTGTAGCGGTTGGACGTGGCCCAGCTGCGGGGGCTGCTGCCGTGGCTGCAGGCGTCGCGCCTGGACGATCTGGTGCCGGACGGATCGAGGTCCCCTGGCTCACAGGTGGGGTGGACTCGGGGCGGTCGGCGGGGCGGCTGGGGCGGCTGTCTGTGGGTCATGGTGGCTGAGGGGCGGGTGGTCGGCCGGGGTGCTGGCGGTGCGGGTCAGGAGTGCTTGGCTGGGCGGCCAGCTGGGATCGTGGAGGGCTGGTGTCGGTGCTGCACCTACTCTCTCCGGCGCGCCGTCCGCGGCGGTCACCGACGAC
>BNJU01002605.1_pt1 | contig 28647 bp, 58 predicted proteins | sample 8539281 | NCBI WGS metagenome assembly BNJU01 (sample SAMD00202456, study PRJDB9452) | human saliva metagenome | isolation source: human saliva | place: Japan
CTTCTCCTTCTAATTCCACTGATTTCTTCTGACAAGCTATGAGGCAGATTTACTTTTTCACTTGCCGGATAGAATCAAATCATTATTTTTCGATATTAGACTGCTGTATATACTATATTTCTATTAGTATAATCTAATTATCTTTTATAAAAGAAAAATGAATTTGTTGCATAGGCAACAAAACAGAATAATATCTTATATCTTCAACTGCAAACTGATCTCATTGGTAAACAAAAGATAACAATTTATAATAAAAGTAAAGACAGGAATTTCTTGCAACATTCAAACTGTCTATTCCAAGAAAAATTTCTGTCTTTCACATGATCCGAAAACTATTTCACTACCGATACCTGCTCCGGAGTAAATTCAATCTTAAGAATCATTCCCATTCCTTTTGCCAAGCGCTGAAGAGTCCTAATAGATGGATACTCCACATAGGCCTCGGTATATTCGACAATTTTGTCGTAATCAAAGCTGTCAAAAGCACTTCGAAAAAGATTTCACGCTTCTTGATCATCAGATCCCAGGAGAGGCCAGACTGCATGGCCTCCATCATCAGAAACTCAAACTGCTTCTGATCGTTATGCGACGGGATGCCCCATTCGGTATCGTGATATGTTTTCATGGCTTCAAACCGGAAGCCCCAGTCACAACTGCTCATGACCACCACTCCGGCACCAGGTCATGCAGGGAAGCAACCTGTTTATTTTCATAATCCACCATGATCTCCACATCGCCAAATCTCCCAGGCACCAACTGCGCCATAAATTCTCTGCAAGCTCCGCATGGCGGTATGGTTTTACCTTCCGCATTGATCTCAATAACCTTTCGAATTTCATTTTTCACCGCAAGTAAGCATATGAAACATTATATTCCGTTCTGCGCAAATACCTAAAGAGCAAGCTGTATCTACACAAACTCCGACATAAATGTTTCCTGATTTGGCGAAACATCACGTTCATTGATAGTAGCTCTGGCTACCTCATATAGTTCCTTCTAGGTTCTCATATCTGACTAATTCCTTATAAACTGATGTTCTGACACCGGCATATTGTCATCGGATACATACCGTTCGACTTTCATGTGAAGATCATATTTCTTGCGTAATTCAGCAATTTTTCCCATCATAGGTGATGCATGGTGTACATCTATAGCCGACTGATCCGTCCAGCTGTCAATCAACAGAACTGTCTCAGGTTTATCCATGGGAAAGAAGTATTCATATCTCAGATTACCTACCTCTGCCCGGATATCATCAACAACTCCGGTTGATACCATTTCTTCCGCAAAGCGGCATGCACTGCCGCCCTTGCCAGAATAGTAGATGTTTACTGTTATAGCCATTACCCAGCCTCCTTCCTCGTCGTTATCCTTAATCTGCTATATATACTGGCTTCAAGTAAGGTACAACTATCGCCTCATATAACTTTGCTGTCCACTTAGCATGAAACCGAGCAATCACCGGCCAGTCTTCTTCTTTTTCCAATCCCGACTCCATCAAGCGTGAAATATATCTTCGATGACTTCTTGTCATCGCCTCTATCCCATACCAGAGGTGCACCGATTGCGCCTTCAATTTCCGCTTTATGGGCGGCGACGATATCAAAGCCCTTCTTGTTTTTCTTCCGAGCTGGCTTTCCCAAAGACAAGCTCTGCCCCTCACCGCATCGAAATTTGCCACAGTACACAGGTAGAAGCCCTGGATGCCAAAGTATCCATTCATCCAGTTCTCTATAACCGGATTACAGTACTGAAAGCCCCGCTCTCTTTGTTGGCTTCCTGATGATTTCAAGAGCATACGTCCAGAAGTTCTTCCGGAGTTCGTACCGTGTGCCGGCGATTTCTTCCTCTTCATCCGTCCCGTCTTCATCGCGAAGATAGAACACAAGGTCAGAAGCATCCAGCTTATAGAGGCTGAACAACCTTTTAAGGATCGAGAGCTTCGTCCATGTGCTGGTATTCCGCTCGACATAGATTCCGTTGTCTATTTCGATGTAACCACGGAGCGCATCCTTCTTGTAACTGACATAAGAAGAAAGATCAACACTTTCATCGGTTTCATAAGCAAGATTATTCAGTACGGATTTATCCTCAGAATGAAGGAGCCTGACAACGTCTCTCAAACATCTCTGCCCAGTTCTTGACCGGCTGTTCCATTGTCAGGTATGCAAACCGGGCAATTTTTCTTCCTGTCAAATCAATTTCGTCATCCAACGTACACGAATCCAGCTGCTTTTCAATCGGGCGGAAACTAGTTACAGGTACTGCCCATATTTCCAGCGCACGCTGCTGGACATAATCATTCCGTTTCTCCAGTTCTTCCTCTGTCCACTGGGCTTGCGCCCCAATCCACTGGTTCATACGGATGCCGCTATCTTTGAACCCATTGGCCATATCTCGTTTTTCGATGAAAGTGTTATTGCTGTACTTGGAGTTGTATCCGGTCAACGTCAGGTTGGCCATCCTGTGCGACCAGGTCTCATGAATGCGCTCGTAGTCATCACCATGCACATCAGCCCAGGCTGGTGTAAGGTGCTGCGGCATAATATGCTCAATCGAGTAATCTCCGTCATCAAAATGCCGGTACACATCCTTGTCTTCGATGGTGCCAAAATTCTCGAACCGCTCCAGAATGTACATTTTGTTTTTGGCATTCATGGAATAAATCTGCTTCGCAGCAAAGGTATCCGCAAACTCCACATCTTCCGGGAATCTGGCACGTTCCTTCTTGGAAAGCAGCGCATATTTCAGCTTTTCAAGATAGTTATCTGCAGTGCCATCGTAACGGATGACCTCCTTATGCAGGAGAAGGAAAATTTTGTTCAACTGGTTTGTCGGCAATTCGCAGATTGTCCGACGGAACAAGTAATTCTCTGTCGTAAGGAACACATCCACAACGTCGTCCATTGAGAACGTACCCTCTTTGTTGAGGCGCAAAATTTCGAGGAAGAACGGGCGGGTAACGGTCGTTTCCAGTCGGTTCAAGCGGTAGATGCAAGAACCCAGCCTCTTATCGCCAACCTTTCCGGTCAAAAGGATTCTGTACAGCCGGGCGTAATCCAGAAGATCAATAAGAAGCGTCTCGGTATCAAGCTCATCATTCTCAACATACCCCTTGAAGGTGAAATAGATCTTGCTCAGCGAAGGTGTTGCCTGCTGCTTTACGCTTAGATAATCGCGAACAAACAGATCGACCTGATAGTTCGTGTTCTCCTCAATCTTGTTCCAGTATTTTTCGTAGAATACTTCCTGCTGCTTGGCCGGTAGCCCCATCAGGATATAGTTCCGGATTTTGTCGCCTTCCGAAAGGTCAAGCCCTGTAGAATTCAGGCTTTCAAATATCAGTCGCGGGTTATCATCCGTGTCGAGGCGGATGTTGATGATTTCTAGGCTACGGATCGCTTGGAATAGTTGGTCTATCGAGATTTCTTCTTTCTGGATGCGGTCGTAGAAGTAGTTGTAGTTCGTTGTCAGATTGGAACCTCCGATATGCTCTTCCTCATCATCGAACAGCTTTTCCGAATGCCCTGCGGTCGTTCTTGATTGGCTTCAACTTGATGCGGGTCTCTTCCGGCTGATACTTGTCTACCAGATAATCCTCATAGATACGGTCGCTGAGACGTTTATCTTCCGGCACCATTTTCCCCTGCTTGATCAGGTTGTACATAGCCAGAAGCGAGAGAGACCGTCGTCAGCCTTTGCTGACCGTCGATAATCTGGTATTCTTCATTATCACCGTCCGGATTAAATGTCGAAACGATCTCGCTGAAAAAAATGGTTCTTTCTTCCATTCCTGACGACTTTGATCAGGGTCATCATAAAAGCTGTTTGCAGTTCTCAATCATCCAGTCGTAATTTCTCTGATAGACGGGGATAACAAACCGCTTGTCTGCTCCCTCCATATATTTAATCAGCTTGGATTCTGACCCTTTCATAATGTGCCTCCGATGCCGTACTCCTCACTCTACTTCTTCCAGATAGCGGACAGCTTTGCCGGTCGCTATCGCATAATCAATCTCTAATTGTGTGCTGGTGCCGATATAACCGCCTACATTAATGACATAAATCTCATCTGACATGTCAATCTTCCGTTTATGCATATCATCCAGCATTTCCTTTGTCCGCGTCAGCGTTCCCGCGTCAGCGTTCCCTCGTCCATGTTTTCCCAGACTTCGTTGTCTCCGGAATGGCCAAAGAGGCCGACACTGATTATTATATTCCCTCCAGCGTCAGGCGCTTCTGTGCTTCCATGAAAGAATCTTTGAAGCGGGTACTGCCGCAGAGGGTGATGACTTTATACTTTTCTACCATAGCAACTTCTTGTTTTCAAGCCATTTAACAATTGTTTTTATTTGCAGTGTTCCTGATACCATTTATCCATAGAAGAATTAATAATGTTCCCCTCATATTTAGTCGTCCAATCAGCAGTAGAATCGAATGACGTCAATAAACCCTGATTGTGCTCATTGAGATTGCCATATATGCATGATGAAACAACAAGCGGTTTCCTTCCGTTTCGGCCTGCTTCGCCACTCAGATGACTTGCGGAATTAACAACGTCCCCCATCCAAATTACATCGTTTAAACCACTTCCAGAGTAACCAGCTTTCACCATCAACGCTCTTCCATAATCTATCCCTATTCCAACTGATATTTCCGAATATCCCTTTTTCTTTAGTTTATGGTTCAGTATTTTTATCAAGCTATTGAGTTGAGCAGAAACACTAAACACTGTATCAATATCAGATTTTTTAGGGGTCTCAAAAACGCCCCAGACACAATCACCGTTTATGTTGATCTCCATGCAAATATTTTCTGAATTCATTATGGCAGTACATTCAGAAATAAAGCTACGGTATGTCTTTGCAAGCACAGGTCTCTTATGTTCATCTGTCATATCAGAGGAACCGACTATATCGATGAAAAGCGCTGTAACATATACATAAAAGCCATTGGTATATGTAAGGCTACTCCGAGATGGAAGATATCCCTTATCTTCGAAATTACCATTGCCAGCGGAAAGAATATCGTCTATCCTTTCCGCACTCTTATCTATATCGTATAAAATATGATCTGTAACTTCCATGTTCAACCTCCTCAGAGAACGCCTATTCCCATACACGCAATGTACAAAACAGTCGCAACGAAAACGAATTTCACCCCAGAATTGTAGTATTTGCTTTTCTTCGTACATATTTCTGCATTGGTATGAATCTGTTCAAGGATATCTTTAATGAGTTCATCTTCTGTACGATTTAAAATTTTTGACTTATAGTCATTTAGAGACAGTTTGGATATTTCTCCAAAGAAAAGTAATGAGGGCTTATTTCCCTTGCCGTTAATACGTGCTGTTAGCGTTCCAAGTAAAAAAACAGCAGAAAGTATAAGTGAAAAATACAGTCCTATTGCGCAAATGATTTTCGCCCAATAGATCATCCCTAACGGCGCAGTGGGCGTAGTAGAAAATACTACTGGAACCCCATGAGAGACAACGAATCCCATTACCACTGATAAGTAAGCAAGCAAGAATGAAGCTTTCGTATCCAGATTTCCGATCCAACTATTGGTTATTTCCAACGATTTATATGCATCTTCTTTTTCGAACATCACTTCATGTTTTTCTTTTGATCCAGCCATATTACTCCACTCCTAGCGCCTTATACACCGCATCTTCAGCATTGCTATAAAAAATCAGATTAAAGCATCCCACCAGCTCCGCCGGTGCTGTGCGAGATCTGCTTGCAGACGTAATCGGCGCAATACCTTCTTTGCGCCGGAATCCAAGCAGACCTGCGCCGCATTTGCAAGCTCATCTACCTTAATCATCGTGCCGCTGATGCTGATCTCACCTAATACCGCCAGACTGCTTACAGTCGGCTTTCCCAGGGCGATGGAGCTTAGAGCAATAAGCGTGGGAAGCGCCAGCTTTCCTGTCATACCGATGCCCTGTAAATCCTGATAATTTATGATGTAGTCCTTCGTGGTCGTGCTGATGGCTCCGCTGATCCTGTTTCCGTTTGCTTTCAGATAGCTTAAAGCAGTATTGGACGCCTCTCGGCATTCTCTGTCAGAGCCGAGGCCGGTTCTATCAAACTTTCCATTGCCGGGGAGCATTTGGCTCTCCAAGCGAAATACGCCAATCATGCCCGATTTTTCCGCGGGAGACCGTATACACCTGACCCGGATTGCACATGCTCTCCGGGATCAGTTTGCCGCCGCCTTGCTCTGGGACGCTGACATAATGCTCTTCAAAGCTTTCATTGTCGATGTAGGAGAAATTCACATCATAGAATTCCATACCACCCAGCTTTTTCAACTGCTCCTTGACGCGGCGGCGCATCTCCAGCGCAAGCGTCAGGACTTCCGCCACTTCTTCCTTGCCGAACTGGCCGTCCGGATAGAGAAGCTTTAGATATCCATCCACCATCCTGCGAACAGCAATGGTGTCGCGCTGGTTCAGGTTCTTACCAAGGCGGAAATACTTGTCCAGCGAATCTCCGTATTGTTCTTTCCGCAGTTCACGGATAAACTCAGCCAGGTAATCCGTAATAAAGCCATAATCGTCCGTGAAATGCTCCGGCCGGAATTTCGGAATCTCCCAGCCTGGTAGGTAGCAGTGCATACGATCAAGGAAAGCCGTATCTGTACCCATTTCAGGTGGAAACGGGTCAAACAGGCTGGATGTCTTCAAAAGCACATCCACACTCTGGTTGATATTGCCCACAAAAACCATAAAGCAGATGCCGCCTTCTCCTCTTTGCCACGGGCAAAGGGCCAGATGCCATATAATCCTTCATGATTTGCACGCCGTCTTTATCTTTAAAGCGGATACCGGCAACCTCATCAAAGGCAACGCAATCCCAAAGTCCTACCAGACCAACGGTCTTTCTGCCCATGTTGTAGAACAGATTGGCAACGGTCGTCTGTCCGCCAGACACCAATATGCTGTTCGGCGAAATCTCCTTGTACAGGTGAGACTTACCAGTCATGCGGGGTCCAAGTTCACGAAGTTAAAGTTGTTTTTCAATCAGCGGCAGCATACGGGTGAGAAGAAGCCACTTTTCCCGGTATTCCAGTTCATCTGGCTCCATGCCGATGGAGCGCAGCAACACGTCAATCCATTCATCTTTGCTAAACGCTTTGCGCCCTGACTTTAATTCATCGATGTCCACATGGGGCATCTGGATCGGCGTCAGCTTGCGGATGTGAATCGGCGTCCTATTGCGTTCTTCCTCGACAAACTCATAATCCAGTCGCACGATGCACCAGATTCCCGCCGCAGAGCAAGCGGTCGTATTTGGTCGGATAGTCCTCATCAATGGGGATGCCCGTTAATCCAAGGTTTGAAAAGGTAGCAAAATAGCAGTCGTGCTTAATATCCAGATTGACCGTGATCATGTCGATCACAGTATGGCTGCCGCACTGGCGCAGCAGGGAGAGGATTTTCTGTGCTTCATCCGGACGCACGAAATTGTCTGCCAGAATCCGCTTTGACGTTATCCACGCCCTGCTCGATCACCTCCGGATCATCTGAACTGCAATACTGACCGAGAAGGAACTCCAGCACATAGACTGGTACATTCGCGCCTTCTTTGATCTTTTTTGTTAAATCCTTGCGGACGATCTTCCCATCGAAGTTCTGGCGTAGCTTACTCTTGATAACCTCTCGTCTGTCATCCGTAATCGAAAATTCTGACATATTCCCTTACCGGCCTTTCCTTCTATCAGATGCTGAAGCCAAAATCATCGGCAAACGCCAGATCCATGATCACAGGGTGACGGAATGCCTCGATGCCTGTCGCATCATCGTAAACGACAAGGTGATACTGCTTGTTCTTGTCGTATTTCTTATTCTTGAATGTGAACCGCATCCGGAAGATTCGTTTCTGCGGATCGGCATCACGGCTGTCTGCGATGTGAGGTGTTCTCATTGGAAATTTTCTCATTATCCTCCGAGATAAAGTACATCTTATAGGTTGTCTTCTTGACCGTATCGCTGACCGCATCCGACTGGATGAAATCCATGGTGGTAATCAGGTTCGTGATTTTCTGCACGATACTCACCAATGCGATCTGCGCAGGACGGGTCTCCATATGTCCCTTTTCCATCCGGATGGTCAGAACGGGAACCAGCATTTCCTGCGGGGAGGAACCACCATGGACAAAGTTCTGTCCGCCCCCGGCCACCTTGAATACATTGCTGTTAACGGGAAGGAGACCATCTTCTGATCATCGTTTCCGAGGATCCGCCCCATGGACATAAAGTTATGAACACCTTCATCGACCACAGGCTCCTGTGCCACGATGAACCGGCGGTTGACGAACGCCTTCTTGTCATTGATCCCGCCGATCTTGTCGCTTTCGGAAAGCTTGTCGCGCTTGTATATAAAGCCATGGTCAGAAGTGACGATAAAGTGCGTGGTATTGGCGTTTCCAGTGAGCTTTGAATCAGATCCATGATCTCCGTGATTGCCTCTTCACAGGGCGACAAACACCTCATCCTCGGTATTGGCCTTGTCTCCACGGGCATCGATCTGATTATGATACACATACACGACCTGCTTCCCGGTGAAGATGTCCCGCAGATCGTTTTTCTTCAGACCTTTGATATCATCAAACTGCACGCAGCAGCTGTCCTTCTGATGTGCTTGCAGAACCGTCTGAGCGACCGGCCAGGTCATTGCAGAGACACACCATCTGCCAGCACACGAAAATCGTCCTCCATAGTGAGAGTTCGGTGCGGCAGAAGCGCCGCCATCCCCAACCTTGTATAGGACGGCAGCACGGAGAGCTGCGCTTCCAGCTTCGCCGTGCATTTCGGGTCATCGCTCATACGGCGGTACAATTCCTGCCCCACCTCATAACGCATGGCATCGGAGATAATAACCACCGTACGTTCTTTGGTATTACGAAGATTTCCGCTATAGAAATTCCGCTGAAGGATCTCCTGCAAAAGCCTGTTCTTCCTGAATGCCCTCATTCCATTTGGGCATAATGGTCGCCAGGAACTCGTTGGTGTAGATGTTCTCCACCAGGGTACGTAGCCCTTCAAACGCGCCGGTGTCCTCCAAGGCGTCAAAACTGCTATAGAATTTCCGATATTCCTGATCGATCTTATAGTCTTCCTTCAGATACTGGCTGATAATATTCTTAAAGCCATCCGGGCAGGAATAGTTCGCAGCAGCAATCAGGTCATAGGCACTGTGAAGCAGGCTGTATGTTTTTCTGTCCGTTTGACAAAATGCATCTTGCTCCGCTTTCTCGCAGATTTCCGGAATAGAAAGCCTGTCCAGCTTTGCACCGGTATCTTCAGCGGAAAGACGCTCAACAATCCACTTTACGAGTATCTGATCAGTCGCGATAAACGCATCCACATCCACAAGTGCTTCCGGCTGTATGGAGGAAAAGGCGCCATCACATTCAAAGCCATCGGATACATGCTTGGAGAGCGCATCAAAGCGGTCTCCATACAGAACGCTGTTCATCAGATTATTCAGGAAAGCTGATGATGTTGCCGGACTTATACGAACCAAAGCTCTTCCAGCTCTGTGGAACATCACATCCCAACTGTCGCGCGGTTGCTGTCACAAACATGGTGACCATGAGCTTTTTCCAGTGTCGGCTTCACATCCGTATAGCCAAACTGTCGCTCGCAAAGCTTCCAGAAGGAATCCAGCAGGTCGTACTTCTCGATCTCGGCAAGGAACTTATTATCTTCCAGCTCACCGTCCGTGATCATAACCGCAGACACCTCTTCAAAAGAGCAGGTACGTGTCTTACAGATAGCGCTGAGAAGGCCGACAAGGGATGTTCTCCTCGTTAAAGTTCTCAATTTCCAGATCATAGAAGCGCTGGGTGCGCTCTTTATTAACAAAGAACTTGATGTGTTTCTCGATGATCGGCTTATATTTCTCTTCAATGCCCAAATCCACGGACAGGGAGGGAGGTACGGTCGACAAAAACCGCTTGGAGTACAGCATAGTGTCCTCCAGGTGGTTTTCACTCACATCCGGCTTTTGGAAACGGCGCATAGATCAGGTAATTTGTGGTGGTATCTTCTCGCTCTAGAAAGCGCTTTGGTCTGGAACTGATTATGCGGCTTCAAAAATATACCTTCGCATTTTTTCCAGTTCCACACCAGCGACATCTTCCTCAAACTCGGCTTTATCGTCATACCAGAAGACCAGCTTACGGGTATCGCCGTAAACTCAGCTTTCAGCCGGTCTATAATTTGTTTTAGGGTTTAATTCAGCCATAACATTCAATCTCCAGAATCGACAACGATCCATTTGCCGCGCTTTTTGTGCCCCTTCACGGCTCAGCTTTCGCGCTTACGCAATGCATCTATCACATAGCGGATACCACTGACAGACATTCCGCATTGCAAAGCCATCTCTTTTATCGTAATCGATGGATTATGCTTAATCAGAGTAATAACCTTTTGTTCTGTGTTGGTTTCTGTGTTGGTTTCTGTGTTGGTTTCTGTGTTGGTTTCTGTGCCAGTTTTTCTGCTAGTGTCAGTCTTTTCGCCTGCCTTACTGTCAGTTTCTAAGCCAGTATTGGATGGATTGGCTTCATGATTGGCATTAATGGCCTTATAAATCGTCACCTTGATCCCATCGCCGAACTCAGAAAATTTCGGTTCCGGCAGCCCCATTTCTGCACAAGCTTTATATAATCTGGGCACCCCGGTTCCCCAGCCTTCAATCAGATTCATATACTGAAATGCCTCGGCCAATGCCTTATTCCGACATTTAGATTTCCCGAGAGCGCATCCGCCACACTTAAACCAGCACACAGCATACCCGGAGAATCGATCTCGACTCTGTCATCGTAGATAGAAACCTGAATATTTGCAGGATCTACATAGCTGCGGTGCAAAACCGCATTTGTGATGATCTCACGGATAGAACTGACCGGAAGCTCATGGACATCCTGCCGGTAAAGTCCCTCTATGATGGCACCCTTATTTGTGTGACGTAGCACAAACTGATGTGCCTGCTCGATCTGTTCCTGTACCGGTCCACGGAATTCCTTGCGGTCGATAAAATCCACTTTTTCAGTTCCTTTGAACAGGGCACACTGGATTTTGACATAACGCTCTCTCGGCTTGGTCAGAAGCGTAAAGGCTCTGGAAGGAACAAGTTCGCCCTCTTTTCGGAGCAGAATACCAAAGTCCTCCAGTTTTTCGGTCGTAAGCTATGAACCGCATTTTTGGGCATCGGTACCTCTGTGTTCTGACAACGCAGTCTGATACATGCTTTCCATCAGAGCTTCGACCGCTTTCTTCGTCATAGGAATCACCGATCTCCCACAGGGTATCATAGGACATCGCGCACCTTCCAGCTCCAGTTCCTTCAAAATGAACTCACCACAGGGGCGGCTGGTTCCATTGATCCGCACATATGCAGACGCTTCTTTTCCGGCAGACTTCAGGTAATACGGCCGGTTAGTGCCCGGGAATACTTCTACTTCAAGAATCGTCTTTCCCTCCAGTGTTTTAGCGGTAATATCTGTAAAGATCTGGGGGCGTACAGGCATCAGAGATCATATTGAGATTGCATCAGAAAGTTTGAACGGACTTCTGTTCCCCTAATCCTTTCACCCTCACCTGTTTCATCCTCTATGCCTATCACAACTTTTGCCGCCGCTGGTGTTGGCGAAGGCAATGATGTCCTTCAGAAACTTCTCATGCTTCTTCGGGATCTCCTCTTTGAACTCCACATATTTTCCTTCACCGAAGTATTCTTTGGAAACTGCCATGCCATCACCCCTTACTTCTTCGTCATGATATTCTTGGAATCCGCCAACACTTCGTAGAATTTGCCGTCGTTTGCAGTCTGAATCTTGCGATAGTTGACCTTCACGCCGTCATCCAGATCCAGCTCGATGCGGGAAAGTGCCAGATGCGCCAGACGCTCATCATATTCCCGGCATTCCTTCAGCTGCTTCTGCAGCTTCTCCCGGCGTTTGTAGACTGTGCTACTTCCCGGGCACTGGTACTGTGGTCGATCATATCCTGCATCCGGCTGATTTCACTCTCATAAATACGCTGCATCCGGTGCAGGTAGTCTATACGCAGGTTTCCTATGGTGTCAGCGTTGTAGCGATGCAAGTAGATCAGAGCCTTAAAACCGTTCTGCTTACCGGAATCAAAGAGCCAGTAGATCGGGCGCTTGCCGGAACCTGTCACAGAATAGGTCTGGCAATGATCCTTGAAGAAATCATTCAGGAAGTAATTCCGGATGACTTCACGGGACGAATCACCCTTGTTTCCCAGTGCCTTAGCGATGAAATCAAGGTTTGCCTCCAGTGTGGACTCTCCAAACACCACCTTCAGCCATGTGCAGAGTCGGAAAACGATGTCGTCTTCCAGATACTCTTCATCAGTAATCGGGATCACATTATCTGTATCAGGCAGGAACGTGGAATACTTTGATGCATCCCAAGTGCCACCAGCATAGGCCAAACCCCTGATAATTCAAAGAATAGCGGCCGAACATACAGCCCACGGCATACGAAAGTAAAGACTTAATGTCTCGCTGAAGATCCGCATGACGGACAGTTACAGCCTTATCCTCTACCTCTGACTCCAACTCATTCTGCAAGCCGTAGATATCAATAAATAACTTATTTATTCTTTTCTTCGTTTTTCTTTTAGTTGATTGAATCGATCATCGTAATCTTGTGCCACATAGCTAAATACGTACTCTATTGTTATGTCCTCATCATTCCCCCAATGTGAACGACTCCTTGCTTTTTTTAACAATGGGATTTACCTTGAATGACCAAGAGCTCTCACTTTCTTCAAATTCACTTGAAACTAACTTGTAGTTATCTTTTGCATAGCTAGCTATTGTAGCCTCGTCATAATCTGACAGATGGAGATAAGGAATTTTAGGAATTTGACCTGTACTATAATGCAGGCCTTGGCAAATAACATCTGCAAAGTGTTGAAAAACAACGGAATTAAAGTATCCTAATGAACTCCATACCCTTTCTGGTGCGCCAAAGAAACAGGGACTTGCATCAGCGAAAATATATCCTTCTGGTGTAAATCTCGCATTAAAGCGATCTCCAGCAACATCATTCCATGTGATACCTTCATGGAAATACCACTCTGTGTTCTTTTACGACAAATCCCGGATTATTAAGATACGAATACTTTGACATTACCGATTTTTTAATATCTGCCCCGTCATTCTGATAATTAACTACAAAATCTTCTCTTTGATACCACCGTTGGAAATCGCCCCCCTTAATAAACGGATACCATTTGACATCCGTATTTTGCGTCTGTTCAACGCTCTTCAAGCCAAAGCCAATTTTTTCAAACTGAACTTCATACCAGTTCCTTAGGAAGGTATTATTATCGGATGTTGTAAGTCCTTGTCTTGCTTTTTCCAACGTTATCTAAGCAATCGCCACTACTAAAAATATTCAAATGTTTTTCTGAAACAGAATATGCTACAGGAGCATCCGAAGCAGGTTGAATTCCTGTTGATTGAAGATGTGTCTGTTCTCCAAATTGAAAAACTCGGTTTGCTTTTCATCTCGGCGACTATAGCAGAATTCTGATAAATCAATGGCTATGCCCTTTTTATGAGGCGACCTTTTTCTTAATACCCATGCGCCAATATATAAATGTCCTATCTTGCCATCAAATAGTTCTGTCCCACAGTCAACAATTGATTCAAATTGATACTCTGAATAATGATTTCTCTAATTTTTCTTGAACTTTGCTGAAAAACATCCATGATGTCGGCATAATGAAGGAAATAAAGCCGTCTTGCAAAAGCGTTTTTATTGGATACTGCTTGCACATTATAGTACTGATATCCTGTTTGGATTCTTTGTAATTCTTAGCGACAAATGTGGTTAATGCGCTATCCATACGGTTCGCATTTAAGTAAGGAGGATTTGTAACTGTTGCCAAGTACTTATTTGCCATAGCCTCAGCAATATCAATGATCTCCTGCAGCCTATTCGCCGCAGACTCCGTAGCATTCATATCCAGACTGAGCTGACCGATACCCATATTCGGTACAGCAAAACAACGCAACAGATCCCAGTCACGCTTTTCGATGTTCAGGATGCTGCCATACTCTTTGGCATCCTTGAACTCTGCAATCAAAGCCCTGATCTCTTTAAGAGCCTTCTGGCGCTCGTCTTCGGAAAGGTTGCCGCCCATGTCCCCAAGAGCAGCATCGGTAATGCCATTGCTCTCCTGAATCGCATAGACCTTGCAGGTGTTCTCACCATTCAGGATGCGGCGGTTATACTCCCTTGCCTTCATCATGACGGCAAAGTATGCCATCTGATAAGCACGGTCATCAATGTCCAGACCGAACAAATTGTGCTCCAAGATACTCTTGGCAGCGTCACGTTGACCGTAGCCAGCACTCTCATAGATCTGCATAAGAACCGAGAATCCATAGAACCAATATATGGCCTCTGCCCATGCAAGGGTCGATCATGGTGATCTGCTCCGGTTTCAGCGCGACGCGCTCCTTGCGGAGTTCGCGAAGTTTTTTTCTTCTACCTCCGGTTCCTGCTTTGCTTCCGGGAGGTAATACTTCCATCCGAATTCGCGACCAGAGCGCCTCATCTTTGGATTCATCCACTGCTCTCATATGCTCAATCCAGGTACGTCCAACAGAGTTTTCGACCATGTAACGGACGATCCAGTCAGGTGTGAATAATTGAGTTGCATATCCTATTTTCTTCTTTGTTTACTTTCTCGGTCGCTTTGTCGCCATCGTACAGCTGTTCAAAGGGTTCAACATTGTAATACTGATACAGCCAGCCGATGATCTCCACCTGACCGCCCAGCTCAACATTGAAGTCTTCTTCCGGGATGTCATGTACCAGATGCCAGACCACGCCGTCCTGATCAATAACGGAGAGACTCAGAAGAAATTCTGTATAATCGGCAGTTTTCTCAAACAGGGCAGGCAGGATCTCATTCAGCGCATCGCACTGCTTGACAAAGAGGATGCGGAAGACTTCATCCACCTTGTTTTCCTGCTTCAGACGGTAGATTTCCTGCTCCTCGTCTGCAGAAAAGGATAGTTCCGCGTCAAAGGGTGTTGTGACCAAATCCGGCTCCATTTTACCGGAATCGGAGGACAGCACTCGGATATGGGAGGGCAGATAATCGTTGACCTCCATAAAACGCACGGCAATCAGGCGGTTAAACCAGGTATAGGCAACCTCCTCGATCACGTACTTATAGGCAGTTTGGTAGTTTGACTCTCTTTCCTTACTGCGGATTTTCTCCACCAGTGACCGGCGCTGCTTCACCGCATCCCCATCAATGGAATACGGTTCCGCCATGCCGATGTCGTAAAATTCAGTCGTCCCGGTAGACTGCGGAAGGGCTTTCTGGATGCCCTCTGTCGTAATGCCCATCAGACCGGCACGGTAGCTAATATCCGCAATCAGCTTGTTCCTTGCCCAGATGGCAAAGTTCTTAATGGCAGTCTTATTCATGAGCCACCCCTTCTAAAAATCCAAGTACACGATTACCAATTTTTTCGACAATATCTGTATATTTCAGAACGTCGCTTTGCTTAACGATGATATGTTGCCCAATGCGATAATGAGTGTCTCCGCTTTTTGCAATATAATCCTGATCAACTATTCCATCTTGGTGCTGAAATAAATGTCTTTGCTGGAAAAAGTACCTTCAAAGCCTGCATCTCATGATCATCTATCCAGTCTTCATAACCATTACCAACCAGTTCTTTCCACAACACAGACCCATCATTAAGCCTCTGAAACACATTCCGCTTCAAAGGTTTTGCGTTTTCCAACTGAGGATAGACGCATTCTACATACCCTTTGGAACGCCACAACCAGGTCGGAATAGAGCTTTCAGCGACGATGAGCATGCTCTTGCGCCTTCGTCCTTGCTATACTGTGAAATTGTCTGGCTAATCAAATCCAAATTTTTTGATTTTTGCTCTGACTTTATCAATGGTATTGTTGAAAGTGAGTTTTGCGGAATTCTGTCACAGCAAGGGACAATAAATGCTGACCCGACAACCGCATATCTCGCGCCACAGTTATCACATTGGATTTTTGTTCCATCTCCTCAGAGTGCTTCCGCAGAGAGATTCATGAAGTGTATCGGTCCTTTATACTTCATGGACATTCTTACAAAAGCTTTTTCGAGGCTGGGATCGGTTAAAGTCCTTAACATCCCGACTTAAAGCCTGGCCTAATTTTTGCAGATATCATCTGTGTAGCCCTGTTCTTCCGCCTGCTCTAATTGCTCAGTTGTCCACCAACTATTAGCCGACGCTGTATGTCCACAAAACGGACAATAAACCGCTTCATCAGAGAATAGGTTCTCCCAATCCTCCGCATTGACTTTGAACTGCGAAAGACAATCCTCATTTGGACACTCCTTATCGAAATATCCATCGTCATCAGGGAGTATCGGCATAGAATAAGTCGTTGTCCTGTTCAGCTCTTCTAAAAGCTTTGATTGTATGTCTAAAATAATCTCTACTCATTAAAAACTCCACATTCACTATGTCGTTGGTCTCCAGCTCCGTCAGCAGTGATTTCCGCAGGGCCGAGAGCACCTGTTCAACATCATCCGCACTCTCCAGACGCCACGAGGAAGCATGTGTCATGTTCTTAATCGTGACGTTCTTTGTCTTCTTGACATAATACGTAACTTCAGGATCAGCCACTCTGTCAGGAAGCGTCTTTCCCTCTTCCTTTGCTTTCCGTGCAGCCTCTTCCGCTACTTTTCTTGCTGCCTCTGCTTTCTGTTCTGCAATCCGGCGATCCATCGCATCCATCTCGTTCAGGAGACGGATCTTCAGTGCTTCCGCTTTATCTACAAAACTCCGAAGGGTAGAGACATTGTTGCAATGCTCTGCACCGTCATGGATCTCTCGGAACAGGTCAATGTACCGAGACCGTTTTTCGCCGGCATATTCTTTGGTGTTCAGAACTTCTAGTACGCGTGTCTGCGCCTGATCAATGGAATCAATGACCGGCTTCTCCTCACGAGTGAGGATCTGCATATACACTTCCATAAAAGCGCCGCAGCTCCGGAAGTTTGGGGATATTCTGATACGATTTTTCCTGCCCGGTGATCTGCCGCATTTCATGAACGACTTTTTCCAGTTCTTCATCTACGATGTAAGTCTTGGAGTCGTCATAAATCGCCAGAATATCCAGCGCACGGGTGAATATCTGCTGCTGTTCTCCATTAAAGAATGCTTTGACCGGTTCGTAGTCCTCCATAAAGTCATAGTAGTCTTCCCGGTTTTTCGATACATACTGGAAGAATTCCAACGGAGACTGGATCTGCAGTACGGACTGCATGATTCGCTTGCCGGTTTCTAGTGCTTTCTTGCCTGGGAAGGTGTAGCGCTGGTACTGCGGTTCCAGACGGAGGATCTCATTGATGGTATTTTGGGCATACCGCTGGAAGTTCTTCATGATGCTGTCTTCATCCTCGGCTACGCCGGAGGTTCCGAAGACTTCCTTCATCACGTCACGAACTGCTTTCTTGTCCTTTTCGTTTACGCGGACACGTTCCTCCATCAGGAGCTTTTCCACAAACGTTTTCTTTGTGATAAAGCTGATCAGCTCTTCTTCAGTCTTGTTATTCTGGTTGACACTGGCACCGTTCACCGTAAAAGAGCAGGTCTCCTCGCTCAAGAGCCGTGCCACCAGCCAGTGCACATCGTCCTCCACAAAACCATAGGGAGCTTTTCATGAAACGATCCTTGATCGTCTTCATGGAGGTCTTCATGCATATGGGTATTCTGAGCGATGAAGGCCAGCACATCATCCAGCGCATGGGTGTTGGGCTCCGTCGTGCCTTCCAATCCCAGTGTCAGCTGGTTAGTGGAATGGAACATTTTCCGGATCTCTGCCTCGCCGCATGCAACGTCAATATAGGAAAGTTTGTTGTAAACGATCTGTACCAGGCGGCCGATGGATTCGCTGATCCTGCCGGTCACTTCCTTGGCAGATGTGCGGACGGTATCGCCGTTCACATAGATGGTAGCTTCCTTCAGGCTCTCGGTCAGATACAGCTTCGCGTTGGCATTGCGTTCGCGCATCTCCACGCGCTTTGCCTCTTTGATGGTCTCGTACTTGGCAAGCTGCGTAGATGTATTCAGACGCAGGAATTTTTCGATCTTCAGATACTGCCGGATCTCATCCAGGAATGCGGCATCGTTAGGGAGAACGACAAGCACCTCCCGTCCCTGGCCGGACATCATGCGGAGCGTCGTGTCATCGTTTCCTCCCTCATACCACGGTGTCAGGATACGCAGACCGAAGTCATAACCCTGCCCGGATTTGTAGGGACGATCATCCACTGCCTGATTAAAGCCAAAGGAATACCTTCCGTTAAAGGTCGGGTAGCGGTATTTCTTGTCGGTGAAGATGTCCTCGAAAAATCATCTCGAAACCTTGTTGATGACCTCCGCCATCTCCACGTTCTGGCTGTCGATCTCGCGGTTAATCTCCTGCTCCTCATCAGTCAGGAAAACATAGAAATTGCCGTTTTTCTGCACCAGCATCTGACGCATGAGCACCTTCAGGGATTCTTCCACCTTCTCCTTGATGGTGATACGGTCATCGTCGATATTTTTCGACCATGAGGCTTACGATGTTGTCGATGTTGATTCGATCTCCAACACGTATTTGATCATGAAGAGCTTTTGGCACGTTGATGGTGAAGACATCGCTCTCCTTGTGATCCGGGTTGATATAGTTGTTATCATACGCCTTCATGATCACGCCCTTATGGCTGTGATCCAGGAAGTTTTCCAGCGCATCATAGAAGCGATGGAACGGCACGATCGCGCCGACTTCTTTCTCTTTGATCGCCTCGGCAGATTCCTTGAAGAGTGCCAGCATGGAGCGCTCGCCCTCGGATAGATGCTTTCCGGATGCACCATGAGTGCGGATGGATGTCAGCACGCTGGCAAGGAGGTTGAACTGATAAAGGGATGAAGGATGAGACCTCCGCAAAAATCCCGGTCGTTTGCATATAATTTTTCTCCACGCCATCGTTGAACGATCAGGTTCTTTATGATGGTGGATTTCTGCTCGTAAAAGCAGACGTAGGGTCTGCTCGCGGTCTCATTCTTATCCAGAATTCTCTTCTTGATGACGGTATCGACATTAGCGGAGGACAGGGACAGACGGGTATCAAAGCGACCCTGAATCTTGGAGAAATCGTTGCCCTTGACCTTGGTGATGGAATCGATATCCTGCTGGCTGGTCAATGACTCAGGCCTTGCCCATGCACGCACGGCCCAGTTCTTCCGTCACGGTCTGGAGATTCAACATCAGCTTTGAGTCATCGCCGATATACTGCCCGATTTCATCCACAAGGAGACACCACATGATGGTTATTTCCCATGCGGTCGATATGAGGCCTTTCACGCTTTGCAAAATCCTCGATGCTGATCTGGTAATCGCCGATCGCGAGCGTCACACCAGTTCAGCGACCTTCTCACTCATGTAACCCATATCAACCAGAGCATTCACTACGCGATCTTGCTTGGAGAGAAATTCGTGGCGTTCTTCATACCAGTCATGGGCGGTGACTTTCTGGTAGGGATGCTTTGAACTCCTCGTACTTTCCGTCCTCGGTAAGCTTCCGCTCCAGATCGGCGATATAGGGGATCGCGCCGCAAAAAGCCAGGAGTTGTTGAACACCTTCAGGAAAAACATTCACGATGGCATCCTTATTGGATTTTTCCATCCGATTCGCTCTTGGCGTCAATATTGAAGATGATCACATCGGAGGGTGTATTGGCGGCCAGCTTCATATCCGCCAGAACCATCGGATCGGAAATCTTCTTGTCGTCGATGAAAAAGTCGATGGCGTGCTTGTCACCGATGACTTCATTGTCCAGGATGTAGGATAAGATTTTCAGCAAGTGAGATTTTACCGCTTCCAAAGAAACCGGAGATCCACACGCCCATCTTGGTAGTGTTCCCGTTGATACCTTTGGCATAGGCAGAGAAAAAATCTGCAAAGTGGCGCTGCAGCTCAGGCGTGACCACATACTCTTCAAGCTCGGTGGCGATATTGGTTTTCTCGCCCTGTCCGGCGATCACAACACCCTGGATATCACGGGTGATTGATTTCTTAAACATCTCTTGAATTCTCATGGTCTCTACCTCACTTCACAAGCTTAAATGCCCGGTAATAATTGTCGTCTTTGATCTCGTTGAACAGAATCAATTCCTGCTCGTTGTAGGTTCCGGGGAAGAACAGCACCACCGGAGCTTTGAGCACCGACTGATGCAGGTTGTTCAGAATTTTATGGGATCTAAGCGACGGATAGCATTTGCCAACACCGGTCAAAAAAATACGATAGCGTTCTCCGGGATCTGCTCCACGATCTGCCGGATCAGGATGCTATCATCCTCATTCATCTTCATGGAGGTGGATGCAGCCCGGACGATATAGTCGAAGCCCCTGCGCTCCTCGTAACGGATGTAGGAATTCACAAAATCCTTGCTCTCTAGGTAATCCATGATCATGTCATAGAGATCAAAGATCACCAGTTCAAAGCCATCCATACCCTTAGCGTTTTTCTTCTTCATGTATTCAATGCGTTCACGGACTTCCAGCTCTTTTGCCGGGTCATAATCGAATACCCAGTAGTTCACCTCATTGGCTCTTCCAGAACTCTCCCGGAATTTGGGCTTATGGATGGCGCTTCCATCTCATCTAGCCGTTCCTGTAATTCTGCCATCATCTCACCCCCATAATTGCTTTGAGTTCATATGTAAGGCCGTTGTCCTGCATCCATCTCTCCATCGCTGGATCGGGAAGTGGCTTGTAAATTTCCCGGACATCCTTTGCTTTGTTTATGACACCGGCCTCATAAAGCATAGACTTGTACGATACCATCAGTTTTTTGATTGTTGCCTCCGTCCACTTGGCGACGTTTTCATCTTGCTCCTGCTTGTTTTTGAAGAAGATCCGCAGATCGCTGTCGGAAAGTTCATTGTTGCCAATGATCATCTTCTCCCGGACAAGTTCGTAAACAAGTGCGCCGAATAATGCGTCATACGCCATCGCCGCCACAAGAGCAAAAAGCTTTTGCGATGCAAGATCGCACCCCGCAAAGACATCATAAAAACTATCATCAAGACTCTTCACTCGCGCAGAAACTGTATTGAAGATCTGTGTTGCCCGGAGGGACGTAGGTGCTCCAAATATATTTTCATTTTCATTCAGGCTTTTGATTTCTTCCCAGCTCATGCCTTCCGCTCGAAGCGAGATCACTTTTACGAAATTCCGCGAACCAGAAGCAATACTTAACAGCGCCTGCACTGTATTTACTTCTATCCATCTAAAGAATACCCCATCTCTATTGTACGGAATCAGCTGTACCATTTTCCAGACTCGGTTCAGGATCAGGAAAAATTTCCATGATGTCATCAATGCTGCAGTTCATATTAAGGCAAATCTTCTCCAGCACGTCCACCATCACGTTTCCTCCATTCTGAAGTTTATTCAAAGTCCCCTGGCTGATGCCGGTAAGTGCTTTGAAGTCTTTCTTCTTCATATCTTTGTCTATCAATAATTTGAATAACTTCTGTACGAAACTGCCATAACCTTTACCTCTCAATATGAGCTCCATAAATGGCTATAAAATCACACAGCTTATACTATACCACAAACAGATTGAGATTGTATCTATTTTGTCGTGCTCGTGGCATTAATTTATTGTTCACAGATGATTTCGACCATAAAATGGCAAATGGTATCAGCGATATGAAATTTTAGAAAATTTTCGCGTTGGAAGTAATCGTCACAAACTGTGCGGGCAATGCGTCTGTCCTGACAAACGCCTCCGAGAGCTCGTTGGGAAAGCGCCCTCATCCCCTTCGACATCGCCGGCGCGACCAGCTTGATAAACTGAGTGTCTGAAGACACAAAAAGACGACCCTATACTGTTTTGTACAAGGTCGTCTATGATGGTAATCTACGAAATATTCCAGCAGTTTTATCTCAGCATTTTGCCAGGATTGAATTTCGCACCCGGAGCAGAAGGCTCCAGTTCTTTGTTGCTCTGGCCGTAACCGGATCCGCCCGAAGTAGCGAATGGAGTAATTGTCTTTCCGGAGAGATCATACTGTTCCAGAAAAAGAATTGATAATATGCGGAGCAACGCCTCACCAGATTGGAAATCCGATCTGGATTTCATCATGCTGATCCATATTCTGAACCTTTTCTGCAATCTCCACGGGAACTCTTATCGTTCATCTCCAGAGAGTCGCGGCTTCTTATCCATCCAGTTCAGATCTGCATCCGTGTACGGCTGCACGGGACGAATCTCAAAAAGATCTGTGTCTTCCTGCTTCGCCAGTCTTTCCGCCACTCTTTTCGTAACACCACTTGCTGAAAAATATGCCACCAGTTTCTTCGCCATTTTGATTCTCCTCCTCAGATTGATTTTCCAAGCTCATATGGTGCCTGCGGATGTTTCGTTCCTCTGGTCATAGACGGGGTTCCGCAGCCGTCGCCGTAAACAGCACCGCAGTCATAAAATTCCATGTACTCGCAGATTCTCTCATAGTATGCCTTGACAACAGAGAATACCGTATCGGTATCATCCCAGGCCGCCGTTAGCAAAACGGTCTTTTTATGCATATAGGTCAGCTCTGTTGTAAAGCTGTAGAATCTGTCGATTACTGCTTTAACTGGGCAGGCCAGTTGTGGTAATAAACAGGCATGACGAAGACGATCATGTCCGTCTCTCGATCGAGCCCTTCATTTTGTTTTCGTAGTCGTCCTTCTGAACACGGGGACCGCCCATACCGCAGTGGTTGCGACCTGATGCAGGGCCGGATATCTGCACGGAACACATCAAATTCCGTGATCGTATGGCGGTCTCTTTTGCGCCGCAAATAAATTCATCCGCCAGCATATTGGAAGGGCCGTGTTTGTTTCCGCTGCTCTTTAAAACCAGAATCTTTATAAGCTCAGATACTCCTCATCGATGACCGGTTCACACCATTCGTTCGAGGCGTTCTCTCCCTCGATCTCAAAGGCAAGATGTGAAAACCAGCTGTCCTTCTGGGCTCCATGCCAATGCTTTACATTCGCCGGAATATGAATCACTGTGCCGGGAAGGATCTCCTGAGCATGCTTACCTTCTTCCTGATACCAGCCTTTTCCGCCGACACTGATCAACATCTGGTCCCCGCCTTTTGATGCATGATAGATATGCCAGTTGTTTCGAGCCCGGTTCGAAGGTCAGTTGAAGATCATCACCTGCTCTGTTGATACGGGAGCCAGATAGCTTTGTCCGACGAAAATACTGAGCAAAGCCGTCGTTAGGGTCGCCAATAGGGAAGAAGATCTCCTTCTGGAATCTTTCCTTCTCCGTCAGCGATTCTGTTTCCTCATCATAGATACCGTTCGCTTTACAAGATTAAAAACCGCCCAGGGCCTTCGGCCAGCCAGCGTAAAAAGCAACATGCGTCACGATAGTCGCAAACTCCTGCTTCGTCACGCCATGTGCTTTCGCATTCTGAATATGGTAGACGAGAGAAGAATCCGTTATGCCCCTGCGACATCGAGTGCCACCATCGTGATTACGCGCGGGTCTTCAGATCAATATCCTGATTGTTCCAGTTTTTCACCGAATAGCACATCATCATTAAAAATGGGCAAACTCCGTAGCGAACTCTCCCAGTGCCTTTCTTCCGGCTGTTTGTCACGATTTTTCTGCCATGAATTTGTCCTCCTTATTTACTACCCATGATTTCAAGCCCTTGCACCTTACCCGCACGTTTAATGTATGAAGAAGCAGAAGCCAAAACCTCTTGTATTTTATCCGGCATATCAACAGATCTGCTTAATGCAGGTTGCACAATTACGATATTGGCAACCATTTGTTTTGAAGTATCTCTGATAGCTTGTAAGCATTCTCTGTAATTGCCAACAACTGGCTGACAGTGACCAACAATATGCCTACTAATCACCTTATCTGCAAATTTTCCTCTTGTAGTCAACCAAACGATGGACTTCACTGCTTGACCAGCTACTTCGTATACATCAGCGGTACTGGAATTAAAACCAGCAGGACTTTTTTCTTCACATGGTAAAGCTTAATCGACAACTGCCTATCCGTTTCCTGAATAGCAATATAATCCGCAATTTCTCCCGACCCATGGTCGTACAGAATGTATTTGTTCTCTTTATCTTCTTTTAGTATTTCACATAGTGCGTCTTGTATTGAGATTTTTCCTTTATACTTTGAATCTCCAAATTCAAGCCCTATGTCCGTTCACGAGAATCCCAATCAATTCCAAGTATTGTATCCTTATCAAAAGCTTATAATATCCGGATTGCCTTTAAAGATCTCAAATCCCACTATCAGGTCATCGTCAAATGTTTTTAACGATACAGGATTATCTGTGAAATAATGTGCCAATTCATATTTCTCAGAACCCATAGTTATAAAAAGGCTATTGTCTTTTGCTGTATAAACGCCATCAGTGTCACAATCGAACATATCGGCAATATCATCATGGGCAACTGATAATGTTACTTTATTCTTTGTAGATCTAACGATCTTTAAGTCGAAATCTGTCAGTCTTACAGCTATGGCAGAATTAGTTCTGCACTTTACAACCGGAGGTGAGGAATATGTTGCGTCTGAATAATCGACAATAAACAATGTGTCCGGATATTCTACCAACTTCTCTGCCATTGGGATATAGTCGTAATTTGTATTTGTCTTGACTCGGATTCTGCTATCTACAATTTTCCTTCCAACTGCTTCAACCCATAGAATGTAGTCAGGAATATTCTTATATTCGCTGCTCCAAACTTTTGATGCACTACTGTATCCAATCGTAATATTTTCTTCCACTCCGCTTGAGATATCCGTAGCCTTACAAAATACATGTCCGGCGGAATACATCTTACCAGTATCGGGATCTATGGCATCACTGACATCAGAACCAGCCATTATTCGATATGCCTCCCCGATTCGTTAAACCTGTTTACCATACCGGAATTAAATATCTCGAATCCAGTCAAATTTCCAAGTACACGGTTCATTTCTGATTTCGGAATTTTGTCATAACTTTCGCAAAATGCAGCAGCCAACTCATCATAAACGACTTCTGTGTGCGATTGTGAGTAAATGTGAAGTAACCCAAGTTCCTTCTGATAATGGATAAGATACAGGGAATACTGCTTGTTTATTTTATATTCAGCACTCATCCACAGCGGAGAAGCATACACAAGCTCTATACCAATGATTGTGTTATCTTCAAAGTTCCGATGAATTCTGCCTCCAACATTAAAACTTTCTGGGAAGTCAGCATTTATGTTAAAAGCCATGTACCTTATAGATTCGATCATGGCAATTCGGCATTATTGACTGAAGCGGAATATTGTCTTCATCGATCTCATTTGCTTCTGTTCTGTAAGCCTTATAGTATTTCCTGTCACTGTGTTCTTTTTGGTTCTTGCCCTCACTCATATCGATAATCATTTTCTTGCCAGACAGCATCACTGGAATATAAACGATTATTTTCTATCTCGAATTCTTCATCGTTAGCCGCAATAAATTTTGCAGTCCCAATATTGCGGGCATTTGTACGTGCAAATCTTCCGATAAATTGTAATGTACTAGCCAGAGATTTGTGAGGCGCGTGTATAGCAGCAATCTTCAAATTGGGAAAATCAAATCCCTCTCCGAGCATATCAACACAAATAATTCCATCAAGGGTATTATCCCTTAATTCTTGAATATACTGCTTTACCCTTGCATTGCTCATTGAGCTGTCAACTCTGCGAAGCTTTAGTGACGTGTTTTTCATATATAATATTTCTAAAACCAGCGCGTTCTTTTTCGTGTTAGTCCGAACCATCAAAAAGTGTTCAAGCCCTTCTTCACGATCTGCTTGAAGAACTTGCTCTGCTTTCTTTGCGATCTGCAAATCCTTGTCTTCGCACTCTGGGATGGAAATGTATCGAATCTCTCCAAAAATACCATCTCTATATGCCAAAGACAGAGGATAGTCATAGACAATATCCCCCTTGATCTCTTTCTTATCAAGCCGAAAAGGAGTAGCCGTAAACAATACATGTGTCGCCGTTCCTAAATTAATCAGGATTTGCTGCCACGTCTTGGCAGGTGTATGATGTGCCTCATCCACTTCAACAAGAGTTATATTATTGACTGCCCATTCTGTTTCGCTTAATGACAATGCACATTGAGGGGTAGCAACGATTACATCCGCAGATTCAAGAGCCTTTTATCATTTCATCGTTGAACATATGCTCCATTTCAAAGACCACAGGCCTTTTCATAGCTTCTTTGAACACATTGGCTGTTCTCAGCGTTAAAAGTTCCTTAAAATCATCTGCAATTTGGCCTCTGACAAGGGTGCTGGGTGTCACCACAAGTACTTTATTCTTAGACAGAATGTATGGAGTAAGCATAAGAACAGCCGTTTTCCCAGCCCCAGTAGGCATAACAGTAATCGCCGCCTGCTTTGAGTTCATCGTGAAAAAGGACGTAATAGCATGCACAGCACCCACTGCGCATTTCTCAACCCCCGCTTCTTCACAGAATCAAGGGGATGTCACATTCTTATAATTTGACGAGAAATATTTCCCCATTGCATCCTCCATAACAATTATCTATCAAAAGCTTGATCTGATCGGGACGACCAATTTGCTGGGCGGTGTTTCCCAATATAGAGCTCAGAGCTTTGCTTGAATGGATGTCATCAAGGTATCTGACCTCTTTCAATTTAGCTATTTCCACTTTGCTAATGCAGTCCATTCTGCAAATACGGTCGTATAAATACTGACTCTTAGACATCGTTTGGATTGCAATCGTTCCGTGAGCCTTGTGTTATAAGCATTGCATCTTTGCAATTCTGAATCGTTGGTCTTGTCAACCTCGGCCTGCATTTTTCTTCTAACCGCAACCTTCTTTGCTTCAATGCCTTTCGTCTTTTCATCGGATAGAAAAGCAAATGCATTCTCCCAGAAACCAATTCCTGCTCCTTTTCTTACTTGGTTCCACGAAAAGAGCTTTTGGGGGTTATATATTGCCTTTTGCTGTTCGAAGAGTGTATCCAGCCAGTAATCTACGCTACAAGGACTAACGCTATATCGAAGACTCAGATAGTAATCAAGCCGTTTGCCTTTCCCAATCCCGTTCTGCCTGCGACCTCTTCCTGAGCGCCATTTTCTCCGATGTCATTTTCAGCCATAATTTACATTCTCCATTTATTCGGCCGATTGTAAAATCAGGTTGAACAGATAAACTGAAAAGTACATAAATCTTCTCTTTGGTAGAATGTAGGTGCTCAATCATCATTCACAAGGAGAAGACCCTATGAATCAAGTACATTCTACAACTGAACACAGGAAGGGTAAACATCTTTCATTTGAAGAACGTGTTGTAATTCAAACTCATCTCAAAGATGGATGGACACGCAACAGGATCGCCGGAGAGTTAGGGTCGCGCGACAAACACCGTTCGTAACGAGATCAAACGCGGTACCGTCACTCTTTATAGGGGCAACATCTTCCGTTACAAGGCAAAAGTCGGGCAGGCCGCCTACCAGAAGAATCGTGAAGCTTTTTGCCGTCACTATGATCTTCTTGAAAAGAGCGCTTTTATCTCTTGTGTAGAAGAGCACTTCTTTAAAAACGAACGGTCGCTGGATGTCTGTGCCCACCACGCTCTGAAGGATGGAACGTTCACCAGAGAGCAGATCGTCTGCACGAAAACGCTTTACGGCTACGCAAATCTTGGGCTTCTGAACATCAGAAACATTGATCTTCCGGAAAAAGCGCATCGCTCACCCAAAACAGCTCTTATAATCTTTTAGCCATGTGTTTTCATTTTCTTATAACACATAATATCATATATTAATTATTTATTTTCGTTTAGCTCTATTCTTGTAAATAGCTATGCTTACATAAACTATAATATAAGCAATTGTATCATTTATAAATATATCTCTATAGGCATTAGGATGTAGTTCAACAAAAATCCTGAAATAAACACATATAGAAAAGCTAATATAATAAAAATCAAGTACGGAGATTAAACAATTAAATATTGGATTTTTAAAATCAACATCTGCTACAATGCCAATAATAATGGAGCAATTAAAGTTATTACTGCTCTATCCAAAAATATGAAAATAGGTATCGTTTATATTACCCATTAGCAAAATTTATTATGCAACTCGCTATTGTGGCAACCGTAAAAATAGAACAAAATAATATTGCTATATATTTTAATAACCTACAAGTAATTTTCATAACATTCTACCCATCTATTAGCCAAAGCCTCCCACAAAAATGATGGAAGCTTTCTGAACAATTACTTTAAATTCAACAATTCCCTTTCAGACCTGCTTTTTCAGCTTTTTAGTGTCAAAAATAGTATCACTCAAGAGTTTTTACATCGTTCAATCAGTAAAACCTACTGTTTTCAAAGGTCTAATAGTGGTAACATTTTGCTTCTGCTATTCCATCTCAATCGTTCCTGGTGGCTTAGACGTCAGATCATAGAACACCCTATTCACTCCCTTTACCTCATTCACGATTCGGTTCATCACTCTCTGGAGTACGCTAAAAAGGAATATCCG
>BNJU01004006.1_pt1 | contig 28600 bp, 39 predicted proteins | sample 8539281 | NCBI WGS metagenome assembly BNJU01 (sample SAMD00202456, study PRJDB9452) | human saliva metagenome | isolation source: human saliva | place: Japan
AAAGCCATAAGGATGTTATAATGGCGCCTTCGCTTATGCTCGTACGTTAGAAGAAGCACGATACTTGGTTGCAGGGCAGCAAGGGCTATTACTATTGGATTGTTTTTAAATATTTAACAGATCCTATGCCGGGTATCAGACGTAAGGTATTGATGAATCATGGTAAACCCTGGACGCCAGTACTATTTTATATCTCAACGAAATCAAAATAATTCATATATTGTAGCACTCAGAGATATGTTCCAGCGGTGCTTGAAAAGATGCTGAAATGAGATTATAAATGAAAAGCCGTTAGCAATTTAACGACTTTTTCTTTGTACATCGTCTATTTGTATTTTTCCTTATATAGTTATGATAGTATTAAATTTAAATTTTTCTTGTATCTATGAGTATAACCTTACAAAAAGTCTTTTAACATCAGGGCCATCAATACGTAGCTTGATACCGTAAATGACGAGAACCGAACCACAGAAACGGTTAATCCATGCCATATGAGTAATCTTAATTTTTTTAGCTAGAAGATGCATTGTAGTAGCTAGAGAACCAAACCAAATTGGTGTCATAACTAAGAAACCAGAGAAGAAGTGGTAGATGCTTTCTTTGGGAATATTAGCCTGAAAAGCACCGAGCATCATTGTCGCATCTAGAATGGCTTGTGGATTGCCCCATGATACAGCGATGGCTGAGACGATAATTTTCCTAATTGGAATATGCGTGTCTACGTTGCGCATGTCTGGTTGAGTTTTAAATATATTAAAACCCATATATACAATGAGGAGTCCCCCAAAGATGAGAACTATGAGTTTTGTGATTGGCCACATTTCAAGAACGGTACCAATACCATAGAAGGCGGCAGCACTTAAACTCATGTCAAAAAACGCTAGTATGATCAGCGTCAATATAATACGGCGAACAGGTTGCACCAAGGCCGTATTAATAATGAAGAGGTTTTGCATGCCAACAGGGGCAAACGTAGCGAGGCCGACAAGAAGTCCTTGTAAGAAGTACATATTAACCCTCCTGACTATGGTATGATAAAGCACTAATAAGGTGAATAGTAGCACGAAACCCCTCCATTACTGGAGGGTCCTTACTATTCTATTCATATATAATTATAATCATAATATACAATATCTATGTATATTTTTCTACCATAAACCTATCATGATGTTGTGCATCAGGCTTGACAGCGGAGATAGCAATCCAGCAACAAGCTCTAAGGCAAGGGCAGAGCCACCGGATTTTAATAATTTTACAATATTTGTATTAAGGCCAATTGCTACCATGGCCATTGTAATAAAGTATTTGGAAATTGTTTTGAAGATACTCAAGAATTGAATATCTACATTAGCATAGGATAATGCTGTTGTGACAAGGAGCAAAGTCACAAAGTATAAAACAAATCTTGGAAAAATTTTAGCAATACTAACATTTGCGCCATCTGTTTGAGAGGCATTTTTCTTAGCTTTGTATACTTGATAACTAGCAAGACCTAAGCATATAGGAATGATAGCTAGGGTACGTGTTAGCTTTTACGATAGTAGCATATTCCAGAACTTGTGTGCCAGTACCTTTCATACTATCCCACACGCAGCTGTAGCTGTTACAGAAGAAGTATCGTTACACTGCAGTACCAGCGAACAGATCCAAAAGCCCATGTTAGAGAGTCCAATGGCGTCACCTAAATGGAGGAAATACAAAAAGGCAGCTACTACATTGAAGAAAGAATACAACAGAGATTGCTCATGCAATATCATGATCCTCTAGCTTTAATAACTGGAGCCAGCTGCAGCAATGGCAGAAACCACCACAAATGGATGAACCAACACCGATGAGGACTGCAGAGTTAGAGTCTATATGGGTTAAGTCGATAAATAACATAGATACGATTAACGATGTAGCGATGGTAGAAAATGATGACAGGTAAAGAAATCCAACCTACATGTAGAAATCTGTGTAATGTTTAAGACCAAAGCCCAACAAAAATAACGGCCCATTGTAAAATCTTTTTGGATGTAAACCCAATGCCAGCACCTGTCGCGTTTCCATGATGTGAAGATAGAGCCAATAATTATACCCTAAAATAATGGCAAAGATTGGACTACCTACTAGATGAAATTGCTAGTCCTAGCAACCAACAAGGAATAGCGAGAATAGCACAGAGTAGAAATGCTCTGGCAAACGTTTTTGATTGATACCCATTATAAAACCTCCTTACTGTACATACAGTTCACGTCATATGTGGTATCATGTATGTTTGCTTTTCTAGTGTTAATAGTACCATAGGAAGATAAATCTCACATATGTAAGAAAAATATACAGAATATTTCATTTCTTTGTGAATGTAAAAATATTGAGGACTGTGAAGATAAATATTGATTATGAGTATAGAATTATTACTGAGTAATGAGCTTTTGTGATGGTTTGGATAGGCTGTAATAATTATTTATAAGTGATGATTTAACTTGTTTTATGATGAATAAGGTGTATATAATGAATAGAATCTATTTGTATAGATAGAGATATAAAGTGAGGACCTTATGATTGATATTACAAAAATAATTGAAACCAATAAAGAATATGTGAAAACAACACCCTGAGTTACCAAAGGCGGGATTAACAAGCCATCCTACAAAAAGTTAGGCATCGTCACATGTATGGATGCCGCTTAGTAGGTATGCTAGAAGAAGCACTAGGCTTTTAATCGAGGCGAGATAATCGTCATCAAAACTGCAGGCAATAGTGTAACACAACCATATCGATAACATCGTGCAAAGCTTGCTCGTAGCTACGTATGGTATGGAAATTGAAGATGTGCTAATCATCGGTCATGAAAACTGTGGCATGATTGACTTTTTCTGCTACTACATTCATGGAATCTATGAAAGCAAAAAGGTATCAGTGAAGATGCGATTGCATGATTGAACCAGGGCCTTATCGACTGGATGGATCGATTTCCATATCTCTGAAGACAATGTAATCTATACAGTTAACTTCTACGTCACCATCCACTATTTCCCAAAAAGGAATGGGTTTCTATGGAGGGCATGATGGATCTCGATACAGGCGCAATTTCGTTATATCGAGATTTGTAACGCCTCGATGGGTCCCGTTAGATAACTACATTTAGGAAAAACGAGAATCAACCTTCACGCTCCAAAAGCGAGCTAAGTCGCTAATCGGTTAGTCATCATCCTTTTTATAACTGTATCTTGTGAACTAGTCCCATCGAGTCTATCCATAAATTAATAAAAACAAAATTCATCTAGTATCAGATGAGTAAAGCGAGCTAAGTCCTATTCCCTCTTCTCTTCTTTTCATCCATATAGCCAACCCATTATTTCGCATTCATGGTCAGGATGCTGTGACTCTATGATGTTAATGACTGCGATAATCGTTATAAAAAGCACAGTGACCCTAGTCGAAGTAGCGACTTAGCTCGCTTTGTGGAGCGCTGGGAGTTCTAGGACATGCTTTTTAACAAAGATGTCACTGATGTATTCGGGCCCCATAGAGTCCTAGTATGGTAAACCTTGAATAGTAATAATAGGTTGACTATATATTCCGTCGCTGTATATTGTACTGAGATTGTAAACTTAATCACATAAATTAGTTAACCCTATGCGGCAGTAAGTATTCGCTTGAGAGGAGCTTTGTATGAAGCAGTTAGGTATTTCTATAATTGGTACAGATACAGATGTAGGTAAGACGTTTGTGACAGGGTTATTGGGGCGATGGCTGTAGACGATGGCTTTGCTGTTGGGATGGTGAAATCTGTGTCTTCCAGCGCAGTGCCTTTTCCCTGAATGTGTGACGATGGATGAGGATAATTATAATATCGATCTTGAAAGTAAAGATGCGACACATTTGATGCGTTCGGCTGGGTATTCCTGAATCCGTCGTCATGAAGTGAATCCATATGCTATTGCTGGTGATTTTCTCCTCGCCTTGCAGCGGAATTGGCTGGTATCGAGATTGATTATGATGGTCTTGTAGAACATACATTAGATGTGAGTAATCGCCATGATTAATCCTTTGTAGAAGGTGCTGGCGTATCACCACACCTCTTTACGGAGATAAACACTTTCACGGATTTTATGAAAGATATCAAATTACCAGCTATTGTTGTAGCAGATGGTCGTCTTGGGCTCTATTAATCGTGCTGTTTTGACTTGCAGAATATGCTAAAGATTGCATGGTATCTGAGGTGAAAGCCATTATCGTAAATGATACGACAGCATGTAGATCTGTTTTTGATTGAAAAACAAATGTGGCAGATATGGAGCGTTACAGGTATTCCTGTAGTGGCTGTAGTACCGCCATACCAAGGCCCGGATATTCACAAAGGTTCAACTAGGTTGGGCTCGTTCCTTTATTGATTCTAAGGAATGTGTGGAATACCGTTTTAGGGCTATATAGCTTAGATCGGATAATTCGATTTATTAGTGGTAGAAACTTAGTCATAAATTATATACATCAATTTAGCGTAGTTAGATATGTATGATTATATAACTTACATTATTATAGTAGTACACTAATTATAGTCATAGGGAGTTATAGTTTGTAAAACTTAGTAAGTATGAGGTGACGAAATGGTAGAGAAACAGCTTTCTAAGCAGCACAATGGGACCACGAGTTTGTATGGCATCCATTTACACAAATGCAAGATTGGCTAGCACAAGAGCCAGTAGTAATTGAACGCTGGTGAGGGGGTATATTCTCATCGATGAGAACGGTAAAAGTATTACGATGGCAGTATCTTCGTTGTGGGTTAATATTCATGGTCACAATCATCCTGTATTGAACCAAGCATTGAAGGATCAAATCGATAAAAATTGCGCATAGCACATTATTAGGTCTCGTAAGTCCTCCGTCCGCACGTGTGTAAAGAACTTGTAGAGCTTGCTCCAGAAGGCCTCGATAAAGTATTTTTGTCCGATGATGGCAGTACGGCTATCGAAGTGGCTATTAAAATGGCATATCAATATCGTCAACAAGTGGGCCAAACTAAAGAAAGACTAAATTTATCGCCCTCAATGCAGGCTATCATCGGGGGATACATTAGGTACGGTATCTGTAGGTGGTATTCAATTATTTCACCAAGTATTCCATAATCTATTATTTTCAAAACCATTAACATTGCCAAGCCCTGGCGTGTATAGAGATTTGCAGAATCGAGATAAAGCTTTGGAAGAGTCTTTGGCTGAATTGGAACGCATCCTTAACGAAGAGGGTGATGAAAATCACAGCTCTTGTTATGGAAACCATTGGCTGCAAGCAGCAGGCATGCTCGTAATGCCTCACGGCTATTTGAAACGTGTTCGTGAGTTAACAGAACAACATGATGTATTCCTCATCGTCGACGAAGTAGCTACAGGTTTTGGTCGTGACTGGCAAGTTCTTTTGCCTGCGAGCATGAAGGCGTGTCTCCAGATTTTATGACCTTATCCAAAAGGCATCACTGGTGGGTACCTTCCATTAGCAGCAACATTGACTACAAAACGCGTATTCGACGCATTCCTCGGCACCTTTGAAGAAAAGAAAGAAAACCTTCTATCATGGTCACTCTCTATACCGGTAATGCCTGGCTTGTGCTGTTGCATTGGCTGTTGAAAGTATTCCGCGATGAAAAGGTAATTGAACGATTGCCTGCAAGTCAGAAGCTTTTCACAAAGGCTTTAGAACCTATTAAAGTCATTGAAGCATGTTAAAAAGAGGTTCGTCAGCGAGGCCTCATTGTAGGTATTGAACTTGAAAAAATGTGGCAACTCACGAAGCGTATCGCCCGAAATGATGCGGTCAGTGCTAAGGTGGCAATCCCTTCGCCCGTGAGCAAGGGCCTTATCTGTCGTCCTATCGGTGACGTGGTTATTCTCATGCCTCCATTGGCATCCACTGCAGAACAATTAGAGGATATGGTTCGTATTGTGGGGAAAGTATCCAACGAGCAACTGAGGAAGAGGATACTTGAAGATATACGCTCAATTATTTTATAATGCTAAATTAATGATTGTAGCTACAAAACTTTATTGTCTTTGTTTGTTAGTAGATTAAGAGCAATGGGTGTAGTTTTTATATTTATATCGAAATTTCAGTCATATTTTTAAACTATAGACTATACATTGCTGAAAAATTGATGATTATTTAGCATATCTATGATACTATATATGTATAAAGGAGGTCATCGTATGGACATTTATGTAATTATGCAAGTTATTATTTTTATTTGGTGCCATCTTCTCGGTGTTCGCCTCGGTGGCATGGGCATCGGTTACGCTGGCGGCCTGTGGGGTAGTAGTTGTTAAGCCTTGGTATGGGGAATGTTCCTGGACAGATTCCTTGGGATGTAATTCTGATTATCATGTTCGCTATCGCAGCCATCTGTGCTTTACAGTTAGCCGGCGGTCTTGATTATTTGGTGCGCATTGCTGAAAAGTATTTTGCGTAAAAATCCCTAAAGCATATCAACTATTTAGCACCAACTGTTACGTATTTCTTAACTATGTTGGCGGGTACTGGTCATACAGCATTTCTCTATGATTCCAGTAATCGTAGAGGTGGCGAAAAGTGAAAAACATTAAGCTCATCTGTACCATTATCCATCGCCGTTGTAGCGAGCCAAATTGGTATCACTAGCGAGTCCTGTATCGGCAGCAGTGGTTGCTATGAGTGGATTCCTGAACCATATGGTGTTAACTATCCTACATTAGCTTGCCATCTGTATTTCCACAACATTCGTAGGGGTTATGATTACGGCATTTATCATGTCTACCTTTTGCGAATAATGATTTATCTTCTGATCCAGTATATCAAGAACGTTTGGCAGCGGTACACGTGACGCCACCTCGTGAAAAAGAGCACTGATTTCACTTTAAAACCAGGTGCAAAAACTTCTGTATTGATTTTCTTGATTGGTATTATTTGTATCGTATTCTACGCAACAGCAATTTCCAAAAATATTGGTATTATTAAACCAGTTATCTTTGGTCGAAAATGATGCTATCATCGGCTTTATGATGATTATTGCAGCATGCTATAACATTCTTCTGTAAGCATTGATACAGCAGAACTTGTTAATACAAGCACATTTCAAATCCGGTTTATCCGCTTGTGTCTGCGTACTAGGTGTAGCATGGTTAGGGCGATACTTTCTGTAAAAGGTCATATTCTGAAATCAAAGCTCTCGCTTCTAGCATGGTAACAGCATATCCGTTCCTGTTGGCTGTAGCCTTCTTCTTTGCATAGTACATTGTTTGAGCTAGCCAAGCTGCGCAACTACAGCTTTGGTACCAGCTGTCATCCCTAGCTCTCGGTATTACACCGAGAACACAGGATCTGTTTATATTATTATCGCATCCTTCGCAGCTGTATCTGCACTCTTCTCGTATTGCCTACATATCCAACACTTTTTGGGGGCTGTACAAATGGACGATACGGGCTCTACACGAATCGGTAAAGCTTGTATTTAACCATCCGTTCTTTATTCCAGGCGTACTTGCCATTGCCATTTCTAGTAGCACTCGGTTTCGTAGTAGCTCCAGTTGATGCTGTAATTGGTGAAAGCTAAATAAGGTTAATATAAAATATTTTGAATAAAAAAGGACGTAACTATCAAAAGTTGCGTCCTTTTTGCTATTTAAACGATGAGTTGTCTATTTTTCTACCTTGTTTTTGCACTTCTTACAAATCCCCTGCGATCTCAGGTGATGTTCCGTTACAGTAAATCCTGCATCGTTAAGTTCTTGTGGCATTTCTACAACAGGGCAGGTGTGCAGCGGTATCATGGCTCCACATCTTTGTACATACTGCATAGTGGCGGTGCGTATGAGGTGTAATTTCATAATATGCCATCTCACTACCCATGAGTGTTGTACGTGTAACGATTTCCTTTGCTTTCTAACAGTCTCAAGAGTGCGGTAAATAGTAGACATCCATGTAGTGCTACCATCGCCTAATCGCTCTGCGATTTCCATAGCCGTAATAGGTTTTATCTGTAGTTGTTAATACAGACCAAATTGCTTCGCGCTGTTTGGTCTTTTTATGCCTTCAGGCCAACTTGTTGTATTCATAACGCTCTTTTCGATTCTGTTTTAATACTAAAACTGTTATACACTTGTATAAGTTAGATATTTTATATTATTAAAATATACATCAGGAGTTAGCTGCATCTTTATTTTATAGCTAATAGACTAGCTATGCTATATATTGATGATTATCTTAGTTTACTTTGCTAAATTGCATGCGGCGTAGGATGGTTCTGATATTCTTTGATGACTAATACTACGAGTAGAATACAACTGATGTTAGCGATACGAAAACCACCTGGAGCTACATTGAGATAGTAGGATCCAAAGAGGCCGATAATCATAGCTAGCAAACTAAATCCAATAGAACAGATAAAGTTAGTTCTAAATCCCTTTTTCTAACTGCAATGCCGATGCTACAGGTAAGGCAATCATAGCACTAATACGAGAACACCAACGATTTTTAATAGAAATGGATACGGCCGCAGCCATTAAGATGGCAAAAGATGTAATTGATAAAATCTACCTTAACACCGGCTACAGCGGGCTGCCTCTTCATCATAGGCGATGTAAAGAAGTGAGTTATATAGAAATATAAGGTGAGTACAGATAAGATTGTAAGCACTAGCAATACTAATCATATCAGTTGCGTTTACCGTTAGGATACTACCAAAAAAAGAATACATTTGCGTTAGCCTTTTAGTTTACCTGAACTAATAAGGGTAATAGCTGTACCAATGCTAAGAGATAAGATAATAGTAAGAATCAAATCGAGATGGTGGGAGAAAATATTTTCGCAAGAACTCGATGAGGGCACCGCAGATAGCAGTAAAGATGAAAATGCTCCTAAGATAGGATTAGTATTTCGTTAATAAAGCCTAATGTAATACCTGCTAGAGATGCATGACTCATGGTGTCACCAATCATACTAGAACGGCGTAGCACCATAAAGATACCGATACAGGGACATAAAGAGAAATACAGATAGCTACAAAGAAGGCGTTTTTGCATAAAATCATAATTAAACATGGCGCACCTCCTCAATTATGAGTATCATTTGCCTGAGCCTGAGCCTGAGCCTGAGCCCTGAGCCTGAGTTGTTATATCTGTGAAGCAGGAGCCAGCTTTTCGTGATCCATTGGGTTGCGATCCTGTACTGTGCATGATTTCACTAGCGTATTGCTCAGGGAGCAAGATGACCTTGACCATTTGCGATATGGTAGATATTAGTTGAGATTGGCTAAAGGCCATTTCAAGGTTATGTTCCACCGAGATAATCGTAATGTGATGAACTTGATTTAATTCGCAGAGGAGTGAGTATAAATGCCTTCTTGGCTTTTTACGGTCAACACCAGTAGATGGTTCATCAAGTATGATGAGATCAGGATTACCGATGAGGGCACGAGCGATAGATACGCGCTGTAGCTTGACCACCTGATAGTTTGCTAATGAAACGGTCTTTGAACTCCGTCATATTGGGTGAGTTCTAAGACACGATCTGACTTCATGTTTATCTTTTAATCTTTAATAGTTTTACGGTAGGAATCAAGTATTTCTTTTTACCGTAATAGGAAAGCCTGCATGAGAGAAATCATTCTTTTGAGATACATACCGAATGTTGTTTGTGTCTTCGCTTTGATAGAACCTTTTACCGGTGTAAGGAACCCTAAGATGAGACGTAGAAGGGTACTTTTTACCAGACCCCATTGTCCCCAACGATGGATATATAATCACCACTGTGAATATGTAAAGTTAAGGTCGTTTACACATAAGGAGGTTGACCTTGATAGGAAAAAAATAAAGATGTTCTATTGATAACATATAAAAACCACATTTTCTGATTGACAAAATTCTGAGTAAGTTTATACTATAACTATATTACAAATGCAACTGAGTCGCAACTGCAACTATAAGAATGGTTAGTATTCTGTATAGGCATAGCGATCAGGGATTTCTACAAAGGAGGACTACGATGGTCAAGAAACTGATTTTTGTTAGTTGATAGGTATTATGATGGCTGCTTTATTTGCAGGCTGTGGCAATGATGCCGAATCACAGAAGGAACAAGCAGGTAAGAAAAATCCAAGTGGTAACAAGTTTTAATGCAATGGCTGAGTGCAAAGGCTATTGGTGGTGACAAGGTAGAGGTATCTACTATTATTCCAGATGGCGTAGAGCCACATGATTTTCTGAGTTGAAACCCTGACAATATGAAACAATTGGCAACAGCTCAAGTGTTTCGTGTATAACGGTTTTTCGGTATGGAACCTTGGGCAAAACAAGCGATCGATGCGGCTAAAATGAGCAAGCTCGTCATCTGTTGTTGCTACTGAGGGCGTTGAAGCTATCAAAAATACTGATCCCAGAAGAAATTAAAGAACATGGTGCAGAAGATCCTCATGCATGGTTATCTTTAAAAAATGCTAAAAATCGAAGTGAAAAATATTAAAGATGCCTTTTGTAAAAGCTGACCCAGCAAACAAGGATTACTACGAAAAGAATTACAATGACTACGTAGCTAAACTAGATGCAAATGATTAAGAAATATGAAGGTCAATTTCACTACAAGCGCCTCATAAAAACTTTGTAACAGGTCATGCAGCATTTGCGTACTTATGTCGTGACTTTGGTTTGGAACAAAATAGTGTAGAAGATGTATTTGCTGAAGGCGAACCAAATGCAGCGCAATTGGCTAGAACTCATCAGTATTGTAAAGAAAACCATATCACTACTATCTTTCGCAGAAGAAATGGCTAGTCCCAGAAGTATCCAAGACTTTGGCAAAGCGAAGTAGTGCTAAGGTAGAAACTATTTACACTATCAAGTAACGAAGATAATAAAACATACTTAGAACGTATGGATGAAAACCTTACAAAAATTGCAGCATCTTTGCAAATAAGATGAAATGAAAAGAGCAGCCCTAAATGGGCTGCTTTTTACGTTATAATAGCTAAATATAATATCTTTCAACTAAAGTTTAACGATTATATAGTATAATATATATATCAGATTAAATAAAAAGGAGGCTCCGATATGGTTATCATCTAATAAATTAGGGATTGCTGATGAATAGGACCTTGACCATAGTTATTATTTTTGAGGGATATCAATTATTTAAGAGTGAGATTTATAAGGGTATAGTATTATGAATGGTTTGTTTGGTCTTATATAGAAAATGGATGCATTTAGTGACCATTAAAAATATGTTATTACTTGCTGTGGGATCTTAATTATAACTGATTTGGGTTTTATACATATTAATGTTGACTTTTTCCCAAAGAGTCCATTTTTTAAAACTCTTTATTTGGGAGGTCATGAGTCCTGTAGAACTAGAGGTCGCTTCCTATTATTGGCTATGTACTTGGAATTGCAGTCTTTGTTCTTGTAACCTCTGGTATTTTTATATGGTATTTTTAAAGGTTTTTAAGGGGACAGGTTACCTATAAGCAACTAGTGGCAGACTTGCTTTTTGAGTAGCTGTATTGCTGGTTGGATTCATTTAATATTTTGTACTTCTTGCTGCCTATCTTATCTTTTGTTAGACTTTACGTATTCGAGGTGGTTCGGGTGGATTAAGTACGATGGAGCTAATTAATGTTTTGTTATGGCACAGCTCATGTCTAAGCAATTTGGAGTAAATCCTTGGATACGGGTATTTCTTTTATATAGTATCCTTCATCTTTTGGTGTGGGAGGTATAATGTTGTCCATGACGGTTTAAATATAGTTTGTGTTACAATTAGAGAAATATAGGTGTTTTGGAGGCTTTATGAAACAGAAATGGTATTCAGATATTTGGCAGCTTATAGTAGCTCCCTTTAAACGTGGTATTCACGGATTGTAGAGCATGGATCTTGCGTAAAAGGGTTCTATGCTACAGTGGCTTTGGCATTGACGTCATTCGTATTTTCAAATATTCTACCGCTCTTCTGAGTATGATATTTGTGGATAAACCAATGTTGCACTTACTGGTGCAGCTGCTCTTTCTGGGGTCGGCACATGAGTCTAGCGGTTGGATTGCTATTTTGCTTTTTATTGGTATTGCTATTTATTCTGCTATTTTTCTTGGGTCGCTAATAAATTTGATGCAATACTACATATGAGTCTGTGTTAAAAATTATGTGTATGAACAAACATAATCAGATTATGGGCCTAGTATATTTCATTGGATTCCTATTACTCATTGCCATTTTTGTTGCTACTAGGATCTAATCCTGGATTCTACAGTAGGTATCGTATGGATAATTATTATTATATTCTGCAACGATAGCTTTGCAGATCTATACATTCTGGGTATGTTTAACATTGTTAAGTCGCTCAAATTAATAAATCCCGTTTTAGTAACTTTTTGGCATTTCTATTATTACGAGTTTTAATTCCATAATCGTTTTAGGTATCTTGATTGGCATCATAGCACTTGCTACTTCGAGATAATTACATAACATGAAAAACTATCAAAGACTGTAATAAAATAGTCCTTACTACTAAAAAGCTATTACTGATTATATATAATCAGCTAATAAGCTTTTCTACATTTTATAAAGAAAAAGGACCCCGAAGGATGCATTTCATTGGGACATTAAAGTATGAAAAGATCGTCTTTTGTGCTATAATGATGAACGGAAAATGAAAAGTAACTTATTTTTATAGTTCCTTTTGGTGTGTTGTATGTTATAGTATTTAAACTTGAATGGTATGTATGTATATTGTGTGCAAAGGTGGTGATACTTATGATGGTAGGTTTAATGCGGTTTATCTATCGTTTTATTAAACCCTATTGAAGAATAATCCTCATATGTATCCTTTGATGTTGCTCTATGGGCAACTCATAGGAATGTTGCTATTAACACTATGCTATCAATTTACTATTGTAGGTGAAGGCGTATATTTAGATGCTATACGTGCGTTTTATACGTAATTCTTCGTTATTGGTAAGGTGGGAATCACTATCTCTTCCAGTAGGTCAACATGAAATACAACTTTTTGAACAGATGGGTAGTCCTAGAAATTTTTGGAATGTGGGTCGCTTTTGCATGGGTAATCGGAAAGGTGATTTCTCATGGCATGTATCATTATAGTCTATGCGGTTGCTCAACAGCGTAAATTCTATGTTCGAACTGTTACAACAGTATTTTTGCATATCATGTCATTTGCTCAACTTGTTGTGCACTGATTACTTTTACAGCAGGGATTATGCTGATTCTAACTTCGGTACCATTAATACTGCAAGCGATCATTGGCTTCTGTATGATTGTGCTATGTATTTTAAGTACCGTATTATTGTTACAAACTATGGGACGTATTGGGGAGCATGTATTAATGGGACCCCTTATGAAGGTCTGATTTTAATGTTGATTGCTCTTTTAGTAGCTACGTGTTTGAATGTTTATATGTTGACTCGATAAAATACATATGATATATCTAGGACGAGACATGGCTCGTCCTTTTTTCTAGTTTTAAACTAAAAGGAGCATTTATGAGCATGGTATAAGGATATATTACATTTATTTACCAAACTTAGCGAACAATCATTTCAAAATATTATCAGTACGGATCTCCTGAGCCATTCTGAATCTAGTTGTATCTACTATTGTCATTATATATAATGACCTATAGCTACCGTTTATGGTGAAAGTTATATCTCCATTGCTTGAGGATTAAACGGATTGCTAGGTTAACTCACTTTGATTTAGTTAGCACTCTGTAAGTTCTACATTCTTGATTTTTCAGTATTATCAGTTCATTCGTCATATAGCGCTTACTTATTTTTAGTAGGTGGACATGGTACGTATAGCAGCGTGCTGCCTCATATATATGGCATAGCTTATACAAATGCACTTCGCACGGTTGTACTTACTAATAGTCCATATAATGAGGGTTATTTTCTTCTCTCTATCCATTCAAAAAGTATGTTGGGAGATATAGTCATCTTATTACGATGTTTAGCCAATATTATGCTGTCTTTTATTGTAGCTCAATTAATGCGACGTTATGTTGGACTAGGCATCGTTAAAACTTATATTGTATGTTTATTGTGGCATTATTATCTGTATCAACGTGCCTCAATGGATTCGCTTTGTCCATACATTATTCAAATAATATATTGTGATAAAATTAAAACCGCAAGATACATATCTTGCGATTTTCGTCATTAATCTAGTTGAGCTTCGTAATGGTGTAATAAGAGCTCCATTACTCTTCGTCGTATTCGATTTGTTGTGACCATCTTGCAATTTGCTTTACAGGGCTGCCCCTCTAAGGCGCTAGCCATAAGTATATAGTCAGTACCATCCTTTGCATAAGCTAAGATAGATTCCAAGGAATAGTCTGATAGCATATCAATTTGGCGATACAATATATATTGGTACACTTTGTTAAATAGGCTCATATCCTCTTGCTGTATATAGGTCTGTACGGATGCGGTGAGTTGGTCTAGTTTACTAGATAATGTATTAACCTGTGCAGTCAATTTTCTCATCGATGGGTTCCGTTTTTTATATAGGGTCTAATAATTCTTTGAAAGACTGCTTTTGTGGGATTTAGCGCATATTGGAATGGATTAGGGATCTAAATCAAAGGCCAATAATTCAAAATACATTCTGAAGTGTTAATCGCTCCTCAAGTAAATTCGTTATCGTCATCTTCAATTGTAAAAGAGGAGAAAGTCCATCGGTTCCTGCTGGGCTAATAGTTCAACCGATGCTTCACAAGATAATCCGACTCACATAGCTCTAAGTCTTCAATATATTTATAAAAAGCGCGGATGCATATGACGGTGTCATAAAGTCCTTCTTCGTCCCAATTCAGTACAACCTTACACAGTCCATTTTCGTTGAGTAAGGGACACATAGGTTGTGTTTTGGAAAATACGAAATGACTACCTTCGTCATCAACCGTGATGGCTTGTTGTAAACTTTCACCAAGAGAGCTCTGTCATGGAATGATAACGTTCAGCAGTATGTTCATCTATATCGATGGTCACAGCTGACAACATGTATTTTTCGCATCGATTGGCCTTGCATTGAAATTCGTGATATATAGTGGGGTAAATTGAAATCATAGTTAGCTCACATGTAGTTACAAAAATGAATCTATGTGCATTGTATCATAGGGTGCGAGTACATGCACTAATTATATAAATAAAGATTATAAACCGCGTTGATTTAGTGTATAATTGTATATATATTGTTATGATAACTGTTTGAGATATGGAGGAACCAATGAGATCATTTTTTGTAAAAGGTAGCCTTGTATTGGCCTTGGCAGCGGCATTTGGCATGCCAAATGCAAGTGCAGCCCCTTTAGTAGCTGTAGAGCCAACTGTGGCAGTTGTTGATGGCAACCATGCAGCAGAATGTGGAGCTAATGGTTTTATTAAATGCCTTTATCCAAAATCATCCAAATGCTGGAATTACGGAAATCGCCTTTGATGCGGATGGAGGTCAAATTAAGTATGATGTAGAAGGTTTTGATGAAACTGGCAAATATGAGTTAACGTATATCTATGCTACTAATCAAATCTTTGAAAAACGCGAAGGGGACTTCCATAAATCGTTAAAGAAAAAATCTTTTGATCCACGAGAAATTTTACCTCCTGCAGCAGTGGTGAACTTTGCTTATGCCCCAAACAAAAGGCAAAGCTGTGAGCCTCAACGAATGGGCTGTGCGCTATGATAAAGGTAAAATCGTGTACAAAGTTAGCTGGTACAAGATAATAAAAAGAGTACATGTACGTATGGATGCAATGAACGGTAAATTGCTATCTGTTAAATTTGATGATAATATATGATTGACTAGTTATTATATCTTAATAGTGCCTAGTTATTTTATTCTGAATATAATCATTAAATGCATACTGCTTTTTTCTTAAAAATAACTAGTATTGAGGCATTTTTGTAGTTACTCATGAATGTGAATTTTAGATATCAATACGTGTATGAAAGCCATTTATCCCTTATATGTGGGTAAACGGCTTTTGACTATATTATTCATGGAATTTTTAAGTATAAAGTAAATCCATAGGATTTTATAGAATTATATATAAAATTCATTTCTAAACTCACTATAAAATAAGCATTTTAATGGTTCTTCTACATTTTGACTTCATAGACTATCGATAGTATGTGTACCAGTCGAAAGACAAACTCAACTATATCTGCAAATTTCCAAATATATATCTACAAGTCCATGCTGAGATATATGTTTTTGAGCTTACATGATGACATTGAGTTGACTGGAAATATACATGCGTAAAGTTGCATGATATGAATTAATAAGGAGGACAATATGAAAAATCTATTTTAAAAAGTAGTATTGCTTTTAGCAGTGGCTGGTGTATTTGGTGCCACTGTAGCTGTAACAACAGCTGAACCAGTAACTCCAATGCCTGTTACGCAAGAAACAGCGAGTACAGCGACTCCAGCACAACCAGTTACTGATCCCGTAGTTCCTACTGTAGCGGTGGCTCCAGATGTGGCTACTACTGCAGTTGCACCTAAAACTCCGGTAGCTCCTGTAGCAGAAGCTAATCAAGTAGGTACAGCAGTTCGTAATACTACACCAGTTCCAACAGCTACACAAGATGTTAAAACACCAGTAGCTCAAGAAACTGTAGTGCCTAGTACAGAAAATCCTGCAGCAGCGGTTCCTTCTATTGAAACTGCATCTGTAGCTAAAGCTCCTAGTGAACCAAGAGTAGTACGCAGTGGTGATAAAAAATCTGATTCTGTAGCGAAGCATGGTAAAGAAGTTAAAAATACTAAAAAAGCTGCAGTAGATAAAGCGCCTAAAGTAAAAGTTGTGAAAGACGAAAAAAAAGCTGATAAAGAAGAGCCTACTAAAGAGGACTCTAAAAGTAGAAAATCACAACCTAGCACAACCAACCAGCAAGAAGGCGTAGTAGACCAAAATAGTATTTTTCGTAGCTGGTGCTAATTATTTAATTGACCAATTCGAAAGCAAATTTGGAAACTCCAAAATTACAAATGTATCTTTCAAAACTCAAGTAAAAACTGCCATCTATGAAGTAGCTGGTTTTAATACTAGTGGTGCTCATTCTATGACTCTAGATGTGGCTACTGGTAATGTAACAGATGGTACTCTAAAAGCATATGACGCATCTATGGAAAGCTAGTGCTATTGATGCCGGAACAGTAATACACTCCATGTGGCAATTAATGCAGCTTTTTGTACAGTCTGGCAAGGTAGCGACTGGTAGTAATGCGTGGTCTCTTGCTAATCAAAATGGAAAATCACTATATACCATAGAGTTCCATGATGCACAAAATAAACCGATATCCGTTGTATTGGATGCTAAAACAGGGACGGTAGCAAAATAAGTTGATCTCCTATTCTATAGCGCTGTAAAGCAAACCCTTTCAAAAACGAACACTAAGCACTCAAAACTATACACACATAACATAAGTACACTTACACACACTACACAACACATAAAACACACAAAACACACACAATAAACAACACACACAATAAACAATTACACACAGCCCTCTGGATTGGATAGATAAACATTGACTCTCTCCTATGCCGTCTATCGTTCAGAGGGCCCCTTATGAATTGTGGTTCCCTCCGAATCATAAGATTATATACTTGGTATATATACTCTCTCTCACAATAAGAACGTAACTGCTTTACAGCACGCTGGGTATAGAGAGCAGAAAAGCCCGTATCACATGTAGACTTCTACAGTGATACGAGCTTCTTTATTACATAGAGTTAAATATATTGTCGTGGTACGCGCTCTGAGAATCCACAAAAGATCTCATAAGGAATTGTAGAAGCAAGGGCTGCAATTTCTAAAGCAGAAATGCTTTCATGACCTTGAGACCCTAGAAGCACCACCTTATCGCCAGGCTTTACCGTGATTGTATCCGGAACAGAAACCATGAATTGATCCATACAAATACGGCCTACTACGGGACAACGAGTGCCATGAATCAGTACGGTGCCCCGATTGGATAAACTACGAGGGTAGCCATCCGCATAGCCTACAGGGATAGTAGCAATTGTCATTGGCTCAGTTGTGATATAGGTAGATCCATATCCAATGCCTTCGCCAGCAGGGATATGTTGTACATGAACAACTTCACTATGGAAAGATAAAACAGGTTTTAAGCCCAATCGATTTGGCACATCAAGAGATGGCATGATACCGTATTGAATAATACCAGGACGAGCATCTGTGAATAAACTATCTTTGACAGATAAGAGCCCCTGCACTGTTGGCGAGGGAGAAACGGTAATCTGCTTCTGGACGGAATGCTCGTATTTCATCTACCATGCGATGAAATTTTTGTGTTTGGCTATGGGCGTGTGATTGGTCCGCCGCATCAGCATTGCTCATATGTGAGAAGAATCGTCTATTTCCAAATTTTCGTATGACTCAATGCGTTTGATGAAACTCAATAGCATCTTTCTGGGCTTGATGCATACGATGCATGCCTGTATCAACGGCAACAGCAACGCGAATAATCATGTCGTGATTATCGGCTACTTTATCAAGTGATTCCAAGTCGTGTAGATTCACAAACGGCAGGAATCGAATTTGAGTATCTGCCACAAGTTCAAAGGATGTGGCCTTGTGAGTCTAATAAATAAATCGGCACCATAATCTACGCATTGCGAAGTGGTACGGATTCCTCTGGAATAACAACAGCTGGGATTCGTAACCTTCCTCACAGCAATACGACCCATCCTTAACACTGCCGTGGCTGTAGCCATTATGCCTTGATGACAGCTGAGACGTACTCCATTCAGGTAAACTATCTTTAATTTTTACGCAAATTCTCGCGAACGAGACTTGTATTTATGGTCAAATAGGTGGGTCTCATTGTGTTCCTCAATTCTATATAACATTACTCTTATTTTTATAACTTTTTGGGAGAATTACACAATACTTTTGTGAAAGTTATATACAGAAAAAAATGAGTTTTATTTTAATTTTATAGGCTTTTATATCATATATTATGAGATACAATTATTGTGAAAAGTATATTAATTGGTATAGGTAGTTGATATATAATAGAAGTTATTTTAGTATAAAATTTATATAAATAATAGTATAATTTATATAGAAGTGGTATTACCTATGTTTTTAGGTTATTCAATTTAGGAGGTTCTCATGAGCAGAACATTAGTAGTGGTAAATGCAGGCAAAATGAATTATGATACATGCATTGGATTTCTCCATATTATCTAATGATGTGCGGGGTCTACGAAGATAGTACAGAATGCTGAGCTTTATTGAACGGATTCAAGGTAGCTCGTGTAGTGGTCACAAAAGAATTGCCTAGTAACTGATCTGCTTTTCACAATTTCCCTAATACTGTAGAAACTTATCGTAGAAAGCCGGTCTGGCTATAATAATATGACCTTGACGCAGCAAAGAAAAAGGGCATTACTGTGTGCAATATTCCTGCGTATAGCACAGAGCGTATAGCATACAGGTGATCATGATGATTCTCAATTTTGCATCCACCATGCAGCAACAAATTGAGTATGCTTGTTAAAGGTGATCGTAGTAATTTCACGAAAATACCTTCAAGTGAGCCATACAGAGTGAATGGTAAAACCTTAGGTGTTGTCGGAGCTGGTCACATCGGTATGGAAGTCATCAAAGTTGCAAAAAGCGCTAGGCATGAACATCTTAGTGCATACACGTACACCAAATGCTGATGGTGATGGCATTCGTTATGTGAGCCTTGATGAACTGCTAGAAAATAGTGACTATATTTCCTTTACATTGCCCACTAAATGACCAAACTAAACATCTTATTAATAAAGAAACAATCAGTAAGATGAAAGTCTAATGCAGTCATTATGAATACTGGTCGTGGACCTCTCATTAATGAAAGCGACCTTTGTGAAGCATTAGCAGCTAAACGTATCGCTGAGGCAGGTCTTGATGTACAAGAGGTAGAACCACCAGCTGAGATGTCATCTCTATTCACTGAGATAATGTCATCATTACTCCGCACATGGGTTGGAAAAGCCTTGAAACACGTCAACGCTTGGTAGGCATATTCGAGATAATGCATAAGCCTTCTTTAAGTGAAACCAATCAATGTTGTATCTTGATAAATTTTAAATAATTATATAATAGGTTCTATAACGGCATGGAAGTAATTGTCTCAATTCTGTAGGCGATTCTTTCATGCCGTTTTCTCCCACCTATACCATTTCGACCAAAAGCTACCTGAAATATGATTGATAATAAAGTCATCCGGTAGATTTGTATTTGCTTTACGGTCTTGATTGATGAAAATATCTTGTACCAACTCATTTAGATGATCTCTAAAATAGCGCAAAAAGATTTCGTTATTATCACTAGCTAGTAGCTCGAGGATTTTATTTTCATTTTGCTGTAAATGTTGTAATAAATGACCAAATACTGAGACTGGTAAATACTTTTGTTGATAAAGACCCATGAGCATGAGTGAAAATGATTAATACTATCTTTTATATGTAAAATAAGTCTTCATGAGGGCTTCTAGTAATGCTTCTTTTGTGTCGAAATGAGCATAAAATGTTGTGCGTCCAATATCATGCGGCACTAATGATTTCCTGAACGGTGATTTTGTCATACGCCTTATTAGATAATAATTCGTTAAAAGCTATAAATATGGCTTTACGAGTTCTTTTTCTGTCTACGATCCATAATAACTCCTGTCATACTTTTTAAGTACAAAACATCATATATGTTCCATAATGAACATATGCGATGTTTTATATATTGTATTAGAACCATAGGTTGATACAATTAAAAGATGAACAAAGTGTTCGCTATCGTAATTATTGTACTATAGTATAGTCTAATTCAATTCATATTGATAGTGAAAAGTCTGATAAAGGGGATTGCTGTATGGTGCATCGAATACATGATATATTATCTGGTTTTATATATGACGATTTTTAGCAGGGCTATTTTTACTGCTTGATGGGAATTCCGCATTTGATAGAGGAGTTTGGTGGACAGAGATCCATTTCAAAATATATTTCCCTTTTGAACCTTCCTGGATTACCAGTTATTTTTGTGGTTTTCCTCTGTATATTTATCTATTCGAAGGATTGTATATAATAAGGGAATTAGTAAAATCTCATCGGCTCTATTGATTTCCATGGCTATGTTTGCAGCCATTGCCATCGGAGATATATTTGCGGCTGGTGAGGTCGCGTTTATTATGGCTTTAGGCGCTCTCCTTGAAGAAGCAACTACGGAGCGAGCAAAAAGGGGTTAAAAGAGTTAATTTCAGTTAGCACCTGTTAAGGGTCGTAAAATACAAGATAACAAAGAAATAATGATTTCCGTAGAGTCTATACAAAGCGGTGATTATTTACGAATCCTTCCGGGCGAAACAATACTCTGTAGATGGGCGAATCATTAATGGTGAAACAACGGTAGATCAATCCATTATGACAGGAGAGTCTATACCTGTTGATAAAACAATTGATGATGATGTATTTGGTGGAACTATTAACTGTTTTGGTGCCATAGATATTATAGCTACTAAAGTGGGCGAAGATAGTTCTATTCAAAAAATGATTCAGCTTATTAGAAATGCGGAACAGAAACAGGCTCCGATTCAGCGTATAGCTGATACTGTTGCTAGTCGATTGGTTCCTATTGCATTGATGATTGCATGTATAGGCTATCTAGTAACTGGAAATATCGTCGTCGGTGTTACTGTGTTGGTAGTATTTGTCCTTGTGCATTGGTGCTTGCTACACCTACTGCGGTTATGGCCGCTATTGGGTCAAGCTACTAAACATGGCGTTATTATTAAATCTGGTGAAATTCTTGAAACTATGGGAAAAGTAGATACCATGGCATTTGATAAAACCGGCACATTAACACGTGGCCAGTTATCGGTTCAATCTATTTTAGCCGTTGATACAGATTATAGTGAGGTCGATATTCTTCAATTAGCTGCATCTGCAGAGGCTAAGAGCGAGCATCCTATTGGCAAGGCTATCGTTTCTCATGCCATACAGCAAGATTTAGAAATACTTGATACTACTTCATTTACGATGTCTGTAGGTAGGGGATTATAGCCGTAATAAAAGGTCAGAATTATATTGTAGAACATGAACGATTTTCTTGAGAACATCATATTATTGTATGTGATTCTAGGTTCAACAAAACGTTAATGTATATCGAAGTGAAGGAAAGGTATCTGTCATTATTGCAGATAAAGAGCATATTATAGTATCATTACTTTATCTGATACAATGCGAAATGATGCGATAAATATGATATCTGCTATCTCAAGCTTAGATATGACAAACAGTATACTTCTACTGGTGATAGTAAAGAAAGCAGCTACATATATATGGAAAAAGTCAGGTGTTTTCAGAAATACATGCGGAGCTTTTACCAGGAGAAAAAGTAAGTATTATCGAATCATTGCAAGGAAACATCACAAGGTTTGTATGGTTGGTGATGGAATTAATGATGCACCAGCTATGAAGACTGCTGATGTGAGTATTGCAATGGGAGTATCGGTAGTGATATTGATAGAAACAGCAGACATTGCATTGATGAGTGATGATCTTAGTAAAAATTCCTTATATTAAACGATTATCAGATGCTCACGATTAGAAACTATAAAAATTTAGTATTGCTTTATCAATGGCCATTAACTGTATCGCTATTATTCTCTCATTACTTTGAGGTTTTGACGCCTACTACAGTGCATTAGTGCATAATGTGGGGATCCTGTTTAGTGGTCCTCATCGCTGCCCGTTTGTATGATAGAAAGTTTATATAAATGCAATAGAGCCGTCCCCGGTTGTACTGGGCGGGACTCTATTGATTAGGCTATCATAGATCAAGTCTTGGTATATATATTTATATATATCAAGGAGGTAGTTATCCTCAAACTTGATTATGATTGATGTTGTGTTTTTGATGGGACTCACCAATGGCGTCTATAGGCCTTGATGCCTTCCCACCACGGTTCTGTCGCTTTGGCTGCAATATCTTTCGTTGCAGCCGGGATGCCCTCTAGCGATAGGAATACTCTAACTCCTTATATTTAGCAATACCCATAACGTGATAAGGTAAGCAATCAACGGCTTGTAAATTTTTCGAGATCTCAGAAAAAGCCTGAGACGATAGTGACGATCGGCATTATCTGTAATCGTAGGGACTACTACGTGACGAACCCAAATCGGAACTTCCACGTCTGCCGTCAATCGAGCAAACCGAGAATGGGCTCTAAACGGTTTACCCTGTTAACCATAAATGCTTAGCTGGATCGATTTCCTTAATGTCCAAAATGACGAGACTTGTTACGCTCAGTAACTTACGGTATGCCACCTCTTGGTGGGGATCAAAACAAATTCCACTTGTATCTAAACAGGTATGGACGTTTCTTTCACTAAAATATGTGAAAAGCTCTATCACAAAGTCAATTTGCATAAGAGCTTCCCCACCTGTGACGGTGATACCACCATTAGTATAAAATTGGCGGTTACGTTCGTACTGGTCCCACAATTCCTCTACGGTCATGAATTTAGCATCATCGCTAGTTTCATCCCATGTGTCAGGATTGATGGCAATAGCACACGCATGGGGCATCTTTGAGAAATACCACCATGCGCATGCCTGGACCATCAACCGTACCCATCGTTTCTAGTGAATGAATACGTCCAGTCATAGGAAACCTCGATTAGATTTGTTGATGGAATGTACGGGAAATAACTTCGTCCTGTTGTTGTTTTGTCAATTTGTTGAAGTGTACCGCATAACCGGATACACGAATCGTCAATTGAGGGTACAACTCAGGATGTTTTTGAGCGTCCCAACAATGTTTCACGAGTAAACACGTTAACGTTCAAATGATGCCGCCCTTTTGGGAATAACCATCCAATAACTCTACCAAGTTATCAACTTGTTGGTTGCTCATGGGCACTAACCTCCTCTCAACCAAGACTAACACGCGTATCGAGTGCCGGTGAAAGTATCGATACTGTGGAAGATTTTATTTATCTTCCTCTATAGTAACATTTGGTTCACTGCATGCGAGTTTTCGTATTGCTGTTGAGACAATTGAGAATGGATCTAACTCAATATCAAAATCGCTGACGGAAACAAATGTTTCACCAGATTTCACCTAATGCGTCCGGAATGATGAGAAGGTATTAGAAATACCATCGAGCAATCACGCCATGGCATTTTAGCTACGGATGCTCAACGAGGATACGGCACCGTGAGAATCACGACCGTGCATTGGGTTCGCGCCAGGAGCGAAAGCTTCGCCAGCTTTACGGCCATCTGGAGTAGAACCTGTAGCAGTACCATATACTACGTTGGAAGTAATTGTTAACAAGCTCATAGTTGGAACGGATTGACGATATGCAGGATGTTTACGAATCTTGTTCATAAATGTGGAAACAACCTTTTGCTGCCAAAGCTATCTACACGGTCATCATCGTTACCATATTTAGGGAAGTCACCTTCGATTTCGAAATCAACAGCGATGCCATTTTCGTCACGGATAGGTTTTACCTTAGCATATTTAATAGCGGATAGAGGTCTGCTACTACGGATAAACCAGCGATACCAGTTGCAAAACCAACGAGTTACCTTGCGGTCATGCAATGCCATTTCTAGTTTTTCATGAGCATATTTATCGTGCATGTAGTGAATGATGTTCAAACGCATTTACATATACGCCCTGCCAACCATTCCATCATGTCGTCGAATTTTTCCCATACTTCGTCAAATTCTAAGTATTCGGAAGTGATAGGGCGGTATTTAGGACCAATTTGTTTCTTCAACTTTTCGTCAACGCCACCGTTGATAGCGTAAAGCAAGCATTTCGCCAAGTTGGAACGAGCACCGAAGAATTGCATTTCTTTACCAATACGCATTGGGGATACGCAACATGCGATTGCATAGTCATCACCAGAGTTAGGGACGCATCAATTCGTCATTTTCGTATTGAATGGAAGATGTTTCAATGGATAATTTCGCTCAGAAACGGCGGAAGCCAATTGGCATGCGAGGGGACCACAATACAGTGAGGTTTGGTTCTGGAGCAGGACCAAGGTTAGTCAATGTATGTAGGTAACGGAAGGACATCTTGGAAACCAATGTACGGCCGTCAGTACCCATACCACCGATGGATTCAGTGGTCCAAACAGGGTCACCTGTGAACAAATTGTTGTATTCATGGATACGTGCGAAGCGAACCATGCGCAGTTTCATAATGAAATGATCTACGAATTCTTGGATTTGTTCCTCTGTGTATGTGCCGTTGCGAAGGTCTCGTTCCGCATAGATATCGAGGAATGTGGAGTTACGACCAATGGACATAGCAGCACCGTTTTGCTCTTTAATAGCACCAAGATAGCCGAAGTAAATCCATTGCATAGCTTCGCGAACATCCTTAGCTGGTTTGGAAATATCATAGCCATAGGATGCTGCCATCTCTTTCAATTCTTTCAAAGAGCGGATTTGATCTTGTATTTCCTCACGGTCGCGAATAACATCTTCTAGCATGTCACCCATTGTAATGCTAAATTGTTCTTTTTTATCTTCAATAAGATAATCAACACCGTAAAGAGCGATACGACGATAGTCACCGATAATACGACCACGGCTATACGCATCTGGTAAACCAGTTACAATGTGAGCTGTACGTGCAGCACGCATTTCTGGAGTATATACATCAAATACGCCATCATTATGAGTTTTGCGATGTTTCTTAAAGAAGTCCTCTGTTTGCGGATCCATTTTGAAGCCGTATTCTTCAATAGCGGATTTTGCTGTGCGCAAGCCACCATATGGGAACATAGCGCGTTTTAAAGGTTTGTCAGTTTGCAAACCAACAATTGTTTCAAGTTCTTTGTCGATATATCCTGGCGCATGGGCAGTAATGTGTGTGGCCACGGAAGTATCAGCATCGAGCATGCCGCCTTTTCACGTTCTTCTTCATAAAGCTTCATTACTTGTTCCCCACAATTTTTGTTGTTCGTTCTGTAGGACCAGCAAGGAAGGAATCGTCCCCTTCATAGGGAATATAGTTTCTTTGAATAAAGTCGCGTACATCAACGGCTTTATCCCACACACCTGTGTTAAAATCTTTCCATGCAGTATGTTGCATTTTGCACCTCCATAAAAGGATATAACTATAGATTTCTATGCCTATAGTGTACAATGTTTGTAACAATTCTACAATGAATAGATGATATAGATTTTCAATACATACTATGCGATTTTTGTGAAGTATCTCATAAAATTCCATAAAGCTCGAATTGTTGAAGTTTTACTTGTATATAGAGGATTATATAAGGGTTTTTCTTTTGTGATCTCACTTGATGTATATCATAATATGAAAGTGCATATCAATATTAATAAAGGAAAATAAAAATTTCATTAAAGAGGATGAAGGCGGATTATTCAATAGTATGATTGGATAGTTTATATTTTGTGTATTGTTCGGAGCCCGTTTACATCTTGTACAGAATTAGCCTGTAAGTCTTTTATAAATGCACATATATTGAATGCTACGGAACGTTGCCAGCTAGGAAAAACAAGCGTTTCTTTTCTTCACTGACATCATATACTATACTCTGAGCAGCTCTTGTTGAAGAGTAACTGATATTGCCTAAAATAGGAGGTCACATTATGGATTTTAATGAAAATTACGGGAGTATAGAAAACAATCTGGATTATCTCAGGGGAAATTAGCAGAAACACTTAATGTGTCGAGACAGGCCATAACAAAAGTGGGAATCAGGCAGTGGAATGCGGATATTTCAAATTTAAAGGCTCTTTTCAAAGTGTATTCAATGTCTCTGTGGATGAATTGCTTTCACAAGAAGCGGTTAAACCTCGATATCCTTATGAAAGCATCGTAGAATATGATATCGATGAGATAAAACATTTCGATATTAAACTGGGTTCTGTTAATCACGTAAAAATGAGAGCTGGAGAGGGTGAGAGATAAAGGTTCAACTGGTCAGTGATACTGTGAAAAATTTGACGGAACTGGTGAAAGTAAAAATCGATGATATCAAAAGGCGTATCGATGTGGATGTAAATCGTTCCAAATCCTTATCTGAAGAGCTTGTAAAAAGAACATTTGTCGATTTTTATAAATTTGCCTGAAAAATATATGGGAGATACGGAGTTAGCGACCCATTGTGAAAGACTAGACTGTTTTGATATTATTAGTGAAAAGTTTGAGCTAGACGGAGCGTTAAAGAAATTTATATTGCCGGCGGTAACGGTCATATAGAGCTGGATATAACTCTCAATGGAGATATATGTAGCCGATTATACGGGGCGAATTGATGTGAATCAGATATCGGCGAAATCTCGTCTGCATGTCCCTCACGAGTATGCTTTCAAGCGGTGAAAAAAGTATTCGTACTAAATTGCTCTTTGAAGATCGTGGACATCTTGTGAGACGATTTTTCTGTGTCTGAATCAGAAAAATCAAATTGAAAATTAATGGGAATCAATAGTGAACTTACAATAGTCAAGTTAAGTGAATAGTTCCATTAACTACTATAGACATATCTGCTACATAGTTTTTCATAAAGCGTTATTACTTTGCTAACGACTTTGTTACACATTTTGTAGATCTCATAAGAAGAAATCTTCCCTTCATAGGAATAAAAATATGATTTAATTTATTGTAGTGTTAGGGGTATATTGTGGTACTATTGAGATAGTGTTATTAAGCTATAAAACATGCAGAAAACATGATCTTGGTAGAATGAATCAAGCTAGAAATAATTTGGATAGAATATACGTTAATCAAAGTGGATTATAAGATTGTATAGGCGAATGCTATTGAAAGGTGGAGGTTAATGACAAATCGAAAGAAAGCACTTTTAGGTGCTTCTGCTACTATTGCGGTGTGGGCTACTGCATTTCCTTTCAGTAAAATCGCATTACAGTCAGTAGATTCGTTGACATTGTCTGTGGCAAGGGTCATGGGTGGCGCTTTACTTATGCTAGTAATCGGCGTTGTAAAAGGGCTACATATACCGACAACATGGCGTGAGTGGGGAGTGTATATTCTGTTAGGCGCTACAGGGAATTTTGTTTACCAAGTTGTTTTTAATGAAGGCTTGTGCACAATTCCAGCGGCTACATCCAGTATTATTATGGCCTTGACGCCGATGACGACGGCACTGATGGCTATGATTGTTTATAAAGATAAAATTCGTCCCATAGGATGGGTATTTACAATAACGGCTTTTATTGGTGTAGCCATAATCATTCTTTGGAATTCGACCCTTACAATTCCTACAGGTGCATTATGGACCTTGCTAGGAATGACACTCTTTGCGGTTTATAATATCCTTAATCGTGGACTTAGTTTAAAAGGATATAAGCCTATCACTATCGCCATGTGGTCTATGTTTACAGGAGCTATTATGGCATTGCCCTTTGCGGAACATGCCATTGAATTGATTGTGGTGGCACCGATTAGTGCAAAAATTTGCTATGGCCTATTTAGCATTCCTATCTAGTGCGTTAGGCTTTGTATTCTGGAGCTATGCCTTTGGAACATGCTGAAAAAGGTTTCTGATGTAACT
>BNJU01005518.1_pt1 | contig 28595 bp, 36 predicted proteins | sample 8539281 | NCBI WGS metagenome assembly BNJU01 (sample SAMD00202456, study PRJDB9452) | human saliva metagenome | isolation source: human saliva | place: Japan
GAGACAGAAGATATATTGCAGTAATGCCTGAGGATGACAATGATGAGGGACTGTATGTCTTTACAGATATTCGGAGACCGAGGACGGACAGCCTGAGCTTACCAATATAGAGACCGATGAAGAATATGAGATAGTTGCAGATGCTTTGACGAACTTCTGATGAAGAAGAGTTTGAAGACACATCTGGTGAAGAAGATTTATGGTTTATAATATGGAGCAATGTAGTACGATTGTATTATATTGCTCCAAAATTTTAGAGAGAATATGAAAAAAGAACTGGATTATTTTTATATTGACGGAAAATACGGATGGAATCAGGAAGATTTCAAAAATCTGTGGATGAATAAGGGCGGATGCGCCTGTGTTACAACCTGTGACAGCTTTGTTTATATGAGAAAGTATTTGGGTAAAGATAATCTCTACCCATATGATATAGAATGTGAACTCACTTGATTATGTGGATTTTTCAAATGATGTAAAGCCTTATCTGAGGCCAAGGTGGACAGGCATAGACAGACTTGAGATATATGTTGACGGTATAAGTGATTTCTTGGAAGATATTGATGAACACAGTATAAGTTTGTCTGAGTTTTCAGGTGATAATGATATCGAGGATGCCGTTAAGATTGTAAAATCTCAGATAGATAAAAAAATGCCGATACCCATGCTTGTACTGATGCATAAAAATCCTAAATTTAAAAGATCGTGTGGCATTGGTTCTTACTTACAGGATATGAGGAAGACGGCGAAAAATTTATGGTTAAAGTTGTAGCTATGGGAAGTTACAGATGGTTTGACTTTAAAGAGCTGTGGAATACAGGGCATAAACGCAAGGGCGGACTTATATTGTTTAATGAAAAACAAGTGATTTATCTTAGATTAAAATTAATTAGCTTGACAATACACTAAATAAAGCATAGATTGATAGGGATAAGGCTTGTGTAGTTGCCGAGAAAAAGGATGGAATAATAGAATGGAAAAAGAAATTTGACACTGTTGACTGACTTGTATGAACTTACAATGATGCGGGGCTACCATTTGGAAAAATAATGTAAACGAAACGGTTATTTTTGATATGTTCTACAGATCAAATCCGAATAAAAACGGATATGCTATCTGTGCAGGACTTGATCAGGTGATAGATTATATTGAAAATTTACATTTTGACGATGAGGATATTGAATATCTCAGAAAGACAAAGCTTTTTAGAGATGATTTCTCGAGTATCTCAGAGATTTTAAATTTACAGGTGATATCTATGTATACCTGAGGGAAGTGTTATATTCCCAAGAGAACCGCTTGTAAAGGTCATTGCACCTATAATGCAGGGGCACAGCTTATAGAGACAGCACTTTTAAATATCATAAATCACCAGTCACTTATAGCGACAAAGCCGCCAGAGTGGTTTTGGCCGCAGACGATGACAGAGTAATGGAGTTCGGACTCAGAAGGGCACAGGGACCTGATGCGGTATCTACGGCGCAAGAGCAGCTGTGATAGGAGGTGTGTGGAACAAGTAATGTGCTTTGCGGAAGAATGTTTGACGTACCGATACTTGGAACACATGCTCACAGCTGGATAATGAGTTTCCTGATGAGCTTTCAGCATTCAGAACCTCATGCAAAGACTTCTCCGACAGCATGTACACTTTTGGTGAGATACATATGATACCCTAAAATCAGGTGTGCCGAATGCATAACTGTATTTAAGGAGATGAGGGCTGCCGGTATACCTCTAAAGAATTACGGTATCAGACTTGACAGTGTGAGACCTTGCATACCTTTCAAAGAGAGCCAAGGAGATGCTTGATGAAGCAGGCTTTAGTGATGCAGTTATATCGGCTTCAAATGATTTGGATGAGAATATTATATCTTCATTGAAATTGCGAGGTGCCACAATCAACAGATGGGGTGTAGGTACCAACCTTTATTACATCAAAGGATTGTCCGGCATTTGGAGGAGTATATAGCTATGCAGCAGTTATGAATGAAAAACAGGAGAGTTTATTCCTAAGATAAAAACTGTCCGAGAATGCCGAGAAGATAACAAATCCGGGAAATAAGAAAATATATAAATTTACAATAAAAAGACAGGCAAGATAATAGCCGATTATATCTAGCTTGGAAGAGGAGAATCTGTCTACAGACGAGTCACTTATGCTCTTTGATCCGGTTGAGACATGGAAGAGAACAAAGCTTAATCGCGAGGTTCATTTGAGACTAAGGAACTCTTTGATACCGATATTTAAAAAAAGGTGAATGTGTATACAAATCTCCTTCGGTAATGGAGATAGAGAATTTTGTAAAAAGAGCTTGATACTCTTTGGGATGAGTCAAAGAGACTTGCATATCCTCATGAGGACATATATTGACCTTTCACAGAAGTTATGGGATATGAGATACGAGCTGTTACAAAAAGTATAATTATCAGGAGTTATAGATTTAAGCAGTAAAGAAAGAGTAGTATGATACAGGAAATATATCCGAAAGTATTTTATCCTGAATATAGGAGAAAGAAAGCACAAAGGAAAAATAATAAAAATCATTTGTTTTACATTTTGAGTACAATAAGATAATGCTTATAAAGGATGCATTGACAGGAGCATTGAGTATTCCGAGATTTGAAGATTTGGAAGACGAAGATGAAAATATATATGAAAATCCTACTATGTAAACTCTGTAGATGATGAGGAATTTTTATCTGGTAGATGATATAAGTATTCCTGAGTTTGGCGGATTCTATATGGAGGGAATACAAGCTTTTGCGTGAGTTTGAGCCTCGTTATCAGGCTTTTTGCAAGTGTAAGTGCTTCACAGGTATACAGATGGATGCAGAGCAGAAAATATTGCGGATACTGCGGTACAAAAGACTGAAAAATCCGCCACTGAAAGAGCATTGATTTGTCCGAAGTGTAAAAATATAGAATACCCTAAGATATCTCTCTGCAGTTATAGTAGCGATCGAAACGGAAACAAACTGCTTCTACAAAGAATGCAAAAAGGTACTTATAAAATATTATGCATTAGTTGCAGGCTTTGTTGAGGTAGGTGAAACACTTGAAGAAGCTGTTGCAAGAGAGGTAAAGGAAGAGGTAGGACTTAAGGTAAAAATATAAGACCTTATAAATCACAACCGTGGTCGTTTTCAGATACCATGATGCTTGCATTTATTGCGGATTTGGACGGAGATGACAAAAATAACTTTGCAGGAAGAAGAGTTATCCGAAGCAAGGTGGTTTTAGAGAGAAGATGTACCTGTACTGCCTTTTCATATAAGTGTAGGTATGAAATGATTCAAAAGTTCAGAGACGGTGAAATATAAAAAAAGTCGGGGTTTCCGACTTTTATGAGTAGTCTGTACGGATAAAAAGGAAGATTCCTTATTACTCCATATATAATAATATAACAATTATAACAATCATGATATTGTCTTTCAAGTTTACTTATTTTTCTTGTTCGGTTTTTATATATCGTAACTGATAAAAATATAGTAGATTACGATTAAAGGAAAAGAAATACAAGTATCTGATTATAGTAAAAGCGGACCTTATATCACCATGAGAAAGTGATACACACATTCTGCTGACCCCACAGCTTGGACAATCCAAATGAGTTATAGTCTTAAACGCGCATGGGATACGAATATGAACAAAAATACAGTATATATAAAAATACCAAGGCAAGAAATTGCAATGGTATTTTTATTACTTTAATTCTGTCTTGCATATTAGAATGGAGACTTGTTGCTGTCGCTTTCTGCAAGCTTATTGATAGAATCACGCATTAAAGCATATGTTACAATTGCAAGACCGAAGAACGCAAGTACAACATAAAGAATAGGACGGCTTTCTGCTGTTCTTCCTGTCTCTACCATCTTCTGATCCAAAAATAGTACCTGATTTATACACCCAGTATAAGAAGAAAAAGTCCGCAAAGTAACAAAACTGAGAACAATAACAAGTACAGGTGACATTGCATTAGGATCGTCTGATAAAGTGTTGATATCAGTTGCGATGCAATAAAGCCAATAAATCCCATAGATACCACATGTTACGATAGATAAAAATTATACATGTGACAATATTTTTACTTTGTAAAGTACTCATAAAAATACTCCTTTCAAAATAATGGTATTTTTACATGTAAGCCTGTTAGAGAAATCAAACATACATATACCATTTTGTTAAATTCGAGAAGATTCTAACATTATACTATAGTAAATACAATAAATATAATTGTAAAGTTTTATAAAGAATAATGTAATAATAAAATAATACAGTACGAGAAGGGTTATATTATTAAATAGAACACCGGAAAGCTCATAAAAGGATGCAAAAATAAAATAGATAATCAAGCAAAAATAGAATTGGAAATACTAAAAAGGAATAAAAATACTTAAAATAGAATTATATTGAGAAAAATGATTTGATATGCTACTATATAAATATATGGAGGTGGTCTTATGTGAAGGGTATTGTTAGATTGTCATCTTTAACAATAAAAAATATTAAGAATGTAAAAACGGTACAATTATCATGCCACATGAAAAACAATAGAAGTTTGGATTGTGGCGGTGCGGAAATACTGGTATCTATGGACAAAAACGGTTCAGGGAAAGACGGCAATTGTTGATACATTTTCATTTCTTCAACAAATAATGATTGGTGAGGAATTAGACAATAAAAATAGCTGATTATATTGATACAGATTCAGAAAGCGCCGAGGTAAATGCAGAGTTTAATATATTCAGTGAAAATACTTTATATGAAGTTGGATACAATATAATTTTGCTAAGAGTGACGACGGAATATTTATTGATAGAGAATGTATAAATTGTGCAATAAATTATGACGGAAGCAGAACAAATAAAAATATCTTTATGGACTATAAGAGAAATGACAATGAAGCTATTTTTAAGCCACAGAAAAGACTTGAGGAATTGATTGGAAAGAATAAGGATATTAAAACAGATCTTATTGTAGCAAAGAAAATGGCTGAAAAGAGTAATTGTTCATATATATTTGGAGAAAACAGTAGAGATATTTTTAATAATAAAATCAGATAAATTCAAAAATTATGAATTTGTATTAAAGGCGTTATTTAGATTTGCGGTTAGAGATTTATTTGTGATTGATAATTCACACTCCAGGCATGATTTCGACTAATGTTTTGTTACCGATGTCTTTTCGTGTTGATAAAGAAAAAGTAGGAATGAAAGGAGATTTTGCAGTACCTTTGATGGAGCCTTTTAGCATTGGACAGTGAACGAAAAAGGAGCTTCGGGAAATTGTGAATCAAATCAATACAGTCCTTTATACAATTATTCCCGGAATGAGAATAGATACTAAAGACTACGGTAAGCAGACTTTGGACTCAGGTGAAGAGGGATGGAAAGTTGAGCTTATGTCTGTAAGAGGAGATAGAAACCTATCCCAATAAGAATGGAATCAGACGGTATTATCAAAAATAATTTCAATTTTAAATGCTCTTATTCAGGCATTTAGCAATTCTTTCAATATGCCTTGTTATAGATGAGGTTGGATGCCGGAATATTTGAGTATCTGTTAGGTGAGTTATTGGATATTTTTCAAAGAGTGCAAAAGGGTCAGTTGATTTTTACATCTCATAATCTTCGTGCTCTTGAGATGCTTGATAAAGAAAGTATTATGTTTTCGACAGTCAATCCTGATAACAGATATATTCATATGAAAAATGTTAAAGATTCAAATAACCTAAGAGATGTATATAAGAAGTATAACTCTTGGTGGTCAGGAAGAGACGATTTATGAAGAAACAGACAGCTTAAAGATATCCAGAGTATTAGAAAAGCGGGTAAACTTTTTATATGAAGAGAGAAAAAGTTGTAATGGTAATAGTTGAAGGTCCCAGTGACGAAAGTGCAATGGGAGGTATTTTTAAAAAGAATATTTCTCATCTAAGGAAGTTCAATTTGCAGTGGTTCATGGTGATATTACGTCAGACTATGATACTACAAGAGATAATGTACTGATAAAAAAATAGGAAATAAAGTAGAAGAAATCAGAAGTAGGTACGGATATCATTTGAGCGATTTTGTCAGCATAATTCTATAGCAGATACAGACGATTGTATTTACAAAAGACTGTATAAAGAAAAGTGAAGTCAAGAATATACAATATTATGAGGATCATATTGAAGCTGTAAATATTTTTGGAAGTAGAGAAGAGGAATCTACATAAGTCTGAAATTCTTTCAAAGCTCTATTCGACAGGAAAAGTTAAAGATATCAATTACAGGATTTACTTCAATTCCTGTAACCTTGAGCATGTATTATATAATGAATTGAAAGACTTTACAGATTATGAGAAAGAAATACTTTCAGATGACTTTTGCAGAAAAAGTATGAGGGAGAAGTTGAAGCATTTATTGAATTTATATCCGATTCCAACATTGCAGTTACCGGTACATATAAAAATACTTGAAAATTCATAGAAAGGATATGAATTCACTTCATAGGCATTCTAATATGCATTTAATATTTAAATGATACCGGTAAGAAGATTTTACAGTATAATCTATTGCTTTGTAAAAAGAACATATGATACAATACTGTAGTTGTGAATAAGGCGATGGTCCTCTGGAAGAAATTTTAAGAACATCAAAATAATAGGAGGTTTCACATGAACGATTTAATAAGAAGTATTGAGGCAGAACAGCTAAGGCAAGTGTTGATGACTTTAGTGTGGGTGATACAGTAAGAGTACACAACAAGATCCGCGAGGGTAACAGAGAAAGTCCAGATTTTTGAGGGTACAGTTCTCAAGAGACAAAACGGTGGTGCAAGAGAGACTTTCTGAGTTAGAAAGAACTCAAACGGTATCGGTGTTGAGAAGACTTGGCCATTACACTCTCCATCTGTTGACAGAGTAGAAGTTGTAAGAAAAGGTAAAGTTAGAAGAGCTAAATTATATTATCTTCGTGACAGAGTCAGTAAGGCTGCTAAGGTTAAAGAAGCAGGATCAAGATAATCTGAACTAATATTTTTAATGGCTGCTACATATGTAGCAGCCATTTCTATAAATCTGAACAATCCGATAACCTTTCGAGAATAGTAACCTCTTTTACCAAAATAGGTTCCATAGAATCGTTCTCAGGTTGGAGTCGATAGAAATTTTTTTCTCTTTATAGAATGTCTTTACCGTAGCTGAATCCTCAACCAAAGCTACGATAATATCATAGTTAGCTGTATTTTTGCTTTGGACACAATAATCTGATCGTCATCATGTATGCCGACATTTATCATCGATTCACCTTTTGACTCTCAGCATAAAAATATCGGTATTTGGCAGAAATTCACTTGGAATAGGAAATAGTCCGTAATATTTTCTGTTGCCAGTATAGGCATACACATGAGCAACAGTGCCGACCATCGGCACATTGACCACTTCTCTACGTGTCAGATTGAAAGTATCATCTGTAATTTCTATGGTTCTCGGTTTAGTAGGGATCCTTTCTTATAAATCCCTTTTTCTCAAGAGTATTTAAATGGGCATGTACTGAAGATGTGGACTCAGTCCCACAAGTTCTCGATTTCACGAACAGACGGCGGATATCCACTTAAGATAGAATCTTGATAACATTATATATTTCTTCCTGTTTTTGTGTTAATGTATCCATCGAATCTCCTTTGTTTTTCAGATATAATTCTACCACTATCTAACATATGTCTCGATTAAAAATGCAAACAAAAGTTCGATTACAAAGATGTTGAAATAAAATTGAAATAGCCTTGAAAATCAAGACTTTCTATGATGGAGATGACGGGAGTTGAACCCTGTGTCCAAAAACAATTCCCTGTTCTTCTACTATTATAGTTGCTTATCAAAATTCCCCTTTAAAATAGTCAAACAACAAACTGTAGTAAAGGTAGCTTCATGATACATCTATATACTCAAAAGCTTTGTATATAGGGTTTTCTCACATAAGTCGATACAGATTCTATAAGTGTGAGTGCTTATAGGTCTGCAACTGCCTTAGGCAGCGTATGCTAAATTTTCTTCAGCGTTTATATTTAATTTTTGCCATTTAACGCATTGCATACGAATAGCTTCACCAGCTGCATGTTCCCTGTCGAAAACCGGTACATCCCCAAAAACATATGTAAATACAGAATTTACATATGATATTCTAACATATATAAAGAAAAATGCCACTTAAAATTTTTCTTACATCAGAAGTATATACTATATATCATGCATAACAGGTTATAAGATATATGTATAATGTAAAACTTTACTTTTTTTATAATTATCTTACTATAGTAAAAACGAAAACAAGTCGACAGACTTTTTAATATATATGTTAGGAAGTAGAGAAATGTTTAATATAGATGTAAAACTTACACCGGATGATGAGTCGAGGTACTTAGGTATCTTCAACACAACGGTAAAGAAATAGATGAAAACCTGCATGCACAGGTGCTCGAGTGCATGGATAAAATAAATGCAGTGGCAAAGTCGAACTTTGTTTTCAGAGAATGGGATCTTGAAAACAAGGGAGAATTTCCGGCGAGCTTGATTTTTGTGGGAAACAGTATCAAAAAGCATATAAAAAGATTGTCATAAAGCTTATTTTTGATGGCGGCAACAATAGGAGTCGGAGTTGACAATGCCATAAGAAAAGAAGAACTTAAGAATGTAGCAAATGCACTTATTATGGACTCATGCGGTTCGACACTTATAGAAGCTGTTTGTGACAGTATAGAAGCGAGCTTTAGAGAGCAGTATTTAAAGGAAAACAATTATCTGACATTCAGATTTTCACTGTTACAGTGATTTGCCTATAACCATACAGAGACAGTTTGTAAATAGTGGTCCAATGCGACAAGAAGAATAGGAGTAAATGTCAGTGACAGCGGAATAATGTTACCGAGAAAGTCGGTGACAGCTATAATAGGTGTCAGTGATCGAAAAAGTGGAGACACTTAAAAAGACACCTGCGGGATGTAATCTTTTAAAATCCGCAGATATAGAAAGATAGGAGTCAGATGTTATGCATAAATTATTGATACTTGACGTTGCAATGGGAACAATGCTTCAGGCTGCCGGTATGAAGGCCGGAGAACATCCTGAGGTTTTCGGATTTGACAATCCGGATATAGTAAAAATATACATTTAAAATATATAGAATCAGGAAGTAATGTAATATATACAAATACGATCAGGGCAAATGCGCATAAGCTTGAAGGTTGCAAGATAGATGTGGATACGGGCCGTAAAGACTGCAATTAAGTCCGCAAAGGAAGCACGTAGAGAGTAAAAAGATGTAAAGATAGCTCTTGATATCGGACCCTATGGGAGAGCTTTTTGGAGCCGCTTGGCGTACTGAGATTTGAGGACGCCTACGAAATTTATAAAGAAATGGTAGTTGCGAGTGAAAATACGGGCCGATGCTATCATATTTGAGACGTTTACAGATCTTTTTCATGATGTAAGAGCGGGTGTACTTGCGGCAAAAGAAAATACAAAGCTACCTGTATGGGTAACAATGACATATGAAACCACAGGAAGAACTTTTACCGGAACAAAGATAGAATCTATGGCGGTAACACTTGAGGGACTTGGAGTGGATGCGATAGGTTTTAACTGCTCACTTGGACCGAAAGAAATACTGCCGCTTGCAAAGAAGCTTAAAGAATGGACTAATCTGCCTATAATAATAAAGCCTATCGGGACTTCAAATCCTTCAACAGGAGAATACGATGCTGCTTTGGCAACAGATTTTTGCAAAGTTGATGGCGGAATTTGGAGAAATAGGAATAGAGTATCGAGGAGGATGCTGCGGTACATCACCGAATTTATCAGTGAGTTAAAGAGCGGAGTTTGAAAAACAGGAATTTTTCTGAGATAAAAGCCGATAAAAGGCAAAAGACAGGTATATGCTCGGGAAATGAGATGGTGGAGCTGAACGGCGTAAGAGTTGTAGGTGAGAGATTAAATCCTACCGGAAAGAAAAGATTCCAGGAAGCACTCTTAAACCATGAGATGGAGTATATATGCAAGGTTGCACAGAGGAAGAGGAATCTGGTGCGGATATACTTGATATAAATGTAGGTGTTCCGGCGCGATGAAGTTGCACTTATGATAGAGGCAGTAAAAGGCTGTACAATCTGTAGTTAATATTCGTTACAGATAGATTCATCAAATCCTGAGGCACAGAAGCCGACTTCGTGTATACAACGGTGAGCGATAGTAAACCTCGTAAATGCCGAGGATGAAAGACTGATCTTATACTTCCTATTGTTAAAAAGTATGGTGCGGCAGTTATAGGACTGGCTCTAAATGAGAACGGTATACCTACAACAGCACAGGAAAGATTTGACAATGCAAAGCATATATTGATAAGGCACTTGAGTACGGCTTAAAGAAAGAGGATGTTAGTATGCTGCCACACCTTACTGAAGTTTCGGCACATTTGCGGGATCGGGCAAAAAGAAACACTTGAGGCTGTAAGAAGGGTAACAGCGAGCTGACTTCATAACCCTCGGTGTCAGCAAATATCTTTTTCGGACTCGCAGAAGCCAGTATTACGGCGAATTTCCCTTATACAGGCAATGTATGCGAGGTCTTCGATGCGCCTAGTAAAATCCGAATATTGAAGGCATTATGAATGCAATATACTCATTTAAGAGTGCTTTCAGGCGGGACAAGGACTCAGTAAAAATATATTGAGAGACGTTTGCGACTGTAAAGGCTGAAACCAAAGGTGGTAGCAGTATCGGACAATGGTGAGATTACAAAGAAGTTGTGCGAGATGCAATATTAAAGGACTAGGAAGAGACATATAATAATGCAAAGAAGCTTTTGGAGACAAAAGGAGAGCTAGAAAATAAATGAATACCTTATACCGGCACTTGACACGGTGGAGATTTATATGAAAACGGTAATATTCACTCCACAGCTTATCAATGCTTGCCAATGCCGCAAGCTCCGCCTTTGAGCTTATCAAAGAAAGAATACAGCAAACAAGGGTGAGCACAATGTCAGCAAGGGTAAGATAGTTGTATGTACCGTAAAAAGGCGATATACTGATATCGATATAGTCAAGGTAATACTTGAAAACTACGGTTACAGAATGATTGACCTTGGAAGAGATGTGGATATTCAAAAAGTGGTGGATCACGGTTATAAGAGAGGATGTAAAGCTTGTAGGACTTTCATATCTTTATGACCACATTACCTGCGATGAAGACTATTGAAGAGATTAGAAAAGTGTCAAATAGAGTGTAAAGTATGGGTAGGCGGTGCCAGTACTCACAAAAGAATATGCTGATGGAAAATGGAGCGGATTTTATGCACCCTGATGCCGAGAAGCTCGGTTGATATTGCAAAGAACAGTTTTAGGATGATAAATTATGGAAAATATTAGAGATTATTTGAGAACAATGTATTGCTCTTTGACGGAGCAATGGGAACATACTATGATGAACTTACAGATGACGGTATCGGATGCGAACTTGCAAATATAAAAATCTCGAGCTTTATAAAGGGTATACATAATGAATATATCGAAGCGGGAGCAAAGGCGATACTACAAATACCTTTTTCCACAGGTATAGATGCATTCTCAGGTGACGAGAGCTGCAAAAGAAAAGTAATAGTTGCAGGTATAGACATAGCGCTTGAGGTTGCAAGGATAGAGCATATGTATTTGCTGATATGGCTTCAATAAATGCCGACAACAATAGTGCGGCATTTGAAACAAGATCGTTGCGGATATTTTCCTTGAAAAAGGGATAAATAAATTTTACTTCGAGACGAAAACAGCACTGCATCGGTTTGAAATCCCATAGGTGAGTACATTAAGGGAGAAAAATCACCAGGAGCTTTTATTATAGCATCCTTTGCGGTAATGCCTGACGGTTATTCAAGTGAGGGATTATTATATAAAACAATGTTTAAAAGAAATATGTGAGTCAGGTTTCTTTGACGGGATGGGACTGACTGTGTTTCCGGTGCAAATCATATGGCAAAACTTTAAAGGATGTGGACACTGAAAGGATTATACCTTGCTGCTTATGCCAATGCGGATATCCTATAGTAAGAGATAATAAAATACACGGATCGTTGGCAAAATTATTTTGCGGCTCAGATAGAAGATATTCTTGATATAGGGTGTAAACGTAGTCGGAGGATGTTGTGGAACAACTCCAAGCCTATAGAGCTTTTAAAAAGAGTATGAGCGGAATGTATAAAAGCCAGAAAATCCGTAAAGAAAGGAAAAGAATATTTCTGGAAGATAAGATTAAAACAGATTTTGAACAAAAGCATATCCGGACAAAAAGCCTATAGCCGTAGAGCTTGATTCGCCTATAGATACCAATATTGCAAGTTTAGCAGACAATGCTGGCTAAATTAAAGTCATGCGTGCGGATATAGTAACTATAGCGGATAATCCTATACGAAGAGCAAGAATGGACAGTTGTTTGCTTGCTAAAGTAAAGAAAATGAACTTGACTTTGGTATGCTTCCGCATATGACTTGCAGAGACAGAAATGTAAAGCTGCTAAGGCCTATTACTTGGTGCAAGTGCAATGGAGTTGACAATGTGCCTTAATCACAGGAGATCCAAATACCGAATATCAAAGAGATGAGATAAAAGATCCGTATTTGAGTTTAATTCAGTGAAGTTTACAAACTTTATCAAATCTTTGAATGATGAAATTTGAAAGCCTATGAATATCTGTGGTGCATTAAATGTAAAACTCAAGGAACTTCAATTGCGGAGCTTAGAAAACTAAAGAAAACAGGAAAAACGGTGTAAGGTACTTTTACCCAGCCCTGTTTTTAACAGAGAAACCATTGATAATCTTAAAGAAGCCGAGAAAATCTGGATGTTAAGATAATGGGCGGAATCATTCCGATAGTAGTGGAAAATACCGAGATATATGCAAAAAGTGAGTAAACGGAATATATATTACCGATGATGTCGTAGAAAAAGTATATCAGCAAGGAAAGAGAAGAAGCGGAAGAGATTGCACTTTCTATGTCAAAAGGATATAGCAAATGAAATCTATGATCGGTGGACGGATATTATCTTATAACTGTTTTAAACGAGTAAACTTGATGGAAAGACTTATAAAAGACTGTAAAAAGAGTTTGTGAAAACAGATAATATTTTATAACATAATCCTGTGAGTTGAGTTCAAATACAGGTTATACGTGATAAATTAGATCCTAGCTTTTCTATACTTGTTTTTAATATTTCAAATGTTTTGTTGACCTCATCTTCCGTATTGTACTTGCTTTAATGTAGTCTAATGAGATGAGCTCTTTTTATCATTTTGAAAGTACTGAATACATGAGAAGGGTTCATACTGCCGGTGGTACATGCTGAGCCATGAGAACATACACTGGTTTGATTTCATCAAAATTAGAGCAGCTCACCCTTATATTTTCAAAGTAGATATTTATATTGTTAAAAGCCTATATATATCACCGTTTGCACGAGAGCCTTCTATATTTTCAAGAATCAAAGAAACCAACCTATCTAGAGTACATATAAACTGTCTTTTCTAAGGACTCATAGCAGTTTTTCAGCATTTGCCATAAGCTGTTATACCGAAGGTGTTCGTACCGGCTCATGCGATTTTCTTTCCTGACTGCCGCCATGTCAATGTATAAACGATACCGCTTCATGTATATATAAAGCCTACTCCCTGGAAGTGAAATTTATGTCACTTGCACTGAGTAAAATCAATGTAAGCTCATTAACATTAATGGCAAGATGCTTACAGCCTGTACAGCATCAGTGTGAAATAAAATACTATGCTCACGTGAGCAATCTTTCCGATTTCTTTTCAGGTTGTATTGTACCTATTTCATTATTTGCAAACATTATGCTATGAGGACTGTATCTTTCTCTTATAGCTGACAAAGCTCATTTATATCAATAATCCTTTTTCATCAGATGCTAGATGAGTGACTTCATATCCTCAAAGGGTAAGAGTGTACGCAGTACAGAGTGATGCTCAATCTTTGAACTGATGATATGCTTTCCTTATTTTCCGTAAGTTCAGGACTTTAGAATAGCCCAGTTATTTGCTTCACTGCCGCCTGAGGTAAAATATATCTCATTATATTTTGCACCGAGGATATCTGCTATCATCTCTCTGGCATCTTCCATATCAGCCTTTACATCATTTGCCATAGAATAGCTTGATGAAGGGTTCATAGTTTTTCAAATAAATATGCTATATCAAAAAGCCTCCTTATCCACCACAGTGGTAGAGGCATTGTCCATATATATCATAGTACTCCTGTTCTATTAGAGGTATGGCAAAGCGTTTCTGCCATATAGTATAAATAATATCATAATACAAACTAGTAAATGATTGAATTTGAATTGACAAGATAATATGAGTCACCTGATATCGTCGTTTCTCTCAAAACCTAGTACTCTAGGTATCCAGTAGCATGCAGTTTGAAAGAAATTGTCGACTTCACTGGTTAAATGAGGGCATCAAAAGGTTACTAAAGCCAACCAGTTTTTAACCTTTTCGTTAACAGATTGGTTTTCTTGATATATTGATATACGTATCATCACCCTTCATTTACCACCCTAAAATCACGCATAGTTGATCAGTCATAAAGTTTATTTTATTCTTGAAGCACTTGATTTCCAATACTCTAAAAAGAAAACAAGCTAAGGTAGCATATCAAAAATGCCCATAGATTGTTTCTTTTTCTATAAATAAACAGGCCTGGCATCCAGGTATGATTTTGTAAAAGCTAAAAGATTCTTCTATTTCCATGAGCTATGGTATATTTTGTATACCTGTAAAAAGGTTCCATATCTACCTCAGATGTAACTAAAGATTATATCAGCATATTTGGTCATTTGCATCAATCTTAGATTTGTTTAGACCTATTATGAGCTTTATTGTCTTTGCCTGTACTATCTTTAGTTATGATGTTCACATACTTAGCACAATCTCCAAGTTCATCTTTTAGCTATATTGTCTGTGAAAACTTTGAAGCTTTATCAGCCATTTTACTATTTCAAGCCTTTGTTTTTGGTAAAGGTTAGGATTATAAGAGACGATACGCTTTTCTTTTGCCAGGAGAACCTTGTAACACTCTCTTTCCTGTTTCCGGATCGATCTCTTTTAAAACTGTAATCGAAAGCTGTCAATACATGATTTAGATCGAAAAGATATATTACCTCTTTCCTTAGTATGAATTAGAAAGACATTTGTATCATTCTCAAGCAGAACCCATTTCTTTTTCCTGCTCACTTAGATGCTCACCATGTGATTGATTTTGAGAATACTATGGCCGTCATGAGCTTCAACAGCATAAATATTTCTTGCACACTATAGGCCTTTATCCAGCCACCTGTATGGTCTTACCTGATACGTTATGTCGTTGCTTCATTTCTTCAATGGCACTGCTGATGTACGGCTCCGATTCGTGCCGCGACAGACGTGCATGGAGACAGGTACCGGATCAGCGTCTAAAAAGCAAAAGCTTTGTCTATTATCTGGGAGTTTCTATTCTCTTTGGCGGTCCCTTTTGCTTGTCATCGCTTGGAAAGATCGATTTCAAGCAATAATTAGTACGAAATCGAAAAATACATTGCTTTAAATCTCTAAAATACTTTTTCATAAGAGTGACGTTGAGCAAATCAAATGTCCTCTTACTCTAAGATTCTCCTATGAACGAACGCGTCATAAACTTGGTCTTCTAGAGATTGTGTAGAGCCGCTGTAAATGTATGGTATGACATGAGGCTGTCTTTCGACTTAGAGCATGGGTGCGATATAACCTTGCATGTTGTTGCGTAATTAAGTCAGATCACAGAGACTGAAAACTTGCATTTGAGAAGCAGAGCATATCGATGGTTTCGTAACATCCGACTCATCAATCAATGAGTAGAGCAAGAAGCGTCTCTATATTAAGTTCAACAGGAGTGGAAAATGCACGAGGACGGGGATTCTTCAGGAAAGAACTTTTGTTCTATTCTCATTTGCTCTTTTGACATAGTCGTTGTAGATTCTGTGTATGCGAATCTCACCTGAAATCAAATCCTCAACATAACCAAAAGATTTAATACTTTTTGTTCTGTGGTTGCCTTTTATCCTTATCCCAAAATGATTCATACAGACTAGGAGACAAGCACCTTTTTCTTCTTTTCTTTCTCATAGTTTACATATACACCTCTAAAAATAAAAGTACTATGAAGTACTCATGATTCATAACATGCTCAGATTACTGGAATGATATATGTCAGAAGAAGCCTTTCGCAAATAAAGGGATTTAAAAGTGCATAAAACTAAATAGCTTATTAGGAAATTTAAAACGTCGGAACTTTCACAGTACTTCGAGCAGAAGACGGGTATAACCAAAGTCGCTTTCTGCTCATATAGTATATATAATATTAATAATACAAAATAGTAAATGATTGAATTTGGATTGATCAGGTATAATATGGGTATTGACATATCCTACAATTAATTTAAGAAGAGGATGATGCCGGGTCTGAATGCAACGATAGAGTGATTATGAGATTTGAAGGTAGAATACTGGGGAAAATCGGTGTTAATAAGATGCAGACAGCATATACGGTATATAATATTCTTATTGATATGGGCTACAGTATGATTTTCCTTTGATAAATATGAGTACAGCATATCATATATGAAAGAGGAGAATGATATTTTGTTCTTTAATGATGCAGAGCATATGATAGAGGTGTACAGCTATGAAAGAAATTTTGAAATACCGACCGAAAGAGCAAAATGAACTTGGGCTTGAGACATATTATCGTTTTTTTCAAATATATATGGGAAAGAACTGATTATTCTTGAATTATTGCACAGATATTTAGAGGAGAATCCCAATGATATCTTTTTATGTGGACAATGGAAGATACTATAATAAAGCGATGATAGACAGTATTTATAAAGGAAAACATGATAAAAACTGGATGTATAGACCCCTATACAGTATCAAAAGTATATCTGAATATATAAATATATTTTTTTAACAACGACTGTATCTTATATGGGCGGTATGGGAAATATAACAGATACAAGACATAGGGGAGAAAAGAGTGTTGAACTGAGGTATGAGGGAAGGATAATCGGTAAAAGGAAAAATTCAAAATTCGGCACGGATTATAGGGTAATAAGAGCTTTAAAAAAATCACATTGCAAAAATATAGTAATATAAAAAGAGAGAGTTACAATATTTTATATGCAAAATGTAATAATAAAAAGATTATTGAAATATATTGTAACACTCAGATGACAGATATCCCTACAGATGAAATAATGCAGATGGGTTTTGAAACATACTTTAGGATTACAGATCTTATAGGAAAAGAGATGCAGGTGCTTGAAATAGTATATAACTATCTAAATAAGTTTCCGGAGGATATTTTCTATATTGATAACGGTTGTTTCTTTACAAAATCACAGATTGATGAAATATTTAATAATAAGGACAAAAACGAAAAATGGATATTTAAGAAAAGAGAAAGGGACAGATTTTAGTAGGTACCATGGCAGGAGATGTAGAAATTTTAAGAAGAAAAGGTGATAATTGTTGTAGAGACATAAAAGATATTGTAAACATACTGATGTCAAGAGGGTTTACCAATGAATTTTTGAGTGACCATGGTGATTATTATATGTTTTCCGTAAATAAACCCGGTTACGATGATGACGGCAGATGGTATTTGGATGACGCCTCTTCATGGGCGGTTATGTATGTTAATATAACAGAGGATGAATTACCGGATCGTACGGTAGAAGATGCTTCAGGACAGAAGACGGATTACTACAGATACATATATATTGAAGGGTACGGAGACAGAGCCTTTATGTATTTGAATTTTTTGCATGAGTATTTTAAACTGTTTCCGGATGATATTTTCGCCGGTGCAGCAGATTACTTATATACAAAAGAAGATATTGACAGGATATATAAAAAAGAAATATGGTCAAAGATTTGGCATTGTCTTGATCCGAAAACTTTATAGTATATTAATACAAATCAATTAAGTATATGATATACTGTCTGTCATGGAATTTAAAAAAATCGGAGAATATATGGAAAAGAAAAAAGTAGTGGTAGGTATGTCGGGAGGAGTAGACTCCTCAGTGGCAGCCTATCTTTTAAAAGAAGCCGGATATGATGTCACAGGTGTGACTATGCAGATATGGCAAAGTGAAGATGAAGAGGATATGTCAGGCAGTGGAGGTTGTTGCGGCCTTTCAGCGGTGGACGATGCCAGAAGAGTGGCAAGAGATATCGGCATACCTTATTATGTAATGAATTTCAGAGATGAATTCAAAGATAAGGTAATAGATTATTTTGTAAATGAATATGTACAGGCAAGGACACCAAATCCATGTATTGCCTGCAACAGATATGTAAAATGGGAATCTCTTTTAGAGAGAAGTATGATGCTTGGGGCTGATTATATTGCTACAGGACATTATGCAAGAATAGAAAAGCTTGAAAACGGAAGATATGCACTCAGAATGTCAAAAACGAGTGCAAAGGATCAGACCTATGCACTTTATAATCTTACTCAGGAGCAGCTCTCAAAAACATTGATGCCTGTAGGTGATTATGAAAAAGATGAGATAAGAGAGATTGCAAAGAAGTTTAATCTAAGAGTGGCAAATAAGCCCGACAGTCAGGAGATTTGCTTTGTTTCAGACAATGACTATGCCTCATTTGTAGAAAATGAAATAGGAAAAAAGATGCCTGAGGGAAACTTTGTGACAGCTGACGAGAGATACTCGGAAGCATAAAGGGATACTGCATTATACTATCGGGCAGAGAAAGGGACTTGGCATAGCGCTGGGGCATCCTATCTTTGTTACTGAGATAAGGCCTGAAACAAATGAAGTTGTAATAGGTGAAAATGATGATGTTTTCGGATACAGTCTGGAGGCAAATAATCTTAATGCAATGGCGGTGGAAAGCTTTTTTGACGGCATGAGAGCTATAGGAAAAATAAGATATTCACATAAGGGTGAACACTGCACCATTAAGGTACTTGGAGAAGACAGGATAAGAATAGACTTTGATGAAAAGGTAAGAGCAATCACACCGGGACAGGCGGTTGTACTTTATGATGAGAGCGGACTTGTGCTTGGTGGCGGAACAATTATAGGAAGATGCGACTAAAAAAGTACTATATAAGCTGTAAAACAGAAAGGTTACAGAGAGATGAAAAAATACCTTTGTAGAATATCTTTAATATCAAGCGTGGGTATAAGCTACATAATCGCAATGATACTTTTTGTAATGTATCAGTTTGCAGAGTCTTTAAGACCATATGGTTACGGTTTAGGTAGGCTTAGTTTACCGGAATCTTTACAGACATCAATTGTATGGAGTTTCTTTGCGTCTTTAATATTTGTGTACCCGATAGTACTGACGGGGTATCATATTTTACTTTTGTATCTTGAGGCAAAAAAGAAACTTTTAAACCCTTTTATCAGATTTGATCAGATAGCTATATGGTATGGCTTGATATTGGAATTTTTCTACCTTACAGAAGCAAAATATGTCACAGGTGCTGACTGGAGTGTACAGCTAAAAAATCTGGAAATGCATACACCGATTTTTTCCGAAGCGGCACCCACAATTATTTTTATTTTTATAATAGGTATTGCAGGGTACTTTTATCTGAGAGTCAGGCCTTTAAAGAAGATACCGCCTTTGATGGCGATTATTTCAATATCTGCAATGTATCTTTGGTTAATTGAAGTACTTGTCTTTACGGTACAGGTTTTTAAAGGAGATTTATCGGGTGACAAATGGCTTGATTTATACCTCCTTGTTTACCCTGTTTGTATTATCTGCATTGTTGCAAGAACTGTAATTTCAAAGGTTCATGAATGGCAGGAATATGAAATGGAGAGAACAAAAATACAAAGCAATCCGCTTTTAAATTTTGCAGATAAAATACTGTCAAATTCAAAACTTTGGCCTATATATGCAATTATCTTTATGTTTCCTTTGCTTGGAATAATAATAGGAATACTGCTGCTTTTCGGTCAGGCACCTGATTCCGTTATAAAGGCATGGACCGAAACTGCAGATTGGACATTGTCACTAAAGGAAGCACCTCAAAATATCGAATATGATGAGCATTACCTTTGCACTGTAGCGGCAGGCGGGCACAGAAAAGTGGTAAAGCCTGTAAGAAAAGGAATCCGTCACGGTCACGAGGTTATAGTAAACAGACAGCTCTGTATAGCCAATGCCTTTGAACAGATTTTAGAGGAGAAAATACCTCGTTTCCACAAACTTGTGAGGGGAGTATATGATCGCTACGGCTTCCCCGTTGCAAGACTTATAAAGAGCAAATGGATTGCAGATATTATATATATTTTGATGAAGCCTTTGGAATGGATATTCTTAGCGGTAATATATATGAGCGATGTACATCCGGAAAACAGAATAGCGACCCAGTATATGTGTAAAAAAATAATATATGAAGATTTAACTTGATAAAGCTCTGATTTATGATTTTTAAATATTAGTAATTTGGCATAATATACATAATATTGTATGTTATGCCGTTTTTTCTTGTTGAAGTGAATATCAAATACATAAAAAGTTTCAAAAGATGAAGATAGAACAAATTATAAATTATGCTATAATTATTTTTATGTCACTGATATTGAAAAAGGATAAGTAAAAACAATGGCTAAGAAGAAAACTGATGAGAAAACGTTAAATATAGATAATATTCTATTTAATTGTGAGATTATTTGCGTGCTGCACGTAATTCAGGCTCGTTTTTGAAAAGAGAGACATGATGCTAACTCTTGTATTCTTGAGATTTATCGGAGAAAAATATGAAGATGGTATAGAAGCTCTTCGTAAACTCTGATTGAGCAAGGACTTGACCCGATGATGAAAAATATCAGGGCTGCCTTTTTGATGATGCTACTTTGCGGATGGAACATATAACCTTCCATTGGAAGCGAGATGGTCAACAATCATTAATACACCTGCACCGAAGCTTAATGTTGCACTGGATACGGCATTGGCAAGACTTGAAGAGGAAGATCCTCAGCTTAAAGGCTGCTTTTATCAAGGGTACATTTACGACCAGAAATTTAGCTCCCTAATGATATTAAAAAGATTGTAGATGAAGTAAATAAAATCAGTCATAAGGCTTTTGGGGCTGAAAAGGATTTGATTGGATACGTATACGAATATTTCCTTAAGGAGTTTGCAGTAAATGCAACGAAGGAAGAAGGTGAGTTCTACACCCCTCATGACGTGGTACAACTAATTGCAGCTATGATTGAGCCGTTTGAAGGTACTCTTTATGACCCTGCTTGTGGCTCCGGTGGTATGTTTATACAGAGTGCTGAACTGGTAAAATCAAAACAAGGAAACCTTAACAGCATCAATATCTATGGACAGGAAAAAGAACCTGCAACATATCGTCTTGCTAAAATGAATCTGGCGCTTCGAGGTATCAGTCATAATCTTGGTGGAGAAAGTGACTCATCATTTACGCATGATTTACATAAAGGATTGTCTTTCAATTACATCATGGCAAATCCGCCTTTCAATCTGAAGGGCTGGTATGATGAAAATTTAAAGACTGATCCGAGATGGGCAGATTATGTTACACCTCCTGAAAGCAATGCAAATTATGCTTGGATTTTACATATTCTTTCTCACTTAAAAACTTCCGATGGTGTGGCAGGTTTTCTGCTTGCGAATGGCGCATTAAATGATAGCGATACATTGGAAATTCGTAAAAGATTGATACAAAAGGATAAGATTGAAGCTATTGTAGTTCTTCCCAGAGAATTATTTATAACTACAGACATTAGTGTAACACTTTGGATTTTGAATCAGAACAAAAAAGGCGGTAAATGCCACGGCAGAAATCTCCGTAAGCGTGAGTATGAAATCCTGTTTATGGATTTACGACAGTGGAGTGAAAATGCTGTTAAGGGGGAGAATAAAAAGAAGGTGCGCTTAGTTAGTGAGCAAATCGAGCGTGCCGCTGATATCTATCATATTTGGCAGTGTGAAGGTACAAATGGTACAAAATATGAAGAGCCTGAACTTTACCGCAGTGTCGGAATTAGAGAGATTGAAGAAAAAGGATGGGCACTTACACCAAGTAAGTATATTGAGTTCATTGACCATGACTTAGAGATTGATTACGAGAAGGAAATGATGCGCATTCAAGCAGAGATGAAAGAAATCATGAAGCAAGAAAAGAAATCTCAGCAGATGCTGGAAGATGCATTTAGGGGGATTGGTTATGGGATTGACTAAACATAAACTTGGAAGATTTTTAGAACTGTGCTCAAATATAAACATAGGTATATTATTTGGAATGGATGATGTTAGAGGTGTTAATAATCAAAAGCAGATGATGCCAACAAAGGCAGATCTAAATGGTCGAGATTTAAGTAAATTTCAAATTGTTTATCCGGGAGATTTTGTTTTTAATCATAGAACTTCAAGAAATGGATCTAAATTTAGTATTGCATATAACGATGGAGAACAACCGGTTATATGTACAGAAGACTATGTTGTGTTCCGTGTTCGTGAAGACTGTAAAAATGCATTAAGCTCTAGATGGCTGTATATGTTTTTTAATCGACCGGAGTTCGATAGATTTGTCATAACCAATTCATGGGGTAGTTCTACGGAATTCTTTAACTGGGAAGACATACAATCAGTAGAATTGACATTACCGGATATTGGAATACAGCAAAAATATGTTGATGTCTACAATGCTATGCTTTCAAATCAGAAAAGTTACGAGCGTGGTTTAGAGGATTTGAAACTTGTATGTGATGCTTATATAGAGGATTTGAGAAGAGAGATGACTTGTGAGGATATAGGACCTTATATTGAGTCTGTAAGTGAGAGCAACTATGATTATGCGTATACTCTTGTTCAAGGAGTTGAATCAAGTGGATCATTTATGGATACGAGAGCAAATATGCATGGTGTAGATATTGGAAAGTACACAGTTGTACGTAATGGAAATATTGTATATAATCCTTCAAGGATTAATATTGGTTCAATTGCGATGTACACAAATAATGTTCCATGTGTTGCTCACCCATGTATTCAGTATTTAAAGTTATTGATAAGAATAAATTATTACCTGAATACTTAATGCTGTGGTTTGCAGAGAAGAATTTTAGATATACATGGTATTATGCTCTGGGTCAGTAAGAGATACATTTGACTTTAATTTGATGTGTGAAATAAAATACCAATCCCTCCAATTACAATTCAAAAATATAGTAAATATTCTGTCAGTATACAATACCAGAAAAGAAATAAATGAAAAACTAAAGGCACAAATAAAAGATATTTGTCCTATTTTAATTAAGGGTTCTATTGACGAAGGAAGAAAAACAAAAGGGTAGTCTATGGCAAAGCTAAAGGAGTATAATAGTCACTACTGTGAGTCTGAATATGAGTATGCCTTTATCGGCTTTTTGGAAGCGGAAGGTTGGGAGTATATCTCGGGCAATAATATACAACGTATAAATAAAAGAGATGTATTGATTGCTGACGATTTCCAAAAGTTTATCTCTGATACAAATCCTGAACTTACAAAGGATGAGGTTATACAGATTTTTGATAATGTTCGTCTTGTTGGTGCAGAGAGTGATTTTGCTACATTACATAAGGTTTATGGATGGATGGTTGACGGTATTCAGTTTACATTGCAAGACGGTACGGTAAAAATGGTATCTCTTATAGATTTTGAGAATCCCGGTAATAATATCTTCCATGTTGTTAATCAGTTTACGGTTGAGTATACAAATAACGGACAAAAGGAGATTCGCAGACCGGATGTACTCCTATATGTGAATGGAATGCCGTTGTGTGTCATAGAACTGAAAAATCCTACTGATGCTCATGCAACAGTCTATGATGCATGGGAGCAGATTACTATTCGTTATTGGAGGGATATTCCGCATTTATTACACTACTGCCCATTGGCTTGTATCTCAGACGGAGTTAAAACAAGACTTGGTACGGTGCGTACGCCGTATGAGCATTTTTATGCCTGGAGGCGTGTGAATGACGGTGACCAAGTTTCGACCCTGCCATTTGCAGAAACGGAAACAATGATTAAGGGTGTGTATTCACCGGAGAGATTTTTAGAAATTTTTAGAGATTATATTTATTTTCAAGACAGCATTTATGACAGTGCGGAAGTGGAAATAGTATGTAGATATCCCCAGTTTTTTGCGTCCAAGCTTCTAAAACAGAGTATAGTCAATTCTGTCGTTACTAAAAGTGGTAAGGGTGGAACATATTTTGGCGCAACAGGATGCGGTAAAACGTATACCATGGCTTTTCCTTGCCCGTCAGCTTGCCCTTAGATGCTCTAACATTCGGAAATCGGTTCACCAACAATTATTCTGATTGTAGATCGAGAGGAATTACAAAAACAAGGGGCAAAGCTATTCACCAAGAGTAAAGAGTTTTTAAATCTTGGAGAAGTATCTGTTGTGAAAAATCGAGCACAGTTAAGGCAGGAACTTGGTGCAAGACAGAGCGGCGGATTTTATATTTGCACTATTCAGAAGTTCTGTGACAGAGAAGAGGATAAAATTGGTCTTATCAATGACCGCAAGAATATTATATGTTTCTCTGATGAAGCGCATAGAACACAACTTGAACATTCTAAAAAGATACAGTTTAGCAAGGATACAGATGAGAATATGAAAGCAATGGTATCAAAACCATATGCAAAGGTATTGAAAGAAGCATTTCCATATGCAACTTTTGTAGGCTTCACAGGAACTCCTATTGCTGAAACTTATCAGACCTTTGGTGATGAAATTGATAGATATACAATGGATCAAGCAGTTGCCGACGGCCTTACCGTTTCTATTAAGTATCATCCTCGAATTGCAAAGGTGTTGCTTGATAATGTAAAGGCTAAAGAAATAGAAGATTATTATAAGAAGTGTGCTGATGACGGTTCTACATATGATGATATTGAAACAAGTAAACGTGCTATGAGTTCTATTGAAGTAATACTCGCAGAGCCGTCACGACTGGAAAGACTTGCTACGGATATTCATGACCATTATACGGCATCCTGTAATGCTGATCCGGATAGGGTTCAAAAAGCAATGATTGTATGCTCGAGCAGAAAGATTGCTTACTCTCTTCTTTTGAAATTTAAGGAAAAATATCCTGAATGGTTTGAAGAAAAGAAAACGCCGGATGGAGTTAAGGTAACAGAGGAGGAATTGAAAGCATTAAAACCTATGCCGTATATTGCTATGGTGTCCAGTGTAGGGAGCAATGATGAATCTGAGATGTATAACTATCTTGGAGGAGTGAAAAATGATAAACGTTCTGAAGAATTGGATATAGCTTTTAAGCAGGAAAAATCTAACTTCCACATTGTAATTGTAGTGGATATGTGGATTACAGGGTTTGATGTTCCTTCACTTACATACTTGTACAATGATAAGCCTTTAAAGAAACACTTGCTGATTCAGACAATTAGCCGTGTGAACAGAAAGTACCCCGGTAAGGATTACGGCACGATCATCGACTATATAGGTATTCGTGACAATATGCGTGAAGCTATGAAGATTTACGGTGGTGATATTTCGGTTGCCCCTACATCGGATGATGTTGAACAAGCCACCTCTGTTTTTAGAGAAGAGCTGGAATTACTTAAATCGTTGTTTAGTGATTATAATTTGGCTCCTTCTTAAACCCTGAGTGTAATCCGTTTGAAAGGTATAAATTACTTTCCAAAGCGGCTGAGTATGTTTTGCTTCCACGGAGGTTTTGCATACGGAAGGAACTGTAAAAAACAATCAGGTTTCTTTTATGACGTATTTTTTAAAAACGGTTAAGAGAATGAGGGGTGCCTATGATATTTGTCAACCTTCAGGCAATCTGGGGGAAGAAGAATCTGCTCTTGCTCAGTGTTTTATGGCTATAGCTCGCTTTTGTCACGTAAAAATGAGGACAAGCGATGTCGATGTGGATACTATGAATCGTAGTTTCAAAAGATGGTTGAAGAAGCGTTGAAAATACAATCAGGTAGAAAGTGTTCTTGAAAGCGGTGAAGAAGAAGATATCTTCTCTCCGGAATATTTTGAGAAGTTATCTGATGTGAAAAATGCCGCAACAAAGCTGGAATTGCTTATCAAAAATGCTTGAAAGCAGATTAAAGAGTATAGTAAAGTTAATCAAAGAAGGTGCAGTCTTTTTCAAGAAATGCTGGAAAAAGACCATTGCTGAATATCATGAAAGAAGAAAGCACCTACTGCTGAAGAAGCCGGAGCAACTCAGGAAACAGCGTCAGAAGATATTATCAAGGCTGCAACTAAGCAAGCTTTAGAAATCCTTCGTCAAATGAATGAAGATAGAGAGAGTTTCCGTAAGATAGGATTAACTTTTGAAGAAAAGGCATTCTATGATATTTTGATTGCTCTTCGTGACCAACATAATTTTGAATATGGCGAAGACAAAGAGGTTGATGGAGTTTTTGATTAATGATAAAATGTAAATCTCTTGCCAAAAAAGTTAAGGAAATTATAGATACGAAGTCCTCATTTGCAGACTGGCTTAATAACCAGAATGTTCGTAATCAATTAAAGCTCGATATAAAGATTTGTCTGATTAAGAATGGCTATCCGCCACAGTATAGCCCGGAAGTTTTTAATAAGGTAATGGAGCAGGTAGAAAAACTTTGAGGAGCATTCAGAGGCTAAATCTGAAAAATAATGTTATTCATTTTACCTATTCTGTTTCTGCAAAAAGAACTAAACAGGCTGGGTGGATGATAACATTCCATATGGAAATAAAAATAATTAATCAGAGGTTTGTATGTCAATAAGCAAAATAAAAAGTGTATTTGAAAATTTAGATTCCTGTAATGACTGGTCACCACAGCCTACTAAAATAAAAATTCAAGAAGAAATGGAACGTCAGTATTGTGACGAGAGGTTATCACTATCTCCAAAGGGTACACTTATGAATTTTTTAACTGAGATTAATAGCTGATATTGTTCTCAAGAAAAAGGGTTAGAAAAATATGTTTGAGAATGTGACTGATTATGATGGATCAACAATAGATAAAACCATTTGCAAATTAGAAAAGATAGTGAACTTATTTCAAATGAATATCAGCTATTTATTGAAGCTATTGGACATCCGGATTCTGAGATATGACCCACTAGTTATCACGCACAAGCATAGTGATTGAAAGCGTAGTTTGTATAAGTGAAGAAATAAATGTAAAATTGGTCTCAATGCAGAAACCTGTCACACTATTAAAGCATAAATTTTTGTGCAAATGGTATATTCAAAGAAATTACAGATAAAGTAATCTCACTTAGAACAACAATAGATGTTATTATTATAGATAATATCTGTTTATATGCTGACACTTGCCGGAGAAAAATTATTTAATATGGAAAGAGCCTATAAGTCCATTTTGAGAAAAGCAAATTACTAATATTATAGCTTCGAACATAGTAAAATGATAATATTGAGTTTAGTAATGTAGCAAATTTTGGACATAATCCCAGAAAATTTGTAGCATTTAATGATTCGTATTTGCAAAAACTTAATAGTGTGAATATTAGAAAGAAAATGAGTAGGAAATTCAATATTCCGCTTGATGGAGATAAATTTGATATGAGTAAGCCTGGAGCTGCTGATAAGTTAGTTAAGATATTATGTAGCAGGGGAATGGTTGATCCATTCGATTCCAATCCTATGGAAGTTCCAAGTTCTAAAAATGGGAATAAGGAGGATAATAAATGTCAAAAATTGTATCAAGCTGTCTTTATTTTTCTTCTTTTCTCCCTTTGTGGATTTCAATAATTTTCATAGATATTAAAAAGTATGTTTGAGAATACTGAGAATCTATGGACAGAAATAATAAGTGTTTTTATTATTGTACTGGTAGGTATTGTATCCACATAGTAGTATTATTTGTATTTACTACAAATTCAGAAGATGGACTAGATAAGCGTGTGATAAAGGAGGTTATAGAAGATAAAGCAATAACTTCAGAATATTTATTGTCATATATTCTTCCATTATTTGCTTTTGATTTTACAAAAATGGGATCAGGTAATTATATTTCTTGTGTTTTTGTAACACTTGGTTTTCTATGTATTAGCTACAATCATTTTAGTGTAAAATGTATTGTTAGAGTTATTTAGATTTAAGATATTTACCTCAGAACTTGAGAATGAGGATAAAAGTTGTTATACAAAGTAAGATAATTAGTAATAGATTGTTGAATGCACATAAAGGTGAAGATATATATTTAAAATCGCTGAATAATGAAAATTAAACTGGATATAGGAAGATAAATACAACAGTAATTTTATAAACTATTTATATAATTGAGATAAGAAAACGACCACACGAAGTATTTAACTTTTGTATGGTCGTGATTGCTTTGTCCCTGATTTAAGCTATCACCAAAATTTCTTTACAGCATTTAAGCAAGAACCACCAAGAGGACACTTTTCACGGAGGCGAAGAGATTCGAACTCGTGCCACGAAAAAGTGACAACCTGATTTTCGAGTCAGGC
>BNJU01002890.1_pt1 | contig 28590 bp, 50 predicted proteins | sample 8539281 | NCBI WGS metagenome assembly BNJU01 (sample SAMD00202456, study PRJDB9452) | human saliva metagenome | isolation source: human saliva | place: Japan
CGAAGCCAAGACTAGAATATAGGGGTCAGCCAGTCTAAGGTTTTTGAATCTGATAATTTACAAATCCTCTTATCAAGAACTTTTTCATGATGTTTATAAATAAGTTAAAAAGTGGCAAACTGTTGTAAAACATATGGACTAGAGTAGAAACCCATAGGTTTTGGCTCTTTTTATAAGCAAAGCCAAGCAACAAGCCCCCAAGTAGATAATAGAAAAACGAAGGCACATCATAAGGATCGTGCATGAAAGAAAAGAGAGAGGAAGTCAACACAAGTCCTAACCACGAATTGTCAAAAACCGCACCCCTGAAGAAGTCCTCTAAACAGGAGTTCCTCCTGGATTGGTCCAAAAACTGTGACACTGACAATAAAGGAAAAGCGAAAGTCCTTCACTGTTTCCTCAAGGTGTTGAGCCGAAGCACCAGAAACAACTGAGAAAAAGGCATGATAGCCTATATTTACTAGCACCATGAGAAGGAAGATTCCAATGATAAGCAAGAGTTGTTTCTTACTTAAAATCTCAAAAGAAATCATATCAAACCATTTTGCATAACCAAAACTAAGGAAAAGCAAGAGACTCTTTATCATAATGAATGTGTACTGGTGTTGAAAATAATCTCCTTGATTGATGGAATAGCCCGCTGCACCAACGATTGCAAATACTAAAAATCCCAAAAATAAGGCATGACACTTATTGAAAATAGCCATAAAATTATCCTCCTCAACAAACTTCCCTACACGTCATCCTTGAGATCTAGTCTTTCCAAAACAAACCATTTTAGTAACCAAAATCCGACAACATAACCAGCTCCTAAGAAGATAGCCATTAAAGCTAGTATGGGATTTAGGAAAGAAAAGACCACAACAGATACAAAGGTTAGCACAAAAACATTAAAGGCAATGGTGTCAGAAGCCAAGACTAGAATATAGGGTGTCAACCAGTCTATTGTTTTGGAATCTAGGAAAAATAAGTGTTTATACATGATAACCTCCTCTATGGCTGAAAAGATAGACTCTTGATTTTTTACCCCAAGACCCTATGTAGAAAAGTGAGCAAAAATGGTAAAGTCGCTACAATATTATTAATCACATGCACCGCATAGGATGGATAAATGCTCTTGGTATAGCGGGTCAAACCAGCAAAAATGATTCCAAATGTTGTAAAAACGAAAATATCTAACAGACTAGGCAGACTTAAAAAATGAGGAAGAGCAAACAGAATGGAAGGAAGAAGTAAATCAAGGCCAAATCGCGAATGTTTAAAGAAAGCATGTTGCAACAAACCCCTATAGATCAATTCTTCCATCAGTGGCACTAGAAAGAACAAGGTTATATAGATACCTAGCTCGGCAAAGTTGGTCCCACTATAACCGATCAATACGGCCCAACCTTCAGCAGTTGACTGAGCATGTTTAGCTGTCTGAACGTTAAAAGAGATATGGAGCACTACCACTAATACTGTCAAAATCGAATACCAAAGCCATTTTTTTCTTGGAATGTGAAAGAGATAGCCATGGCCTGTCTTAACCAGAATCCAAATCATGACTCCGCTAAATAGCAAACTCAAGATATTTCGAATCCAGAAGAAATTTCCTATCTGAGAAGAAAATTGCCAATAATTTTGGACGATAAGCGTTAGCTGAGAAAGGCCAAATACGAAAAATAAGTAAGACAAGACTGCACTTATTTTGAAGAGAAGCTGATACTTTTTCATATAGATTCTTCCTACTATCTACAAAACAGTGACTAGCCTAATACCTCCTCTTGCCAGACCATAGACTAGTCGCATATATAGCCACCTACTTTTTATAATACTTCAAGCCCCAAAATGAGCAGAAGCATGATAAGCAAGCAGAGAATGGCACCGATATAGGCGATTAGTTGTTGGTAGAATTTTTCCTGCTGTGATACTTCTATACAAACAAATAATAGACATCAATCCTGTCAAGCTAATAAACATGAGTTGATTAGTTCTAGGACTCAACCAAATCATCATTTACTTCTATTTAAGAGTATCTCTTTTGATGTTAATGTATGTTAACACTAAAAAAACTAGTCAGGCCAATAATATTTAAAAATGAACAGCAACAGGGTTAAGTCTCTAAAAAAATTATTCACTGACACTACAAGAAATACTATAGTCGAAACTATTTTTTTCTTATCCATAATAGCTAAATCAATCATTTTTTTCTCCTTTTTGTATTTCTTATAATTAACATGACACGATATAATGGAAGCAATACATTAACACACCTCCAATAATAAAGTTTAATAAATCCTGATGCTCTACAACTACGTACAGGCCAAATAAACATAGGCCAAAATGCGAAATACAGTTTTGAAATTTCATCAAGCCCCCACCCCCATTTTTACAAAAATTGATATACACTCTAACTTGGTCCATACAATATACCTTATAAGTATTTACTATGAATAAAACCTATAAGATTAATACATTTCTTTTTGTCCTGTTGCAACTTTGACAAGTTTAGTATATCACTGTTTATTAATTTTTCATCCTAATCTTGAATTGTCATCAAGACATCTTAAATTGCAAAAACTTCATTAGCCACCTACTTTTTTATAATACTTCAAGCCCCAAATGAGCAAAAAGCATAATAATGCAGAGAATAGTTCAATATAGGCTATTAATTGTTGATAGAATTCTCCTGCTGTGATTCCTCATACAAACAAATAATAGACATAAAACCTGTCAAGCCAATGAACATAAGTTGATTGGTTCTAGGACTAACCAAATCATCATCTTCAAACTCTCTTATCCTCATTTCCCTAGTCAGGTAAACAGTGACCAAAAATAGAAGCCAAGTTAATAACCACTAAGAGAAATTGGAAAACCAAGGAAAAATTTAAAAACTGACGAGATAGAAATAGATAAGTAGAGACAAGCAAGGGCAACTGCCCTAGGAACAATCTCGCAAGGAAGATGTTCAGTGCAAGAAAAGCTTTCATTTCTTTTGCTCCTTTCTTTTTAGTTAAAGCAACATAGATCATAACTGCAATCAAATAGGCTATGGTATAAAATAGCTGATACCAAATACTCTCCCTAAGCGGATAAAGAAAGATGGACATAATCAGATACAGAACGAAAATGATAAGTATTTTTCTCTTCATAAGATATCCTCCTAAATGTATGCTTTATCTTATACTCAATGAAAATCAAAGAGCAAACTAGGAAGCTAGCCGCAGGCTGTACTTGAGTACGGCAAGGCAACGCTGACGTAGTTTGAATTTGATTTTCGAAGAGTATTAGTTGAGCAAGAACCTTTACACTGTTAGTATAGTACTCATTTTGACCTTGAATCACTCAAATCATAAATGGTCATCAAAACATCTTGAATTGTAAAAAATTTAAAAAAGCAAGCATGAAAAACATACTTGCCCTAAGGGAATTTAACAATGTAAAGACCTAAAATCGAAAGCTATTCACCCTCACTTCCGTCTGTTCTGATAGATTCTCATGATCGCAACAAGGATACAGGCTGTCCCACTTGCCAAAACCAGGAGGGTAATGATAATGTTGAGAATTTCAGGCGTACTCTCCATTCTGTTGATGAGACGGAGTAGAGATATAACTGCTAACTGAATCAGGAGTATTGATTCTACTCTTTATCAATGAAGTCAGTTGGTTTTCAACTGCATATAAAAAGGCTGGTAGCAAAAACACAGGCTATAGCAATCACAAACAGATTGCTCCCCTGTTTCTTCTCCCTTTGTTCACTACAAATAGCATAAGAAGATTCGATGCTATGATCAACGCAGAACAGATGATAAAAAGGATTTCTTATTCATATAGGATACCCTCATAAACTAAAGTATATATTATTTTTTTGGTTTCTGAATGATATTCATTATTTTGGTAAGGAGAAAGTTCTTTGTTCAATTCAAGATATTTCAATAACCATTCAAGATTTGGATGAAAATTTTTAAAAATAGTACTATACTAAACTTGTCACATTTGTAACATAGCAAGAATCTATATTCGGAGGCAAGTAATCATGAAGAACAAGATTTATTATATATCCAATATTTTTTTATGGAATATTACTATTTTTCTATTGGATTAACATCAAAAAGTATTTAGTTTTTAGCAGTTTAATGTCCATAATTTTAATAACTCTATCTATAATAGGATTATTAAAAACTAAAAATAAAAAAAGTAGATATAGCAGAATTAAATTTCAAAAATTAGAAACCTCTCCCGATGGTTGATGATAGAGAAAAATTATTTTATACAAGCAATTTACTGTAACTCAAAAATTACTTTGATTAACTATTCAGTCATACAGACCGAGAAACAAGAATTCTCGGTCTTATTTTCATCATTCTGTATGTATCATAGTAAGCACCTGACGAAAGACTTGATCTTGACAGGTGGTATTTAGGCTGGCATTGGGATAACTTTCCACAATCTTCATGACGGTATAGAGACCAACACCTCGGTCCTCCCCTTTAGAACTAACTCCAAAAGAGAAGATTTCAGAAACATCTATCCCCTCTTCTTTGATGGAGTTTTCAACGATAAAGGTCTCCTGTGCTCCATTTTTTAAAAAGGCGATTGAAACATGAGGTTGACTGGCCTCTACACTGGCTTCAATAGCATTGTCACAAAGGATGGACACAATGGTTAGAAAGTCAAGCAAGCTCATCCCCTCGACCTGAATCTCCTCAGGAACTTCGACATTAAAGATAATCTTCTTATCCCTAGCTTTTAGAAATTTCCCTGCTAGAAGACTTTTGAGGGCTTTATCACGAATATTTACCAATCGACCAAGGTCATATTTATTGTCCTGCAATTTTTCACTAGAATCCTTTAAGACCGAGTCGTAGACCTCTTTTATCTGTTCCATATCCTCCTCTTCAATGCCCAGACGTAAGCTGGTCAAGAGGTTGGTGTAGTCATGGCGAAAACTCCGTACTTCCTTGTAAAGTTCCTCTATATGCCGACTATAGCGTTCCATATCTCTGTAGCGCAAGGTCTGCTCTTGGTCCAATCTCTCATGGAGTTTGTCCTTCAAATAGGTATCCAATTTCTTGATAACCCCCATAAAAAAGAGCAGGTAAAAGACTAGGATGAGATGGCGAACAGTCTTTGATTGGATATCGTATGCATATTCAAAGTAAGACAGATTTTCCATGACTAGAAAGTAAGCCCCCATTATCCAGTTAATCTTAGTCAGGGACTGTTGAAAACCTTTATCGAGAAACTCCTTTCTCAATCTAGTAAAATCATAGTCCAACCATTTCAAAAAGACTAATACTATGAAGCAAACGAATAGCATAATCAACAAAAAGAGAGGATTTCCATCTCCATCTACAATCCCTTGCCCCAAAAACGGAAACACAAAATAGGAAACACTTCTGTAAAAGAGATCCATCAATACAATTGGAAAGAGACCATAAAAGAAAAGGAGTTTTTTAGGAAGCCCTCTTAACAGTAAGAAAGATAGACATATACCGAACAAAGGGTTCTATAAAAATAGGACAAATATTCACTTACATCCAAATAAATTGACAAAAGTCGCAAAAATGGCCCCTAGAAGAAATTTCAAAAAGAAAAAGCTTTAAAAATCCTCTCGAAAAGTGAGACCAATTCCATCTACCTTAAAGAAAATGACAATTTCTAGTCCATTAGTAATAAGAAAATACAACAATATCCAAGCAATATTCATAAACTCTCCTAGCTCAATGTAAGTTATTGATAGCCTCAGACACTTCTCTGACCTTATAACGCGCGATTAGACAACTTCCACCATTGGGAAAGAAAAGGAGTTTTTCTTTCTTATCCAAACGAACCACATTGGCAGGATTGATGAGAAAAGAGCGATGGCACTGCAAGAGACGGGGCTCCTGCTTGAGAAACCTCCTCTAAACTCGCTGTAAATTCCAGCCTGTCCGTCTTGGTATAGAGAATAACACGATGGGCTCTGGGCGATGTTTCGAGATAGTAGACCTCTTTAAAAGGATACTGGAATTGAGCAAATTTTGATTTAAAGTAAAAGCAATCTTCAGCTAGACTTTTTACTGTCTTGACTATTGGCATAGAGGAGGGCTGTCTCGATACGAGATTCAAACTCTCTGCCGAAAGAGCCTTATCAATGTAGTCCAGAGCTGACACTTGGTAGCGAAAAGGACAGGGGCATAAACTCTGAGTGAGTCGTCACAAAGACGATTAAGGCATAAGGATCCTGATCCCGAATCTTTCTAGCCACTTCCAGACCCTTCATCTCCTCTATTTCGAATCTCAATATCCAAAAAGAATAGCTGATGCGCCCCCTTCTCATGCACCTCTGCCAGCAGTTGGTCTGGCTTGCCAAAAGACCTCAAAAAGAGCTGGGAGTGATATGATGTTTCCTTTCAAGAGTTTTTCAATCGTCGTTTCAATCCCTAGTCTGTTGGGAAAAATCATCTTCTAAAATAAATATTCTCATCTTCTTACTCCCTTGTTTCAATTTCTTCCCTAAAAAGAGAATAGCAAAAATACTATGATACAAGCCCACCAAATCTTAAACAGGCCTTCAAAGCTCTTGAAAGGTGTCTTGTTCTCAAATAAGCATGATAATCTTACAACTATTTTTATCATAAAATCTCACAGTACCATTCAGGAAATTTCAAGAACAATTAAAGATTTGAAGGCGAAAAAGGAGATAAAAGTGATAGACTAACAGTATCAAAAACACAGTTGCTAGAAAACAAGACTGGCACCCAGATTAAAGGAGGAATTCTATGACAGATACAGACCCCTATCAAAAAGAGCTCAGGCTTTGATTACTGACTTGAACAAAGCCTATCAAGCATGCAAACAGGCAACAGCTGACGACGTCCGCTTTCAGGAGCAATTAAACTCTATTCTTGGCTTTCTAGCCAAGGCTGAGACAGTGGATAATCGAGTCTTGATTGAACTGGAAAAATTTTACCAGACTTCCAGTCTTCTCATGGGACTCAGCGCTCTCAATCCAGATGCTCCTACTCGCGCCGCTTGGCGGGCCTATGACCGTTTCCACTTTGACCAAGTCAAGACCAAGTTGAGTCTTTACGGTCCAACCATTATCTTGAAGAAAATAAAAGAAGCTGAGACAGATTGAACTCAACTTCTTTTTGTTTCATATAAGCAATGTTAGTCCTGCATCTGACGTTTCACCTGATAAGGTAGGTACAAGACTAGTAAAACCAAACCAGCTCCCAGTAAGGCTAGAAGGGCTAGTTTTTCTTGGAAGGTCACAAGACCGACGACTAATTCCACCACTAAGACCAAACTGGTCAATCCTCGGACTACCGCCTGTAAGCCTTTTTCCTTTTGCCCCTTATCCAGCGGAAAGAGTTGGGTCAAATACTGGTAGTCAAAGGCGTGATAGAGTGCCAACAACTGAAAGAGCAAGAGATAGTTAAACAAGACTACCACTGCTGTCGCAATCCAAGATTGCTCGATAAATACCTGCGCCAGCAAGGAAAGTAAGAGCAGACGGAGACTGAGGGCAAAGAGATCTCCATTTCGCAAATAAGAACGCAGATAGAGATTTTGCCAAATCTTTCCAGGCACCTTCTGAACAGCCTTTAGGATAAAGTCCAGATAGGCACGACGCTTGACGCTGTTTGAAATTCCCTTGACCTGCGTAAAGAGGGCGAAGAAACGAAGTAAGACTTGCTTACGCTTGCTTTCTTGGGAAATAACATAGTCCCAGTTGAGACCAGTTTCAGTGAAAAATTTGCTGGCTTTTTGACGAAAGAGCAGATATTTCCCTACCCCAAATAAAAGCACATAGACCAGAAAAACTGGCAAGCCATAACCCATCGCCAAAAATAGGGGCAAAAATAACAGCAAGAAAAAGGGTCTGGACAAAGAGCCCAAAAGACTAGGGAAGTGGCAGTTTGACGCTGAGATGGAGCTTTGATTTCCTCTTCTCCAACTAAGAGAAAGAGCTTGTCTGGTGCCTCCATATAAGTGGCAATCCCACCCCAAAGCTAAAAAGTAAAACAGAGGTAATACCTACAAACAAAAGGATAGGCCAATGATTTTCAGGAAAATGTTGCAAGAGTTGACTGTACTGGTAGGCCAGAAAGCCCAGCAGAACAAGCAGGAACAAGACAAAGTGGTCATTGAGAACATAGCGCAAATAACCAAGACACTCCTTACGAAAAGCCTGCTTTCTCTTTAAAAACAAGTCTTTCATAACTCCTCCTCTTTGGTCAGAGCCAAGTAAATATCATTCAAACTAGCCTCAGGCATGTCAAAAGCTTCGCGCAGTTGAGTCAGATTTCCCTTGGCACGCACCTCTCCCTTTGTGGAGAATGACAAAGGCATCACACATCTTCTCCGCCGAATCCAGCACGTGGGTACTCATGAGAATAGACTTGCCTTTTTGCTTTTCCACTTCCAAAAGCTGAATCAAATCAGAAATCGCCAGCGGATCGAGACCAAGGAAAGGCTCATCCACGATGAAGAGACTCGGATCCACCACAAAAGCACAGATAATCATGACCTTCTGCTTCATCCCTTTGGAGAAAATGAACAGGGAACCAGTCCAATTTCTGGTCCAGACGAAACATTTTTAACAAAAGGTTCTACTCGCTCAAAAAGCCACTTTCTGCTCAATACCATAAGCCATAGCAACCGTTTCTGATATGTTCTCTGAGGGTCAATTCCTCATACAAACTAGGTGTCTCAGGAATATAGCCAATTTGCTTGCGGTAGTTAGTCGCATCTTTTTGCAAAGTCAGACCGTTGATATTGATAGAACCGCTATAAGGTGTCAACAGACCGATAATTTCATTGATGGTCGTCGATTTCCCAGCACCATTGAGACCAATCAAACCGACCAGCTGCCCACTTTCAACTGTAAAGGACACATCTTTCAAGACAGGGACATGAACATAGCCACCTGTCAGATTTTTTAATTTCTAACATATTTTCTCCAAATCTGGTATAATGTAGCTATATTATATCAAAATTCAATACAGTAGAGGTAGATTTTATGTCAGATTGCATTTTTTGTAAAATCATTGCAGGGGAAATTCCTGCTTCAAAAGTATATGAAGATGAGCAGGTTCTTGCCTTTCTTGATATCTCTCAAGTGACACCAGGACATACCTTGGTCGTGCCAAAAGAACACTATCGCAATCTTTTTAGAAATGGATCGCTACTAGCGCCAGCCAACTCTTTGCCCAAGTACCAAAAGTGGCTCAAAAAGTCATGAAAGCTACCAAGGCCGCTGGTATGAATATCATTGCCAACTGTGAAGAAATCGCAGGGCAAACCGTCTTTCATACCCACGTTCACCTCGTGCCTCGCTACAGTGCCGACGATGACCTCAAGATTGATTTTATCGCCCACGAACCAGACTTTGACAAACTTGCTCAAGTTGCTGAAACTATCAAAAACGCCTAAGGAGTTGCCATGAAATTATCCAACCTACTGCTATTTGCAGGAGCTGCAGCCGGAAGTTATCTGGTCACAAAAAATCGCCAAAACATCACAGATGAAGTCTTGAATACCACTGACCGCATTCAAGCTATCAAGGACGATGTGGATATTATCCAAAACAGCCTACAAATCATCGACCAACAAAAAGAACTCATCAAGGAATACCAAGAAGACCTGACTTACAAATTTAAAGTCTTGGAAAAAGATATCCAGACTAGACTAGCTGTTATCAAAGAAACACAGGAAACTGAAGATAAGTAAAAAGAGCCCGACGGCTCTTTTTGCTTTATTCTCCTTCAAATGCATCTTTAATATGGTCAAAGAAGCCCTTTTTCTTTGGATTGACTTTTAAATCACCAGCAGCTGCGAATTCTTTCAAAGCTGCTTTTTGGCGGTCATTCAAACCTGTTGGAGTCACGACATTAACGGTAACATATTGGTCACCAACTGCACCGCCACGAAGGCTAGGAGCTCCCTTGCCACGTAGGCGGAATTTCTTTCCAGTCTGAGTTCCCTCTGGGATAACCAATTCAACATCACCATGAACAGTTGGGATATCAACTGTGTCACCAAGAGCTGCTTGAACAAAATTGAGGTTGAGATTGTAGAAGATAGTCGTTCCTTCACGTTCAAACTTGTCGCTGGCTTCCACAGAAACCACCACGTACAAGTCACCGTATGGTCCACCGTTAAATCCTGCTTCACCCTGACCAGCTAAGCAAATTTGTTGACCAGTTTCCACACCAGCAGGGATTTTTTACATGTACACTATGGGCTTGTTTTTCATGACCTGTTCCGTGACATGTTGTACATGGATCTTTAATTTCTTTTTCCACGACCATGACAGACATCACAGGTTACTTGACGACGCATCATACCAAGAGGAGTTTGTGTATCAACGTTAATGACACCAGCACCATGACAGCGTCCACAAGTGACTGGACTTGTTCCTGGCTTTAGCACCAGAGCCATTACATGTACGACAGCTTGTTTCACGGTTGTATTTAACTTCTTTTTTTCAGCTCCAAAAATAGCTTCTTCAAAAGTCAAATTCACACGGTATTGGAGGTCATCCCCTGACGAGGAGCGTTTGATTACGCGAAGCACCTCCTCCGCCGAAGAAACTTGAGAAGATGTCCTCAAAACCACCGAAGCCACCTGCTCCGTTGAAACCGCCGAAACCACCAGCACCACCAAAGCCACCGTTAGCTCCTGCAGCACCATATTGATCATAGGCAGCACGTTTTTGGTCGTCACTCAAAGTCTCATAGGCTTCTTGAACTTCCTTGTACTTTTCCTCAGCACCAGGCTCCTTATTGATATCTGGGTGATATTTTTTTGAAAGCTTACGATAAGCTTTTTTGATCTCGTCTGCCGAAGCGTTTTTTTGACACCCCCAGACGATCATAAAATTCAGTATTGTTCATACAAGATACCAAGACTCGTAAAATTCGACTGAAAAATAGGAAATCTGACGCTGGAGCGATGCTCCTAGGCAGATTTATCTTTTTTCCGAGAATTTAGGTCGGGTTCAATTCCTTTCTGTTATATTGAGTAAGAAATTTGGGAACCCGTGTTCAACTACGAACACTCTTTGTTCCTTTCTATAATTTATAAGTAAATCTTTAGAGGCTGTTTTTCATACTCTGCTTTACTTGATTAAACTCTTCATCTGATAGAGTAAATATCAAATCCTCTTCAGCATACTCGTTCTGTTCTTTAAAATAGTTGTCCGTATTCTCTGCCAACCCTAAACCGAAAATCACTTTTCTTGCAAACTCTTGATGTGCAAAACCAATAGCCGTAATGATTTGTTTATCTTGGACAAGAACTTTCGGTTGGAAATTTCACGTGGAAGAAATTCAAAATAATCAAAGAAGTTTTGCCAAATTCCACCTGTAAATTTCGTGTCGTTCAACAAGCCTGCTTTCGCCAATAAAAGAGGCGCTGAAGAAATGGCTGCAATTAGGATATCCTGCTCATTAAGACTTCTCAAAAACGAGATCAATTTCTCATCTTGTAGAGTAGAACCTATATTTACCATTCCTGGCAAAATCACACAAGAATAATCTTCTATGCGGATCTGATCCAATGTTTTCGTCGGTTGACAGGGCAAACCATCCTCAGAGACCACCATCGAATTCTCAGAAGCTACATAATCAATCGTGATATCAAAAGACAGAGCTAAAGTACTCGTTAAAGTGGTTATCTCATAAAGAGAAAAATTAGGATAAATGATACAAAGTACTTTTTTCATACGCAACATCCTCTATTTTATCGAAAAACAGAGGCTGGGTTGCAACCTCTGGATTTCTTCCTATCATTACGACGTTCGAGTTTTAAAAATCAAACTAGTAATGCTAAATCGAGCACTCCCTAACCTCTTGGTGAAAAAGACAAATCTTCCTAGAAACTAAAGTTTCTGCGTCAGATTTCCTATTTTCACTGTGAGGTTTTAACGGGCTTTGCATCTTATTTCTCAGTAAACTCTCCGTCTACGACGTCATCGCCTGCGTTTCCTGTGGCTTGTGCGCCTTCTGCTCCTGCTTGAGCTTGTTGCGCTGCTGCGGCTTGTTCGTAGAGTTTAACAGCAAGTCCTTGAGCTTTTTCGTTCAATGCTTCAAGTTTTGCTTTCATATCGTCCAAGTTGTTGTCTTCTTGAGCTTTCTTAAGGTCATCAAGGGCAGCTTGGGCAGCGTCACGTTCTGCATCGAAGCCTTTGCCTTCAGTTTCTTTAATTGTCTTTTCAGTCGCAAAGATTGCTTGGTCTACTTCGTTACGAAGGTCTACTTCTTCTTTACGTTTTTTATCTGCTTCAGCGTTTGCTTCTGCATCTTTCATCATGCGGTCGATTTCTTCGTCTGTCAAACCTGAGTTAGATTGGATGACAATAGTTTGTTCTTTTTGAGTTCCAAGGTCTTTGGCCTTAACAGACACGATACCGTTCTTGTCGATATCAAATGTTACTTCGATTTGAGGAATTCCACGAGGTGCAGCTGGGATATCTGTCAATTGGAAGCGTCCAAGAGTCTTGTTATCTGCTGCCATTGGACGTTCACCTTGAAGAACATGGATATCAACGGCTGGTTGGTTGTCTGCTGCTGTTGAGAAGACTTGTGATTTAGATGTTGGAATTGTTGTGTTACGGTCAATGAGTTTTGTAAATACTCCACCCATTGTTTCGATACCAAGTGACAATGGTGTTACGTCAAGAAGAACAACGTCTTTAACATCACCAGTAATCACACCACCTTGAATCGCAGCACCCATAGCAACAACTTCGTCAGGGTTTACTGATTTGTTTGGTTCTTTACCAGTTTCAGCCTTAACAGCTTCTACAACAGCTGGGATACGAGTTGAACCACCAACAAGGATAACTTCGTCGATTTCTGACAAGCTCAAACCTGCATCAGAAAGGGCTTGACGAACTGGAACTTTTGTACGTTCTACAAGGTCACGAGTCAAATCGTCAAATTTCGCACGAGTCAATGTCATTTCCAAGTGAAGAGGTCCAGCCTCACCAGCAGTGATAAATGGCAAGCTGATTTGTGTTGAAGTTACACCAGAAAGGTCTTTCTTCGCTTTTTCAGCTGCATCTTTCAAACGTTGCATTGCCATCTTGTCAGTAGACAAGTCAATACCGTTTTTCTTTCTTGAATTCTGCTACCAAGTGGTCAATGATTTTTTGGTCAAAGTCATCACCACCAAGTTTGTTGTCCCCTGCAGTTGACAATACATCGAAGACACCGTCACCCAATTCAAGGATAGAGACGTCGAATGTACCACCACCAAGGTCAAATACCAAGATTTTTTCTTCTTTGTCAGTCTTGTCCAAACCGTAAGCAAGAGCGGCTGCAGTTGGTTCGTTGACAATACGTTCTACTTCAAGACCAGCAATTTTACCAGCGTCTTTTGTTGCTTGACGTTGAGCGTCGTTGAAGTAAGCTGGAACTGTGATAACTGCTTTCGTTACTTTTTCGCCAAGGTAGTCCTCAGCATAACCTTTCAAGTATTGAAGAATCATAGCTGAAATTTCTTGTGGAGTGTATTCTTTTCCGTTAGCAGAAACTTTTTCAGAAGTTCCCATCTTAGATTTGATAGAGATTACTGTATCTGGGTTTGTAACTGCTTGACGTTTTGCAGCATCACCAACGATGATTTCGCCGTTTTTTAAATGATACTACAGATGGAGTTGTGCGGTTACCTTCTGGGTTTGCGATGATTTTGCTTTCAGTTCCTTCAAGAACTGCTACTGCTGAGTTTGTTGTACCTAAGTCAATACCGATAATTTTAGACATGTGTTTTTCTCCTTGTTAGTTAATTTTCTATTTTTTTCTTTTTGATACTCTTCTTAGGTGGCGGCGCCGTCAGAGCTTAACCTCGTCAATCTCTTTGACTAAACTTTGAGCCTATGGTCTCAAAGTTTGCGCAAATAGCGCCACGGCGAAGAGTATCGTCTTTGGTTCGCTTTGCTCACTATTGCAAAACCAAACATATTTTATCTTTCTTCATAGTTTAGTGTCGTTTCGGACAAGTTAGCCTAGTTGTACACTACCACCATTGCTGGGCGTAGGATGCGGTCATGGAGTTTGTAGCCTTTTTGGAAGACTTGGGCGATGGTATCTGCTGGGTGTTCATCGTCTGCTGGGAGGGTTTGGATGGCCATATGGTAGTTATGGTCAAATTCTCCGTCAGCTGCGATTTCTTCGATTCCTTCTTCTTTCAAAGCGTGAATCAAGCTTTCTTGCACCATCTCCAATCCTTTTTTAACGTCGTCTGTCAAACCTTCAACTGCGAGTGCACGCTCAAGGTTGTCCAAAGAAGGGAGAATCGCTTTTGCCAAGTCTTGGCTACGATAACGTTGCAAGTTTTGACGCTCTTCATTGGCACGGCGTTGGATATTTTTGCATTTCTGCATGAGCACGAAGGTATTTGTTTTCGAACTCATCCGCACGTTCATTTGCCAAGTCCAACTCAGACTTCTCAGGAGTTGCTTCTTCTACCGTTTCCACAACTTCCTCTTCTTGAACTTCTTCTACTTCTTCATTTTTTATATCTTGGGCCATTTTCGCCTCCTTTAATGATTTCAATCTTAATGTACTTCGTAATGATTACTGCTGAGGTAGCGGTAAAAATCTGTCAACTTCATGGTCAAAACACGGTTGACCACATTGACTTGGTTGATTAGCTGTTGGTAATCCAGATTGACTGGACCGATAATGGCTAGAATTCCAACTCCTCGATAAGGAATGAGGAACTTGCTACTAATCACCGCTAGGTCTGCTAGACAGGACTCTTGACTGTCCGCAACTCGGACATTTTGCATCTGATCCTCATGAAGCCCCTCACGAATCTCCAGAGCCACCTTTTGCGGTTGGTCAAAGAACTGATAGGCTGCTAGATTAGCAAAAATTCAAGAGATTAACCTTGCCTGCCACCACAATGTTTTTCGTTGAACATTTCCTTAAAGATATGTTCAAAGAGATCGATCACATTATCCGTTGTTGTAAAGTAACGCTGGATAATCTGCGGAATCTCCGTCCGAATCTTGTAGTGAATATCTAGAACGGTGTGGCCGAGGAAACGTTCCTGAATGATGCTCTTCAGTTTCAGCAAATCCTCCTGCAAGAAGTTCCTTGGAATAAGAAACTGACTGGTAACCGTTCGAGACTCGTCTAGGGTGAATACTGCCAAGGCTGTATGTTGCCCCAAAACAACGATATCAAAGGCTGTCAAACGTTGCCTGCTCGGCTCAACATCCAGTGCTACTACCGTACAGCCACTCAGGTCTGTTAGTAGATTAGCTGCCTCTTGCAGAATATCCTCTAATTTGAAGAATTCCTGATCAAAGGCTTTAACAATCTCATAAACCTCATTTTCAGCCAGTCGGTCAAAATCCAGTGAGTGTTTTACATAGTACTGAAAACCAGCAACACTTGGCATCCTACCACTTGAAGTATGAGCCTTTTCAAGCAAACCTTGCTTTTCTAGAGCCGCCATGTCATTACGAATGGTTGCACTGCTAGAGTTAATAGACTCTTGCAAGGCTTTGGATCCGACAGGTTCGTGCGTTTTGGTAAAGATGTCAATAATGAGATTTAGAATATCCTGCTGACGCTCTGTAACCATCTCATCACTCCTCTCTGTCTGATCGATTAGCACTCGATACCCTCAAGTGCTAACTTATGATTCTATTATACACCCTTAAAAGAGAATGTCAAGATAAAAACTCAAAAAATTAGCACTCTTTTATCAAGAGTGCTAAAAATCAGTCTAAAGACCTAGAACCTTACTGTTTATCTACTCGGTATGCCCTTTTAAGTCTAAAAAAACCATAGATTAGATAAGAAATCATAAGAGCATATAAAACAAAAAAATAATAAAGAAAGACATAGAAAGTTCTTCTTTAAATAAACTTATACAAACAACCAAACCACCTAAGAAAGTAGCTGTACAGGAACGAAGTCTAGATCGCATAACTTCCCATCTGAGCCCCTTACTCATATAAACTTGATCCTCTGGAAGTAAATTAGAAGACGATTTACGAAGAATCGAACAAAAACCTGTTTCTATCAATTCCCAATCTCTATTTCTAAAATCTTGCAGTTCATGCTTATATTTTTTAAGAAATCTAGAATCATAGATACAGTAGATGACATCGTCTGGTTGACATTGATCAAAATAGAACAAACCAAAACGACTCGTTCTATATCTCCAACCTTTCAAATGCATCTCATGCAAATACTCTTCTTCCTTGTCCAAATCAAGAATCGTAAAAATCTTAAATTGCTTTTTATTTATCATGACTTTCCCTCCAATTTTGAACATACCTACCCTAGCATAAATCTGATAATTCCTTCTTTTTATGCCATAACTTCCAGCTAATATAAGAAACTATTAACAAAAGGATCAAAGATAAGAAAATATCTAGCCCGACTGCAAGTAAACTCCATAGACCATACGCATTACTTCTATTGAGCAATTTAAGTAAGAATGATATATGTATGGCTAGCAAAAGTAAAACAGGTACTAATCGCAGTCTTAAAATCCGTTTGACCATAGCTAGCTTCCCTGGCCGCGTCATTATAAATTTCAAACTCGGCATCCGATTCAATTTCAGAATGTGCTTTTTCTAAAGTAGGAAAAACCATTAAAGTCTGTAATATGTTCCCAGCCACAGTCTTTAAACAATTGTAAATAGGAGGCTCTTTCATAGGATAAAAGTCCAACTGATAAGATACCTGCTTCGGTTGGCACTTTTCAAAAGTATACTTAACCGCAACTACTAAGTTAGAGTAGGTTACTTCCTTGAGTTTCCAGCCCTTAGCATGCATTTCTCTAAAGTATAGAGCTTCCCTCTCATAATCCGCAATTGTAAAAATTCGATAAACAATTTTCTTTTCCATCATCCTTCCTCCTGACTATTTCTGTAGAGGCGTTCAATACGTTTCAATTCAATATCTAAGACTTTTCGTCCCAAGTCTGCGATCTGATAAATTTTCCGTTTTTCCTCTTCGCGGACAAAGGAAATCAAACCATCCTTTTCCATTTTTGACAAGGTTCCATACATAGTTCCAGGACTAATCAAGACTTGCGAATCCGTCATCTCCTTGACCTTTTGCGTAATACTATAACCATGACCTTCCTTTTGCAGACAGAACAAGATATAAAAGCCCGTTTCCGTCATCGGAAGATAAACTCGACGAATCTTATCCGTTAATTCCATTTATAAGCACCTCCTATTCAGTTCGATATATCGCACTTCGTTATATCAAATATATCACACCTCGATATAAAAAACAAGAAAAAAGATCACCCACAGGCAATCTTTCTTCTATATTAGTAAAGATCTAAATAGTTATCAATTTCCCATTGTGAAACGAAGGTTGCATAGCTTGCCCATTCGATTCGTTTAGCTTCAAGGAAACTAGTATAGATATGTTCTCCAAGAGCCGCTCTGACAACTTCATCTTCAGTCAGAGCTTTCAAAGCGTTGTGAAGAGTTGATGGAAGGTCTGTAATACCAGCTTCCTTGCGCTCTTCTGCTGTCATGATGTAGATATTTTCTTCGATAGGAGCTGGTGCTTCGATTTTATTTTCAATACCATGCAAACCAACCTCCAAAAGAACAGCCATAGCGATGTATGGGTTTGCCATCGGATCCACTGAACGTAACTCAAGACGAGTTCCCATACCGCGTGAAGCAGGCACGCGCACAAGTGGCGAACGGTTACGACCAGCCCAAGCAATGTAAACAGGCGCTTCATAACCTGGAACCAAACGTTTGTATGAGTTAACTGTTGGGTTCATGATGGCAGTATAGTTGTAGGCATGCTTAATCAAACCGCCAAGGAAATGGTAGGCCGTTTCTGACAACTGCATTCCTTTTGGATCATTTGGATCAAAGAAGGCATTGATTCCTTCTGCATCAAACAAGGACATATTACAGTGCATACCTGATCCAGCAATACCAAATTTTGGTTTGGCCATAAAGGTTGCGTAAAGTCCATGTTTGCGAGCAATGGTTTTAACAACAAGTTTAAAGATTTGAATCTTATCACAAGCACGGAGAACTTCATCGTACTTGAAGTCAATCTCGTGTTGTCCAACCGCAACCTCGTGGTGACTCGCTTCTACTTCAAATCCCATTTTGGTCAAGACATTGACAATCTCACGACGTGTATTGTCTGCAAGGTCAGTAGGCGCCAAATCAAAGTAGCCACCCTTGTCATTTACTTCAAGTGTTGGGTCACCATTTTCATCTAGCTTAAATAGGAAGAATTCTGGCTCTGGACCAAGGTTGAAGGATTTGAATCCTACTTCTTCCATGTGACGAAGAGCACGTTTCAAATTGCCACGGGGGTCACCTGCAAATGGTTCACCTTCTGTTGTATAGACATCACAGATCAAAACCTGCAACACTTCCATTTTCATCTCCCACAGGGAAGACTGTCCATGTATCCAAGTCTGGGTACAAATACATATCTGACTCATTGATACGTACAAAACCTTCAATAGAAGATCCATCAAACATAGCCTTATTTGACAAGACCTTATCTAATTGTTCATCTGTAGCAGGAATTTCGACGTTTTTCATGGTTCCCAAAATATCTGAGAACATGAGACGGATAAAGGTAACATTTTTCCTTGACTTCACGACGAATATCTGCAGCTGTGATTGGCATGAGTTTTTCTCCTTAATCTATGACTACTTGCGGTTGCCTAACCGCGACCAAAAGGTGATCGTACTGAAGCAAAACGTCCCTGTTGGAGAAGTTCATTGTGAAGTGCACGACGCACCTCAGTTTGACTGACTGGTTTCTTAGCTTTCGCCTCACGTTCGGCATATTTTTTCTTAATGGCAGCAATATTGAGACCTTCTGAAATGTAATCTTTAATCTCAAGCAACCGATCCATATCATTCAGCGAGTACATACGGCGATTGCCTTCGTTTTCGATCAGGCTTAATCAACTCTTGATCTTCATAATAACGAATCTGGCGAGCCGATAGATCAGTCAACTTCATAACACTGCCAATAGGAAAAACAGCCATATTTCGGCGAAATTCTTTTTCCTTCATTTACAATTTCCTTCTTTCTGTCTATTATAGTCTAAAAAGACAAACGTCAATTGATAATGTTATAAAATGTAACATTATTTTTTTCTTTTTCTCTAAAAAGTGCCGAATACGATCAATATCGTAATTTACGAGAATTGCGACAAAAACTCCCATGAAAGTTTCTGATACACGCGCAAACACGTACAAAATTGTCTCTCCAGTCGGAATCGATAGGGTAATGATTAACATAGCTGCTACACCACCAATGACCCCTGCTTTGTTATTCATGGCTACATTTGTCATAATGGTTAACATGGTACAAATCGGAACAACTACTAAGGTCACCCAAAAGGCTTCGTGGAAAAAGGTATTTAATAAGAAGAAGACCAGGGCATAGAGGCCACCGATACTATTTCCTAGAATACGCGAAGTTCCAAAATGAACACTCTTATCAAAACTCTCCCTCAGACTAAAAACGGCTGTCAAAGCACCGATTTGAAGACCTTTCCAGCCAAAAAAGCCAAAAATTAAGAGAACTAGAAAAACAGCAATACCTGTTTTAAAGGTTCGCATACCAAGTTTGAACTGGGATTTATCGAATTTATATTTTTTAAAATAACTCATAATCTCAACTTTCTATTTCCATTTTATCATAAATCGGTGATTTTTATGAGTAATAGTTGAGAGGAAGCGTTTTTATTTTAAGCAAAAGAAAAGAGGAACTTTCATCCCTCTCTTCTTTGATTCATTTATGAAATCTTATTTTTCTGTCAAGGCTGCAAGTCCTGGAAGAACTTTACCTTCAAGAAGTTCCATTGATGCTCCACCACCAGTAGAGATCCATGAGAATTTGTCTGCGCGACCAAGGTTGATCGCTGCGGCAGCTGAGTCACCACCACCGATGATTGATTTAACGCCTGGTTGTTTCACGATAGCGTCCATCACACCGATTGTACCAGCTTGGAAGTCTGGGTTTTCAAATACACCCATAGGTCCGTTCCATACAACTGTTTTAGCACCAGTCAAAGCTTCGTCAAATTTAGCGATAGATTTTGGACCGATATCAAGACCAAGGAAGCCTTCAGAAACTGCTTCACCTTCAGTGTCACGCACTTCAGTGTAGCCAGCAAATGCGTTTGCTTCTTTTTGAGTCAACTGGCAAGATCAATTTACCGTTTGCTTTTTCAAGAAGAGCTTTTCGCAACATCCAATTTGTCTTCTTCTACAAGTGAGTTACCGATTTTCGATACCTTGTGCTTTGTAGAATGTAAGTCATACCACCACCGATAAGGACTTTGTCTGCTTTTTCAAGCAAGTTTTTCGATAACACCGATCTTGTCTGAAACTTTTGAAACCACCAAGGATAGCCACGAATGGACGTTCTGGAGTTTCAACTGCTTCTTGGATGTAGGCACTTCATTTTTCAAGAAGGAAACCAGCAACTGCTTTTTTTCAACGTTTGCTGAAATACCAACGTTAGATGCGTGTGCACGGTGAGCTGTACCGAATGCATCGTTTACGAAGATACCATCTCCAAGTGATGCCCAGTATTTACCAAGTTCAGGATCGTTTTTAGATTCTTTCTTGCCGTCAACATCTTCGTAACGAGTGTTTTCAACCAAGAGAACTTGTCCATCTTCAAGAGCGTTGATAGCTGCTTCCAATTCAGCACCACGAGTGACACCTGGGAAAACAACGTCTTGACCCAATTTAGCAGCCAAGTCTGCTGCTACAGGAGCAAGTGATTTACCAGCTTTATCAGCTTCTTCTTTCACACGTCCAAGGTGAGAGAAAAGAATTGCACGTCCACCTTGTTCGATGATGTACTTAATAGTTGGAAGAGCTGCTGTGATACGGTTGTCGTTAGTGATTACGCCATCTTTCAATGGTACGTTGAAGTCAACACGAACGAGGACTTTTTTACCTTTCAAGTCAACGTCTTTAACAGTAAGTTTTGCCATGTTACAAAAACCCCTTTATTTATTTTATTCGAAACTATTATATCACACTTTGGAAATATAAGGAAAGATTTCACAAGATTTTTCGATATTTAATCTTTGTGACATGCTAGAGTGTATTATTTTTGCTTTTTTTCTCACAAATTTTTCTTTCTAAAAATTTCATCTAAACACTTGTTAGATTTACTTTTATCCTTTAAAATAGAATAGAGATATTCCGTTATTATTTTTCGGAGGAAAAAGAAATGTCCATTAATTGGCAGGAAATTTTATTTCACTTTTTAGGTGGTCTGGGACTATTCTTGTATAGTATCAAGACCATGGGAGACGGTTTGCAACAAGCTGCTGGAGATCGCCTTCGTTTTTTACATTGACAAGTACACCAGCAATCCCTTTTTAGGTGTTCTAGTCGGGATTGTCGTGACTGCCCTGATTCAGTCAAGTACAGGGGTTACAGTTATCACGGTTGGACTGGTCAGCGCTAGTCTTCTCACTCTTAGACAGGCTATCGGAATTATCATGGGAGCCAACATAGGAACCACTACTTCCTTTATCATCGGTTTCAAGCTTGGCGAGTATGCTTTACCCCTGATTTTCCTTGGAACCATGTTCCTCTTCTTTACAAAAAACAGAACAGCAAACAATATCGGGCGCATCCTGTTTGGTGTAGGGGGAATCTTCTACGCCCTCAACCTCATCAGTGCTGGTATGAGCCCTCTTAAAGATTTACCACAATTCAAGGAATACATGGTAACCTTGGGACAAAATCCTGTATTAGGAGTTTTTGCCGGTGCAGTGATTACCGTCCTCATCCAAGCTTCTTCTGCGACAATCGGGATTTTGCAAGGTCTCTATGCAGGTGGATTCCTTGACCTTAAAGGTTCGCTACCAGTTCTCTTCGGGGATAATATCGGGACAACCCTAACAGTTATCATCGCGGCAGCTGGAGCCAATGTCTCTGCGAAACGCGTTGCTGCAACCCACGTCACCTTTAACGTATTAGGAACTATCCTTTGCTTAATCTTATTAGGTCCATTTACATCTATGATTGAGTACTTCCAAGCACTCCTTCACCTCTCACCTGAGATGACCATCGCCTTCTCGCACGGTGCCTTTAACGTAAGTAACACCATTGTACAATTTCCATTCATCGGAGCCTTAGCTTCTTTTGTAACTAAGCTCATCCCTGAGTGAAGATGAAATTGTCAAGTACGAGCCACTTTATCTTGATGAACATTTGATTAAACAAGCTCCATCAATCGCTCTTGGAAATGCCAAGAAAGAACTCCTTCACTTGGGAAATTATGCTTCTAAAGCCTTTGACCTTTCATACAACTACATCATTGACCTCAATGAAAAAGTTGCCGAAAAAGGACACAAGACAGAAGAAGCCATCAACACCATTGATGAAAAATTAACTCGCTATCTTATTACTCTTTCAAGCGAAGCTCTTAGCCAGAAAGAAAGTGAAGTGCTCACCAACATCCTTGATTCATCCCGTGATTTGGAACGGATTGGAGATCACGCGAAGCCCTAATCAATCTGACTGACTACCTTCAACGTAAAAATGTTGAGTTCTCTGAAGCTGCTTTGCAGGAATTGGCTGATATCTATCAAAAAACTACTGGCTTTATCAAGGATGCCCTTGATAGCGTGGAAAACAATGATATCGAAAAAGCTCAAAGTCTGATTGAACGCCATAAAGAAATCAACAATATGGAACGTGTTCTCAGAAAGACCCACATCAAACGCCTCAACAAGGGCGAGTGTTCAACGCAAGCTGGGGTCAACTTTATCGACATTATTTCCCACTATACTCGTGTATCTGACCATGCCATGAACCTTGCTGAAAAGGTCATCGCTGAACAAATTTAAGAACCAAGAAGCTAGCCTGATACTCAATGAAAATCAAAGAGCAAACTAGGAAGCTAGCCGCAGACTGTACTTGAGTACGGCAAGGCGACGTTGACGTGGTTTGAAGAGATTTTCGAAGAGTATAAATGGGATGGCTTTTTCTTCTCCTCATCAAGAATTGCTTTTCTAACATATAGAAAAATGCTTTGATTCACAATGGAATCAAAGCATTTTAAAGAGCTCCCCATACATAATCGCAGAAGCCGCAGTTCCTCTGTACTTGGCTTCTTCTCTTTTGATAAAGCGAGCCAAGTTGATCAACTCCAGGTGCTGGATGTTTGGGGTTTAAGAGCAATTCATGGTTGACCAGACCTGAGAGACGAACTGCCAGCAATTGCTCATTTGTAGTAGGCAGTTTTTTAGCAGTCTCTAGGAGAGCAGCAACTAAATCTTCACTCAAATCATGTCGAGCATGATTGTAAAGATCTTTTATAAGGCTTTCTAGGTTTGGTTCTACCATCCCTATCACCTCCCTTATGTTTAATAATTCTTAATCAAATCAACCGTTGAACGATCCAATTTTTTCACCAAGGCTTGCAAGAAAGCTTGAGCTTCTAGGAAGTCATCCATAGCGTAGAGGGTTTGGTGAGAGTGGATATAACGAGCGCAGACACCGATAGTTGTTGAAGGGACACCACCATTTTTCAGATGGGCTGCGCCAGCGTCTGTTCCGCCTTTACCACAGTAGTATTGGTACTTGATTCCAGCTTCTTCAGCCGTTGTCAAAAGGAAATCCTTCATACCTGGAAGAAGCAAATGACCTGGATCGTAGAAACGAATCAAGGTTCCATCCCCAATCTTGCCTTGACCACCATAAACATCACCAGCAGGTGAACAGTCAACTGCGAGGAATACTTCTGGGTCAAACTTAGTTGTAGAAGTATGAGCACCACGGAGACCAACTTCTTCCTGGACGTTAGAACCAAGATAGAGTTCATTTCCTAGTTTTTGGCCTGACAGAGCTTCTGCCAACTCGCTCACCATGAGAACCCCGTAGCGGTTGTCCCAAGCCTTTGAGATGATATTTTTCATTGGCTGTCAAGATTGCAGAACTATCTGGTACGATAGTATCACCAGGACGGATTCCAAAGCTTTCTGCCTCAGCCTTGTCCGCAAACCCACCATCAAAGACAATATCCGAAATAGCAGGCATGGTTGGTCCACCCTTACCACGAGTCAAATGTGGAGGAACAGAGCCTGAAATCACAGGAATTTCACGACCATCACGAGTCAAGAGTTTGAAACGTTGGCTGCTAACCACCATGGGATTCCAACCACCGATTTCTACGACACGGAAGGTACCGTCTGGCTTGATTTCGCTGACCATAAAACCAACTTCATCCATGTGAGAAGCGACCAAGACGCGCGGTGCATCTGCAGCTTCTGAATGTTTGATCCCGAAAATACCACCCAAGCCATCTGTCACCACTTCATCCACGTGCGGTGTCAACTTTTCACGAAGATAGGCACGAACAGGCGCTTCATGACCTGAGATCGCAGCAAGTTCTGTTACTTCTTTGATTTTTGAAAATAATGTTGTCATTTCAGTTCCTTCTTTCTTTCATCCATTTTACCACTTTTTATAGGAGAAGGATAGCGAGAAGGTGGATAGTTTTTTTACTCAGTTTTCCTATAAAAAGAGACAGATGTTCTTTCAGGAGTTTTTCTTTCTTTTTACATTAAATTGTCTGAAAAATTTATTGACAGATTAAAAAAATCATGTTACAGTATTATCCGCAGGTATCTTTCGATACCAAATCTACATAAAAAGGATGGGGTATGAAACTTTCTCATTATTTAATTGGCTTACTTCTACTCTAGTCTTTCTCTCTATTAGCATTGGGACCAGTGATTTTTCATGGGAAAGCTCTTTGCTTTCGACCAGCAGACCTGGCTTCTCTTTCAAGAGTCTCGTCTTCCAAGAACAATCAGTATTCTCCTGACTGCCTCTAGTATGAGTATGGCAGGGACTTCTCATGCAGACTATCACTCAAAAATCAGTTTGCTGCTCCGAGTACAGTTGGAACCACTGAAGCCGCCAAACTGGGAATGGTATTGAGCCTCTTTGTCTTTCCGTCGGCTAGTCTGACTCAAAAGATGCTCTTTTGCTTTTTGTTTCATCCATCGTATTCACCCCTCTCTTCCTAGCCTTATGACCATTTTTACTATAAAAGGAAAGGTGGATGTTGCCTCTGATTGGGATCATCTATAGCGGGATTATCAGTTCTGTGACAGAAGTTATCGCCTACCGTTTCAATCTGGTTCAGAGTATGACAGCTTGGACCCAGGGCTCCTTCTCCATGATTCAGACCCATCAATATGAGTGGCTCTTCTTAGGCCTCATTATCCTGATAGCCGTTTGGAAATTATCCCAAACCTTTACCATCATGAATCTGGGCAAGGAAACTAGCGAAAGTTTGGGGATTTCTTACTCCCTACTTGAAAAACTGGCCCTCTTTCTGGTTGCGCTAACGACAAGCGTCACCATGATTACCGTGGGTGGCTTACCATTTCTCGGAGTTATTGTCCCCAATCTTGTTCGCAAACGTTATGGAGATAATCTAAGTCAGACCAAACTCATGGTCGCTCTGGTCGGTGCTAATCTAGTTCTGGCCTGCGATATCCTATCGAGTTCTGATTCGGCCCTATGAGCTGTCTGTCAGTCTTTTGCTAGGAATCATCGGTAGCCTCGTCTTTATCCTACTTCTATGGAGAGGGGGACGAAAAGATGCAGTTTAAAAGCAAACATACCAAACTCTTCTGCCTTCTCATTATTCTGGCCATTGGAGCTTGTCTCCTCTATTTTTGGCCCATCACCCACCTGTCCACCTTTGCTTGGAAGTTGCGTTCCCAAAAGATAGTTGTTTATCTCTTGGTAGCTATCGCGACTGGGATTTCGACCATTAGTTTTCAAACCCTGACAGAAAATCGCTTCCTGACACCTAGTATTTTTAGGAATCGAATCCTTCTACGTCCTACTACAAACCCTACTACTGGTTTTTGAAAGCAAGTTTCTTCAACTTGGCAAGTCCCCTATCTTAGAATTCCTAGTCTTACTTCTTGTCCAATCCCTCTTCTTTCTCGCCTTACAAGGCTACTTGAAGACGCTGATGAAACAAGATCTGGTCTTTATCCTGCTGATTTGTCTAGCCTTCGGAAGTCTCTTTCGAAATATCAGTACCTTCTTCAGGTCCTGATGGATCCAAACGAATACGATAAACTGCAAAACAGTCTTTTTGCCTCCTTTCAACATCTCAACACTTCCATCCTAGCCATCGGTTCTCTGATTATCCTTGCGTTGACCATCTTTTTTTCTTTTCGGAAAGCAGTCATTCTGGATGTCTTGCACCTACAAAGAGAAACGGCTCAGATATTGGGACTCTATGTTGAAAAAGAACAGAAAGAACTCCTCTGGGGCATCGTGCTTTTGACCTCAACGGCCACTGCCTTGGTAGGGCCTATGGCCTTCTTCGGCTTTATGCTGGCTAACCTCACCTACCTGATTGTCAAAGACTATCGGCACAAGTTACTCTTTATCGTAGCCATTCTGGTTGGATTTATTAGCTTGACCTTGGGGCAGGCCCTGATTGAACGAGTCTTTGCACTGGAAATTCGCATCAGCATGATCATCGAGAGCGTAGGTGGTCTCTTATTCTTTATCTTACTATACAGGAGGGCGCGTCAGTGAAACTAGAAAATATTGACAAATCCATTCAAAAACGGGATATTTTGCAAGGAATTTCCCTTGAAGTCAGCCCTCAGAAACTGACAGCCTTCATTGGTCCAAATGGTGCTGGAAAGTCGACTCTCCTCTCCATCATGAGCAGATTGACCAAGAAGGATCAGGGAATTCTCAGTATCAAAGGTCGTGAAATCGAGAGTTGGAATTCGCAAGAACTAGCCCAAGAACTGACCATCCTAAAGCAGAAAAATCAATTACCAAGCCAAATTGACAGTTGAAGAACTGGTCAGTTTTGGACGTTTTCCCTACAGCCGAGGTCGCCTGAGAGAAGAAGACTGGGAAAAAATCCGAGAAACTCTGGACTATCTGGAACTGACCAACTTAAAAGACCGCTACATCGATAGCCTGTCTGGAGGTCAGCTCCAGCGAGTCTTTATCGCTATGGTACTGGCCCAGGATACAGACTTTATCTTGCTAGATGAACCACTCAACAATCTCGATATCAAGCAAAGTGTCAGTATGATGCAGATTCTCAAGCGACTGGTGGAAGAGCTCGGAAAGACCATTATCATCGTCCTCCACGATATCAACATGGCCAGTCAGTATGCGGATGAAATTGTCGCCTTCAAGGACGGTAAAGTCTTTAGCAAGGGAAGAACAGATCAAATCATGCAGGCTGACCTGCTCAGTCAACTCTATGATATTCCCATCACGCTAGCTGATATCAATGGCAAAAAGATCTGCATCTATAGCTAGTAACATAGAAACTCAAGTTAGAGAACCTTCAGTCTCTTAGTCAATAAAACCCAGAGACTTCCTAAATCGTTATCACATTTTAAAAAGGAGAAATCATGAAAACATCCCTTAAACTTTATTTCACTGCCCTAGTGGCCAGCTTCTTGCTCCTACTTGGTGCATGTAGTACAAACTCAAGCACTAGTAAGACGGAGTCAAGTAGCTCTGCTCCAACAGAGGTAACCATTAAAAGTTCACTAGGTGTAGTCACACTTTCAAAAGTCCCTGAAAAGATTGTGACCTTTGACCTCGGTGCTGCGGATACTATTCGCGCTTTAGGTTTTGAAAAGAATATCGTCGGAATGCCTACAAAAACTGTTCCGACTTATCTTAAAGACCTAGCTGGAAAAGTTAAAAATGTTGGTTCTATGGTTGAGCCAGACCTAGAAGCCCTTGCTGCTCTTTGAACCAGACCCTAATTATCAGCTTCACCACATGACCCAAAAATTCGTGAGATAAGTTCAACGAAATCGCTCCGACTGTTCTCTTCCAAGCAGGCAAAAGATGACTACTGGACTTCTACCAAGACTAATATCAGATCCCTAGCAGCGCCTTCAGCAGAAACAGGTACACAGAAAGCCAAGGAAGAATTGGCCAAGCTTGACAAGAGCATTCAAGAAGTCGCAACTAAAAATGAAAGTTCTGACAAAAAGCCCCTTTGCCATCCTCCCTCAACGAGGGAAAAATGGCAGCCTTTGGTGCCCAATCTCGTTTCTCTTTCTTGTACCAAACCTTGAAATTCAAGCCAACTGACACTCAATTGAAGACTCTCGCCACGGACAAAAAGTCAGTTTTGAAAGTGTCAAAGAAATCAATCCTGACATCCTCTTTGTCATCAACCCGTACCCTTGCTATCGGTGGTGATAACTCAAGCAACGATGGCGTCCTAGAAAATGCCCTCATTGCTGGAAACACCTGCAGCTAAAAATGGTAAAATTATCCAACTAACACCAGACCTCTGGTATCTAAGTGGAGGCGGTCTTGAATCAACTAAACTCATGATTGAAGACGCACAAAAAGCCTTGAAATAAGCTACTTTAAACTCAATCACATCTTTGCATGATAAAACGCATCCTATCAAGTCTCACTCAAACCTGATAGGATGCGTTTTTATCATTTTGAAATCTGTTTGCCCAACCTCATTCCCTTCTTGATTTCCCTGTTTAGGGAAAAATGGTCTGGGACGGGGTCCCTACCTGTTTTCGACCAGGGATGGCAACGTAAAATCCGAGACAAACCCATCA
>BNJU01002060.1_pt1 | contig 28580 bp, 26 predicted proteins | sample 8539281 | NCBI WGS metagenome assembly BNJU01 (sample SAMD00202456, study PRJDB9452) | human saliva metagenome | isolation source: human saliva | place: Japan
CCAATGCTGAACCACTCTATGTTATTGATGGTGTGATTATTCAGAGTAGTGGTGCCAGTGGTTCATCCTATGGATTGGGTGATGCCTTGGGAAATGGTAAGATGTCAACAATATCACCTCTCCACAATCAATCCGAAATGACATTGTGTCAATGGAGATTCTTAAGGATAGCTTCTGCTACAACTATCTATGGTGCACAGGGTGCCAATGGTGTAGTTCTTATTACAACACGTCGTGGAAGGCAGGGTGAAGCAAAGTTCTCATACGATGGTATGATGGCATGGAGTCGTCAGAACCGTCGGTTGAACATTATGAATCTTCGTGAATTTGCTGATTATTACAACGACTTTGTTACGACAGGTCAGATTAATAAAAGATGAAGCAGACAAGCATTATGCAGATCCATCTTTGTTAGGAAAAAGGAACAAACTGGCAAGATGCTATCTTCAGAACAGCTTTCCAACATTCACACCAGATTTCTGCGCAAGGAGGTTCTGATAAGATACAGTACTATGTTTCAGCCAACTATATGAATCAAGAGGAACCATTATAGGTAGTAGGTTCAATCGTCTTGGTATGCGTGTTAACTTGGATGCACAACTGAAATCGTGGTTGAAGATGGGCTTGAGTACTAATTTTTCCACCACAAATGACAATTTGAAGTTGGCTGATAGTGACCAGGTATTATCAACTATTCATTAACGACTCCTCCTGACATTCCTATTTATAATTTAGACGGAAGCTATTCATCAGTTTTCAAAGGAAGGATTCACCAATCCTAATCCTATTGCGATGGCTATATTAAACCAAATAAAAACTTGAACGTCGCAAAACTTAATGGAAACCTGTTTTTGAAGTTACACTATCAAGCACTTAGTATGGCATGCAGAGTTGAGGCTATGACCTTGTGCTGATCATGGTCTTCGTTTCTTTCCAACAGTTGACTTAGGAAGTTGGAAGCGTAGCATCAACTCTGCATCAGTTCAGAAAAGGTACAGGAACATTCTGGCAGTTAAAGAACTATATAACCTATTCAAACACAATAGGCAAGCATAACTTCTCTGCAATAGCTTGGTCAGGAAATGTGGGAAAGTAAGTATGATAACAATCGTACCGAGAACACCAATCTGCCAGCAAATACTATAAACAATCCTGCTTTAGGTACTAGGTACTCCATCAATTGGTGTTGGCTTTCGGTAGTTCAACTATGGCATCAGTCTTCACACGTCTTTACATACGCTTTCAACGACCGTTATAATGCCACTTATACTTATCGTTATGATGGTAGTTCCAACTTTGGACCTAACAAGCGATGGGCAGGATTCCACTCGTTTGCAGCATCATGGCGCTTTACCAATGAGAGTTTCTTCAAGAAGAGTTTCCTTAGCAATATATTACAAATGGTAAGTTGAGGGGCAGGGTGGGGACAAACTGGTAACTCAGCTATTGGCTCTTACAAGTGGGGTACACTTATGAAAGGCTATGCCAACATTGTTGGGTAAGTCATATCGTCCTGATAATATTCCGAATCTTGATATACAATGGGAAAGCCAGGAACAATGGAATCTCGGACTCGACCTCGGATTACTGAATAATCGAGTTAATCTTACGCTTGATTGGTATCGTAAGGAGTCAAAGGATATGTTGATGCCACTCCAGCTTCCTTCCTATATGGGTACATCGGGTAATGTATCATCTGTTTTAGCACCTCCATGACGGAAATTATGGAACCATTCTGCAATACAGGTCTTGAGCTTACGAGTGAATACGCATCCATTAGTAGGACGTTTCAGTGGGATTCAGAGTTCCAAATATCATGGAACAAGAATAAGCTGATTGCTCTCTCGGGTACACAGAACGCTGCTATCGTTGGTTATGGACAGTGGAATGATGTTGTAAGTTTATCAAATGTAGGTGAATCACTCTGCAAGCTTCTATGGTTTTGTTACAGATGGTGTCTATAAAGACTTTTAGCTGATTTAGAGACCTCTCCTAAGACGGCAGTATCCTGCTGATGGTAGAGCTTTGATCGCTAATACAACTCCATGGATAGGCGATTTGAAATTCAAGGATATTAGTGGACCTGATGGTAGCTCAGATGGTAAGATAGATGATTATGACAAGACCAACTTAGGTTCGCCAATGCCAAAGTTTACTTTGGTTGGACTAATACTTTCCATTATAAGAACTTTCGATCTTAACATCTTTATCAATGGCTCCTATGGTAACAGCAAGGTGTATAACTACATGAAGATGCAAAGCTTACCCACATGAATACTTTATGGAGTAATCAGCTCAAGGATGTCACAGGGCGCGCACGTTTAGAACCAATCAACCTTCAAAGACATATCCTGCAGAGCTAGTTGGTATAACGATGTTAGCAATATACGTGCTAAAACCTGGAACGAATATCCTCGTACTACCATCACTGACCCTAATGACAATGAGTGTTATCAGCGATCGTTACATAGAAGATGGTTCCATATATTCGCTTGAAGAATATCTCTGCTGGGTACACTCTCCCCAAAGAAGTGGATTACAAAGTTCGGAATGGAGAATGTTCGTATATATGAACATACAGAACCTGCTGACCATCACGGGTTACGATGGTTATGACCCAGAGATTGGTGCAAGTACAGCCGATATAAACGGTTACTCTTATGGTGTAGATAATGGTCGTTATCCATCACCAACAACCTATTCGTTCGGTCTGAGTTTAAGTTTCTAACATAACAAACTTATCAAAATGAAAACAATTAAATATCTATATATAGCATGTGCTCTTACTGCGGGAACAGTCCTAATGTCGTCATGTAACGATTTTCTTGATCGCCCAGCAGAGGACTCCTATAATGCAGGAACCTTCTATAAGGATGACAATCAGTGTGTGCAAGGAGTCAACTACCTTTACAACTCTCCTTGGTATGACTTCCAAAGAGGATTTATTAAGGTGGGTGAGGTAATGTCTGGTAACTACTATTGGAGTTCAAGCCCGTATATGACGCTCACAGTCAACAGTACAGATGAAGACCTCACAAATATGTCGAACTCTCTTTGGTCGGTTGTGGCACATGCCAATACTGTCTACAACAATCTGAAGGGCGCATCAGCATCTCAGGCAGTCAAGAACCAGTGTATGGGTGAATGTCTTGCATGGAAAGCAATGGCTTACTTCTTCCTCGTTCGTTCGTTTGGTGATGTTCCTATTATACACGATAACTCAAAGATGTTGGCAGATGGCTCATATAGTAGTGTGAGCTCGTGTACAAAAGTCAGATGTGTACGATTATATTATCATGACGTTGGAGAAAGCTATGGAACTGTTACCTCGTAAGGGTAATCCAGGTCGAATCGATTACTATTCAGCCGAGGGGCTTCTGGCTAAGGTATATCTTTATAAGAGTGGTGTTAAAGCGAATGGTAATGGACAGCGAGATGCAGGCGATTTGAACAAGGCTGCCATGTATGCCAAAGACGTTATAGATAATAGTGGACGCGAACTGATGTCGAACTATTCTGATGTCTTCCGTCTACAAAATGCGCTCAATAGAGAGTGTCTCTTCTCATGGTTGTGGACTGCTGATGCCAGTATGTGGACCGTACAAAACACACTTCAGAGCGATCTTGGTATGCAAGGATTTGATGAGTTTGGTGATTGTTGGGGTGGTTACAATGGTCCTTCAATCGATTTGCAAGAAGCCTTTGGAGTATCACCTGTAGAAGACCCATCCATAAGAAGCGATGTAGACACTGTCGTAAAGCAACGATGATGATGGCTGGCGACTTCTACGATTACTTCTGGACAGATAAGACTGACAATCGTGGGCGTAAGGGTTTCAACTATCTTGAGTTCCTTTATGATGCAAATGGATATGGTGCTGGTGGACCTGGTAGGTTGCAGAGTGCAACAGGTGCAAACTGTGTGAAGCACCTCTATGGAGATGCTTATGACCATAAGACCTATGCTGTAGATGGTATATCTGCATCAAATATGCATAGTAGTTTGGCAACACCAGTGCTCCGTTTATCAGACATTTATCTTATTTATGCAGAGGCTGTCATAGGTAATAATGGTAGCACTACTGATGCCAGTGCTATTGACGCCTACTATAAAGTACGCAGTCGCGCTATTAGGTCGGCAGGGCGTCCAACAAGCATATCTTGGGAGGACGTTTGGAAGGAACGTCGTTTAGAGTTGGCCATAGAAGGCGATCGTTGGTATGACTTTGTACGTCGTAGTTATTATGATGTAGCAGGCAGTATAAGAGAGTTGAAACAACAGAAGCGTGGTGCTTTCTATGGCTTGAATACTCTTTACAAGAACTACTATGATAGTCATGCTTGGAATGTAGACCCATCAACAATGCACTATGCAACAGATAAACAGGCTCCTAACGTTTCAGAACAAACTTTCACACTACCATTCCCAAGTCAAGACATTGTGTTTAATGGTAATTTACAGAAGGGTTCTGTGCATGTTGATGTACGTTCAGCGTATGCTTACTAATTATCAATTTTATCGAACTTAAACATAAGTAATAATGAAATATCTCAATAATATGCGTTTTACGCTGATGGCATTGTCTGTTGTGACCACCTTTGGTCTCTTCTCCTGTCAAGACCAACCAGACGAATACAAACCAACCAGTGGGACTCCAGAGGTACAGTATGTTCGACTTCCCGTCAGTGCAGACTCTGTTATTACGAAGAGTTATATGCAAACAACGGTCTGCCTCGTAGGTAAGAACTTACGCAGCGTTCGTAAGCTTCTCTTTAATGACCAAGAAGCATTGCTCAATTCAAGCTATATCACTGACAATACCTTGCTGGTTGATATTCCCAAAGAATATTCCTTCTGCGGTAACCGATAAGATTTATATGATTAATGAGTCAGGTGACACTACTACATATAACTTTCATGTTATTGTACCAGCTCCAACCGTCTCAGCTATGAGTTGTGAATATGCTGCCGCTGGCGATGAGGTAACAATCACTGGTGACTACTTCATTCAAGACCCTTATAAACCATTGCAGATTAAGTTTAATGATGGGACTTTGCCAGTAAGTGACATTAAGTCAATATCTAAGAATAGTATCACTTTCACCGTACCTTCAGGAGCACAGAGTGGTAGAGTATATGTAGAATCAGTATATGGCAATAGTAAGTCGAACTTTGTGTATAAAGATTCTCGAAACATTTTGTTTGACTTTGATGGTTCACATGGTGGTCTCACCTCTGGTCATGGCTGGCGTTCTGGTAAGATACGCACAGGCGGTATTGATGGTAGCTACCTTTATCTTGGTGGATTATCAATGCAGGGAAAGGTTGGTGCAACATGGAATGAAGATGACTTCTCAATGAATTACTGGCCAGAGCCATCAGCAGGGTTCCCTGAATTGACCTCTATTCCAAGTTTTGCTAACATGTTAGATACGTGTGACATCAATGATCTTGCTTTAAAGTTTGAATGCCGTGTACCCACTACTGCTGCATGGAGCGCATCGTCATTACAGCTTATCTTTACAGGCAATCAGGACGTAACCTTCCCTACAGCTAACAGTCAATACAATAACAATACAGACCTTCCTCGTGGCTTATGGACACCTTGGCAAGGAACTGGAACATTCAACACAAACGATGGTTGGATTACAGTAACGATTCCTCTCTCATCCTTTAATAAGACCCATGAAGGGCAGCCTGCTGGTAAGACTGTTGCGAAGAATCGTATGACAGGCTTCTCTTTCTTCTTATGGAATGGAGGTATAGAAGGAACCGACTGTACGCCAGAATTAGATATTGATAACGTGAGAGTAGTTCCGATTAAATAAAGAACAGGAAAGTAGCTGGGGGATAAATGATTCCTATAAGGGCAATATTCCCTAACTACCTTTTATATATCAAACTAAAAAGAAAAAGTTACTATGTTTACTAACAAACTCTATATCGCATCCTTAGCGTTATTATCTTTGACAGCTACTGCGTGCAGTGATAGTGTAGAGCATTATATTGCTGATGTCGATGCTCCTACATTTACAGGTGTCAATCCCGAAACCAACATCAAGGCGGGACTTGACTCTATTATCGTTTCATACGATAAGAATGTGTTCTTCTCTTCAGCCGATTATAGTAAGATCACGCTCAACGGATCACCTGTTGTTAGTGCCAATGTACTGGGCTCATCACATCAATTACTTATTATGGCAAATATCAGTCGTGGTAAAAGTTATGAGCTTGTTATCCCAGAAGGTGTTGTAACTGGACCTAACCACAAAGCTGCACCAATGGTAAAGGCGACCCTTGTCGCTCAAACACAACACATTGCCAATGCTCCAGTCAATACCAATGCCACAGCTGAAACCCAAGCCCTCTACCAGAAACTTGTTGATAACTATGGGAAAAAGACTTTTTCTGCAACAATGGCTGATGTTGCATGGAATAACAAGAATGCCGAAAGAGTACATCAGCTTACAGGTAAGTATCCAGCTATCAACGGATACGACTATATACACCTACAATCAAGTCATCATGGTGGTTGGATAGATTATGCAGATATTGCTCCTGTACAGTCTTGGCATAACGCAGGTGGAATCGTTACTATTGGTTGGCACTGGAACGTTCCGACGTCTAATCCATACGCCTCAAGCGTACCAGTAGTGCTTTATGGTGGTCCTAACAAGGTTATGCCAGCCGACTGGAGCGGAAATATACAACTTACCTCACAGGCTACAAAAGATATTTTAGCTAATGCATCTATAGGAAGTAAGTTGGTAGTAAAGATTACCAATGTGAAGCCTGGAGCACAAGGCTCTATTAAGAATAGTAGCTGGGTAGGCTTTATAGACGAAAGCGGGAAGAATTGGGATTACTTCGATATCAGTAGCAATAGCTACTCAATGACACTCGACCAAACTACCCTTAACGAGATGCGTGCCAACGGCTTTATCATAGGTGGTCACGACTATACGGTCACAGGTATTACTGTTGAGTCTACAGGAACAGTGAAATATGACTTCTATGCTGCAAAGAATGACTTCACTCTTGATGATGCTGTAACTGAAGGAACATGGGCAAATCGCTTTATGAAGAGTGATTTAGAGAAGATAACACCTTATCTATTGCAGTTGCAGCAGGCTGGAATCCCAGTCTTATGGCGTCCACTACATGAGGCAGCAGGCAAATGGTTCTGGTGGGGTAATGGTTCCGCAGCATCCTATGTGAAACTCTGGCGTACCATGTATGACTTCTTTAAGCAGAAAGGTGTCAATAACCTTATTTGGGTATGGACATCCGAAGGGAATGATGCTGCATGGTATCCAGGCGATGAATATGTTGATGTCATTGGCTCTGATGTATATGGGAAAGATGGCGTTGCCGTCTCTACCGAACAAATGGCTGAACGCTTCAACTCCCTCGCCTACCGTTATCCAACGAAGATGATTTCGCTCACGGAGGTGTGGTACAGTGACCAATATTCCTACACAGTGGAAGGGTGATGCACAGTGGAGTTGGTTCATGCCATGGTATGGAGGCACACATGCTACTGATGACTGGTGGAAGGCTGCCATGAACTCTGAAGATGTTATAACACGTAACTAATAGCTATAATAGTTCGGGGAGATTCTAACGAGGTAAATCTTGTTAGCTTCTCCCTAACTCTTTAACAATAAAAATACGAATTAAAGGATGATAAGGCAAAAGAGTATTTTCACTTTCTCTGCTTATGTTAATGGTAAGCTTTCTCGGCTACTGCCAAGGTTCGATTGCCACATATTCTTTGTGACAATATGGTATTGCAACAGCAAACCGACGTACAGTTATGGGGCTGGGCTACTCCACAAGCATGTGTGAGTATTAAGCCATCATGGGGCAATAAAGCAGGTCGTGAAAGCCGACAAAGAATGGACGATGGAATCTTCGTGTAGCGAACTCAAAGGTGGTTATACACCCTTGAGTATTACTTTTCAGTGAGGGGAACTCTATAACACTTCATAATATCCTCTCTGGTGAAGTATGGGTTTGTGGAGGACAGAGCAATATGGAGATGCTACTGAAAGGGTTCTACTGACTGCCCCTATAGAAGGCTATCAAGAAGCAATTGCCGAATCAGGAAACATTCAGGGAATACGTTACAGAAAAATCCCTGCTACAATGCGCACAACGCCCTCAAGATGATGCAGAATGCCATTGGGAAATAGTCAATCCAAATACAGCTAATGAGTGCAGTGCTATAGGTTATTTCTTTGCCTACCGCTTGCATAAAATGATTGATATGCCCATCGGACTTATTCTTGCCAATAAAGGGGGAACAAGAGTAGAGAGCTGGCTTGAAAAGGATTATCTCAAACAGCATACCAATGAGCCTACTGATTCCGCTGACATCGTAAGACAGTACCCTACAGCGTGGTTACGCCCTTTGTTATGGGGCAATGGAACCTTCCTTCCCATTCTAAATTTCACCGTGCGAGGCATCCTCTTTTTCCAAGGTTCATAGCAACGTTGGTCACAGTGACCAGCAGGTTTACGGCGAACGACTAACACAGCTCATCAGTCAATGGCGAAAAGGGAATTTCCGATCGCTCGAATCTTCCATTTTTACTCGTCGAGATAACGCCATATAGCTTTGGTAATATTCATGGTACTGAAGCCGCTTTGCTCCGTATGCAGCAACAACGTGTTGCACAGAACGTCAGCAACACGGTGCTTATAGGGACAAACGACCTGGTTTATCCAAGTGAAACTGACCAGATACACCCCTGCCAGAAACGACAGATTGGTGAGCGCCTTGCCATGACTGCGGCTGCACGTGATTATGGATTTGAGAACATCTACTATCGTTGTCCAAGCCTTGATAAAGTGGAGATACATCAAGACAGCTGTTATGTATACTCAAAGATACTTATAATGGAATAGAAACAGCAAACTCATATGACGGATTTGAAATAGCGGGTGCTGATAAAGTATATTATCCTGCCCATGCTCAATACATTCTGAATAGTAAGTTTGTTCTGACGTCTCTAATGTTGCGCACCCTGTTAACGTGCGTTACTGCTATCGTAATTTCCAATTAGGGAACTGTTAAAAATCAGGCTGGACTTCCTTGCTTCCTTTCTCAACAAACAAATAGATGTTGTTCTCTCCTGACTAATATACTCTTCATCACCACCATTGGCATATTTCCTTCAAAAATCACCGTTATAAAAATAGTAATATATGGAGAAGATACACTCTGAAAGGATGTTAGCAATGGTTTTTACTTTTGTGTTATAATGGTTCTCTATGTTGATGTGTTAACGCCCATCACCATTGGTGCTAAGTATGAACACCAATGGTGTTGATGGCAAACATAATGTAATGTGGTACAAGGCAGTAGACAACTTTATCGTAGAAAAAGAGTTTAATACTTATTTATTTTTATTGTATTGTAGCAGACTGAAAATATGCAAGTTCTTTTTACGATAAGAGGATTTTCGTCAGTTATCAAGAGATAGGCAGTGTGATAGATGAACTTCGAACTAAACAATAAGTATTCGGTAGAACTCTATTAACTCATAAAGTGTCAGCTTTGGTCAAGATAGTATGCTTTGTTTTACCTTTTATACTTTATCTTTGCACCTACAAATATCTAAAAACTAAAATCGATAAATTAATATGTATAAAAAGAGTCTTTCAGCATTATTGTTTCTTCTACTTCTTCCTTTCATGGAAGTGCACAGTCATGGGAAAAATTATCACAGATGCCACAGATGGGTTGGAGCTCATGGAATAAATTCCAAGGTAACATTGATGAAGATATTATAAAAGAGTATTGCAGATGCTATGGTGAGTAGTGGATCTGAAAGACTCAGGCTATATATATAAATATAGACGACTGCTGGCATGGTAAACGTGATGCTGATGGATTTATACAGGCTGACCCTAAGCATTTTCCACATGGAATTAAGGCACTTGCCGACTATGTTCATTCACGTGGACTAAAGTTAGGTATCTATAGCGATGCCGGTTCAGAAACATGTGCAGGACGTCCAGGTTCATTGGGACATGAATATCAAGACGCTTTGCAATATGCTCGTTGGGAAGTCGATTATCTGAAGTATGACTGGTGTAATACAACCAATGTTAATGCACAAGGTGCTTACCAACTGATGCGTGATGCCCTTCAGGCTGCTGGTCGACCAATCTTCTTCTCTATGTGTGAGTGGGGAGATAACCACCCTTGGCGCTGGGCAAAGGGTATTGGCGACTCATGGCGTATAGGACCAGATATTTGGTGTTCGTTTGATTCTACGCGCGTATTTCCAACGTATATACAATGTAGCGTCATAGACTGTATCAATCGTAATGATAGTCTGCGGAGCTATGCAGGACCTGGACATTGGAACGACCCAGACATGTTAGAAGTGGGGAATGGTTTATCAGTCAATCAAGACCGTGCACACTTCACTATGTGGTGTATGATGGCAAGTCCACTTATTCTTGGAAATGATGTATGCAATATGAGTGATGAGACGAAAGCTATCTTAACTAATAGAGACCTTATTGCTATTGATCAAGATAAACTTGGAGTACAGGGACTTCGTTTCCTCATTCGTGAGGGACTCGAATATTGGTTCAAGCCTTTATCCAATGGAGATTGGGCAATGACCATCTTTAATCCTACACGTCAACCTCTCTCTTGTTCACTCAATTGGCAAGATTTCAATCTTACTGATGAAGAAGTAAGTAAGAGAAGTACAGCCTTTGATCAGAATGTTTATAAGATAAAGAATTTATGGACTGGACGAATGGAAGGGAAAACAACGCTCAAATCAAAAATTGAACGTAAAGTATCAGTTCCTGCACAAGATGTGATAACTTATCGTTTAATAAAACAATAGTTTAAATCTGAGAGAAGCATTTATGTTTTTTCTCTCACATTCATAACCTACACAACTAATAAAAGATAATGAAACGGTTAATATTTATCTTCAGCTTTCTATTGCTGATAAGTTTTAATCTCTGTGCACAGATACGCGGAAGTGAGATTGCAGTAATGGTTCAACCCGATCATGCAAGTTGGAACTATCGTTTAGGGGAGAATGCTATATTTAAGGTAACTGTACTGAAAGAGGGCTGTCCACTCCCCCAAGCGAAAGTTGATATAGAGGCTGGACCAGTTATGTATCCTGATGTAAAACAAAAGGATGTTGTCTTGCGGGATGGCACGACCACTTGGAAAGCGTCTATGAAGACAGCTGGTTTCTATCGGCTGAAAGTTGTGGCGCACATCGGTAATAAGACACATGAAGGCTTGTGTACAGTTGGTTTTGCACCAGAGACGCTCCAGCCAACAGACAACTGTCCTGCAGACTTTGATCAATTCTGGGCAAAAACATATCAAGAGGCAAGTCAATATCCACTCGATGCTCATCGTCGTCTTTTACCAGAACGCTGCACCGATCGTGTAACGGTTTATGAAGTAAGTTTCAATGGAATTAATTCTGGTAGCCGAATCTATGGTATCCTTTGTATTCCAACAGCATTCAAGGGACCACGTCCTGCACTACTTCGTGTACCTGGGGCAGGTGTCAGACCTTATCAAGGTGATATATATATGGCTGACCGCGGAGCTATTACACTCGAAATAGGTGTTCATGGCATACCTGTCACGATGCAGCAGCAGGTGTACGATGATCTCCTACATGGTGCATTAAATGGTTATTGGGAAGCTAATCTTGATAACTTGTATCAGATGCCATACAGACGTATATTTATTGGTGCATTGAGAGCTGTAGATTATCTTACCCAGTTACCTGAATGGGATGGGAAAACGTTAGGTGTAACAGGCTCAAGCCAAGGTGGAATGTTATCATTGGTATGTGGAGCCCTGCACCCAAAGGTCAGTTTTATAGGTGCTGTTCATGCTGCCATGTGCGACCATACAGCCTCTCTACATGGTAAGGCTTGCGGCTGGCCACATTATTTCTATGGTCAGAAGAATCCTGATAGTAAGAAAGTAGTTAATAGTGGGTACTTTGATGGAGTAAATTTTGCACGTAGGCTGAAAGTTCCATGCTGGATTTCATTTGGATATAACGATGAGGTTGTCCCACCGAACACTACCTATGCCACTTATAACGTTATAAAGAGTATGAAGACGTTAAGTGTTTATCAGGAGACAGGACATTACTGGTTCCAAGAACAATGGGATGAATGGGAAGAGTGGATAGCCAAAGAATTGAAACTATAACCATGTGATTTCAAGAAGTTATGCGAAGTGTAAAATATTTCCTTTTAATCATTTGTCTTGTTTGTGCAGTTTCTATAAAAGCACAGTCTTTTTGTAACTGTTAAAACGGAAGGCTTTGTCGTAATGATAGACCCTATACTTTCATAGGTACAAACTATTGGTATGCTGCAATTTTAGGCTCAACAGGAAAGGGCGGAAATCGGAGAAGACTGAATAAAGAACTTGATGAATTGAAACGGCTTGGCATCACAAACCTCCGTATTCTGGTGGGTAGTGATGGGGATGATGACTCGAAATGGAAAGTTAAGCTCAGTTCTTCAGACAGCACCAGGTGTATAATGACTCTCTCCTTGCAGGACTTGATTATCTTATGCTACAGCTACAGGCTCGCAATATGGTAGCTGTACTCTACCTAAATAATTCATGGGAGTGGAGTGGCGGCTATGGCTTCTATCTGGAAAATGCTGGCGCGGGGAAGGCTGTGCAACCCAATATAGCTGGATATCCAGCTTATATGAAATATGCCTCACAATTTGCCACGAACTCCCAAGCACAAGAACTATTCTTCAATCATGTGAAGTTTATAGTCTGTCGTATCAATCGTTATACTGGTAAACGATACATTGATGATCCATCCATCATGTCATGGCAGATAGGGAATGAGCCTCGTGCTTTTGATAAGGCACTCCTCCCTGCTTTTGAAGGTTGGCTTTCTAAAGCTGCAGCTTTGATAAAGAGCCTTGATAAGAACCACTTGGTAAGTGTCGGGTCTGAAGGTGCATGGGGTTGTGAAGATGATTACGATGCATGGCAGCGAATCTGCTCAGATTCCAATATTGATTATTGTAACATACATATATGGCCCTATAACTGGGGATGGGCAAAACAAGATTCGCTAACAGAACATCTGAAGAATGCTGAAGCAATGTCAAAAGAGTATATTGATCGGCACTTGGCAATCTGCAGGCAACTGAATAAACCCCTTGTGGTGGAAGAGTTTGGATATCCAAGAGATGGGTTTTCGTTCTCAAAAAAAGCAAGTACGACGGCACGTGACGCCTATTATAACTTCATTTTCTCACTGATGAAAGCTGATATTTCAAGAGGTGGATACTTTGCTGGTTGTAATTTCTGGGGTTGGAGTGGACAGGCACTGCCACGACATGAACAATGGCAGGCTGGTGACGACTATACTGGTGACCCTGCACAAGAACCTCAAGGACTTAACTCGGTATTCTCTACGGATAAGAATACACTTAAAGTCATCAAAACAGCAATTACAAATCAATCTAAATAATCAATGAATAATGAGACAACTATTGACAATAGCCATTATGGCAATAACAATGAATGCAATGGCAGGAACAAAGGAACAACCTATTTATAAGAACCCAAAAGCAAGTATTGAGCAACGTGTCAATGACCTCTTGAGCAGAATGACGCTCGAAGAGAAAGTAGGACAGATGAATCAGCTTGTGGGTATTGAGCATTTTAAGCAGAATTCGACCTCAATGACGGCAGAAGAGTTGGCAACAAACACGGCAAGTGCCTTCTATCCTGGCGTTACGGTAAAGGACATGGAGGATTGGACACGACGTGGACTGGTCTCCTCTTTCTTACATGTATTAACCATGGAAGAGGCAAACTACTTACAGAAACTCAATATGCAAAGTCGTTTACAGATACCTCTTCTCATCGGTATTGATGCGATTCATGGTAATGCAAAATGTAAAGGCAATACTGTTTATCCAACAAATATTGGATTGGCATCATCGTTTGATGTGGAGATGGCTTATAAAATAGCCCGACAAACAGCTGAGGAGATGCGTGCAATGAATATGCATTGGAATTTCAACCCGAATGTTGAGGTGGCTCGTGATGCACGATGGGGACGTTGTGGTGAAACCTTTGGTGAAGACCCTTATCTGGTCACATTGATGGGAGTAGCAACAAACAAAGGTTATCAGCGTAATTTAGATAATGTACAGGACGTATTTAGGTTGTGTAAAACATTTCGTAGGAGGGTCATATTCTATCAATGGAACAAATGGTGCACCATGTGAAGTCTCTGAGCGCACCTTACGGGAAGTATTCTTCCCACCTTTCAAGGCAGCCATTCAACAAGGAGGAGACTGGAATGTGGATGATGTCACATAATGATTTGAATGGTGTACCTTGCCATACAAATAGTTGGCTTATGACTGATGTCTTGCGTAAAGAATGGGGATTCAAAGGTTTCATTGTAAGTGACTGGATGGATATTGAGCATTGTGTGGACCAACATCGCACTGCTGCCAACAATAAAGAGGCTTTTTATCAGAGTATTATGGCAGGAATGGATATGCACATGCATGGACCAGAATGGCAAACAGCTGTAGTTGAATTAGTGAAAGAGGGTAGAATACCTGAAAGCAGAATAGATGAAAGCGTCAGACGAATATTGACAGTGAAATTTAGACTGGGACTCTTTGAACACCCTTATAGTGATGTTAAAACACGTGATCGTGTTATCAACGACCCAGAACACAAACGCACAGCTTTGGAAGCATCACGTAATAGTATCGTCTTGTTAAAGAATGAAAAATGGTCTATTACCACTTGATGCACAGAAATATAAAAAGGTATTGGTGACTGGTATCAATGCTAACGACCAAAAATATTATGGGTGATTGGAGTGAACTTCAACCAGAGGAACAGGTTTTGGACTGTCTTACGTGGGTTGAAAAAGTGTTTCACCAACTACGGATTTCATGTTCGTTGATCAAGGCTGGGATCCACGAAATATGTCTCAGACACAAGTAGATGCAGCTGTAACTGCAGCCAAAAGACTGTGACCTTAATATTGTTTGTTGTGGTGAATATATGATGCGCTTCCGTTGGAATGAACGTACATCAGGAGAAGATACTGATCGTGACAACCTTGACCTTGTAGGACTCACAAAATCAACTGATACAACGATTAAATGAAACAGGAAAACCTACTATTGTTGTTATTATTAGTGGTAGACCACTCAGCCTTCGTTATGCTGCTAGAGCATGTTCCTGCTATTATCAATGCGTGGAACCTGGACAGCTTTGGAGGACAAGCTATTGCAGAGATAATGTATGGTAAGGTAAATCCTTCTGCTAAACTGGCTATGACTATGCCACGAAGTGCAGGGCAAATATCAACATGGTATAACCATAAGCGTTCTGCTTTCTTCCACCCCGCTGTGTGCACAGACAATAAGCCGCTCTTCCCTTTTGGATATGGACTAAGTTATACAAGTTTTCGATATAGCGATTTGAAACTTAGTAAACAAATTATTCCAAACGATGGAAAAGCTCAGATAATAGCGAGTGTGACCACTGAAAATACTGGTCAACGTGATGGTGTGGAGATTTGTCAATTGTATATTAACGATCTTGTATCATCGGTCTCTCGTCCTGTGAAAGAATTAAAGGACTTCCTACGTGTTGGATTAAAAGCAGGGGAGAAGCGCACTGTTGAGTTTACTATCACACCAGATAAACTGGCTTTCTATGATCTCAATATGAACCCAATAGTAGAAGCTGGCGAGTTTGAGGTTATGATAGGTGGAAGTAGTCGTGATGAAGATTTACAAAAAGCAACCTTTACAATTCAGTGAAATGAGAAAAGTTATCCTTATTATAGCAATAGCTTTGCTAACAATTAATGCAGTAGCGCGAAAGAATATGCAGAAATCACCAGCAGACCAACTTATCGAACGTCTACAACAACTTAGAAAGTATGGTATAATGCTTGGCCATCAAGATGCTCTTTTCTATGGAACAACATGGAAATGGGAGTATGGAAGAAGCGATGTAAATGATGTATGTGGTGATTATCCTGCAGTTCTCGGCTGTGAATTGGGAGGATTGGAGTTGGGCAATACGAAGAATGTGGACGGTGTCCCATTCACTAAAATGCGCCAACAAATTATAGAACATTACAAGAAAGGAGGCATTATCACCATCAGCTGGCATCCTTATAACCCTGTAACAGGACAGAATGCTTGGAACACGGAGGGTGATGCAGTGGTAGCTGTTCTTCCTGGGGGTAAGGAGAATGTGAAGATGAAGTTGTGGCATAAACGATTAGCCTCTTTCTTTAAGTCACTTAAGGATAATAAGGGTAATATTATCCCTGTTATTTTCCGTCCTTGGCATGAGATGAGTGGCAATTGGTTTTGGTGGGGATATCAACAATGCACCCCTGAACAATATAAGGCTTTATATCAACTTACATATAACACGATGAAACAAGCTGGTCTGTCTAACATTGTTTGGAGTTATTCGCCCAATGCACAGGCTGATGACACCGCTGAACATTATTTCTGTTTTTATCCAGGCGATAAGTATGTTGATGTGTTAGGGATCGATTTATATCAGAATAATGGCAGACAAGACTTTATAAACCAATGTCAGAATGAGATGCAAATTATGTCAGCCTATGCAAAGAGTCATAATAAGCTGTATGCTTTAACAGAAGCAGGTTACCGTAATACACCTGATGAGAAGTGGTACACATCAACGCTCTTACCAGGTGTTGAGATTCAAACCATGTTACGTTTTACTTTGGCGAAATGCGTGGGATAACGCGGAGGAGAATTTCGGACCGGCTCCAGAGAAGGCGTGTGCAAAAGATTTTAAAGAAATCTATAAACAAGGTGCATTCCTATTTCGTAGTCATTTGGAGAAATACACTGAAAAAGGAAATGTAATAGTCACAAAAATAATCAAAACGAATATGTCAATATTTAATTCAAAATTAAAAGAGCTTAAGGATAGACATGAATCTTTTACTGTCTATGCCAAACCACATGATAGAAAATGGTAATGGTATTTACGAGCGTTATACTAATCCCATTCTGACCGCAAAGCATACACCGCTGGAATGGCGATATGATATGGACGAGAAAACTAACCCCTTCCTGATGCAACGCATCATGATGAATACAACACTCAATGCTGGAGCTATGAAATGGGGGATAAGTATTTGTTGGTTGTCAGAGTAGAAGGGCTGATCGCAAGAGTTTCTTTGCTGTGGCAGAAAGTCCGAATGGTGTGGATAATTTTTCGCTTTTGGGAGGAACCAATTACTATGCCCGACACGGAGGATTCTGCGACAAATATCTACGATATGCGTCTAACACAGCATGAGGACGGATATATCTATGGTGTATTCTGTGCGGAAAGACATGATGATAGTCAGCCTGGCAATCTTTCTGCAGCTACAGCAACAGCAGGAATAGCACGTACAAAGGATTTGAAAACATGGGAACGTTTACCAGATCTTATCTCACCGAGCCAGCAACGTAATGTTGTACTTCATCCTGAGTTTGTGGATGGGAAGTATGCTTTCTATACACGCCCGCAAGATGGGTTTATTGATACTGGTTCTGGCGGTGGCATTGGTTGGGCTTTGGTTGATGATATTACACATGCTGTTGTGCGTGAAGAGAAGATTATTAATGCACGCCATTACCACACCATCATGGAACAGAAAAATGGTGAAGGCCCCCATCCTATTAAGACGCCACAAGGATGGCTGCATCTTGCACATGGCGTGAGAGGTTGTGCCAGTGGATTGCGTTATGTTCTCTATATGTATATGACTGCTTTGGATGATCCTACACGTGTAATAGCACAGCCAGGAGGTTATCTCCTTGTTCCCGAAGGAAGCGAATATATAGGTGACGTCATGAATGTAGTCTTCTCAAATGGCTGGATTGCTGATGAGGATGGGTGTGTGTTTATCTATTATGCTTCTTCTGATACACGTATGCACGTGGCAACATCAACTGTGGAAAGATTAGTTGATTACTGTTTACACACACCGCAAGATGGCTTTACTACAGCGGCAAGCGTAGAAACAATTAAGAAACTCATTGCTAAAAATCGTTCATTATGAAGATACGTCTCAGCGAAAAGATAGGTTACGGACTGGGCGATATGTCGTCATCCATGTTCTGGAAACTGTTTGGAGCTTATCTTATGATTTTTTATACTGATGTATTTGGTATCTCGGCAGCAGTCGTTGGAACCATGTTCGCCATTACGCGTGTATGGGACTCTTTTTTTGATCCCATTGTTGGTGTTATGGCTGATCGAACCAAATCACGTTGGGGACATTTTCGACCTTATCTGCTCTATCTTGCTTTGCCATTCGGGTTGATTGGCATATTGACTTTTCTGACTCCTCCATTTGGCGAGACAGGAAAGATAGTATATGCCTTTATTACCTATGCACTAATGATGATGGTCTATTCGGCTATCAATGTGCCTTATGCCTCATTGTTGGGAGTAATGAGTCCTGATTCTGCCGACCGAAACACGTTAGCCACTTACCGCATGACATTTGCCTACATAGGCTCGTTCTTAGCTTTATTACTCTTTATGCCATTGGTAAACTCTTTTCAGCGGTAATGATAGCCATAGCTCTGTGTATGGCTGGCTTACTGCACCACAGTTTGGTTGGCTAATGGCTGTTGTGGTAATTGCTCTTGTGTGCATTCTTCTTTTCTTAGGTTGTTTTGCACTGACAAAGGAACGTGTGAAATCTGTAAAGAAAGAGAAAACATCCTTGAAGACTGATATTTGCGATCTATTGCATAACCGGCCATGGTGGATTCTGCTTGGTGCAGGTGTTGCCTCGCTGGTCTTTAATTCTATACGTGATGGAGCCACCGTTTATTATTTTAAGTATTATGTTGACGAGACCTCTGTTGGTAGTATTACTTTTTAGGGCTTCCGTTTGTTCTTAGTGGACTTTACTTAGCTGTCGGACAAGCAGCCAATATATTAGGAGTAATTCTTGCAGCTCCTATCAGTAATCGTATAGGAAAAAGACACACCTTTATGGGAGCAATGGCTATTGCTGCTTTACTGAGTATTGGCTTCTTTTGGCTTAGTAAGGATCAACTCTTCCTTATCTTCTTGCTACAAACACTCATCAGCATCTGTGCGGGTAGTATCTTCCCATTGCTTTGGAGCATGTATGCTGACTGTGCTGATTATAGTGAACTGAAAACAGGGAATCGGGCAACGGGACTGATATTCTCTTCTTCTTCGATGAGTCAGAAATTCGGTTGGGCTTTTGGTACAGCTATAACAGGCTGGATGCTTGCGCAGTTTGGATTTCAAGCTAATGCTGTTCAGTCGGCTGAGACTATACAAGGTATAAAAATGTTCCTCTCTATTTTGCCTGCTATTGGAGCTTTGTTATCATTAGCTTTTATCTACTTCTATCCTCTTTCAGAAGCAAAGATGAAATCAATAACTACTGAACTACAAGAAAAAGAAAAATGATTATGTATAAACTGAAGAAAGAGTTACAAAGCGAACTTACAGAGAATATTCTCCCTTTCTGGTTGAATAAGATGGTTGATGAACATAATGGCGGCTTTCTGGGTAGAATAGATGGGAATGGTAACTCCCATACCTACAGCCGGAAAAAGGAGCCATACTGAATGCGCGTATCCTTTGGGCTTTTTGCTGCCGCATATAGAGTATTACATAGGGATATTCAATTTTTCTAACTAATTGTTTGTCAGCATAATATATTATTTGTACCTTTTGATAAAAATCCCTCGAACGACCCATCACGGGCAGAATCGGGGAAAACTTAAAATAAATCGTCGTGAAGATACAAAAATTTCTGATATAACACCAACTTTTGCCCTTTTACAGAGTTCGATTTTTACAGAGCTATCGTGAAAGCTTTGCACAAAGCGAACTTGGACGCATTCATTCCCAGCTCCCACTAAAGGTTGGCGGCAGAGATATACGAACCTTAGCCATAAGAGCAAGCGAGGGCAAAAAGCCTCTTTTTCTCGGGTGAAGGAGAAATAGCCCTAATGTTCCTTAAGTCATACACAGGTCTGTCTGACGATGGTCTGATGAAATGCTTAACGGAAGCATCCACATGCAGATGTTCTGTGGTGTTCTGATAGACCCCTCCTGTCCCATCAAGGATGGAAAGATTGCAAAGTGCCATACGCAATCGTCTTGGTCAGTTTCTTAACATAGACAGCTTTCAGGGCATATTGTATGCCAAATGGAAAGACAACCTTAAAGACAAAGACCTGTGCTTGACGGATGCAACCTGTTACGAGAGCTACCTGCGTTTTCCTACGGATATCAAGCTGCTCTGGGAGTGTTGTTATTGGCTTCACACTCTGCTGGTCTCCGAGTGTAAACACCTCTCAGAGCGTATTCCGAGAAGCAAGTATAATAATATTGACAAGGCCAGGCTTGCATACGCTCAAGCAGCGCAAGCACACAGCCTCGTCCACGCGCAAGCTCAGGAGAAGACTCCTGAGGCTCCTGTCCAAACTCCTGTCCCAATGGAATCGTCTGCGTAAACAGTACAGTCCTTGCATCTGTCTGTCGGCAGAACAAGAAAAGCGGCTGTCCGCTGTGCGTGAGGTATGCCTCCAACAGTCAGAACTATTCTCCGGCAAAAGTCAAGCACCGTATCGTCAGCATCGACCGCCCCTACCTCCGTCCTATTGTCAGAGGCAGGAAAACAAGCGTGTAGAGTTTGGGGCAAAGGTCAACAACATACAGATAGACGGCATATCATTCATAGAGCACCACAGCTTTGAGGCATTCAACGAGGTGTCCGTCTTAAGCTATGTATAGAATATCAAGAATCTTTGACGGGAATCAAGTCAAGCATGTAGGTGCTGATTCCATATACGCCAACAATGCCAACCGCACTATGTGTACAGAAAAAGGCATAACGACCTGTTTTCACTAGAAAAGGTCCAAGACCCAAAGAAGAAGCTGAATGTCTCAAGACAGCGAGAAAGATTATTGGAAACCTCAGAGCTACGGTAATGGAGGGTAGCTTTGGAAATCAAAAAGCAACACTATAGCCTTGGACGCATCAAGGGCACGCAATATGTTGTAGAGAGGCTACTCTTCTTCGAATCCATACAGCAAATGCTGCCATTCTTGCCGCAAAGGGAGATGGCTCGGAGGGTGAAGAAGGCTGCCTAATAAAACTTAAGGATAATTTTACAAGTCCATAGATAGTATGGAAAGGGCAGGTGTGACTCATATGACTCATTATTTGAGATTTTTGAACAAATAACACAGCATTTTCTTTTTCTGGGACCTTCTCCAAGGAAAAGAATGCAGTTTTTGGCTGCCTTGAGAGGCTCTAAGAGGGAATTAACTGAAATTCCCTACATAAGCCAGAGTATCTTGAAGGTGCAATAAGGGCGAAGGACTATTTTATCTCTCATTTCATCGACAAGCAAGAGGGAGGTGTATTCTGGAGCTTAGATGCGAAAGGAATATACTTGATAGCAAGAAACAGACTTATGCTATTGGATTTGCTATCTACGGATTAAGCGAATTTGCACGTGCTACGGGTGATGAAGAATGCTTGATGTATGCTAAACAGCTGTATAATGACATTGAGCAACATGCTTTTGACGCTATAAACAATGGTTATGTTGAAGCTTTAACACGTAAATGGCAGCCTATTGCTGACATGCGACTGAGTGATAAAGATGAGAATGGTTCACGAACAATGAACACGCATTTGCATATTCTTGAACCCTACACAAATCTCTATCGTGTGTGGAAATCCCCAGAACTGGCTGAACGCATTAAGAATCTAATTAGTATTTTCTTACAACGGTTGTATAACTCCAATACAAATCATTTGGACCTCTTTTTTAATGATGAGTGGGAAGGCAAGCGTAACATACAAAGCTTTGGTCATGATATTGAAGCTGTATGGCTTTTGCATGAGGCTGCATTGGAGTTAGGTGAAAGACAGTTGCTGACTAAAGTGGAGGCTGCTATAAAACGTATTGCGATAGCTGCTGATGAAGGTCTACAAAATGATGGTTCTATGATATATGAACGATGGACCGACACTGCAAAAGTTGACAACCAACGTCAATGGTGGGTGATGTGCGAGTGTATCATTGGGCATGTCGACCTTTATCAATATTTTGGTGATACAGAATCTCTCTGTATCGCACAAAGATGCTGGGACTATACTAAGCGGTATATTGTCGACCATAAACAAGGAGAATGGTTTTGGGGCTGTGACGAGAACACACATCCAAACATAATAGACGATAAGGCAGGCTTTTGGAAATGTCCATATCATAATACAAGAATGTGTTTAGAGATAATAGAGCGAGAAGCACTAATCAACAAGGCATAAATCTCTTCTTTCTTCCACAGTATGGTACGTGCAATAAAGTATTACACAGAGTCGTTATATAAAAATAGTTCTTATGGATACATGTATGTTACACGAAATTACACCTTTGATGGAAACAGATGCCCTTTATATTGCTGATAGGCGCAAAGGGAAATTCTCTTATCCAGTACATAATCATGAGGCCTTCGAACTAAACTTCGTAGAGAACGCCGCTGGGGTAGAAAGAATAGTTGGAGACAGTAATGAAGTGATTGGTGACTATGACTTAGTGCTCATCACTAACCCAACACTTGAACATGCTTGGCTGCAACATGAATGTAAAAGCACTGATATTCGGGAGATAACCATTCAGTTTAATTTCGGAGATGGGACAACTGCTTGACCAATTCTTTGGGAAGACTCCGTTTGAAAGTATCAGACGCATGATGAAAGAAGCAAGAATGGGACTGGCATTCCCTGTTTCAGCCATCATGAAGGTGTATGAGAGATTGAGTGAACTTAGCCAAATCAACGACCGATTCACTGCGTTGATGGAATTTATTAACCTGAACTCGGGATAAGAAAAGTCTGCAAAAAGTTGGTAATCTCATTATATTTTTTTGTAACTTTATAGTTGAAAATCAATCAATTACAACAAACATAACGATGATTACCAAGGACAAAATTACTGAAATTTTTCTGTATTGCAGATGACTTTTGCAAAGAATTTGAGTTAGAAACTGATAAAATAGGTCTCTCAGAAAGGAATAAAGGATGTCATCGCCATCGCAGGTGGCGTATGAGTAAGTCTGAAATCATAACGATATTAATTTGCTTCCACTTTAGTTCCTATCGTAATTTTCGTCACTATTATACCTTTTTCGTAAAAGAGCATTTAGCTGATTTATTTCCAAATCAATTGTCTTATAATCGTTTTCTTGAATTAGAGGCAAGAGTCTCTGTAGAGATGATGATGTTCCTGCAGATATGTTGTTTGGGGAGGTGTACTGGTATTAGTTTTATTGACTCAACTTGTATTCCAGTTTGCCATAATAAACGTATTTGTCGCAATAAGGTTTTTAGAAATTATGCAACAAGGGGTAAGAGTACAATGGGATGGTATTTTGGATTCAAACTACATCTTATCTGTAATGAAAGAGGTGAGATTCTAAACTTTATGCTCACTAAAGCAAATGTTGATGACCGAGATGAAAATGTATTTAATAGGTTGACAGACAATGTGTTTGGTAAATTGTTTGCAGACAAAGGGTACATTTCTCAAGGATTATTTGAGCGATTGTTCAATGATGGAATAAATTTAGTTACTGGCATTAGGAGTAACATGAAAAACAAACTAATGCCACTTTATGATAGACTTCTTCTAAGGAAAAGATCTGTAATAGAGACTATCAATGATGAGCTAAAGAATGTAGCTCAATTAGTGCATTCAAGGCATAGAAGCATATTTAATTTCGCAATGAATGTTCTCTCTGCTATTGCAGCCTACTGCTTCTTTGAGAAAAAGCCAGCAGTGAACATAGACTTTGCTATAGAGCAACATTTGGGACAGCTTACATTATTCTAAAGTAATCTGTTTTATTATTATCTTTAGACCCAATCAAAACATTGAGTCTAAAAGAGCCGTTGTACTAAACCAAACAGAAGAGTGGGATGATACTTATCCCGAGTTCAGGTTATTAATATTTTGCATACCCTTTCCTTGACTACTGGTGCACGAACACTTGCCACAACAAGCTATGCACGGGTAAATGTTGAGGACGATAGTAAGCGTATTCTACGTGTAAAGAAGTATATCCTTGAGAACTATAAATATGAACTCCGTTTAAAGACATTAGCTGACTTAGCAAATATGAGTGAGGGAGCTTTCTGTCGCTTTTTTAAGTTGCATACAGGACGTAGGTTAAGTGATTATATCATAGATATTCGCTTAGGATATGCCACGCGTATGCTGATAGATACAACAGATACCATATCTGAGATAAGTTTTAAATGTGGATATAACAACTTGAGTAACTTTAACCGTATTTTTAGAAGAAAAAAGGGTTGCTCTCCCACTGAGTTCCGTAATAATCAACACAAGATAAAAATCATAATTTAGAGACGATGGTAAAACAATTGTATGACTATTGGTTTGTATAGTCTCGAGTTTCCTAGATGAAAATGGTAAACCCTATAAAAGTAGCGGTGGAAAGATAGTGTGGAATGAGAAGTTGAAACGAGAGATACCAGAAGAATGGGAAGTCACAAAAATTGGTAATTTTGGATAAAGTCATTATAACTCCACGACTTAGCACAAACGAATATTTGCCATCTGGAACATACCCTATAATCAACCCAACTACTGATGTCTATTATGCAGGTTTCACAGAAAGAAAAAGAAGCTGTAGTAACCAATATCCAGCTGTTGTTTTTGGCAATCACTCTTGTGCTGTAAAGCATGTGAATTTTTCCTTTTGTTAGAGGCGCAGACGGAATACAGGTGATACTGTCAAAGGAAGCGAATGTCCTATCAAATACTTATACTGTGCTGTGAAAGGTGTAAAAATTAGGAAGGGATATGCAAAACACTTTAGCTTCTTGAAAGAACAACTTATAATTGCGCCATCAGAAAAAGAGACTAAGGAGTTTGAAAGTCGGGCAGGTGGACGTGCCAATCGTCTCACTTATCGGGCATATTACCATACCTTTTTCGCTACTTTTTCCTTGTTTTATCGCTTGCCATATTCTCTTATTTTTGTTCTTCTAATCACGACTTTGGAGTGATTTAATCTCATTTGGGGCAAGGGTCTTTGTGGTACAAACGGCAGTTTGTGGTACAAAGACACACCTTGCCAGTATAAAGAAATGATACTTTTGCTGTTGATATTACCTCCCGATATTTCTTGACCAAAGTTCAGACTTATCGACTTATCGACTGAGTTAAGTCTGTAGTTTGGTCAGTGAGTCAATTTCGACCTGAGTTAAAACTAACTTACTGACCAGCTGACTTATTGATTTACTTTATTCTTAACCATACCCTTGACTTAAGTTATAACTTCTTACGACACGTTTTGCCTTGTTAGCCTTCCTTCTTGCGTATTGGATAATAGTGTCTTTCGAGCATGGCTTGTATGTCGCTTTGCCTGTAGAGTATCTTGCCGCCGATTTTGCAGTAGGCTATCGTTCCGCTGTCCCGATAGTTTTGAAGTGTGCGGGTACTCAGACGTAACAGGCTTCAAACTTCCTCTCTCGTGAGGTAAACCTCTCCACCAAGCATAGGGCGAGCTGCCAAGCAATAACGCTCCAATTTCTTCAATGTGCCCTCCATCAACTGAGAAAACATCTGCATCTGAGGGTCTTTCTGTGTAACGATTTCGTTCTCTGTCATAGTTCATTCAGTTTTTGCATTCAGTAAATCTGTGATGTCACTCTCCTTGTAATAACACTTATGCCCAATCATTGAATAAGGAATTTTACCCGTATCTCTGTATGATTGTAGGGTGCGCTTGCTGATACCAAGTCTGCGACATACGGCTTCGTTGTCGAGGTCATTCGTCTTTTTCGGGCGGATTGCCGATGAGTTGTTCGATACGATGGACAAAAATCTGCAAAGTTGAGCAGTGCTGCTCCCATGCCTTGCGGTCGATAATGATGAGTTTCATTGCATTCTTTTTATTTTTGATTACATTGTTGTTACTCGGCAAACAAACTCATATACAGTCTGTTGCCACTATTGTTGTGTGCAAAGGTAAGCGTAGAACTACATTGAACAAAGCAACGCAGAAAAGTAAGGAAATAGAAGGAAGAGAGAGAAGTTGGTTTGTCAGTATGAAAAGCTCCTAAGCTTTCATTAAAAAGCTCTTAACCCAAGTTTAACACCCACTTTGGCCTAATTGTTGCTGTCACCATACTTTCCTCGTTTTTTTCTTATGGGCTCTGTGTCCCTACAAATTTTATTCTTTTTGAATGGTGAGTGTTTTAAGTTCAACTTATCGTATATCTGTTTTGCTTGCTTCGAAGGACTACTACATTGGCGCATCTCGATGGTTTCACCCTAATGGATTCTTCCCTTTGTGGTGACAAGCTTTTGGGTGCTCATACGTCGTACTATCTCGGTCCAGTAACAGGATTCTCCTTCTCGTTTTAATTGACAACGGATGGTGTTTACCACCCAGCAGGGCTAATAAACCGAAGAAGAGGTGCGTCGCTTCGCTCATCTTTCTGATGATAGATAGGGACGGAGGTTGAGATCATTCTTTAGTTGTCTGTTCGTACATTCTATCTCACGAATGAGATTGTAGTATTCCCATGTCACACGCTCAGAAAGTGTCCTGACATTGCTGCGGAGAAAATAGACTCCGTGACCAGATTCCATTGCCGTGAGGTCTTTTATCTCCCAGTTTACACGTAGCATCTCTCTGGGTTTCTTCTCATTTTTTATGTAGCTTATTTGGTAGAACTTCGCTATAGATGGGTACTTCTGTATGGCACGTCCTGTACGTTCAACAACCTTTTCATAGGTTTTTGTTCCACCTTTCTTGGAGATTCCATTGTTTATCCTCTGCAGTTCCATCTCAAAACGCTCTCTCCAAACCCTGTTCATGGACGACTCTGTCATAGCTTTCGATGGAGATGTTATTTCGAGATAATAATCCTTATCATCCTCTGTCTTAACCTCTTTCAGCGTTATCTTCTGCCGACGGGCATCCATTACTGTAACGCTCTTGTTATCATCACTGAGCGTATAGTCTTTCATTTTCGTACGGGATACGCAGAGATAATTGTAACCCTTTTTTCTTTATTAGATCCAAGTTCTCTTCCGTGGCAACACCTGCCATCCATGACAACAAGCGTATCCTTTGTTCGTGATGGATTCCTCTTTGCCAGCGTATCAATCATATTGGGTAGAGACTTGGGATCTGCTGTATTACCCTCCAAGATAGAAGAATAACGTATAAAACCTTCTTTATTGATACATAATGCAAGTACAAGTAGCTTACAGTCAGAGCGTTTTTTCTTTTGAACGACCGAACTTGGCTTTATCCATTACGCTTGCTACCCTCGAAATAGAAGTTGGTTAAGTCGAAGAGCATCAACTTGTTGTCTATATTAAAGAGATTGTCAGTAACGCTGCACAGATGACGCTCTAACTGTTCCTTTAGTTCATATAATTTGTCAGTGATTTTATACAGAGAATTGATTCCTGGTGTCCAGCCAGGAACTCCACTATAAAGTTCAGCGGCAGCCGAGTTATCGCGCAAATAATAATAAGATGAACGTTCAGAAACAGCATATACCGTGCGAACAATCAATGCTGACAAAAGCCGTGTGTATCGCATTCTCCGTCCAGCCATTTTTGCGCAGAAAACCCTCTAATTGTAGCTTTGTCTATTGTCTGCTTGCAGAGCCACTCTGCACCAACATTCCTTGCGTCAGTATAGTTTGCCGTCTCAAGGTCAATATAGTTCTCATATTTTCTCAGCGACTTCTGCTCTTCCTTATTAAACCGATCGATTCCACCTTCTTTCTCCATACGGCTCCACCATTCGTCAGCCTTTGCCTGTTCAATAGGAGTAAGACCGTCAAGGTGTTCTATGAAAAGCGAGGGTGTACTTCTGGTTTTGAAGCGTTCGGTAAGAGCGTATGCAATTTTTCGAACCTGTACAGCAGTAAGTGAAGGTTCGAACCCGATGTTCAACAGAATTAGCGAATGTACATGACCCTGCACATCACGATATGACTCCTTGATGCGATAATAAGGAGCCATGTCCCCTGTGGCAGGGTTGAATCGTGTCTGTACATTTGCGTGCATGAGTGCAAAGTAACAAAATAATTTTGATATGGCTGTGTCCTACAAATCAGATTTTTACCCTCGTTACAATACCCTATACTTGATTATCAACCATTTATCAAATTGATACTACACAAAACATCCCGAAAAATTTATGAAAAATAATTTTGCCGGTTAAACTTGGGATAAAAAGCTAATTTGCAACTAATAGAGAATCAATAGGTTACAAAACTGCAAAACTAAAAGGTGCTTAATTGGATTCCAAAAGGGCGTTAGTAAGGGTCTTAAAGGGCATCTTTAGCAAGCTAAAGGGCGTTAATTCGAACGCTATTAACGCCCTTCTGTTTTTTCAGTCTGTGAATTAAGTTTACTCGTCTACTGTTCACTTGTC